>Ga0302319_10000274_pt1 | contig 111826 bp, 90 predicted proteins | sample Bog_T0_2_FD_203319 | JGI IMG/M metagenome (GOLD analysis project Ga0302319, IMG submission 203319) | Peat permafrost microbial communities from Stordalen Mire near Abisko, Sweden - Bog_T0_2 | ecosystem: Environmental > Terrestrial > Soil > Wetlands > Peat | place: Sweden: Abisko, Stordalen...
TCGAGGTAGAGCCAACCCTCGACACAACAAGGGCTGGAAGAGCAAGTACGGCCGCAAAGTCCCCAACAAGAGAGATCCAAGAACAAGCCAAATTGTGCTTTTCTAAACAGTATTAGGCTCACGCCCTTCGCTGGCAGATTACGCCCCGTTGGGGCTGTCGAGATCGTTGTCGTGGGGATTTTCACTACGTTATCGATCCGTTCTCGATTGGCCGTCGATGCATCCCCTTCAGGGCCGGACAATGCTCGTTCCGGCCAACCAGGGCTCACGCCCTTCGCTGGCATATTACGCCCCGTTGGGGCTGTCGGATTCGGAATTGTGGGCGTTGCGTCAGCGCCTCTCGGCCGTCATACGGCCGGATAATTCCCGTCCCGGCCAACCAGGGCTTACGCCGTTTGCTGGCATGTTACGCCCCGTTGGGGACAGGATGCTTTGGGTACAAGGGAGTTATAAACGCAATCGAGGCGTCCGGGAGGCATCGCACTATGCTGGGACTGCCTTTAGAGGATCGTCAGGACTGCCGTTTCCAACACTGTGACGAGCATAGCCCCTGTATTCGTGACCATGCCATATTCTCATACAAACTCCCGGGCCGCTAGGCCTGAGGGGGGGCCAAAGGGCAAGCCGAAGATCCCAAATCGTTAAGAGATCGTCAAAGCTGACAAAATGGGAACCGTGGAAGGAGATCGAGTCAGGCTTGGGAGCGTCTTTGATGAAGTGGCCTATCTATACGATTTGGCAAGACCAAAGTATCCCAATGAGATTTTTGAGGATCTCTTTGCATTTACAAGGTTAGACTCCTATTCGTGTTTCATAGAGGTGGGATGCGGAACTGGGCAGGCCTCTGTTCCGATAGCTCAGCGTGCGAGAGGGTTAATCGGAATAGAACCAGGTCCGAATCTTTCCGAAATTGCACGCTGGCATCTGGATCCTTACCCCGGTTCGTTTGTAATCACTCAGACTTTCGAGTCGTTTCAGCCAGCCGGAGCCAAGTTCGATGCCCTTGTTGCGGCCACATGTTGGCATTGGATTGATCCGAATATTCGGTACGCAAAAGCTCACGAGTGCTTGAAGCGAAGCGGATTCCTCTGCATTCTTACCAGTGAGCATGCGTTTCCTAAGGGTTTTGACCCGATATTTTCCGAAATACAGGAGTTTTACGATTCAACACGAGAGCCGGGCGATACCAAGTTTCCGTGGCCTCCTCCACAGCCGGATGACACGCCTGACTTATCGGCGGACATCAACGGATCCGGTTTGTTTAAGGTGAAATCTGTAAAGCGATACCGATGGACGGTGAATTACACCGCGGATAGGTACATCGATCTCCTCAACACTTATTCTGACCACCGGGCAATGAACCCTGAGAGACGAAGGACTCTGTTTGAAGGCATTCGAAAATTGATCGATGCCCGCCCGAGTCGGAACGTTTGTAAGCACTACCAAGCGATCATGCACATTGCCTCCCCTTTGCAACGCTCTCGTCGTGCTAACGTCTAATGGAAACCCAATGGCCAAGCGTATTTCTGTCCCGTCGCTTCGCTTGGTGACGGTGCTCGTCGTTTTCGGTCTGCTCATCGGACTTGGGGCAGGATTTCTGTTTACGGTCGCGATCCCGGAGTTCGATCGGGCATTTGCGTTGGAGCATGAGTCTAAGATTGCGATAGCCCAGATCAATCATGTCGATGACCCGAATTCGAGCGGCACGAGAACTATCAAGTACACGTACAAGGTTAATGGCAGAGCCTATGGCGGGCGGGCGCAGGATGTCTCGAACCTCAATTTGCTGGATGTGCACTACCTCGCTTCTGAACCCTCCTACTCCGCCGCAGATCCAGAGGCCAATGCTCGTGAAGCCCGATTTACAGTTTTCTGGAATCTGCTGTTGCTTACGATTCTTGCCGCAGGCGCAGTGGGCTACGTAGTAAAGTCGGGAGGATTATCCTTTTCGTGGATGAGCAAAATGAATGGGCGTTAGTTGGATTCAGTGCCCCGCCTTAGCTCGCAGTTCATGTACTCTTAATAGGATCGCTTTAGGACCGTCTTGAACTTCTCACGACTGAACTCGTTTCTAAACTGGCAGGTTCGCATATGCAACCTGTTTGGTATCCCGATCTACCTTCACATCACGCTGGTCTTCTTCCTGTGGCCGGCGTTACGGGGTGGTGGGTTTGGCTTTTGGTATTCAGTAGAGTTCGCAGTTCTGCTCGTGCTGTCCATTTTGTTTCACGAGTTGGGACATGCATTGACGGCCAAGCACTTCAGGTTGACACGTCTTTCGATTACGCTTCACGGGTTTGGCGGCTTTGCCTCGTCCAGCGGTTGGGGCAATCCTCGCCAGGACTTACTGATCACGCTTGCAGGCCCCGCTGTGACCTTCGTGGTCGGCATCTTATGCACGTTCATCGGAAGCAACGGTCTGCATCAAGCGATGGCTTACGACAGTTCGACCATTCAGTTCATTCTCATTCGCTCACTTGGGATTTTGAACATTGTGATGGGATTCTTGAACCTCATACCTGTCCTTCCGTTTGATGGCGGAAATGCGCTGCGCGCGATTCTCACGTTCCGATTAAGCCCCCTGAAGGCACTGCGCGCGGTTGCCCACCTCGGCCTCATTTTGACGCCGGTCATGATCGTCTATGGGATTATTTCAAAGGCTGATTTCCTCTTAATTTTTGGCGTCATCAGCCTTGTAACTTCTATTGCCACTCTCGTACAGAGCGGTGGAATTCGTATGGGCGAGGTATTCGCCGACCGTCGAGCGCGCAAGGAAGACGAAGCGGCCGCCCGACGACGAAAGGAAAAGAACGAAGCGTTCGTGGCGGATGTACATGCTCGTCAGCGAGAACGAGAGGAACAAGAACGTTTGCGTAAGCTCCTCGGAGAAGATTAGCAGTCCTTGAGGGATTGGCTTCGCTCGATCGGAAGGTAAATCCCGAGTTCGTGGGTTCTGATCGATTCAGAATGCCGATGGGATTAGATCGGGGAATCTTTATCGTCTCGAGGTGATTTTTAGCTGCATTGTGCTGACCCCATGGCGCATCACAGAAGAAGTGACGATGTTGAAAACACTGCGAGATCATGAGTACCGTTTTAACTAGCACAAGTTGAGATTCACGATATCTGAAGGAATATTGGAATATTGACTTGCAAGTCTTCAACGCGATTCCTACCCAAAAGCCTAAATGACCGATTTTTTAGGCTAGGCTTAGTTTGACAAGATATAATCATAGCCAACGCATGAAAGCAAACACAGAACCTAGAGTCCTCGCTTACGTGCGCCATGTTAGGTCAGCCGAAGCGCTTCACCAATCGGTTAGCCGCGGCCTGATGGTAGACGGTCTTACAGCGAGCCAATTCAGCACGCTCAAGGTCCTTCGGCTGCATGGTCCGCTTGCTCTCAGAGAGATCGCAAAGTACATCCTGAAGTCTGGAGGCAACATGACCATCGTGGTCGACAATCTAGAGCGGGACGGTCTCGTTGTTCGAGACCGGGATACTGAGGATCGACGGATCGTCTATGTCAGCCTCACTCCCAAAGGTGAGGAGCTTTTTGATCGAATTTATCCTGAGCACTTGGAGCGCATTCGCACGGCTATGGGCGGATTGAGCGAGGAGGAGTGCGAACAACTCATGAACCTGCTTGCCAAGCTTTCCCCTCAAGAAGAGGCAGTTGAGTGCACAACTGTTGGCGCGGCGTCTGAATTGCTCACAGCCTAAGAGCCCTTGTTGCTGCCCGCGCCTGTGGCTACTGGTTCGTTTGTGAGGCTTGATCGTTACCAACCCTCCAACGCAAGTTTGTCGTCGAACTACCGAGTCACCTTCGTCGTTACAGGCAAGTGACTTCAAATGGCCGCGGCGTGCGGCCTAAGTCGGCTAGCACGTAGGCATCTTCCCCAAAAGAGTGTATAAGTTCGTGTCGGAAAGGAACGTCGACCTTCTCCTTCAACGTTCGAACAAACACGTCGACCGTTTTCTCAAACGCTTCATCGTCGGTCCAAACCCTCTGCTGCAGCGTCTCGCGATCGACAGCTTTCCCTTCGTTCGACGCAAGAGCCTCCAAAAGGTCATACTCTCGACGGTTAAGACGAAGCGGTTTGCCTCTACGGGTGACAATTCGAGTCTTTCGATCCAATTCTAAGTCCGCGACCCGGGTTACGAGATCGCGGTTCAATCGATCGCGACGAATCAAAGACTCGACTCTCGCCAACAACTCACGGAGTTCGAAGGGCTTAACAAGATAGTCGTCAGCGCCCAGCCGAAGCCCCCTGACTTTATCTTCGACGTCATCCATTGCCGTCATTATGAGAATTGGAATCGAAGGTCGCTTTGCCCGCAGCTCTTTCACAATCTCCCAACCAGTCTTGCCGGGCACCATCACGTCCACCAGCACAACCGCAAAGTCTCCCTTGAGAGCAGAATCGAGCCCTCGTATTCCGTCGCTTTCCCAAGCGACTTCCCATCCGGCTTCAGTAAAGGCCTGACGCATAACATGCGCCACGGAGCTTTCGTCTTCGATGATTAGAATCTTCATAACTCAATACCACGGAGGCGCCCAACGGCTTTGGGCGACCACCAAGAGTGTCTAACGTATTTGGACTGCCGATGTTTCAGGAGTCGGACCTTCCTGTACCGATTCTAACCTGAGGCCGACTCATCCCCGGATTCATTGGCTCGGTCCGATTCACTCGATTGCCTCGGCGACTTGCTTCGGTGTATCCTTTTTCGCAGCTGACTGTTTCACACTTGTTATGGTTTTGGTTTTAGGTTTATTGCGGACCGGTTAACTGCCCAAGCCAGCAAGATTTCGTTGCCGACGCCGATAACTTATCGTAGATTGAAAGTATCGATGGCTTTGCAACCAATTCTGAGTCCTCCCGAATGGCTCTCGTCACGAGAGGCGTTGCTGACTCATGTCGAATCAATCTTCCGGCTGGATACGGCGGACAGGATGCTCTGCATTGCGATGCTCGAAGAGGCACTCGCCATTGCAGAATCAAACGAAAATAAGCTTGCCCAAGCGGTTATCTTGCGACATCTCAGTAAGCCGTACAGTGAAGTGGGCAAGGTTGCCAACGGTATCGGAGCCGCGACCTCCGCCATTAGGCTTTGTGAGGAAATTGGCGAAAGCCGAGAGCATATAAAGTCGCTATGTGCAATGGCGACGTGTCTGGCAAACGTTGAAGATGTGCCAAGAGCGGAAGGGTGCCTGGCTGAAGCGCACACTCTCATCCGAATCAGTGGACTTGCCGATGAATTGGGCGAAGTTCTCATTACGGAAGGTTATGTCCATAGGGATTCCAATCTAGCTCTGGAGTGCTTCATCCTTGTCGAGAGGGACTACTCGCATACCCTGAGCATCGATCGACGCCTTACAGTCATTAATAATATCGCCTGGGCACTCAACGAAGCGGGGCGATATGAAGAAGCGCTCATCCATCTTGAGCATGGGTTTTCGCTCCTAGGCGACCTGCCAATGGACCACATGAAGGCCTTCTTACTTGGGAATAAGGCATGCGCCGTCGCCCCTACCATGGACTTTGAAGGAGTTATGCAACTCGCTGAAGAGGCTGAAAACATGTACCGTCGAGCTGGTCGCGCGATCTTTGTTCCGAGTGTTATGGAGGAAATTGGACGTGTCTATCTCAACATCGGCCAGTTTCAAAATGCTCGAGCCTGTTTGGAACGCGGTCAATCACTTTCGCTCGGAATACCATCGCGCCCCAAGCTTCGGAATATTTCAAGATCACTTGCTGAAGTCTACGACTTGCTCAACATGCACGCAGAGGCGAGTGCGGAATGGAGGATGGTGGTCGAATTAAGCGAGGAGGCCTTTAGAAGCGATACAGATCAAAGTGTGGCAAACGCCCTTCTCAGACAGGAAATTCAGTTCACAAAGAGGGAATCTGACCTACTCCGATTGGCGAAGGAAAGCGCGGAAGCAGCGAACCGAAGTAAATCGGAGTTCCTTGCTAACATGAGCCACGAGATCAGGACTCCCTTGAATGGAGTCCTGGGAATTGCCGGACTTTTGGGGAAAACCAAACTAACCGACGAGCAACAGCACTATGTCGACTTAATCCAAACATCGGGAGATGCTCTTCTGTCGGTCATTGGAAACGTTCTCGACATATCGAAAATCGAGTCCGGGAAATTGACGTTCGAAGAACTGCCGCTTGATGTTGCCGGAATTGTAGAGGACTGCGGACTCGTCTTAGCTTCAAAGGCCCATGAGAAAGGGCTGGACCTCGTCATTGATCTATCGCCTGACTTGCCTCCATTGATGATCGGCGATGCTTCCCGTCTCAGCCAAATTGTGGTGAATCTCACCGCGAACGCGACGAAATTCACAGAAGTGGGGCACGTTACCATCCGGGCGGAGGCTGATGTCATGTCTAGTACCTCGGCATTACTGAGAGTGTCCGTCTCCGACACGGGTATCGGCATTTCGAAGGATCGACAAACTGCAGTTTTCGAGAGCTTCACACAAGCGGATGGAACGACATCTCGACGGTTTGGCGGAACTGGGCTTGGACTTACCATAAGCAAACGCCTTGTCGACTTGATGGGCGGAAGAATCGGACTAACCAGCACCCTTGGAGTTGGGAGCACGTTTTGGTTCGAAGTCGAATTGTTAACACCATGGCCGGTTGCCCAGACCCAGAGTTCCAAACCCCTGGACGGAATACGGATCTTGTTGGTCGGCTCGAGATCACCGGCTCTAGATGCATTCCGCCAGCAATTGGAGCGATCCGGCTGTTCCGTGGAACAAGTTTCGAGAGTCTCGAACGACGCAGAATATCGAGTAGGTATTGTCGCCATCGATGCTCAAGTCGAGGACCTTGCTTTTAACATTCGGACCATCGCGAATGCGACGGAAGTTCCCATTCTGATCCTCGGAAAGGTCGGAATTGCGGTTCCGACTATCGAAGTTGGAAACGATTCAAAGATGACAACCATGTTTATGCCGGTTCGAAGGGCAGACATGATTACGACCATTCGCACGAACCTCGGGCACGAACGCCGGGTGTCCAACCGGGATCATGGCACACGGAAAGGTCCCCTTAAAGGACGTAGGATCCTGATCGCGGAGGACAATCCAGTCAACCAGATGGTTGCCGAACACCTGCTGAAGCGCCTGGGCGCGCAATGTACGGTGGTCAGTGATGGTCGAGAAGCTCTTGATATAATCGGTGTTGCCCCATTCGATCTGATTCTGATGGATTGCCAAATGCCGAATATGGACGGGTACGAGTCGTCGCAAAGGGTTCGACTCTTGCCGGGGGCGGCTGCAACGATCCCTATAATAGCAATGACCGCAAATGCTATGGATGGAGATCGAGACCGGTGTTTGAGCAGCGGCATGGACGACTACATCTCAAAACCGGTTCGTGAACGCGAGCTGTTGGCTGTCATCCTAAAGCACCTTGTGTAACGAGCAACCAGAAGTTGCCGGCCCTGATCAGGATCGAAAGCCAGATCGTAACACCCAAATTCAGGCAGATCCACTTCGGGCCCTTAGCGCAAGAATGAAGGTCTAATGACCGTACCCTTCAGTCTTCGGGAAGGGAGAGACGTGTCGACACGTTCCATCGAAAAGAGGAGTAACGGCTTCCCTTTAATATTTGAGTATTTAACATTGAAGAATAACTTCTAACTGGGCTATAGTCGGAAGTTGGCTGGCTGAATAGGCCCGTCAAGAAGGGATCGGAAATGCTCACTATCCTGCTTAATGTCCGCTGTTTTACTTCCATCATGGGGACCAAGCCGCTGAAACAGCACTCCTTGGACCTGCCAGTGACATTTAGTCACGGCTTTCCGCAAGGCTGGTCGGTTGGTATTCAGAACCGGGGGCTCATATGATTTGCCAGGCGGGTCGGACAGAACTCGATTTTCAAATCAAGGATGGAAAAAGCCGATGATCTCAATTCCCCTCGTCCTTGCTGCTTCTATACTCACCATGCATCCTGTGAAAGATTCCATTCAGGCCAAAGTTGCACCGTTTCCCCTCGCCGACGTCAAACTGCTTGGCGGCCCATGGTTGGATGCGATGGAAGCGGACGCCAAGTACCTTCTAACCGTAGATCCTGATCGACTACTTCACAGCTTCCGGGAGAATGCCGGTCTTAAAGCAAAAGCTCCGATATACGAGGGTTGGGAGCATTCCGGACTCGCCGGACACTCCCTTGGACACTATCTGTCCGCCTGCGCGCAGCAATACGCGACTTCAAAGGACGTTCGCTATAAGAAGGTTATCGACAGGATTGTCGGGGAACTGGCTGAATGCCAAGATCATCGAAAGGACGGCTATATCGGCGCCATCCCGAATGGCGATCACTTATGGTCCGAAGTCAAGCTTGGGCACATCCGAACTGGCGGATTCGACCTAAACGGATACTGGTCTCCCTGGTATACGTGCCACAAGATATTTGCCGGCTTGATGGATGCCTATACACTGACCGGCAGCAAGCGCGCGCTTGTCATTGCCGAGCGCTTTGGTGACTGGGCGATCGTAACAACCAAGGACCTAAACGACGATCAATGGCAGCACATGCTCGGTTGCGAGTACGGGGGAATGAACGAGGCGATGGCTGAATTGTATGCGCTCACTGGCAACAAGCAGTATTTGGCCCTGTCTCGAAAGTTCTATGACAATGCCGTTCTCAAGCCCTTATCGGAGGGTAAAGACGACCTGCCAGGTCGCCATTCGAACACCCAAATACCCAAGATTATTGGGCTAGCGAGACTCTACGAGCTTACAGGAAATGCGTCCGACCGAAAGACCGCCGAGTTCTTTTGGGACTCGATCGTCAATCACCACACTTATGTGATCGGTGGGAACAGCGACCATGAGTATCTCGGACCTGCCGATCGGCTGAACGATCAACTCTCGACCAACACATGCGAAACCTGCAACACGTACAACATGCTCAAGCTCACCCGGAGCCTGTTTACCTGGGATCCAAAGCCGGAGTATGCCGACTTTATGGAGCGGGCGCACCTCAACGATATCCTTGCTTCCGTGGATCCCTCTAACGCCGGCATGTGTTACTTCGTGCCTCTGGTTAGCGGAGGATTTCGAACCCACAGTTCGCCCTTCGACGACTGGACCTGCTGCCACGGAACGGGAATGGAGAACCATACCAAACACGCAGACAGTGTGTTTTTCCACGATCGAGATAAGGAGCTATATCTAACGCAGTTCATTCCCACCGAACTCAATTGGCGAGATGCACATTTGACGCTGCGTGAGTCGACGAATTTTCCCACTGATGGAAATGTAAGCCTAACTGTCACATCCGGCGGGCCACACTCATTTACTCTCATGGTCAGGCATCCAGCTTGGGCAGACGCATTCGATATAAGAGTCAATGGCCTGGTAGTTGCTACCTCGAAAACGCCTTCCAGCTTTACCCCGATAGAAAGGACTTGGAACACGGGAGATACCGTCGAGTTCGAGTTGCCACTCAAGATCCACACAGAGGCGATGCCGGACAACGCCAAGAGGATTGCGGTTTTGTATGGACCAACCGTACTCGCTGCCGACTTAGGGAGCGTCGATGGACCTGAACCAAGAACTCCGGTCCTTGTCACCAACGACCAACCAGTTGGGCAGTGGGTCCACCGAATGTCCGGTAAGCCCCTTACGTTTAGGGTTCAAGAAGCTGGCCGTCCAGATCCACTGACTCTAAAGCCATTTTATCAACTCAACAATAACCGCTATGCGGTTTATTTCGACGAGTTTACGGCCCAAGAATGGCAGGCTGCAGAAGATGCGTACCGGGCTGAGGAGGCTCGCTTAAAGGATCTGCAATCGAGAACGACCGACTACATGCGGGTAGGCGAAATGCAGCCCGAGAGAGATCATAGTTTGAAGGAGCAACGAACAGATGTCCGAGATGCGAACGGACGTGGTTTCCGCATGCCGCTTCCAAAGGGATGGATGGAGTTTCTCCTCAAGGTGGATCCCAACACGCCCATGGATATTGTCCTGACCTATTGGGGGAATCGCCGTTCGTCTCGGGACTTTAAGATCTTTGCAAATGGGAGTCTAGTTGCTGAGGAGACCCTGGCGGACTCCGCTAACAACGTCTTTTTTGATAAGACCTATCCATTAGCGACCGAACTGACGAAAGGCAAGTCGGTCGTCACGATTCGCATTGAAGCCAGTGAAACGAAATCAGCCGGTGCGGTTGCCGGTGCACGTACGGTAATGAGGAAACCATAAGGTATAGCAATCTCAAAGGTGAATGATCATGAAAAATGTTCTCAGACTGAAGACCCTCTGGCTGGCGCCAGTACTGCTCTTCGCAGTTGGATGTGGATCTGACTCGAGCGGTGGCAGCAGCGCATCCACTACAGGCAGCCAAACTGAAGGCAAGAAACTCGTTGTCGGATTCTCGCAGATAGGCGCTGAAAGCGGCTGGCGGACTGCGAATACGGAGTCCATTAAATCCGAAGCCGAGAAGCGTGGAGTGGACCTGAAATTCAGCGACGCGCAGCAAAAGCAGGAGAACCAGATCAAAGCGATTCGTTCCTATATCGACCAAAAAGTTGATGTTATCGCCTTTTCGCCCGTAGTAGAAACGGGCTGGGAACCCGTCTTACGGGAAGCCAAAGAAGCCAAGATACCGGTATTCGTCTCTGATCGCCGACCAGACGTCCCGAATGACCTCTACGTGACATTCATAGGCTCAGATTTCATTGAAGAAGGGCGTCGAGCCGCCGAGTGGTTGGCTAAAAAGTCCGGCGGCAAAGCTGTCATCGCCGAGATCACGGGCACCGCGGGAAGTGCGCCTGCAAACGACCGGAAGAAGGGATTTACCGACGAATTGGCCAAGTATCCTGGCATGAAGATAGTCTTTTCGCAAACGGGGGAGTTCACTCGTGCGAAAGGCAAAGAGGTCATGGAAGCACTGTTGAAGTCACCTCAGGGCAGCCAGATCACGGCTCTGTTCGCCCACAACGACGACATGGCTCTTGGGGCAATCCAAGCAATTGAAGAAGCCGGAAAGAAGCCCGGAAAAGACATCCTGATCGTCTCGATCGATGGGGTCAAAGATGGTTTCAAGGCAATGGCCGCCGGCAAGCTCAACTGCTCGGTTGAATGCAACCCATTGCTCGGGCCGCCGCTTTTCGACGCGATTGAGAAGTATCGAAAGGGGGAAACCTTGCCCAAGCGTACGGTCATGAAGGACGGGATTTTCGATGAGACAACCGCCGCAAAAGAACTGCCGAATCGGAAATATTAGTCGAGGATGACCCCAGAGGATCTACTCTCGCTGCGCAAAATAGTCAAGCGCTTTCCCGGAATGGTTGCGCTGGATAACGTGGATTTCTCCCTTAGAGCGGGAGAGATCCATGCTTTGATGGGCGAAAACGGAGCTGGAAAGAGCACCCTTATCAAGGTCATGACGGGGGCCCTGCCATGCGAGGGAGGTGAAATTGTCCTTGAGGGGCAGGAGATCAAGCCGCGTTCCACATTTGAAGCCGCGAACCTGGGCATTCGCCCGGTGTATCAGGAAGTGAATCTAGCTCCCAACCTGTCGGTGGCCGAGAACATCTGTCTCGGCCAGTTTCACTTCCAAAGGGTTGGGCTCGGGTGGAAACAGATGGTGGTGCAGGCGGAAAACGCAGTTGAGAAGCTTGCTCTCCATATCGATGTCCGGCGTCCCCTTTCGGACTTCTCAGTCGCCATCCAGCAGATGGTCGCCATCGCGAGAGCCATGGCGGTAACCCCCAAGGTTCTCGTTTTGGACGAACCTACGTCGAGCCTTGATTCCGCCGAAGTCGAGCAGGTCTTCACGGTAATGCGTCGCCTAAGGGACAACGGACTTGGAATCGTCTTCGTGTCTCACTTCTTGGATCAGGTCTTTGCCGTTTCCGATCGGATTACCGTTCTGCGGAACGGCAAATTGATCGCGGTGGACACCGCTGCGGCGATGGGACCCAAGACGTTGGTGCGCCATATGATAGGGCGCGGAGAGACGGAAGGCGAACGCACCCGTCAGACACCCTCGATACAGCCGCCAAGCGGCAAGTCATTGATCAAGGCGATTGGAATCGGCAAACGGTCGACGATTTCCGATGTCGATGTCTCGGTAAGCCCTGGTGAGGTCATCGGCCTGGCTGGCTTGCTCGGGTCGGGTCGAACTGAGACTCTGCGGCTGCTTTTCGGGGAAGACCATTGCGATTCCGGTCGATTAGAGGTCAATGGAAAACAGGTATCGCGTTGGAATTGCCGGCGGGCGATCCAAAGCGGCTTTGGCTTTTGCACCGAAGACCGAAAAGTGTCGGGCATTGTGCCTGAGTTAAGCGTCCGTGAGAACATCCTGATTGCGCTTCAAGCGCGGAGGAATCTCTTTGCTCCGTTGTCCCTCAAGCAGCAAAGAGAGACAGCAAACCGTATGGTGAAATTACTCAACATCGCCACCACCGATGTCGATAAGCCGATCCAATTCTTGAGTGGCGGCAACCAGCAGAAGTGCCTTTTGGCCAGATGGCTCGTTACTGAGCCGACGTTATTGCTATTAGATGAACCGACGCGTGGAATCGATGTTGGGGCCAAACAGGAAATTCTGGATCTTATCGAGGACCTCCGAGCCAAGGGAATGGGGCTCATAATCGCCGATTCGGAACTGAGAGAGTTGCTCCGCGTTGCCACCGGAGTTGTTGTCCTTCGAGACCGAAAGCTGATCCAATATCTAGGGGCCTCAGAAGCCCATGAGGACGCAATTCTTAGCATGATGGCGGAGGGCTCGGCTTGAAGCTCCCGAAGAACCTCGTCGCGCCACTGCTTGTGCTTGGAGCGATCCTACTTTTTGACCTGCTATTCACTCCTGGTTTCTTTCACATAGCTTGGTTAAACGGCAAACTTCAGGGGAGCCTGATCGACATTCTCAACCGGGCGGCTCCGGTACAGATCCTGTCAATCGGGATGACCTTGGTCATCGCAACCGGAGGCGTCGATTTGAGCGTTGGAACGGTGATGGCAATCTCGGGGACGTTTGCCGCCGCGCTGTTAGCCGCCGCTGAACAACCCGGCGCGAAACCGTCGGTAGGTGACAGTGTCCCCAAAGTCGTACTTGCTTCCCTAAGTTGCGGGCTTGCTTGTGGACTATGGAATGGTTTTCTCGTGAGCTTTGTGGAGTTGCAGCCGATTGTCGCGACGCTGCTTCTGATGGTAGCCGGTCGCGGAATCGCTCAGCTTATTGCGGATGGCCAGATCATCACATTCGCAAGCGATGGATATGGTCACATCGCAAGCGGAGCCGTCTTCATTTTTCCCAATCCGGTGTGGATCGCATTGGCGCTTGGCCTCTTGGTCGCGGCTCTAGTTCGCCGCTCCTCGCTCGGTTTGTTCTTGGAGGCCGTTGGCGGCAACTCCCAGGCAAGCAAGTTATCCGGAATTGATGCGCGGTGGGTGAAGATGGCTGCTTATGCACTCTGCGGTCTAGGCGCCGGTCTTGCCGGAGTAATCGTCTCGGCTGACATCAAAGCCGCCGATGCAAACAACGCCGGGCTCTATTTGGAACTAGACGCAATCCTCGCAGTGGCGATTGGAGGGACCTCCCTCGCCGGTGGCCGCTTCTCGCTTATCGGAGCGGCAATCGGAGCCATCCTGATGCAGGCGTTGACCACAACCATCCTCTCTCGCGGCATTCCCCCCCCTGCCACGCTTGTTCTCAAGGCGGTTGTCGTGGTGGGGGTTTGTCTGTTCCAGTCTCCCAAGTTTGCGGAATGGCGGGTTGGGCTTAGGAGGCGTCCGGCATGAAGTGGCTGCGATCTCGAGAGAACCTCCCGCTGCTAGCCACGATCGGAGTTTTCCTGGTCCTCTATCTTACGGCCGGTTGGAAGTTCCACGGCTTTTTCTCGACACGAGTACCCTTGAACCTCCTGTCGGATAACGCGTTCCTGGGCGTCGTCGCGGTAGGACTGACTTTTGTTATCCTTTCCGGTGGAATCGACTTGTCGGTTGGGGCCATGGTGGGTCTCTCAGGCATTCTTCTCGCCCATTTAGTCACTCGAGAGCACTGGCATCCGATCCTGGCAATGTTGGCAACTCTTGCGCTTGGCGTCTTGATTGGATCGGTTCACGGCTTGCTCATTGCAAAATTCGGAATAGCGCCATTCCTGGCGACCCTTGGCGGATTGTTTTTCTGCCGGGGCTTGGGACTTTGGATCAGCCAAGAATCGATCGATATAGAGCACCCTTTCTTTAAGAAGTTAGCTCTCTTCTCGATTGTCTTGCCAGGTGCGGCTTCAATCACGGTGGGCACTATCGTGCTTGTAGCGGTCGTCATTTTAGGAGCATGGATAGGCAGGAATACTCTCTTTGGCCGAACGATCTACGCGATCGGCGGAAGCAAGGTCTCGGCTACGCTCATGGGCTTACAGGTGGACAAGACACTAATTCGAGCTTATGCGCTTTCCGGCTTTTGCTCAGCGCTCGGCGGACTGCTTTACGCGATCTATACGTCGTCCGGCAATGCAGTCGCCGGTACCGGTATGGAACTGGATGCGATTGCCGCAGTAGTGATCGGTGGCACACTTCTGTCCGGTGGCTATGGATCGGTTGTCGGCTCTTTTATAGGAACGCTAATCCTAGGCATCATCCAAACCGCGATCTCGTATCAAGGAACTCTCAGTTCATGGTGGACCAAGATCGCAATTGGAGCCCTCCTCTTGATCTTTATGCTCATGCAGCGCGGTTTAGTGCGGATCAGTTCAAAGTCGACTCGACCTGGATAGCTTGCACCACAGCGCAAGTAAGCGACTCCTGACCTCTGCGATACACGGCTTTACCTGAACTTCAGCCTAACGACAGTGAGTGAAAAGGGAAGGAAATCGTGACTAAACCTAGGGCTTAGAATCTCAACGTGGGATGACCTTGGGACAACGGTGTCAGGGTAATCGAGGGAATTGTTGTCAGTCTGTCGTCCACTGGTGAGAACAGTCAGATCAGCACGCTTGCAGACCTTGGTTGAGCCATTCAGATGGATGGTCGTCGATACAGGATTAGCAGTTGCGTTGATAACCTTGACGATCAGATCGCCGGTCTTCTCGTCACGTCCCGAAATGGCGAAAAAACGCTCTGGCGGAACAAGGGTTTGGTCGTGAATGAGTTTGCCGTCCAGGAAGCATCGAAGTTCATTGGCCCGAATTTCGACCCTGATTTCGTACCATCGGCCGGTTTCGATGGAGCCGGGAACTCGTGGCCCGACTGGATTCTGGTTAAGTTCGATGGCATGTTCGTGATTCCCCCAGCCGCCGATATTCCACCAAAGCCGTTCACCGCTCCGGTGACCGAAAGCGATCAGAAACCCTTCCGGACCTCGGATCTTCCTGGCCTTCAGTGTTAGGGTGTAGTTAGACCAAGCCTCATCTCCGAAGTAGCTCATGCCTATTCGCTCTGCAGACTGCCGGTAGCTGCCGTCGGTCGCAGCCCAGTCGCCGGTCTCGACCTGCCAGCCGTTTGCCCTTGTGGAGAAATCAGAAGAATAGAGCGTTTTGCCCGCTTTCTCGACTTTGATGTCCTTAAACTCTGCCGAGGTTTCCCACGTACCCACTCCGATTCCACCCGAAATAACAGGAATCGCCCGCGGTTCGAGGTTTACCGTTGTCGGCAGGTTTTCACTTGGTCGATTCTGCGCAAACATCTTCCACATGTAGTAAGAAGCCGTCCCAAACGTTCTCGCGCTATCGAAGTAGATCATTCCGTGCCATGGCGGCGGCGCTCCCGCAAGAGCGGTTCGGCCGTCGACATTTGCAAGGAGGGGCGCATACGAAACCATCTTGACTACATCCGAATTCCTCTCAGCTCCCATGAGGAATGCGCCTTCGGCCAAAGCGGCTCGAAGGTTGCCTCGGTCTTTACCGGTATCGTCGGTGGTTGCGGCCAGTTCACCAATATAAACAGGAGGGTCACGCCGATCCCGACCGTCATACAGATGCACATTATTCATGAACCACTGAGGACTGCTGTAAAAGTGCTCGTCCACGATGTCGGTTTCGGATCTTCGCTGTGGCTCGTTGGCGATCGTCTGAAGGTAAGGCGCCGCTGCCTTCAGCTTCGGATAAATCATCTCGTATCGCTGGGTGTATTCGTCTCCCACGTTCTCGTTTCCAATCTCCATCATCTTCAGGTTGAACGGAAGCGGATGGCCGGCCTTGGCCCGGGCTTGCCCCCACTTTGAACTTGTCGGACCGTTGGCATATTCCAAGAGTTCGGTGAAGCGATCTACGAAGGGACCCATCGCAGAAAGGGAAACCAGAGTCGGGCTTCGGAAAATACATGTTTGGCCAGCGAAACCCACATACATTGGTTCGGCATGCAAATCCTCGATGAACTGCAGATACTCGAAAATCCCCATCCCTGACGTTCGCCGGTAGTCCCAGACGTTCCAAACTTCTTGCCGCTGTTCCAGGGGACCGATCGTATTCTCCCAGTTATAGGTCGTCTCGACGGTGGACGATTCGACGACGCAACCACCCGGGAAGCGAACAAAGCCAGGCTTTAGGTCCGCAATCATCTTGGCGATATCGTCGCGTACACCGTTTAACCGCCCCTTGAAGGTCTTCTTTGGAAAAAGAGAAACCATATCGAACCAGACAGTCCCCGCTTTGTTGGTAGTGATTTGGAGTCGAGCATGAGGGTCCGATAGTGTGGCATTAAGTTTTCCACTGAATCGTTCCCAATTCCAAGCAAAGCGGGACATTGAGACCGTATTGCTGATCACCTGACCGTCTGAACCGACCAGCTGCGCAAACAACGGTTCGGTCCCCCCAGTAGAGCTACGGCCACGAGCCCAAAAAGTCAGGAGATATTGCTCTCCCTTCTTAACTCCTACGCCCCAGAATCCTTCTTTGGCAATACCCAAGTTCCCCGAAGACACACTCTCGATGTCGAGCCGACATGAGCGTGGTGTCGCGGGATCCAAACGTTAGTCATATCGAGGGACATCGAACCTCTTGCATCTCCCGCCGAGACGAGTGACCAGTAGGGGATCGATTTGTCTGGCTCCCAGTCGAAAATAGTGGCATACCCGCCCGGGTTGCGCCAGCAATGGTCCTCGAAGGTAAATCCTTCCGGCGCCTTGGAGTCCTCGAACCCCCGGTTTTGGATCATCTCCGCATACAATCCACCGTCGATCGCATGATTGATCTCCTCTAAGAACACCCCATAGAGTTTGGGGTTGATTTTCGGACCAGCCTTACCGGCATCGATCTCGATCTCTCCAACTTGTGATGATGCTTCCGAGGTCGCTTTATGCGCCCTAACGAACGTCTCGGATCCGTCGGCATCGCTGCAAGACGCAACCCAAAAGATAGCCACCGCAAGCCCAACTGCCAGCATCCGACACCACACTGTGCCACCGTATCGGCGCGGTGCATTCATTTTCTTTGTGAATCCTCTTGCCGACACGACTTACTCCAAGGTTGGCGAGGCCAAGGGTTGCGATATCGGTCGATGCCAACGCAGTGTAGTGGGACCATGCATGAGTGGCACAAGTGGCGTCGATGGGTCATGGCTTGCGAGGATCCAGCCGTCATGGATCATAGCTTCCATGGTTTCGGGAACCATTTGGAGTCGATCCAGAAATCCAGGATTGTTCGCCTGACGGCTCGCTTCAAAATTGAAATGGTCGATAATATCCGATAATCGGCTTACCCTCTGCAGTACATGAACGACGATTTCCGCCGGGCCAGTGATGGGCAGCACGCGCTCGCCTCGAATATAGCCTTGGCTCTTCTCGACCTTGCCGTTTCTGTACATTGCCGGTTCTCGCCAGCTTGCCCCCGCCAAATTCAGCTTGAAAACATTGTTGTTTTCGAGTGGGGACTTAGAATCGAGGTCACTTAAGAACTGGCTGCTCTGCTTGAGAAACGCAAACGAGTATCCACCCGTTCCAATGAGAGACTCTTCGCTTATAAACCCGCCCTGCGCGAGCCAAGCCCAAGCTTTCTCCGGGGAAAGATCGAGGCCAACATCTTTTGCAAGTTGGGAGGTGAACTCCTGCAAGTCTTTAAACTGCGCGTTTGCCGTATACCAATAATCGGCAAAACGGATGTGGGTCAGGATTCGTTCTCGCTGACGCTTATCGTATTGCTCGCAAAGCCATGGCTGCTTATGACGTCCTTTTTCCAACTCCAAAATCGTATAGGCAGCTTCCCGTCCGGCAAGATGGGTCATCGTCAATCCGGCAGCCAAAATCGGATCGGCAAATCCCGCACTTTCGCCAACCAAGAACCAATTCTCACCGCATATCCGGTCCGCAACGAAAGACCAGTCCTTAGTGGTCTGAAGAAGCCCCTCGCTAGATGCTTCCTTCATCAGTTCCACGATAAGGGGGTCCTCGGACAGCGCTTTGCGGTATAGATCCTCCGGACGCAATCCCGACTTTTTGTAATACTCAGCGGGAATAACGAGACCGACGCTGGTCCGGGTAGGCCCGATTGGGATGAACCAGATCCACCCATACCCTAGGCTCATGACATAAACTCGCGTTCCGCCGACCCCGATCTTCACCGCCCAAGACGCGTTTTGCCAATACTCCCAAATGGCGATGTTCTGAAGGGAGGTCGGGTATTCGGCCTTGACATCCATGGATCGACGTAGGAAGCCCGAGTGCCCCGAGGCATCGACGGCGTACTTAGATGAAACAAATTGTCCATCTTCAAGGATCAACCCAAGGACCCGATCACCCTCGCGGCGGACTCCAACCACACGCTGCGGTTGAAAGACATCGCATCCTGATCTTAGGGCATGGTCCAATAAGATGGTATCGTATTTCGCCCGATCCACTTGAAAGGAGGTTTGCGTTCGCTGCCCCTCGAATTTTGCCGGACGGGGCTCTTCCTTGAACTCCTCTCCCGCGATAAAATCAAAATCCCAAAGTTCAGGACTCTTTCCCCACCGATAAGTCGCGCCGACCTTGATTGGGAAATCGGCTTCCTCCACCTGATCCCAGCAGCCCATTTCGTTGAGTACGCCACAAACAGGGGGCAGCAGGCTTTCACCCACATGCTCGCGGGGAAATGACTCGCGCTCAAATATGGCCACCCTTAAATCGGGCCGGTATTTCTTAAGGAGCGTTCCGGTGGTAGCTCCCCCAGGACCGCCTCCGATTATCGCTACGTCGAAGTCATATGAATTGTCCAAATAAACCTACCGATAAACGTATTGGCAATAGAATACGGCAACGGGCCGCGCACCTTTGCTGGCGCGCGGCCCGTCGTTGAAGCCCTCTCAACTACTTGATGAACGGCCCGAACTCGGTGCCGCTGGTTCCGACGCACCCTTCGGAGCACTAGGTTTGAAGCCACCGCCGGGGCTCCATGGCTTAGGTTGAATGACCTCGTTCGAGTGATCCCCTCCCGAAGAACCGGAACAAGCGAGTCCAATGCCTCCGAGGGCGATCGCCATAAGTGCGATCGCACCGACTACGATGGATTTAGGAAGTTCGCGTTTCATTGTCCTGCATTATTCGTTAGCTGCCCACCAACTGCCCCAATATCGCAGGATTCTGTCAGTCAGATAGAAAGCAGACCATGCGTTGTTAGGAGTGTAGTTTCCAACGCTTGAGTTGCTCGCCCACCACTGATAAGTTTCGTTATTGCAGTCCGGTTCGTTGATCTGCATTCCTTTCATCACTTTCACGTGGCCGTCCATAAATCCGCTTGGAATCCCCCCAGCATGCCACTTTGTCGCGGCTGCCCAGACTCCTGGAATATTTCCGCTTGCATAATCGCTGGCTAGTTCGTCGTCGTATCCCGGATTCCCGTTGATCGTATGGCAGCTCCCTTGAGTGCCGTCAAACGCGAACCAACCGTATGGATCGTAAACCGATATCACCTGCATGAGGGAGGATGGCTCGTCGACGGCAGTATAGACCCGAGGAATATCGCCGCTTGGAGTATTTCCGGCATACATCAAACCATTGTTGTTCCAAGAAAGGGTCTGATCGACTGTCCAATTACCCCAGAACCCGGGTCCCGTCGTAGGCCTTCCACCGGCGATCGTCGGTATTCCGCCCGCGACATCCCAGACGATGTCGATATTTTTGGTGTACGGATACAGAATTTGCACCGCATAACCGCCTCCAGTCAGCGCCTGGTTGCCAGAGGGATCGCAGTAACCACCCGGCTGATAGCAGAAGTTGCCGTTCTGCCAGGATAGGAAGCAGGTGTCGTCATAGTCGTTCGAATACATGATCGCGCCTAAGACGTTTTGTTTTAGATTGGACGTGGTTGCGGCCTGTTTTGCGGCGGCCTTCGCTTGCGCGAAAACGGGGAACAGAATCGCAGCGAGGATAGCGATAATGGCGATAACGACAAGAAGCTCGATCAGGGTAAATGCTTTCTTAAAGGATCTTTTTTTGAGCATCATTGCTTAGATTCTCCTTCTAACCGCAATTTGCAGTCAGAAACTTTCCGAAGGGATAATTCGTTGAACATTGTATCATATCAATTCAAAAGTTCAAAGCTATCGTAGAGCTCTTGATTGATCAGTCAGTGACCTCTAAACAACTTAATGGACAATCTTGGCACCTTTTGAATCTCTGGGTTCAGAATTGTCTAGTTTCATGACGATTGTCTATAAGATTTCAGGCAGAAGGAAGCTCTATTGAATCGTCTAGAATTTAGAGTGGTGAAGTTATGAATGAACGTGGCGAGCAATTGCCCTCGGATCGCACGGTAGGAAAGATGCGAGTTGGTTCGCGGCAGAAAGCGAGAACAGCTTCCGAGTCGATCCGAGCGCTCATTCGAACTGGCCGTTACAAGCGAGGCGACTTTCTGGAGTCGGAGGTCAGCCTCTCTAGCACGCTTGGACTGAGCCGTGGCACCGTTCGCAAAGCAATCAACACCCTGATCTCCACTGGCGAACTAACGCGAGCGCTTCACTCAAGACCGCGTATCGGCCTACCGTTCGAGAGTGCGGGCGCAAAAGGCGTTCTTGACGTGTACGTATGGGTGAGCCATCCAATTTCAGACCGCCCCTCTCTAATGTTTATGAAGGGGGTTTCGTTGGGCCTGAAAGGGACACCGTATCGCATGATTGTCCGCGAACCCACCCGATTCTACGGTACCCACGTGCGGTCCGACGAACGTCAGTTCCTTCAAGACCTTCTGGACAACAGCCAAGTGGCGGGAGCAATTATTCAACGTGACCCGTTCGCCAACACAACCGACCTTATCGAGCAGTTGCAAAGACAGGGAAAGGTGCTCGTCTTCGTGGACACTCTTCCGCCTGTCGAGATAACCGCCGATTATGTTGGCTCGGCGAATCTTTCAGCAGCCAGACAATGCGTCGAGTATCTTATCGGGCTCGGTCACCGTAACATCGTGTGTCTTGCCGAGAGTGAAGCTGCGGAAACAATGCGGCAACGAGTATTGGGGTTTTGGCGGGCGATGCGGCAAGCGGGACTGGAAAACACCGCCACGTGCTTGATTGCCGAAAATTTAAACCGGCCAATGACAAGAATTTATCCAGCGGGCCGCTTTACGGATCGCTGCGCGGTTCATGGCGGATATGCGGAGTGGTCGCAGGCGTTGGTGTCAAAACTCCTCGATCTCCCGGAACGCCCCACCGCCGCTTTCGTGGGCTGCGACGTTCTGGCTCACTCAGTGGCGGCACTGCTGGAAGGCGCAGGACTACGGATTCCCGAGGATATTTCTATCTTAGGATTCGATTGGCTTGCGCGCTGGAACACCGACGAACCAGATGACCTTACAACCGCTGGTCAGGACTTCGAGGGCTTTGGCCGCCACGCTGTAGACCTTCTTCTCGATCGACTTGCGTCGGACACTTACCGGAGTGCTCGCCACATTTTGCTCCCGGCGCCGCTCGTCATAAGGTCATCCACGGGTCCAGTGAGCACTGCAGAAGCGGCTGACAGCAACGTTGGAGATTCTCCATCGGTAGCCCTGTGAACAAGGAACACAGGCACGTTCTAAGGGTCGGCTGATCCAAAAGCCTCACCAACCGAAGAAACGATAAGGGTCGTCCTCCGCCACCGGTACGTCCAAATAGAATCCGTGCAACCAGCGTTGCTCCTTTCCACCCTGATCAGCAGGCGACCCGAATCGGGCCAACAAGGGAGTGGTGGATTGGACGCCCAGGTTCCCGAGCAGACGAGTCAAGGCAACGCTTGTATGGCGGAAAACCCGTTTTGTGTTTTGCTGCGTTTGGGTAAATTTCCATGGTGCGAGCTGCAGAAGAATGACATGATCGTCGCTCAGTGCCGCGAGCACTCCGCCGGCTAAGACCCCTGGCGACTCGGAGAGAATAGGCAGTTTTCGTGGATCGCGATTGTATACGTCGGCAGGTCCGATTCCGGAAAGCGGAGAATTCCATCGTTGCGGGTCGAATACAGAATTAATGTATTCGGCATAACGAGTCGAAATCGCTAAGGGTAACGCGTGTCTTAGCTCATCCTGATCAAGGCCAATTGCCAGGGCACGACCGCCGCCGTTGAGCCAAGCCGTAATGGAGTCTGCATGAGGGACAAGTTGCGCACCGCCTCCAGGTCCGACAACCAAGACCTGGTTGGTTCCAAGAACGCCGTCGAAGGACATTATCTGAAAGCCGGTCTGCTCTAATTGAGCCCTACAACCCGGATCGCCTGCATATACGATCGTTCGCTTGGGAGTTGGATGCCAAGCCGACACGAAATTGAATATGTTCGCCGCGAGCCGTTCGGCGGCCGGATCAGACTCAGTCCGGCCAGTTACGTCCATTTGACAGAATAGGACCATGCCTTTGCCCTCGCGATAGACCATTAATGGACTGTATTGAAGACTAAAACCACCGTCAATAAGGGATAGGAAGTCGCCGCAGGCAGGCTTTTCAATTAAAACACTCGCCACACTACCCCGGCAACCGCACCGCCAAACATGAGGAAGGAGCATCCCATTTCGCACGATAGAGGGCGCGCCATTGAATTCGTTTGCAAGCGTGAATTGAAGTCTGGGGGGAATGACGGTCGAATCACCACGCCAATCGCGCAATGTCTCTGAAGTCAAGCCAGCCAAAATCGGATGATCGGGCACACGTGGGAAGACGTTTCGGAGCCCGTATTCCTGGACTCGGAAACCAAATCGCTTCTCGAGCACGTCACCCGTTTGTTCAAAGAGAATGACTTTTAGGCCGTTTCGCACAGCAGTCAAGTCAGGGCCCGGACCACTGACCGTAAGCGCATTTTTCCCGACAATCAACGTGTCGTACCCAGCAAGGTTGGAATCAAAGCCGACATTCGTTCCCGTGAGCCCCATCGATGCCATCAGATGCGCCGACTCGCCCTTTGGGTCATAAATCGCAAGATGTCCCAGCGACGCCACCGAGGGACGGTTTGGCAAGACCTGGATCGAGAAGTCGTCTTGTTGGCTTTCCCGGTTCAGGAACTCGAAGTTCGCCGTGAGTTTATACGTCCCGGGATTTACGTCGAGCGGAATCGTGAAATGGATCGGAATTCTGGAAATCACTCCGGTTTCGATCGCCAAACGAGTCGCTCCGCCCTGCGTCGTTGGCAGGTTGACCGACCACGTGCAACGACAATCGACCGACTCGCGGCTGTTGTTGATGGCAATCAACTCCTTCGATACCGTCTCGCCTGCCCGAAAGATATGCCCCTTTTCGGTGAAGTCCGGTGTCTTGCCGCCGATGTAGGCAAGGAGGGGGCGGTTGTTTCGAATGAGGGACTCACCACCGACGGTTGGCACCCAGTCTGAGGCCTCGAATGCCATGTCGCGATGCTCATAGCGACCGTCGATGTAGTCTGGGCTGTATCCAGGACGTTGAATGGCATCCCAGTCGGTTACAAGCTCGACTCGATCGCGCTTGACGCTTGGCTTAGGCCGCCAAAACAGCCCGGACGTCTCCCACGGGCTGATGCCAGAGACTCCCCATGTTCGAAAAGCCCTCCAGTTGTCCTTGGTATACATTGCCCATACACGTTGCTGGTCCTCAAAATCTGGATGCGTCGAGCCCATCGGTTGCGGATAATCCCAGCGATACCATTCCTGATTCGCTGCGAACTTAGGCGCTTCCCATCGCAGGTTTCGCTTCTCACTTTCGCTGATATCGTAAACGTGGTCGCCAAGAAACTGGGCATTCCACTCCGCCATGCAATATTCCCAAGGAACTTGAGCGCTTCCAAAACTGCGTTGCCCCTTGTACCATCCTCGATACATTGCCCAATCCCAAGAAAACGGCACCCCGTACTCAACCATGAACGCAGGTTTTATTCCCACGGTGGCCCAGTGCTCGTACCAGTCATCCATCTCCTGGATTGGCGCCCAATTCAAGTAGAAATTCATCGTATGCATCGTGCCAAGGTTTCCTGAGGAGTGATGATAAACGAATCGGCTTGGGTCAACCTTGTTGATGATTGCCTCAGCCCTAAGGGCCTTTGCGGTATTGTTGAGCGCCCAGCTATCCCGCTTATACTCGAAGCCATCAATCTTGTCCGGGTTTGTGTCCTCGTTGTATCCCGTCGCGTTGTGACTGGTGGCATAAGCAATCACGGATGGGTGATTACGAGCGACATGGGCAAAGAACTCTGCATGGCGCGCATATCCGTTCGTTAGTTCTGCATTGGTTGTCGACCAATCGTAGTCCCCAAAATGCGGCATTGTGAGAGCGACTAGGATGCCAACGTCGTCAGCGGCCCGCAGAATTTCGTCGAAGGCAAGGAACGACCCCGGATTACAGTCATAGTTGTGCGTGTAAACCATGTTGATGCCAAAGCTCTTCAGCCTGGTCAACGATTCCTTCGCCCCTTTGTAGCTGGAAAGGCCCGCACTGACGGCGCCGTTATCGACGGGAACGCACGACCAAAACACCCGGCTGCCATTGAGAATGAAGTCTCTTCCCTTGATCCAGAGTTCGCGGAAGCCGAATTTCTTAGGGGTCTGGACATCGAGAACCTTTCCAGATCCATCGATAAGGGTTAACTCAAGCTCATACTGATTTTGAGGGGTATTCAAATCCCACAATTTGGCGGGTTTCCAGGGTGCGGTAAAACTGACCAAGGATGAATTCAAACTGCGTGAAGTAAGTGCAGGACTTAGAAAGCTCTTCACCGGACGACCTAGGTCAAGGACCCTTCCCTGTATCCGATAGGTCTTGCCAACATCGATGCCAGAGATGTTGGCCCCTATGGTGATCGTCCAATTCCGAGTGGAAGTCGCTACCCGCACTTCTTCTGCTTGAGCCTTCAATGGACTTCCTACAAGATATACATCCCCACAAAGTCCCCTCCGATCGACGGTCGATTTCATCTCCTTTGCGGCGTTGGTATCGCTATAGGACTGAATCACTCCCTTCAGAGGCAGAGCAACCAGTTGAATCGAGAGGACATGCTTCTCACCTGGATGAACCACTCCAGTAATATCGATCGATCCGCTAGGAAAGGAAATGTGACCTGCCTGTTTGCCATCGACAAACAAAGTTGCCAACGAATTTACGTACTCGGCTTGTATCGAAATCCTACGATTCTTCCAATTGGGGGGGATGGTTAATTCACGCTGATACCACGCCACCAGAACTCTGCCAAGATCTTCGGATTTCCACGCTGGGTTGGCATAGACGGTTTGACAGTCCTTCTCCATGTAGTCGCTAATGCCGGGCCAAGATCCAGGGACTTTGAACCAACCCCATCCGTCCCGAGGCACTTCCTCAGAAGTCGAATGATTGGGTTGCCATCGCCAAAGACCGTTGAGACAGATCGTTTCGCGAGTCGCCGTAGTCTCATGCCATGCCTTGCCCAAATCCCAAACAGCATGGACACCTAGAGGCAGACTTGCCTCGATTGGCCGCGAGGTCTTGAACGTCGACATACTTCGACCGCTACCATTGCACGTTGTCACAACGCACAAGATAAAGGCGGCGCACAAGACGCGATTAGGTGTCATGCTCCCATTCTAGGCCAATCCAAGGGAATAGGGAGGCTTGACTTAAGCGGTTAAACGCCCTATATTATAAGGTGAGGTTACCGAGTTGACTCACCTGTCGAAGCTGGTTGCCCCTTAACTCAATCGCATTTAGAAAAAGGAGGCTATAAGTCAGCCACTAAAGATTAAAGGAACTCTTAGACGAATATGGACTGAGATTGTTGCAACGAAGGTGGTGTCTGAGCATTATAATAGGTCCATGGACCTGGACCGTTGTCCCAAATGCGGATTGCCTTGGACCGGAGGCGACTACTGCCCCTCATGCAAGTTTGTTCCCATCGGAGTGGGTCTTGATAAACTTCCGAAGAAGAAGAAGAAGAGACATCGCAAGTACGTGGAGCCAGGTTCTTCGCGAGGGTTCTTAACATTTATTTTCTGTGGTTTGACGGCTTTTGGTTGTTATAAATATCAACCGTGGACCGATGATTGGGAAATGGTTCGGGCACTCTTTGGTCAGGGAAAGCACCACAGCCTGGTTGGGCACTGGCAGGTAGTCAAAGCTATCGCAGTTAAGTCGGACAAGGCCTGGGTCGCGAAAAACAAAATTCAGAAGGGAACACTTGACTTCACCGCCAAGGGCAACGTAAAGATAGACTTGATCAACGATGAGTCGGAAACCATCGCAAGTGGGAAATATGAGCAAAAGGGCGTGAAAGTGGCGATGCGGGATGTCACGACCACCGGCGATATCGGGGATTCTGTCCCGCGAATTATTGATATGAACTTGGCTTGGACGGGGAACGACCTCGTGGTTGCCATGGATAAATCCCAAGCAATCTACTTGAAGCGCAAAAAGACCGGAGGTTCCATTCTGACCTTTATGCAAATGGGATTGCGGAAGGACGAAAAGCCGGACGATGGCAAGGTTCCCGGCGAAATGCGGGGTGTGATTGGACAGATGAACCGAGAGGCGTCCGAAGATACGGGCGCGAGTTCAAGCACGAGCACGGGTAAAACCGAGGGTAATTGAAGGCTTAAACGATGACTTTAATGTTTGAAAGACAGCGCGGATTTACGATCATAGAGCTTCTTGTCGTCATTGCGATCATCGCGGTCCTCGCGGCAATCCTCTTTCCGGTTTTCGCAAAGGCCAAGGAAAACGGTCTAAGAGCTACCGCCTTGACCCAAGCACAACAACTGGGAACGGCTCTCACGCTCTACCTTAACCAGAATGACGACAAGTATCTTCCATCCACAAATTATGGGCTACCTGATTCGGCTCCCGAAAAGATGTGGCAAAACAACTTGCTCGGACTCGTGAAGGAGAAAAAGATCTTTATTGCTCCAGGAAGTGACGCCCAGTTCGCTGAAAACTGGGACGATCGGGGCTTGATGTCGATCGGATACAGCAGCGCCACCGCCCTCGATAAGCAACAGGGGTGTCCGGAAGATAAGCCCGATACCACGAATTGCATTGCGTTCCAGACGGTTGCCGAATTCGATAAGAGTGAGAACACGTCGGCGATCGCTCTTTTTGCGGTAACTCCAAACGGGCCGACCGACAACAACTATCGGGGATACGAATTCAGCCCTTACAATGGGGCTGAAAACACCGAACAGCCTAAGTTCAGTCCTCCCCTAGTCAGTGATCGAGATTTAGTTAAGGAAATGTCCAATCTTCCAGCCGACTTGATCAAGCCAGTCTATTGTCGTTACATGAGAACGGGGCAGGATGAAGGGTTTACCCCTATCATTTTTGCCGATGGGCGGGCGAAAGACTTCAGTGCTAAGCAGATCAACGATGGCGGTACGGGGATTATTTGGCGCTTCCGGTAATTTACTCAGAACATATCTAGAAAGGCGCAGGTGGAAATCGCATTCCACTTGCGCCTTTTGCGTTGCGTGTGCTTGACTGTTGAAACGCATGAAGCTGAAATTCTTGTTGGCCGGAACGATTCTGACTCTCTCGTGTATCGCCGCACCACAGTCACCCGTTAAGTTCGCCAACCCGAACCGCGTCCGTTACGATGGACAGTGTTTCACGATCAATGGACGCGACACATTCATTTATAGTGGCGCGTTTCATTACTTTCGATGCCCCAAAGAGTTATGGGCAGATCGCTTTCAGAAGATAAAGAACGCCGGTTTCAACACTGTAGAAACCTATATCGCGTGGAACTACCACGAGAAGGGATCCCCTTCCAGTCTCGCAGACTTCAGTAAGGTCAACTTGCGGGAGTGCCAGGAATGGCTCAAAATGGCCATTGATGACTTTGGTCTGAATGTGATTGTTCGACCCGGTCCATATATCTGCTCCGAGTGGGATAGTGGCGGATATCCTCAATGGCTTATGCAGCACAAGCCCAATGTTGAGGACGGCAATAATTGGCTGAGAACGAACGATCCAACCTATCTCGATTGGTGCCGACATTGGTATCAAGCCGTTTGTCCAGCGATAGCTCCCTTTCAAATCACACGTCAGCCCGCAGGTAAGCCGGGAATCATCTTGTTTCAGATTGAGAATGAATACGACTATGCAGGGGGTAAGGACGATGTCCATATCGGTCAACTTAAGGCCCTTGCCGATCAAGCTCACGAAAGTGGCATCGACGTTCCGCTTGTAACTTGTTGGACGCGTCAAGTCAGGGGGAGCAAGGATCCAGTTCTTAGCCAAGTTTTTGACTGCTGCAACTTCTACCCTCGATGGGATGTGGAGGGCACCCGAGGATCGCTCGAGCAATTGCGCGGCGTGCAGCCTCAAGCTCCCCTCATGGTGATGGAACTGCAAGGTGGTTGGTTCTCGGAGAACGGTGGACTGCTTGCCGAAGACCAGCCAGGGATCACGGCTGCTCAGATTAACAACCTGACGCTCTATTGCATCCAAAACGGCCTTGCCGCACTGAACTACTACATGCTGTTTGGTGGAACCAACTTCGGTGACCGGACACCACCGAACATCACAACAAGCTACGACTATTTTGCGCCGATCCGGGAGGACGGTGCGGTCGGCGAGAAATATCGTGCGGTGTCCGGTCTGGGAGCGATGCTTCAAGAGCACGGCGCCCAACTCGCAAGGTCGAAGTTACTTCCCGACCAACCATCCCCAAACGATGACGGAGTCGGTGTCGCCGTCCGAGTCGATCAGGAAGGCAACAAGTTCGTTTTCGTTCGGAATCGTTCCCATGAGGTGGCAAAATCAGGCGGAACATCCATTGCGGGCATGACGTTTCACTACGATCTTGAGCCCTTTGGCTCCAAGATCCTCTTCGTTCCGAAAGATACGAATGACCCGAACAAGGGCGTGTGGCTGCCCAAACCGACACCCGAACTTCCGGTTCCCCCAACCGCGAACACGATTCGCCTAGCAACCGCGCTAAAGCGCAGTGAAGACGGAGGGGAACGATGGCTACCCGCACAGGTAGGCGTTCCCCTTGCCAAGCAAGGGATCTACGATGCCCGTTATGTCGCGTACTCATCGACTTTCGACTCGCCCCAGGCTAACCACCTAACTATTTGGCTCAAGACTTTCGACCACCAGGAAGCGATCGTACGAGTGAATGGCCGGCTGATCCCGAGTAATGGCTCCCGAATGGGCGCCACGCTTTATACGGTGCTCGGTCTCAAACCTACCGATAACCAGATTCAAGTTCTCCTTGAAAACGCGGGCTTCGTAAATGGTGGCGCTATGGATGCGCCTCGAGGTCTGGAGGATCTCCGATTGGTTACGAGTCCAATTCCGACGACTCAATTGAACTCTTGGTGGATCAAGAAGGTTGCTTCGCCTGACGTTTCGGCCGAAGTCGCGGACACCTACAGTTCGGCAGATTTTCGGCAGGTTAGCATCGCCAATGGAGCGGGGGCCCCTGAATTAGACGGTTACGGTTCCACTGCGGTTTACCGGACCGTCGTGGACATTAATCAAGCCGCAATCGATGCCGGACAAACCCTATTGGAGTTTGGAAGCATCGACGATGATGGTTGGGTCTATGTCAATGGGAAAAAAGTCGGCGAACACCATCGGTGGGATACCGCAGCGATATTCGACATTAAGCCATTCGTGCGAGTTGGCAGCAACACGATTGCAGTCATCGTCCAAAACCGGGAAGGGGTCGGTGGACTAACAAAACCCGTTCACTTGCTCGCCAACCCGACGTCAAGCATCAAGCTGAATTGGCAGTGGACACCCCAACTCGAGGGAGTTCGTTCTCAGTGGTTTTGGCGAACGGATACGGCCAACGATTGGGATACGATTTGGCTCGACGGCGCCAATGCTATCCGACGGAAGGTCTCTGCCGAGGACGCTCCTTCAACCGGTGTCAGTTCAGGGCACCTCATGAGTTGGTACAAAGTGAGTTTCCAACTTCCAGAAAAGAGAAAGGATGAAGCAACCAGGCGGCTCTTAATCAGCGCGGTGGGCAACGGCTTTATCTACCTCAACGGCCACCTTTTGGGACGGATCTGGCAGAAAGGTCCTCAAAGAGAGTATTACTTGCCCGAGAATTGGCTCAATTGGGATGACCATTCAAACGACATAACCGTATGCTTAAGGCCAGTCAAAGGGGTTGAAACGCTTGAGGGCATCGAAATCAGCGCTTACCCGGATCGGAGGGGGGAGTAGGTCCGCCTCTAAACTTGCTGGTGGGCCCGGCGGGGCTCGAACCCGCGGCCAACGGCTTAAAAGGCCGATGCTCTACCACTGAGCTACAGGCCCACCAGCAACGGAGAATAATACCCTGTCACAAGGTTGAGCCCTACCGCATTCGGCTCTATCCAGGTAGAAGAAGCCGATGGAAGATGCTAACAACCACATTCGATCGCTTCTCCGCTTGATTCTCCACCCATGAAAACCGGCTTGCTGTCGATGATCCTCCAGGTAGGAATTCCGCTGGATCGCACCCTTTTTCCTCTTATCCAGCACCTCTGCTCATTCAAGGAGTTTTTCACCGGATAGCCTCCCTCACCAGCCATGGCCCAGTCACACCTTAACGATAAACAACTACGCACCCTCCATTCGGCAGTCGACCGAATGGTCCCAGCCGACGATTATCCAAGTGGCTCACAGGCTGGCTGCGTAGACTTCCTTCTTCGCTTGATCGTGCTTGAATCCCAGGTTGAATTCTATAAACGTGGGTTGGACTCCATTGAAGAAGCTGCTATGAGCATTGGACAACCCTTCAGCGAAATGCCAGTCGAGGATCAGGACCAAGTGCTGTATCGCCTGGAAAGACGCAGGAAGACACGATCTTTCATCGAAACGCTCGCGAGACAAACAGTAGAAGGCTATTACAGTGACCCGGAGAATGGCGGAAACCTGGGTTGCATCGCGTGGAAGATGATTGGCTTCGAGGTGAGAAATTGAAATACGATGCCATCGTAGTTGGCGCCGGGGCAGGTGGTGGCATCGCGGCATGTGTCTTAGCCGAAGCAGCAAAGTCCGTTCTTCTGCTTGAACGGGGACGATGGCTATCGTTCGAAACCATTCCTCGGGATCACCTTCGCAACCATCGCTTATCCCAATACGGCCATGGAACCGGACCGGATTTAGTCGGAAATCCCCGTCTCTTAAACGGCCGTCGGTATAGGCCCAACCAAGGCGGATATCAAAACAATGCTAGCTGCGTTGGCAGCGGAACTTTAGTTTACGGCGCTCAGGCATGGCGCTTCCATCCCCTCGATTTCAAAATGGCAAGCACGTACGGAGTTCCAAATGGGAGTTCGTTGTCCGATTGGCCCATTTCCTACGACGATCTCTCGCCCTTTTACGAACGTGCTGAATGGGAGCTTGGGGTTTCCGGCGACGACCCTGCGCCTCAGATGCCACGGCGTCGTGAATATCCAATGCCACCGCTTCCACGAACGACCAAAGGAAGAGCGCTTGAGAAGGGCCTACAAAAGCTGGGATGGACTTATCAGACCCCACCTATGTTGATCAACTCGGTTCCCTACGGAGGCCGCGACGCATGTGCAAAGTGCCAACATTGTGTTGGGTTTGCCTGTCCCGTAAACGCGAAGAACGGAACCCAGAATACAGTGATCCCGCGAGCGGTGGCAACCGGAAAGTGCGCCGTCGAAACTCAGGCGTTTGTGACGAAGCTAGTAAAGTCAACCGGCGGCATGGTCGGCGGCGTCCAGTACATCAATGCAGATGGACAACTCTGTTATGCCTCAGCTGACGTAGTTGTTCTGGCGGGCGGGGCCATCGAAACTGCCAGGCTGCTCATAAATTCCAGGATTGGCGGTCCGCTGGTTGGGCGCAATCTTCAGGGCCACTACTATGCCGTTGTTGCCGGAGTCATGCCAGATCCGATTTGGGACGGCGAGGGTCCAGGCGTTTCCATCTCGACTCTCGAATTCAACCATGGCAACGACGGAATCATTGGTGGAGCTATGCTGTCCGATGACTTCATCGCGTTGCCCCTTTCTTACGCGAAAGGATTCAGGCCGCCCGATGTCCCAGCCTGGGGAAAGAACCACAAGGACTGGATGCGTGAGACATATCGCCGTTTCATACAAATCTCGGGACCAATCCATGAGATTCCATCCCCAGACTGCCGGGTCGCCGTCTCGCGGTCGGTAAGGGACAATTGGGGCGTCCCGGTGGCGAGTTTGTCTGGTACTACGCATACGGAAACAGTAAGAACAACCAAGTATATGTTAGGTCGGGCCAAGGAGTGGTTGAATGCGGCGGGAGCCACACGTGTCTACCATGGCGAGCCAGGACTTCACCTGAGTGCAGGTCAGCATCAAGCCGGCACTTGCCGGATGGGATCGTCCGTCGGCGAATCGGTAGTTAACGAGAACTGCCGAGTCCATGGGCACGACAATCTCTTTATCGCGGACAGCTCGGTACATGTGACCAACGGCGGATTCAACCCGGTCCTCACAATCATGGCGCTATCGTTCAGGACATCTCAGCTTCTAGTCGACAACTGGTAGGTTCGAGCTACGTGTTGGTTACGTACAACTGCTGGATGATTTTCGCGATTATCCCAGTCCAACCGGTTTGGTGGCTTGCGCCAAGACCCTTCCCGGAATTTCCGCAAAAATACTCATTGAATTGAATCAGGTCTTTCCAGTAAGGATCCTTGTCGAAGCGCTCGTTGCCACCGTTAAATGCTCGGTTCCCAGCTTTATCGGGAACGAAAAGGGTTAGTAATCGTTGCTCAAGCTGAGCAGCGACATCGCCCAGACTGATCTTGGCGCCATCGGGAGAAGGCATTGGAACCTTGAGCGTATCTCCATAGTAAAAATCGTATTTTTGAAGCGACTCGATCATCAAGTAGTTCAGCGGGAACCAAATGGGACCTCGCCAGTTTGAGTTTCCGCCGAACGAACCGGTTGTCGATTCGGCCGGCTCGTAATCGATGCAGAATGTCTGTCCACTGATCGTTACCGAGTAGGGATGGTCGGCGTGGTACTTGGAAACCCCCCGAAGTCCGTGATCGGCAAGGAACTCATCCGGATGCAAGAATCGCTGGAGGACGCGTTCGAGCCGATCTCTTCGCACGGTGGTCAGTATGAATCGCTCCCCTTGGCCGGGTCTCTGCATACTGGCGACGTTCTTGGTTAGGTCGGGACGGTTGTCTAAGAACCACTGCATACGCCTTCTGAAGCCGGGAAACATTTCCAGTACGGTCGGGTCGAGAACGGTCACCGCAAACAGCGGAATTAGACCGACGACTGTGCGCACCTTGATCCGCTCGCTGTCACTCGGTCCATGCCGTAGCACATCGTAGTAGAATCCATCTGTTTCATCCCATAATTCGACTCCGTCTTCTCCTCGGGAATTCATTGCCGTAGCCACGTACATGAAGTGCTCGAAGAACTTTGAGGCGACATCCTCGTAGGCCCGGTCATGCGACGCCAACTCAAGGGAAATTTCGAGCATGTTGAGGCAGAACAGGGCCATCCAACTTGTACCGTCCGATTGTTCCAACTTGTAACCGTCTGGCAACTCGCTGTTCCGGTCAAACACTCCGATATTGTCGAGCCCCAAGAACCCGCCTTCAAACACGTTGTTCCCAAATTCGTCCTTTCGATTGACCCACCAGGTGAAATTCAACAAGAGCTTGTGGAAGGCACGCTGGAGAAACTCAATGTCTCCCGCTCCTGTTTGCTTGCGCTCAATTGTGTAGATACGCCAAGCAGCCCAAGCATGCACGGGAGGGTTTACGTCGCTGAACGACCATTCGTAAGCGGGAACTTGTCCATTGGGATGCTGGTACCACTCACGCAGCAGTAGGATCAGTTGGTTCTTGGCAAACTTGGGGTCGATAAGCGCAAACGGTATCGTGTGGAACGCGAGATCCCACGAAGCAAACCACGGGTATTCCCAGGTGTCAGGCATCGAGAGTACTTCCGACGAATGGAAGTGCTTCCAGGTCGCATTACGAATCCGGCTACTTGGTGGCTTCGGTTGGTAAGGATCACCGGAAAGCCACGTGGCCACATCGTAGTGGTAATACTGCTTGCTCCAGAGCATTCCTGCAAATGCCTGCCGTTGTACCGCACGTACGTCTGGTGCTAGATCCGGCGCGACCTTTTCATAGAACTCGTCGGCTTCTTTGATGCGATTGTCGAAGGTCTTTGCGAAGTCCTTCGGCAGCGCTTTTTTGGAATCGGAGAGCATGAACCGATAGGTTACAGATTTACCTGCCGGGACGACGGTGTGAAAAATCGCTGCCGCCTTCGTGCCTGCCTTCGCGGGGTTCACGGTTCCCGATTCTCCGTCGACGAGATAGCGGTGAAAGCTGTCCTTGACGTAAGGCGATTGATTCGGGACACCGAACAACCTCTGTAGATTCGAGTCGTTCTCGGTAAAGACGATATCAGCCCCATCGTCCACCGAAAACCACATATCGTCGTATCGGGGATGGTCGACGGTAATGCAGTTGTCATTGTTTCTAGACATCCCCGGTCGTAAGGCTCCCGGTTTCCATGACCAAGTGTTCCGATACCAGATCGTCGGTAGGACCCAAATTGGGGCATCGTCAGACCCTCGATTGAAGACGGTGATCCGTCCTAGTATCTCGTTCGGGGAAGCCTTGGCATATTCCACGAACACATCGAAATACTTCGACTCATCGAAAATGCCTGTGTCATACAACTCGAACTCAGGATCGGCCTTAGTCGCGGCCGCGTTTCTCTGGATGAGTTCTTCATAGGGATAAGCGGCTTGCGGGTACTTGTATAACGCCTTCATATAAGAATGCGTAGGCGTGTTGTCCAGGAACCAGTAGTATTCTTTAACGTCTTCGCCATGGTTGCCTTGACTGTTGGTCAAACCAAAGAGGCGCTCTTTGAGAATCGGATCCTTACCATTCCACAGTGCCACCGCGCAATTAAGGATCCCATGACGATCGCATATTCCCAAGAGTCCGTCGTCACCCCAACGGTAGGCTCGCGATCGTGCGTGGTCGTGTGGGAAGTAGTCCCAAGCGGTTCCGTCCGGAGAATAGTCCTCCCGCACGGTTCCCCATTGCCTCTCGCTAAGATAAGGCCCCCATCGGTGCCACTTGGAACCGATCGGCGCATTTTCCAACAAACGAAGTTCTTCACTCATGGTTTTGGGACTCAGCGATTAGGCGATTAGGCGATTAGGCGATTAGGCGATTTTCTCTTTACCAAGTAATCTACCGGTCAAGTATTGACTTATCAAGAAACCTAACACAAATTCATAAACTGCCCGGCCCCGGGCCTCAGCCGTTCGTGGCAAATCCTTCGTAGAGCGTCATTCCGCCATCGACATAGAGCGCCGTACCTGTAACGTAGTCGCTTGCATCGGATGCGAGCCATACGGCAGCTTTGCCGATGTCGTCACCCTCGCCGATTCGGTCGTACGGAATAAGATCAAGGAGTTTTGCAAGCGCTTCGGGGGTCTCCCACGCCGCTGTATTGATTGGAGTCCGAATCGCGCCGGGAGATATCGAATTCACTCGTATCTTGTGTTTCCCGACCTCTTGGGCGATCGACTTCATGAGCATGTTGACGCCGCCCTTCGAAGCCGCGTAATTCACATGAGTAGCCCACGGGATCACTTCGTGGACGCTGCTCACGTGAATGATCTTGCCTAATGCCACCGAAACATCGAGGTTGGGGCCGCGGCGTAAATACTCCTTGACCGCCTCCCTGGCGCACAAAAACTGTCCGGTGAGGTTGACACCGATTACCAGGTTCCATTGATCGATTGTCATCTCAGTCAACGGTGCGTCTCTTTGGAGTCCAGCGTTGTTCACAACGATATCGAGCGTCCCAAACTGCGCGATTACTTCTTGGAACATGGCCACAACGTCCGCTTCAGAACTTACATTTGCTTTGGTGATCATCGCTTCTCCACCGTTGGCAACGATGTCGTCGACAACTGCTTGAGCGGCTTCTGGATTAACGATGTAATTGACCGCAACGGCGGCTCCCGCGGCAGCCAGATGGCGTGCCACCGCCTCACCGATGCCTGAATTGGCACCCGTAACGAGTGCTTTCTGCCCCTTCAGGGGCTTAACGGGATACATCGCGACAATTTCTGCCTGATTGGACATGATCCCATTGGTTTCGCGATGAATGCTGGGTTTCCTGCAACGACCCCCAAAAACAACGATGGCCGAGTCTAGTCTGATGAACAGGGAGAGGGCTGTTCAATTCGACCTACTCGAACCACCGATACAAAGAGTCTAGAAGGTGGGCCACCAACTTCCTAGTCGCAATTAGTAGGTAACGGATTTGTGTGACTACCGAGTCCACTTCGTATCGGTATCTCGAACAAGCTTGTGATTGCGGCGTACAGATCCGCTTCCCATTCCGAATAAATCCGAGATCGCGTCGGAACATGTGGGGCAATGTACTTTCGAGGACAGGAAGAGACTCACGAGCAAACGCCTCGACCGACGGATGACTCGCGCAAAAAAAACTAAAAAAAGTCGTCAAAAACTGAAACTTGATAGTCTAGCGCTCACGTTATATATAGATACTGATAGCAAACAATCAGACACTTGGAGGAAACGATGTTAAGAACCTTAGTCAATTTGAACCCGAGCCAAGAAGCTCGAAACATGGAAGAGATTTTCGATCATCTGTTCGGAACACCGGTCCGCCCGAACGGTACTCCGGTCGGCACTTTGCCGCTAGACATCTTGGAACAGGACGGCACTCTCAAGATTCGCGCAGCTGTGCCTGGTGTCGAACCAAACGAACTCGAAATCCAAATCGAGAAGAACGTTCTAACGATTCGCGGAGAAATCAGCCGTGAGAACGAGTCGAAGGATGAAAAGGTGTATCGACGTGAAGTGAGTTACGGTGCTTTCTCTCGGTCGGTCCGCTTGCCGGACGGTCTTGACTTTGATAAAGTCGATGCCCAGTTCAAGAATGGTATCGTTACCATTTCACTTCCGCGAGTTCCAGAAGAGAAGCCGAAGTCCATCAAGGTGAACGTTCGCCAGTCAGATAGTCCAGCGACTACCGAGAACTAAACCACGGCGGGGCGAAGAGCTCAAGTCGATCAATACAACTTTTGGGGCTGTTGCAGGAGGGACCTTGGACCTCTTGTAATAGCCCATGAGTCTTATTTGCCGCCTCATGTCGCTTGTCCTCTTTCCGCTTTGACCCTCGACTTGTCGATTTTAGGATGAATGCGGTGGATGGCAGCAGTCCACACGAGTCTTTGTGTTAAGTGGCAGCTGACCTTGAGGTTGCAAGGTTCTTTCGCACTTCGGCGAATTCTCCGCGACTCGAGTGGCTATACTCTCGGAATGGAGAATAGCCGATTGTTTGCGGCAATTCGCTCGGGCGACTTTCACCTCATTGAGGACTACTTTAGAACCCACCCAGAGCATGTGAACGTCAAAAACCTGCAGGCAACTGAGGACAATTCCAGATTCTCGGATGAAGGCAGTACGATTCACTGTGCCGCGAAATACGGGCACTTGGAGATTGTCAAACTATTGGTCGAGCTTGGGGCCGAAGTCTACTCTCACCCGCTCGATTCCTATCCGGCGGTCATGGTTGCGGCTTGAGAGGGAAAGTCGAACGTTGTCGACTATTTCCTCAAGGAGATCCCTGAAAAAGCAGGGGGGACCCTTCAACTCGGAGTGACGTGCAATTTAGCCGCCCGGCAGGGCTGGATTGATCTTGTCCGATCCCATATCGAGCGCGATCCGTTGGCCGTTCATCAGAGGGGTTGGATTGGAGACACGCCCTTGCATTGGCCCTCCCATAACGGATTCATTGAGATTGTCCGGCTACTGCTCGATCATGGGGCGGACCCGAATGCCCACGAAATCAACTGGATTGGGGGGACACCTCTTCACTGGGCAAGCGAACGTCATCCAGATATCGTGCGGATTCTTATCGCTTCAGGCGCCAGAGTCAACGAAAGGGTCACTCGTCCCGGGTCTGACCACTTGGGAGCTACGCCCTTAATTTGGTGCGCACGCCAAAAAGATGACTCCGGAGCGGTTGCAGAGGCTTTGCTCCAAGCGGGCGCTGACTCCACCTTGCGCGACGCAAAAAATAGAACTGCCGAAGATTGGGCGCTGAGCCGTAATAACACGCGAATACTAAAGGTGCTGCAATCTAAGAGACCCTAATACGTATCTCCGTGCGCCTGTCGTCCCTCATTTCAAGTTCCCATCTTGGGACCGATCTGGATTTGAACCTTTCGCGCGCATTTGACGGATGGATGTATCTTGATTGCAAACTTCGGTAAATCGACAAGAACCGCACGTATATTAAGACTTGGACATAGAGACGAGCATGCGCCAGATGTTGCTGACAAGGAACCGTTTCAACACCATAATGCCAAATAGCGGTAGCCTCCTCTATCTATTTAAATGAGCGTCCCAGCGGTAATTCTTGGAGCCTTCTTAGTCGTCGTATCGCTACTTGATGCGTTCGAATCCGTCGTGTTGCCTAGGACTGTGCAGCGCTCAATTCGGCTGCGGACGATCTTCTATTATTTTAGTTCCGTTTTTTACTCCGCAACCGGTCGGTTGCCAAAGAAATCGTCGATGCGTCAGGCGCTTTTGGTCGCCTTTGCTCCTCTAAATTTTCTTTCGCTCATCACGGCTTGGGCGATGCTGATGATCATCGGATTCACCCTCGTTCATTGGGGAGTAAGAACGCCGTTGAACAACTCGACGGAGACGGGGAATTTTGTCAGCTACCTTTACTTTAGCGGCGTGACTTTCTTTACGCTCGGATACGGGGATGTCGTGCCCCTCCATGGGGCAGGAAGAGCATTGGCCATTCTTGAGGCAGGACTTGGGTTTGGGTTTTTAGCCCTTGTGATTGGATACGTGCCGGTGATTTATGGCGCGTTTTCACGTCGTGAGGCGACGATGTTGAAGCTGGACAGCAAAGCCGGCTCCGAACCTTCAGCACTTGAGCTGATTCGGCGACATGCCCAAGCAGGAGTTTTGGACGCGCTCATTCCATTGCTAAAGGAGTGGGAAGACTTCTCCGCACAGTTGCTCGAAAGCTATCTCAGTTATCCAATCCTTGCGTATTACCGATCCCAACACGACGACCAGTCATGGCTACGATCGCTCACCGCAGTAATGGATGCTTGCGTGCTCATCATAGGATTTTCAACTGGCGACGATCAGACTAGCCGCCAGTTACGATTCCAGGCAAAAGCCACCTTTGTGATGGGCCGCCACCTGATGGTAGACCTGTCCTACGTTTTGGACGCAACGCCTGTAACCGATGCGCCGAGCCGTATATCGCCCGCAGAATTAGAGTACATACGTGCAACGTTACGCGAATACAACCATTCTATGATCGTGTCTTCCGAGACGGACGAGCGGTTCAAAGCTGCACGGGAGATGTATGAGCCCTACGCCATCGGCTTGGCAGCAGACCTCATTGTCGATCTGCCCAATTGGGTTCCTCAAGACGATATGGTCGATAACTGGCAGACCAGCGCTTGGGAAGCCGCAAAGCATTTCTAAGTGTGGATTGCTCGTTAGATCGGTCGAGAAAGCCAGTGCGCGGCATTCCCATCGACAAACCGCCACGGTACTTCATGCCATTTGCCTTGGGCTATCCCCACACGGAGACCGGACCGCACATGGGCGACCGGTTCGTCGGGCGGAATAAGGAACATGCCGCTTGGTGTTTCCGGTAAGAGATTCCGCCCGTTGTCCGCTCCTGTAATTCCAAAAGCCATTGCGAGTTTTCCGGGCCCGGAGAGTAATCCCTGGTCCTTTGTTCCGGGGCGATTCATTCGCATCTCGTCCAATCCGGCCAGTGGTTCGGCGGCGCGTATGAGGAGGGCAGCCGGATCGCCGGGCTCGTGGGCAACAATATTCAGCATCCAGTGCACGCCGTAGTTGAAGTACACATACGCAAATCCAGGTGGACCAAACATCACTTCGGTCCTTGTCGTTCGACCCTTAAATGCGTGGCAGGCAGGGTCATCGCTGCGATATGCCTCGACCTCCACAATTCGAGCCCGCATATTCCCTCGGACAAGGGTTGCACCCAGCAGTGCAGGTCCCGCCTCCACAACGTCCGCCTTCAGTATCGACAGTAAATGATCTCTAGTCACAGGCTACTCAGGTGTCGTTGAAGGACGATAGATATCGCCAACCCGACTCGTAACCCGTTCGTGCTGAATGGACTCGTTCGGACCATAAGGATGACCGCCGAAACCATGGCGCATCATGGCAATCGCCTTCGCCCAGTCCTTCCTGCCGTCTCTCGAGGCGAAGAGCTGCATAACAGATTGGGCTATCACTGGGATAGGAACCTCCATGCGCATCGCGTCACCCACGAGCCAATTCACTTCGCCCGTGTCTTCGATATAGGCGGGAACCGATTCCAGTCCGTCTTGAGATAGGTACGCCTCGTGCATCAGGTCGACCAACCATGATCGGATGACCGATCCATTTCGCCAGCACGAGAGAACGTCGGCAACTGGAAGTGGCGAGTCGAATTTTTCAAGCAGATCGACCCCTTCCCCGATCGCCTGCAGCATCCCAAACTCAATCCCATTGTGGACCAGTTTGACGTAATGTCCGGAACCGGGCCCTCCCGCATAGACGAAGCCCCCTTCAACGCAAAGCTCATTGAGAATGGGCTCGATTTCCTCGACCGCGCCCTGTAAGCCTCCAGCCATGAAACAAGCCCCGTTCCTCGCCCCGCCGATGCCACCGCTCGTGCCCAAATCCACCAGATGGATGCCCTTGTCGTGTAGCCATTTTTGTCGCCGAATCGAATCTCCCCAATAGGAGTTTCCGCCGTCGACAATGACGTCTCCCTTGTCCAAAATCGCGGCTAGTTTCTCCAGCATGGTGTCGATCGGAGCGCCCGCATGAATATAGAGAAAGATGATTCGGGGAGATTCCAGCTTGGCTGCGAGGTCCCTTAGACCGGTCGACTCCACAATCCCGGCCGCCTTCAGTTCGTCGGACGCGGGAACCACGTCCAAGCCAACCACCCTCATCCCTTTGTTCAGCGCCTGATAAGCCAGACCTCCTCCCATCCTGCCCAGACCCACTACGCCAAACTCCAGTTGCATGCTAAGACGTTTACCCAATATGCAAGGATAATCACTCAACTCGCGTAGACTCTAGCTGCGAATGGCATACCGGGATTTCCAACAATTCATAGACGTACTCGGACAAAAGGGGGAATTGAAGAGGATTTCCGAACCCGTGAGCCCCACCTTGGAGATCACCGAGATCGCAGATCGGGTCATGAAATCGGGAGGTCCAGCCCTCCTGTTTGAAAATCCGACGGGGCCGCCCCACCGTTTGAATACGCCCGATCCCCTTAGTGCGGTTATGGGGCATCCGTCTATCCATAAGCCGAGTACGTTGGTTCCGACCAAGTACGGATTTCCAGTCGCAATCAACACGATGGGAAGTCGAAAACGGATGTCTCTCGCTCTTAGTTGTGATGACTACGAGGAACACGCGCAAAGGATAGCGTCCTTACTAAGGCCAGAAATTCCAAAGGGGGCCGTCGAGGCGCTTAAGAAACTTCCTTGGCTCTTGGGTGAGCTAAAGGGCGTTCCGCCTAAGACGGTGAGCCACGGGATTTCTCAACAAATTGTCATGGAAGGTGCGGACATCGATCTGACGAAGCTCCCGATCTTGACATGTTGGCCCGAAGATGGTGGCCCGTTTATCACCTTACCGCTGGTATTCACGCACGACCCGAACACGGGCAAGCGCAACGTCGGAATGTATCGAGTCCAGTTATACGATCGCAATACGTGTGGAATGCACTGGCAAATGCACAAGACCGGCATGCGGCAAATGGAAGACGCGGGACAAAAAGGGAAAAACCTGGAAGTATGCGTCGTCTTGGGCGGAGATCCGGCAATCACATTCAGCGCCATCTCACCGCTTCCCCCTGGCATCGACGAGATGCTCTTTGCCGGATTTCTAAGGCGTCAGAGCGTGCAGATGGTAAGAGCGAAGACCAATGAAATTCTCGTCCCTGCCGACGCAGAGATCGTCATAGAAGGTTATGTCGATCCGTCCGAACGTCGACAAGAAGGCCCGTTTGGAGATCACACGGGTTACTATTCTCTGGCTGAGCCATTTCCCGTGTTGCACGTAACCGCGGTGACGATGCGAGAAAAGGCTATTTATCCTGCGACAATTGTCGGCGTACCGCCGATGGAAGATGGCTGGATGGGAAAAGCTGTCGAGAGAATCTTCCTCCCGATGATCCAATTGACGGTCCCCGAGATAGTGGACATGAATCTCCCGGTCGAAGCATGCTTCCATAACCTGGCGTTCGTCTCAATCAAGAAGAAATTCCCAGGTCACGCGTACAAGACGATGAACGCCATTTGGGGCCTTGGTGGACTGTCGTTCACAAAGTTCATCTATGTGTTCGACGAGGACTGCGACGTTCAAAACATTGAAGAAGTCCTGTTCCGAATTGGTGCAAATTGCGACCCAGGGCGTGATTCGCTGATCTCGAAGGGTCCGGTGGATCAGTTAGACCATGCTAGCCAGGAGATGGGGTTTGGCGGAAAGATTGGGTTCGACTGCACACATAAACTTCCGGGCGAGAATGGTTTCTCCCGGAACTACCCAAAGATCATCCGTATGAGCAGCGACGTGAGGAAACGCATTGATTCGATTTGGTCGAAGCTAGGGTTATAACCGCAGTCGCCTCAGACCGCCAACATATCCACCCTCTTTGCTTGTCGACTGATCCGGGCATTTAGGTGATGGTCAAGACTGCGGTCTTGGACGTGGCGCCTGTTTTGGCGGTGATGGTTGCGTTGGTGGTCGAACTCACCGTCGACGTCTTGACCGTGAACGTCGCGGAGGTCTTGCCTGCAGGGATGGTCACCGTAGCAGGCGCCGTCGCAGACGACTGGCTGCTTGAGAGGGTTATGACCAAGCCGCCGGTTGGCGCTGCCGAACCGATGGTTACCGTTCCGGTTGACGAACTCCCTCCAGAGACTCTTGTTGGATTCAGCGTGAGCGACGACAACCCCGGCGCGTTCACGGTCAATCCCGCACTCGCGACCACGCCGTTAAGGCTCGCCGAGATCGTAGCCGACGTTTGAGTGGAGACCGCAGTCGTCTTAATCGTAAACGTCGCGGACGACTTTCCAGCCGCCACCGTCACCGAAGAAGGCAACGACGCTGAGGAAGAACTGCTTGACAGTCCCACCAACGATCCTCCCGTTGGCGCCGCGCTGCTCAGCGTTACGGTCCCCGTCGATGAAGACCCACCCGATACGCTCGAAGGGTTCAAACTCACCGAGATCGGAGCGATTGGAACGATCGTCAGCTTCGCCGTCTGGCCGACTCCCGGAGTCGCCGAGACATCTGCGACATCCGACGCCGTCACTGTCGTCGTTTTCACCGTAAACGTCGCACTTGTCTTACCCGCAGCCACCGTCACCGTAGACGGGACGATGGCGGTCGCGCTGTCGCTGGAGAGAGACACCACAAATCCACCCGTAGGAGCCGGAAGGCTCAACGTCAACGTACCGGTCGACGAGTTCCCGCCAAGCACCGCCGAAGGATTCAGCGCCACCGAGATCACATGGATGCTCTTTAGGGCGAGGAGACTGTTGATTGTTCCCATGTAGAGGGTTCCATCTGGGCCAATAGCGGGAGCTGTCCCGGCGTAGTTACTCTCGTTCGGATTGTAAGTCCAGTTGACTGCGCCGGTCTTGCCGTTTACAGCGTATAAAATGCTCGAATTAGCATAGACATACACCGTCCCGTCCGCTGCGACGGACGGCGATAAGAATGCAGTATTGCTCATGGTAAATGGGGTATTGAAGATGGACCACTTAATGCTGCCAGACACGTTATCAATGGCATAGAGGCAAAGGTTTCCATTCAGAACACCGTACATATAGAGAGTGCCGTCCGCACCAATCGCGGGAGAAGTTGAAATCGGATATCCTGTCGACAGGGTCCACACAAGTTTGCCCGTTACGGGATTGGCGGCATACAGGTTGCCGTCGCGAGAACCGAAATAGACGTTGCCATCTATTCCAACGACAGGCGACGTGGCGTTTGCGGCTTTAGTCTTGAAATACCAAAGCAAGCTCCCGTCGGCCGGGTTGATGGCATAGGCGTCGAATTGAAGGTCTCCCGCGAAAATCGTCCCATTTGCTCCAATGGCAGGACAACTCAAAGGGCCGCTTCCACCACTAGTGAACGTCCATTTCAGGGCTCCCGTGGCCCCGTCGAATGCATAAAACCCAGCATAAACAGTGCCGTCCGACCCAATTGTCGGCGAGCAAAGGGTACCGGTTGGAAGGTAGTTCAACCACTTAAAGGCTCCCGTTTTTGCATCGAATGCATAGAGATAATCGTCGCTATACGGAACACCAATCACATACACATTCCCGTCGGCCGACACCACCGGGGAAGTGAATTGATCGCCAAGATGTAAGTGTGACCATTTAACTTTTCCAGTCACGCCATCGAGCGCGTATAGATCGGCATCCCAAAAAAAGCCGTAATTTTGCGACCCGTCTATGACATAGATCGTCCCGTCCGGACCAATAACCGGATCCGAGATCGATTGAGATAGTGGATCTGACCATTGCAACGTTGGTGTTGCGTTTGACCCAACGCCTTGACCCGTGTTCTGGACGTTCCCACGAGCCTTTGGCCATCCTGAGTTTGCGACTTGGGCGCTAGAGGAAAACGCCATTGCCAGAATGACAAAGGCGGCAAAGAGCTTCAAAGAACCACCATGGTTGTATTGCGGCAACGTTGTCGGTAAATGGGATGCTTGGGTTAACTTCGGGCTCAATTTAGAAATGACTCCTTCTTGTTTAGATCAAGTGATGGTCAAGACTGCGGTCTTGGACGTGGCGCCTGTTTTGGCGGTGATGGTTGCGTTGGTGGTCGAACTCACCGTCGACGTCTTGACCGTGAACGTCGCGGAGGTCTTGCCTGCAGGGATGGTCACCGTAGCAGGCGCCGTCGCAGACGACTGGCTGCTTGAGAGGGTTATGACCAAGCCGCCGGTTGGCGCTGCCGAACCGATGGTTACCGTTCCGGTTGACGAACTCCCTCCAGAGACTCTTGTTGGATTCAGCGTGAGCGACGACAACCCCGGCGCGTTCACGGTCAATCCCGCACTCGCGACCACGCCGTTAAGGCTCGCCGAGATCGTAGCCGACGTTTGAGTGGAGACCGCAGTCGTCTTAATCGTAAACGTCGCGGACGACTTTCCAGCCGCCACCGTCACCGAAGAAGGCAACGACGCTGAGGAAGAACTGCTTGACAGTCCCACCAACGATCCTCCCGTTGGCGCCGCGCTGCTCAGCGTTACGGTCCCCGTCGATGAAGACCCACCCGATACGCTCGAAGGGTTCAAACTCACCGAGATCGGAGCGATTGGAACGATCGTCAGCTTCGCCGTCTGGCCGACTCCCGGAGTCGCCGAGACATCTGCGACATCCGACGCCGTCACTGTCGTCGTTTTCACCGTAAACGTCGCACTTGTCTTACCCGCAGCCACCGTCACCGTAGACGGGACGATGGCGGTCGCGCTGTCGCTGGAGAGAGACACCACAAATCCACCCGTAGGAGCCGGAAGGCTCAACGTCAACGTACCGGTCGACGAGTTCCCGCCAAGCACCGTCGAAGGATTCAGCGCCACCGAGATCACATGGATGCTCTTTAAGGCAAGGAGGGTTGTTCCAGACCCAACAAACAGGGTTCCGTCTAGCCCAATGGCAGGGGTCGTGGATACATTTGGAACGGAGTAAGTCCACTTCACCGCGCCCGAGTTCTTTGTATCAAGTGCATACAAATACCCATTCGACGCACACAGATAGAGCGTCCCATCAGGCGCAATGGATGGAATCAAGAAGTTCGTGCTCGAATTCATGTTGGGAAGATTCGCAATCGTCCATTTGACGACTCCATTTATGTTGTTAACGGCGTAAACGCAATTCGTGCCATTGAGGTCTCCAGCCATATACAGCGTGCCATCTGATCCGATTGCTGGAGATCCGTTTATGGAACTCCCAGTTGCCAACGTCCAAACCGTCTTACCAGTAGCGGTGTCGACTGCGTATAAGCTGTCGTCATACGAACCAAAGTAGACGCTGTTATCTGTGCCGTTTGGACCAACAACCGGAGAAGTCGCGATCTCGTTCTTTGTCTTGATCGACCAGATCTCGCTTCCTGTCGAAGGATCTGTGGCGTTTCCCGCACCTGAGTAGCTACCGCTATAAATGGCGCCATCCGGGCCGACTGCTGGACAATTCAAACCGCCGCTAGTGCTAGAAGTCCATTTCAGGGCTCCAGTCGAGCCGGCAAACGCATATTCACTTATGTAGACATCCCCGTTTGGCCCAATCGTCGGGCTGTTTGTCGAGCCGACAGGGAGATAGTCTAGCCACATCAAATTGCCGTTTGCACTATTAATCGCAAATAAATAATAATATGTCACTATAAACTGATTGCCAATCAGCAGTTGGAGGTAACCAGTTAGATAGAGGATCCCATTGGCGCCAATCGCTGGTGACGAAAGAGTCATACCCATGTGAAGGTCGGACCACTTCAGTTTTCCAGTCGCGCCATCGACGGCATACAGGTCAGCAGTACCGGAACTAGCGGTTCGATCTGTAAAATAGACGGTCCCATCTGGCCCAATCGCTGGATCCGATACCGTTCCAAGCGCTTGAAACGACCACTGGAGTGTGGAAGTGGCATAAGATCCGCTACCTTGTCCGGTGTTTTGTGCGTTGCCGTGCACTTTGGGCCACCCTGAGTTTGCGAGTTGGGCGTTTGAGGATAGGGCAAGGACCCATAGGGCGGCGGCCAAGAGGCATCGCAAGATCGGGCCGAGCGCGGCGCCTGGGATGGGTCTCAAGTTAGATGGCTCTTTCATATCTATCCTCATCGCTAGGAAATCGTCAGCACCGCAGATTCGGTGGCCGTCCCAAGGCTCGCCGATATCGTCGCAGCAGTCTTGGCTCCCACTTTGGACGTCTTGACCGTGAAGCCGACCGACGCCTTCCCAGCCGGGACCGTCACCGTCGCGGGCACGGTTGCCGAAGCCGAACTGCTTGTCAGCGTGACGACAAGGCCGCCGGCGGGGGCGAGGCCCGTAAGCGTCAAAGTACCAGTGGAAGACTTCCCGCCCACCACCGCCGACGGACTCAGCACGAGACCCTTGAGCGTCGGAGGGTTCACGACGAGCGTGGCAGACTGGCTGATGCCGTTTAGGCTCGCGTTAAGGGTCGCGCTCGTCTGGGATGCGACCGCCGTCGTCGTCACCGTGAACGTCGCCGTAGACTTGCCGGCGGGAACCGTGACCGAGGCTGGCGCCTTCACGCTCCCCTGGTTGCTCGAAAGCTTCACCACAAGCCCGCCGGAAGGGGCAATCCCGCTCAGCGCCACCGTGCCGGTGGAGGAGGCGCCTCCCGTCACCGAGGCCGGACTCACCGCCAAAGACGCAAGCACCGGAGGAACCACCGTCAGAGTCGCCGTCTGGGTGGAAACCCCGAGCTTGCCCGTAATCGTTACCGACTTCTGGGAGCCCACCGCCGCCGTCGTTACTTTGAACGTCGCACTCGTTTGCCCCCCCGCTATCGTCACCGATGCGGGAACCGCCGCCGAAGCGCTGCTGCTCGACAGATGGACCACCGTCCCCGACTTGGGGGACGCGCCATTCAAACTCACCGTACCCATGGAGGCCGCTCCTCCTGCCACGGTTGTCGGATTCAGACTCAGAGACGCCAACCCAAGCGGAACCAGCGTGAGGCTCCCAGACTGGGAGACCCCGTTGAGGCTACCCGTGATCGTCACGCTCGTTTGAACCGACACCGAGGACGACGACACCGCAAACGTAGCCGTGCTCGCTCCCGCTGGCACGCTCACCGATGCAGGGACAGTGGCAGAATGAGAGCTGCTCGCGAGTTTCACCACGAACCCGCCCGTCGGCGCTGGGCCGCTCAGCGTCGCCGTGCCGGCACATGGAGTCGCCCCCGCGACCGTAGTGGGATTCAGAGTTATCGACACGAGCGTCGAGGGGTTCACCGCCAAAGTCCCCGACTGAGAGACGCCGTTCAAGATCCCCGTGATCGTCACCGACTCTTGAGCCGTGACCGACGTCGTCGCCACCGCAAACGTCGCGCTCTTCTGGCCGGAGGCAACCGTCACCGAAGAGGGGACCGATGCGACCAAGCTGCTGCTCGACAACCCCACGGTCAAACCAGAAGCGCCCGCCGAGCCGCTCAGCGTCACCGTCCCCGTCGAGGAGATACCGCCCGTCACGCTCGAGGGGCTCAATACCAGAGACACAAGAGTCCCAGGAGTGATCGTCAGACTCGCCGACTGCTTGATGCCGTTTAGGCTCGCATTCACCGAAGCCGTCGTTTGAGTGCTCACACCGGACGTGCTCACCGTAAACGTCCCCGTCGTCTGACCGGACGCAACCGTCACCGAAGAGGGAACCGTCGCCGCAAGGTTGCCGCTTGAGAGCGAGACCAAAGTGCCCCCTGAACCAGCCGGACCGCTTAACGTCACCGTACCGGTGCTGGTATTGCCTGCAGTCACCGACGTCGGGTTCAAAGACACCGAAACGAGCGAGGCGCCCGCAATCGTCAAACTCGCGGTCTGGCTTACTCCATTCAACGAGGCGCTCAAGGTAACCGTCGTCTGAGCATTCACACCGCTCGTAGCCACCGTGAACGTCCCCGTCTTCTGCCCCGAGGCAACCGTCACCGAAGACGGAACCGAAGCCGCAGGGTTGCCGCTTGAGAGCGAGACCAATGTGCCCCCTGGGCCTGCCGGGCCGCTCAAGGCCACCGTGCCCGTGGAACTGCTTCCGCCCGCGACCGTCGTCGGGTTCAGACTCAAGGAAACCAGAGCCGCCGGAGTAATCGTCAGGATCGCCGACTGGGTCTGACCACTCACAGTGCCCGAGATGCTCGCGCTCGTGACCGAGTTCACCCCCGTCGTGCCAACCGTGAAAGTGGCGCTCTTCTGGCCCCCCGCAACCGTCACCGTGCCCAATACCGTCGCAGAAGAACTGCTGCTCGACAGGCTCACAACCACGCCGGAAGAGCCGGCGGGACCCGTCAGAGTCGCCGTACCCGTCGAAGAACTGCCGCCCAGCACCGACGAAGGGTTCAAGGCAACCGAGAGCAGTGAGGCAGCGGAGATCGTCAAAGTCGCAGTCGGAGAACTGCCGTTCAAACTCGCCGTTATCGTCGAAGTCGTCTGAGCGTTCACGCCCGACGTTGCCACGCTGAACGTCCCCGTCGTTTGGCCGGCAGCTACCAATACCGAACTCGGAACCGTCGCAGAGGGGCTGCTGCTCGACAAACTCACCGAAACGCCCCCCGAGCCCGCCGGGCCGTTCAAGCTCACCGTACCAGTGGAAGAGGATCCACCCACCACCGTCGTTGGATTCAGGCTTACCGAAACCACCGATGCAGGAGATATCGTAAGCGTTGCGCTCTGAGACGCAGAGCCCACGCTCGCGGTTATCTTCGAAGTCGTCGAGGCGCTCACTCCCGTCGTCGTCGCCACAAAAGTGCCTGTCGTCTGACCAGAGGCTACCGTCATCGAGCCCGGTACCGTGGCGATGGAGTTGCTGCTCGACAAACTCACCGAGAGGCCGCCCGGGCCCGCTTGGCCGTTCAAGGTCACCGAGCCAGTCGATGAGTTGCCACCCACCACCGTCGATGGGTTCAAACTCACCGACGACACCGATGCCGGAGATACCGACAAAGTCGCCGACTGGGATTGAGAGTTCAGGCTTGCGGTAATCGTGGAACTCGACAAAGAGCTCACGCCAGACGTACTCGCCGTGAAAGTACCCGACGACTGGCCCGCAGCAATCGTGAGCGAGGCCGGAACCGACACCGAGGACAAACTGCTCGTGAGAGATACCACCGCCCCCTTCGAACCCGCGACGCCGTTCAATGTCACCATACCCGTCGATGAGCTCCCTCCCACTACCGTAGAGGGGCTCAGGCTTAACGAGGCAAGCGTTGCCGGAGTCACGGTGAGTACCGCCGTTTCAGACGCGCTCCCAACCGTTGCCGTGATCGTCGAAGAAGACTCAGAGTCGACCCCAGACGTACTCACCGTGAAAGTGCCCGTCGACTGCCCGGCAGCGATCGTCAACGAAGATGGAACCGTCGAGACCGAGTTGCTGCTCTTAAGGCTCACCACCACACCAGAGGGACCGGAAGCCCCGCTCAGAGACACCGTACCCGTAGAACTCGCCCCGCCCGGAACCGTCGACGGGCTCAGGCTCAAAGACGAAAGAGATGCCGCAACGATCGTCAACGTCGCGCTCTGAGACTGAGAGTTCAAACTCGCCGTGATCGAGGCCGACGTCGAAGACGCCACGCCCGTCGTCGAAACCGGGAACGTCCCGCTCGTCTGGCCCGAAGCGACCGTCACCGAAGAAGGGACCGTCGCAGACGTGTTGCCGCTTGAGAGGCTCACCACCGTACCCCCGGACGCAGCAGGGCCGTCCAGAGTCACCGTGCCCGTCGAACTATTCCCGCCCACAACCGTCGACGGGCTCAGACTCACGCCAACCACCGACACTGGGTTCACCGTCAGGATCGCCGTCTGAACCTGGCCAAGAGTCGCAGTGATCGTCGCAAGAACCTGCGCGTTCACACCCGTCGTCGTCAAAGGGAACGTCGCGCTCGTCTTACCCGCAGGAACCGTCACCGAAGAAGGAACCGTCGTCGAAGGGTCGCTGCTCATAAGCGAAACTACCTCGCCACCAATTGGAGCAGGCACGTTGATGCTCACCGTACCTGTAGAACCACTGCCACCCAAGACCGTCGAAGGAGACAGGGTCAAAGATGTCACGATGATGCTCTCAAAGGCACGAACCACCCCGTCGTCGAAATCCTCATACACGGTTCCATCGGCCCCAATCGTTGGGCAGAGCGAGATTGCAACAATCCCGTTTCCATTAACGTCGGTATCAAATGTCCACAATAAATCGCCCGTTAACCCGTTCAGGGCGCAAAAGGCTCCTCCGACATTCTCTCCTTGTCCCTCCGCGATGTATACGGTGCCGTCAGCGCCTACTGCCGGCGACGTTAGAAACGGCCCAGTACCGGTGAAGGACCACTTCTCATTTCCAGTCGCCGGGTCTAATGCATAGAGGTTGAAGTCGTCCGATGGCACGTATACCGTTCCATCGGGTCCAATGGCTGGCGAACATAAGATGGCACCTCCCGTCCAAAACTCCCACTTCAGTTGCGTAGCGTCAGGAGAAAGGGCATAGATAAGGCCGTCGTATGAGCTTATATAGATGGTTCCATCAGGAGCAATTACGGGTGCAGCATTGATTTGGCCAATGGTCTGGTAGGTGACGACCAAATTTCCCGTTTGAGTGTCGATCCCCAACAAATTGAACACGGCTCCGATATAAAGTGTCTTCCCATCTTTCGAAATGGCCGGTGTCGAGAAAAGAGGACCCCCAGCAGGCGCGTAGAGCCACTTTCGTGTTCCGTTGGGATTGATTGCATACACAAATTCGTCCGTGCACACGAAATAAATCGTGCCATCAGGTCCGATCGTGGGAGAAGATGATATCTGGTTGGTTGCCGGATAAGTCCACTCCAATTTCCCTTGGCTTATCGCATAGAGGTTGCTATCGCCACACAGATAGACGGTTCCATTTGCATCAACGGCTGGTCCTGATCCCGAGGAAGCGGGCAACATGTAAGACCATATGACTTCTCCGTTCGTCTGATCTAGGGCAAAAAGAGTTGTTCCTCCAAAGGTATTGTTTGGCGAAGTGCAGTAGAGGATCCCGTTTGAGTCGATCGAAACCGATCCTCCGATAGAAAAGCTAAAATTGGTGTCGTTATTATTAGACGACCATTTCAAAGTCCCATTCGTATTCGTACCGGGTCCCAGACCAGTGTTACCAAGGTTCCCGTAGACTTTAGGCCAGGGAGAAATCGCCAATTGGGCTCGAATGGTCAGTGAAAGAGCCAAAAAGACAAGAACGAGGATCCGTCGGATCAGAAACGCAGGACCTTGACAAATCCCAGAGCATATATGGGACGTGGGTTGAAACGCAATTCGAACTGGGATTAAGCAGCGATGTCGGGTCATAGCAAATCAAGTCCTAAGCAAAATAAAGGCTATTGGAAGCCAATAGGTTATAAGCCTTTGGACTCTCTATTCTAGGCCAGGTACATGTCTGATTTTGTGAAAAATATGGCTAAACTTTTTGAGCAAAAATAACGTCTCGTTTAAGGTTTAGGGGTTGCCCTTACTCATATCTTCTGCGGACATTCGATCCATCGACTAACGATTCACGATCCAAGGCCGGTTCCCTTGATAAGTGTCCGCCGTGTGCGCCGAATCCCGCCAAGGCACGGTTCCACTCAAAGTCTGGCCCGTTATTTGCGGAAAGCAGTCTTGGCGCGATTCAGCTTGAGATTCCAGGCGGATTTGCGAAATGCATCGTAGAATCGGCTTAGTGATGTTTGGACTGATCCTGATGCTAACGATATCGAGCGTATCTCCCGACCCGGTTGCGGCACGAACGAGAGTTGCGGTGTTTGTTCACGGCGCGGGAGGCGGAGGGTGGGAATGGAACGCTTGGGCGCCAGAGTTTAGGAAGGCTGGATGGATTTGTGTCCACCCGGATCTTGAGCCATCGCCGAAGGGTATCGCAGCAACTCAATTCGATGATTATCTGCGACAGGTGGAGAATTGGTCCCGACTTCACCAGCCATCCAAACTCGCCCTCATCGGTGCGAGCATGGGTGGTGTTCTAGCGTTGAAGGCAAGCGAAACGCTGCATCCGGACGCAATGGTTTTGGTCAACAGCGTGGGTCCAGCCGGGATCGGCTCGCGAAAAGTCAAGACCTGGCCGGCCGTGATCGAGTGGTCGAAAGGAACTCTCAAAGAAACGCAGGATTCCATGCCCGACGGCGACACGGAGTCGATTTTCTTTGCCTTCAAACACTGGCGAGACGAGTCTGGGGCGGTCCTCGCCGCTATTTCAAAAGGCGTACGCGTGACCAGGCCAACGTGTCCCCTGCTCGTTATCCTCGGCGACCAAGATACGGATGTTCCGAATTCAGTGGGCGTCGAGATGGCCAAGCGCTATCTCGCCGATCTGAAGGTATACAAGGGAATGAGCCATGTGGGACCGTTACTGGGAACTAGGGCTGCTCAAGTTGCATTAGATACCTCTGAGTGGTTGAATAGCCACGTCCGATGAAACGAAGCTTGGAGACGTAGACATATAAATGGCCAGTGATAATAAGACCGAATTGGCGACGTTTGGCGCGGGGTGCTTTTGGGGTGTCGAAGCCGATTTCCGTCGACTAGGCGGCGTCGTGGAAACCGCAGTAGGGTATGAGGGCGGCAAGACCGAGAATCCGACCTATAAAGAGGTGTGCACGGACCGAACCGGGCATGCAGAAGTTGTACAGGTTGAGTTCGATCCGTCCAAAGTAAGCTACGATCAACTCTTGGAGCTGTTTTGGGCCAGCCACAACCCGACCCAAGTTAACCGCCAAGGCCCGGATTTCGGCTCCCAGTATCGAAGCGTGATTTTCTACCACTCCCTCGAGCAAAAGCTTGCCGCGGAGTCCTACAAGCAGAAATTGACCCAAGCAAGAGCCTTCAAGAGGCCCATCGCTACTCAAATTGTACCGGCTCAAACTTTTTACCGGGCTGAGGAATACCATCAGCAATACCTGGAAAAACGAGGCGAGACGTCGTGCCACTTGTAGCGTTTTGCTTTCAATTCGTCCTGTCCCCCGGCTCCAAAACTCTGAACATGTACCCGGGGGTACGATCTGAGGGTGATTCGCGTCTCCTTTAAAGCGCTCGAGATACAGAAGCTCTACCCGCTGATGATCAGCCGCGGGCTTATGAGTTCCTCCGAGAACCTGTTTGTTTTTGCATCAGATGGCCAACATACTGGAATCGGCGAGCTTTCTCCCGCCACGGGTTCGAGTTGGACGGCAGCTCAAGGCCAAAGCCAACTAAGCGCCTTTTCGGCGGAGGGTATTGCCCAAGATCCTCATTCGAACTACATCCGAATGCGTGAAGCCAACATCGACCCTCCGGCGATGGCTGCCCTAGATGTCGCACTGTGGGACTTACTTGGCAAGCAAGCTAACCTTCCCCTTTATCGGATGCTCGGATTACCGAAGTCCACGGTTCCAACAAGCGTCACGATTGGAATCAATCCTGCGGACGTGACTCGAGAGAGGGTTCCAGAGATCCTGAGATCCTCGGGCGCCAAGTGTCTAAAGATCAAGCTCGGCTCACCTCAGGGTCGTGACCATGATAAGGAGCACTTTGCAGCCGCAGCTGAGTCTGCCAAACCGTTTGTGGCAAAGCTGCGAGTCGACGCCAACGGGGGTTGGACGGTTTCCGAGGCGATCATGATGTGCAAGTGGCTTTCCGAGCGTGGGGTTGACTACGTGGAACAGCCACTCGCGGAGGGTAATGAAGAGGGTCTTGTCGAGTTGTTTAAGACTCGTCCACTGGCGATCTTCGTGGACGAGTCGATACGCTTCTCACCGGATGTGATCAAGGTCGCTGACCGGGTCGATGGCATTAACCTCAAACTGATGAAGTGCGGCGGAATCACGGAAGCGATTCGGATTGTCGCAACCGCAAAGGCATTTGGACTCAAAACCATGATCGGATGTATGAGTGAAACCAGCATCGCGATTGCGGCTGGTGCGGCAATTGGAGCGCTGTTCGATCATATCGACCTTGACAGTCACCTTAATCTTAACCCCGATCCAGCTTCTGGCGCGCCCATTATCGACGGCGTGATCGTACCAACCGATCGTCCGGGACACGGAGCCGCACTTCATGCTTAGGCGCACGCAGAATCTTGCCATCTACATGGAGGGCGCCGTCCGTGGATATGGCGGCAAAATGGGATTTGGCATCCTTCGATACTCACCGAACCGAACCGTATGTGTGATCGATAGCGAAAATGCGGGCGGCGATATGAAAGAGGTGGCTGGAATGCCGCGGTCCTGCCCCATCGTCTCCAACGTTCAGGAGGCATATGCTTTAGGCGCGGAGGTTTTTGTTCTTGGAATCGCGCCGCCAGGAGGATTGATTCCAAGTCCATGGTACGTTGCGATTGATCAGGCGGTCGACTTGGGCTTATCAGTAATCAACGGCCTCCATGATCTGCTAGGACATCGATATCAGGACTTGAAGCAGGGCCAATGGATCTGGGATATTCGCGTTGAACCGCCTGGGCTTAAACCAGGAACGGGCCTTGCGGCAAGCCTTTCGAACCGCCGCGTCTTGCTTATCGGGACCGATATGGCTGTCGGAAAGATGACGGCAGGCCTGGAGATTTATCGAACGGCGCGAGAACAAGGATTTAGAGCTGAATTTGTCGCTACCGGCCAGATCGGAATCACAATCACCGGCGCCGGTGTGCCTCTCGACGCGGTTCGGGTCGATTTCTCAACCGGCGCGATCGAACAAGAGGTGATGAGATATCGCGATGCCGAGGTGGTGATTGTTGAAGGTCAAGGATCTCTCAACCACCCGGGAAGCACCGCGACGCTCCCGCTCTTGCGAGGTTCCATGCCGACTCACCTTGTTTTGTGCCATCGAGCTGGGCAGGCGAGCCTAACAACCCTGCCGCATGTACCGATCGCCCCACTCGGCGATTTAATTCGGCTGTACGAGCAGTTGGCCTCTGTTACCGGCATTTTTCCTTGCCCAACAACGGTCGGAGTCGCTCTGAACACGTCCCATCTAGAGTGCGATGAAGAGGCTCTTCTGGCATGTGAGGCGATTGAGCAAGAGTTAGGCCTTCCATGCGTCGACCCCGTCCGCCATGGATCGGAGCGATTGGTGGAACGGCTTATGATATAGGTCTCGTAGTCTATGCAGTGCTCACTCACCTTGCATGTTCTATGTGCGGAAAGACTTACGACTGGCGCCAACTAAACAACACCTGTACCTGCGGTAAGCCGCTCTTGGCCCAGTACGACCTTTCTCCTGATACGCTTGATCGGGAAGCGCTCAAATACCGAGACTGCACGATGTGGCGATACCGCGAGGTTATGCCGGCTTGCGAAGCGATCTCCCTCGGGGAGGGCATGACGCCGTTGCATCATTCCCCAAGGCTTGGGGAGCGCTGGTATGTCAAGGACGAGGGCGTCAACCCAACCGCCAGCTTTAAGGCACGTGGAATGTCGGCCGCCGTGTCGATGGCGAAGCACCTTGGAGTTCAAGTACTTGCCGCTCCGAGCGCGGGAAACGCGGCAGGCGCCATGTCCGCCTATGCTGCAAAAGCGGGATTGGAAGCCCACGTGTTTATGCCGAGAGACACTCCACGTGCATTCGTCATCGAATGCGAGTACCTGGGAGCCCATGTAAATCTCATCGATGGGTTGATCAACGTGTGCGGCGCGGAGGTTCGCAAATTCATTGACTCCAGCCCAGAGCCAGTTTTCGATCTCAGCACCTTGAAGGAGCCATACCGCGCCGAAGGCAAGAAAACGATGGGCTATGAGCTAGCGGAACAAATGGAGTGGGAGTTGCCCGATGTAATCGTGTATCCCACCGGAGGCGGTACCGGCCTTGTCGGGATGTGGAAAGCATTCGAGGAAATGGAGCGCCTAGGCTGGATTGGTTCAAAACGGCCCAAAATGGTAAGCGTACAAGCGGAGGGCTGCGCTCCAATCGTGACCGCATTCAATCAGGGCAAACGGTTCGCGGAGGAATTTCCCAACGCCCATACGTCCGCGTCTGGGCTGCGGGTACCTAAAGCAATCGCGGATTTCATGATGCTCGACCTCATACGTGCATCATGTGGCACGGCCCTAACTGTCACCGACGAGGAAATGATTGCCGCAACTCGCGAGATGTCTTCCAAAACCGGAGTTTTCGCCGCGCCCGAAGGTGGAGCAACCTTGGCAGCAGCCAAGAGATTACGCGACAGTGGGTACATCCAGCCATCCGACAGGATCGTGCTGTTTAACACTGGTTCAGGTCTGAAATACCTGGAGGCGTTAGGAGCCCAATAGTTCATCGCGAGCCTTTATAGTCGAGCGGCGCCATCAAGTCCTTAAGCTTTTGGTCGTCGGGAAACGCCGTAAGTAAGGAACGGATGGCTTCTATTTCAACGGTGCGGAATGGAAAGGGAGGAGCGATCGGCGATTCAGCGGCGAGTCGGACTTGATCGGACGCTTCGGCGTCCAGCCTGGTGGCTGTCTTAAGACAATATGCCATCAAATACCGCAGCATCGGTAGATCTCGGTGGCGTATTGCTTCGTCGATCCACCGACTTGCCTGGTCGTATAGTCCGCATTCGATCAGAAGGCATGCGACATCGATGAATTCCTCCGGGCTCTCCTCAAGCGGCTCAAGCAAGGGGTTCGGTTTTCCGTCCAAGTCGATGGGCTGACTTAGGAAACTCTCAGCTCGAAGGGCCGGCTCCAGTGGAGCCAGATAGTGCGCGTTGAGGAGTTCCGCCTGGTTGTCCTCCTCCGATAAGCGAAGCGCTACCGCCTTTGTCCACCAAGCCAGTGGATCGTCGGCATTATACATATGTGCCTGTTCAAAGGACTCGCTTGCTTCCCGATACCGTTTCTCGGCAAGCGCCCTCATTCCAAGCAACGTATGGGCAAGATGCCTTGTAGAGAGATCGAATGTCCCCCGCTGCAAATCGAGAGCCGGTGAGCGGATTGACAATGAGTCGACCGTGGCGCTGAAGTCCGAAAGCAGGTTGGCCCCCGCCTTCGATACTTCCAGTTGCTGCACCCAAGGACGCGGTACCGTATCGAACCTGAGTACCTCGTTTTTCCCTGGATCTCTCAGCACCAGGCTTCGCGGATTCAGTCCGCCCAATGGGATCTTCAGCAGATTCTCGGGATAAAGATCTACTTTGGCTTCAACAGTCTGGCCCTCCTCGGTTAAGAGCAGGAGTTTATGCCCCAGTCTTTGCTGGGTGCATTGCATCGTTAGTTCTCCGGATTCGATGCTCACCGCGCCTTCGCGTCCCGCCCCAGTTAGAATGCCGATTCCAGAAAACGGAACGAGAACCAAACTCCAGTTGTCGACTTGCCTAGCCGCGAGTCGGCCGTTCTTCGCAAACCGAGCGTATTTGAGGGACCCGTCTTGGTAAGCGATGCCGTCGAATGGCCGTTCGTCACAAAAGATCGCCAAACCTGCGTTTCGCTCTCGGCTGTAGAAAGCGCTCCCATCAAACGTACCATCTCCCAAATACGCTGAGATCGCCCCGTTATAGTTCTCCGGCTGAAGCGATCTATTGAACACTCGGGCCTCTAGCCGAAGCTCGGCTCGGTCGGATGGGAGACATATCTTAAGGTGAAAACTCAGGCCGGTTCCTGTGAAAGTCTCGGCTACCCACGCGATCGCGTCTGCGTCTTCATCGGTTGCAAGCTCGATCTGAGTATCGACGTTTCCAAGTGCGTTCAAGCGCTCTTCGCCATCGAGGAACAGCTGGATTCCTTCGCGAACACAGGTACCCCGCCTTCCATACCCCTGAGGTTCGATGGCCGGGTGGCGACGAAGCACCTCTGAGCCGGTTCGTTTGTCGTAGAGGCTTATAATGCGGCCTCCTAGACCCGGCAAAACCGTGACTCTAAGATAGGCGTTCTCCAAGATGATCGACCGAAACGTCCGCATCTCCTGTTCGTCTAGAGGCTTGAGTTGGGGAAACGGATACCCGGTCCAATCAGAGCGGATATTCGGGATGAATGCCTCAACCAGACCGATCTGGAGATCTAATCCGTCTTCGAATGCTTCGGAGGATAAGTGGGACATGGTAGTCGATAAAGTGCGATACGGACGACGAGAAGTGCCGCGGATGCGCCCGTGAGAGCGCTTTCGAGGTTACCTAAGCTACAATAAGCCGATGGCGAGATCGCACTCCCCGGGTTTGCTTATTGGAAAGTGGATCGTTGTTCCCGTTTTAGTCGCACTCTTTGGTTACTACGTCATTGGACCGCGGCTCGGGAATTCCAAAGCCAAACCTAAAGCGGTGAGCCAGCAAATTTCAGTTCCCGCCACACCCGCAGACTCTCCTGACCAGCATCCGACTTCTCCTCCCGCCACAACTGCGACCCAAACCACGGCTGCCGTGTCCCAGCCCGACCTGGATATAACCGTTTCCAAAGTCAAACACCACAAGGCGAGAATTGTCGACACCGATCCCGAGACAAAGCCCAGGAAGCACAGAAAGCCTACGCCAAAACCGGACGACATTCCAAAGGCTAAGGACACATCCGACGATCAACACGACGAAGGCGGAAGCGCGGGCGCAACAACTGCCGGTTAGGAGCCAACCTCAGGCAGACTTTAGCCGAAAGAACCTTTCGGCGTTCTCCGTCGTGACTCGAGCACATTCCTCTGACGTGATCCCAAGCGTCTTTGCCAAGGCGTCGTTCACAAACTTTACATATGAAGGCCGATTAGGCTTGCCACGATGAGGCTCAGGCGGCATGTACGGACTGTCGGTTTCGATGACCAACCGATCGTGAGGAATTGCCTGCACAGTCTCACGCAGCGCCTTGGCGTTTTTGTACGATATCGGACCATCGACCCCGAATAGACATCCCAATGCCAAAGCTCGCATCGCATCGCTCGAATTACCTGCAAAACAGTGAAACAGGTAGGGGAGACGGGCCCGGGACTCAAGAACATCCAAGAGTTGGGGGTACGCCTCTCGACAATGGAACACGACCGGCATATGTACCGTCATCGCAAGGTCCAACTGGTCTATCAAGGCAACCATCTGTTGCTCGGGAGTTGCATAGTCCCAATGAAAGTCGAGGCCGATTTCTCCGAGGGCGACTACCTTGGGATGGGCCAACATCCCTCCGATTTCGTCAAGCGAATGGCGAGAATAGTCCTTTGTGTAGGTTGGGTGCCATCCGACAATCGCGAATACCTCGGGGTATTCGTCTGCCAGCGCAACGGCAGCCCGACTCGTTTCTGGGTCGCAACCAACCGCAAGCATCCTGTCGACTCCTGCATCTTTGGCTTCGGCGATTGTCGCCGCCACATCCGGAAACTTGTCCGGGAAGTTGATATGGCAATGAGTATCGATCAGCATTCGTTCGCCGGACAGTGGCCCTCATACAGGTTTTCAATGATTGGTCCGATCAAAGGGCCGATTGCCCGGATGCCTTGCAAAACCGCCTTCGGCGACCCAGGCAAGTTCACGACGAGGGCCCCCTTACACACCCCCGCAATCCCACGCGACAGGTGGCTGAACTGCGTTTGGCTCATACCTCGCAGCCGCATCAGTTCGCACAAGGAGTCAGCCCTCTTTTCCAAGAGCGGAGCAGTCGCCTCGGGAGTCACGTCTCGGGGCGCAAATCCGGTGCCTCCCGTCGTAAAGACGGCGTGGCATGAATCGCAAAGCTCGAGGATCGCGGCCTGAATGTCCTCAATCTCGTCCGGAACGATCCGCGTTTCGAAGTATCCGAATCCCAGTTCTCGGAGGGTCCGGCAAGCAGTCGCTCCGCTTTCATCATTCGCCGCCGTCCGTGTATCGCTAACCGTGATGATGCCTATTCGCGCCGCCAATCTCTTTTCCCTCCCGTTTTCTCTACGAGTTTGACATCCGTTAATTCCAAATCCGGGCTGACGCCCTTCAGCATATCGATCAATGTAATTCCGGCGACAACCACCGCCGTGTAGGCTTCCATCTCGACACCGGTAGCCGCGTCCGTGCGTGCTGCGCCTGCAATGAAAATGCCCTCGTCAGTAAGTCGAATCGATACATCCAGATGGGACAAGGGCACCGGATGGCATAAGGGAATCAAATCCGAGCAACGCTTTCCACCCTGAATTCCGGCGATTTGCGCGATCGTGAGCGCATCTCCCTTCGGAAGATTGCCAATCGCTTTCCGATGTGCTTCAGTGATTCTTAGCAGCCCGGAGACCAGGGCTCTCCGCTGAGTCGTCGCCTTTCCCGACACGTCAACCATGCGCACGTTACCGTCTGCATCCACATGGCTCAATTCGCTCATGTCTTATTGTATTTGGAAAGCCGTCGATATGGTTGGCTGGCCGTTCGCCCCAGGCTAGGGGGAGAGCGCCAAGCCAACGTCGGTTTAGATCAGAGTCCCGTTTTCAATAATCTCCGTGCCGTCATAATAAGGATGCATGCAGGATTCCGTGGATAAAGTTAAAATTGTCACCCTCGGGTGTGCCAAGAACGAGGTAGACAGTGAAGAGATCGCAGGGGTCCTTCTAGAGGCTGGATATGCCATTGATGGCGTCGCAAAGAAGACGGCGGTCACCGTCATCAACACGTGCGGATTCCTGGAAGCCTCCAAACTGGAGTCGATCCAGGCGATCAAAGACGCGGTTCGCGAGAAGCACGCTGGTCGCACTGGCCGAGTCATCGTTGCAGGGTGCCTCGCACAGCGTCTCGGACCGGAGCTGATGAAATTGGCGCCTGGCGCCGATCTCTACGTGGGAGTTGGCCAAATGGGCCGTTTTGCGGAGATCGTTCGCGAGGTACAGGCCGAGCGAGAACAGCGGATCGATGTTTCCCCGCCTCATCACCGATGGGCGGATGTTCAGACTCGCGCTCGCACAGGAAGGCCGTGGAGCGCTTACTTGAAGATCAGCGAGGGATGTGACCATCGCTGCACGTTCTGTACGATTCCCAGCTTTCGGGGCGGACATCAAAGCAAGCCGATCGACCGGATTCTCGAAGAGGCCAATCACTTGGCCCGGACCGGTGCGAAGGAACTGAACCTGATTGCCCAGGACGTTACACAATACGGTTTCGATCTTTATCGCGAGTTCACCCTTCCCAAACTGCTTCGGGAGTTGAATAAAGTAGACGGGATCGAGTGGATTCGATTGCTCTATTTCTATCCCAATCGCCTGACCGACGAGGTCATCGAAACGATGGCCCAATGCGAAAAGGTACTGCCCTACATCGACATTCCACTCAAGCATGCGCATCCAGAGACGCTTCGACGCATGAAGCGGCCCTGGGACGGTGAGCGATATCTCGGGTTGTTCCAGAAGGTGCGTGCAGCCATGCCGCAATGTGCGATTCGAACGACGTTTATCGTCGGCTTTCCGGGCGAGACTCAAGAAGAGTTTGATTATCTGGTGGACTTCGTTAAGGAAGCGCGGCTCGATCGAGTGGGCGCATTTGTCTTCTCAAAGGAGCCGGGCACCCCAGCCTATGATTTGGAAGGCCAACTTGCCCCAAGGGTGAAGCGCGAACGCTACGACAAATTGATGCGCACCCAGCAGAAGATCTCCCTTGCCGTCAACGAAGGATGGGTGGGACGGGAAATGGACGTGCTTATCGAGGATTCCCGGGACGGATGGCTGGTCGGGCGTTCTCATCGCGATGCACCGGAAATTGATGGCATGGTATTCGTTCAGGGCGAAGCGTTCCCCGGTCAAATCGTCCGATCCCGCGTCACAGGAGCCGAAGAATATGACCTGTATGCCGAATTGCAGAGAGTTCCGGTTTGCGCGGGCAAGAAGCTTATGCCACTCAGGCAGGCAATGCCGGCAAGACCCCTTTAGGAACCGGTCATAACCGTCCGTTCTCAGGTAAAACCGGGCAAATGCTTACCACGCGCACTGGTTCTTTTCCCATTGGTTTTCGACGCGGCTGGTCCGACTGGCAGAAAGATCTCGACGGTTTGATTGCCTGGGCAAAGGCCAACAATCTAGGTGTTATCGACCTTGGAGGAGACGGTGACGTCTCTGCGGTAAAACTCAAAGAGGCCGGAATCATCGCCGGCTCCGTAGATCTCCCCAGTTGGGGTGGACTGATCACCGATGACGTTGCCAAACGAAGTGAGGCGATCGCCAGACAAGCCGAGTATGTTGCAGCCGCGACTGCGCAGGGAGTTCAGAACTTCTTTCTCGTGATGATCCCGTCGGATCCTTCTAAGCCCCGTAACGAGAATTTTGCTTTAATGGTGGAGGGACTCAATCTTCTGACTCCCCACCTTGAGAAGCACGGAGGTCGCCTCGTCATCGAAGGTTGGCCCGGACCCGGCGCCCTGTGCTGCACCCCTGAAGGATATCGTGCCGTTATCAAGGAAGTGGCGTCGGACACGATCGGTATCAACTACGATCCCTCCCACCTTATCCGAATGGGAATCGATCCCATTCGATTTCTCGAAGAGTTTGCCCACCGTGTCTACCACGTCCACGGCAAGGACACGGAAGTGTTCGCCGAAAACGTTTATGAGTTCGGTACCGAACAACCGGCGACATTTGACAAGGGCCACGGTTTTGGCAGCCATTCATGGCGCTACACCATCCCTGGACATGGACAAATGCGCTGGATCAAAGGCTTCCAGATCTTGGTCGCCAACGGATACAAGGGAGCGGTCAGCATCGAACTCGAAGACGAGAACTTCAACGTCTCCGAAGATGGCGAAAAACAGGGAATTCTATTGGGTTCGAACTACCTCTCCGGCTGCTAGTCGCGATTCGAACAACCGCTGTTGAATCGTGCAATTTGGCGATGAATGGGTAAAGGGCCGATGCCGAAGCATCGGCCCATCTTTTTGACAGGAACCTGATCCGCTTTTGCTGAGTCATACCCCGGTCCGGTCAGACGCCGGAAGGGACACTATGAACAAAAGAATCAATCTTCCAACGATCGCCGTCGCGGCGTTCATGTTATTGACTGTGGTTGGATCCGCCTCCGCTCAGGACCATCGACACCGTGTCATTCACCGCCACAAGGTTCACCATTCGGCTCGTTGGTACCGGCTTCATCGCCACCACGGGTAGTAGTCGCATCAAGTTGCCGTTATTGTAAGCCCAGCGGTATCCGTGGTAGCGCCCAGGGTAGCAGAGATGGTTGCCGCGACTTGGCTGGTGTCGGCGGTTGTCCGGACTGTGAATGTAACCGACGCCTGTCCTGCCGGTATCGTCACGCTTGCCGGTACGGTGGCAGACGTTTGGTTGCTGGCGAGTTGGATGACCGCACCGCCGGAAGGAGCGGGACCAGTGAGGGTTACGGTTCCGGTGGAAGATGTTCCACCAATTACGGATGCCGGGTTGAGCGTCAGCGACAATAGCGCAGGCGGCGAGATGGTCAGCGGCGCGGAGAGCGTGATGCCAAGCGTCGCGCTTATGGTCGCCACCGTCTGAGATCCAACGGCGGTCGTCGTCACGATAAAGGTCGCGGAAGTGGCGCTTGCCGGGATAGTCACCGAAGCTGGAACACTCGCCGCGTTGTTGCTGCATGAGAGCGTCACGATCGTCGTGCTGAGCTTGGCCTTATCCTTGATCTTCACCGTGCCAATTGAAGTATTTCCTCCCAGCAGCGAAGTCGGGCTAAGCGTGATCGATACCAACAAGCTGTCAACCACTGTAAGCAGTGCGGTTTGGGTCGTGCCAAACGTCGCCGAGATCGTCGCGTAGGTGGGCGAGGTGACGCCGGTTGTCGTAATCGTGAAAGTTGCAGCGCTCTGCCCCGATGCTACGGTGATGGATGCCGGAACGGTGGCAACCGTATTGTTACTCGCGAGGCTAACAACGTCCCCGCTTGGTCCTGCTGGACCGCTGAGCGTCACCGTCCCGGTCGACGAGGTACCGTCAAGGACGACCGACGGGTTCAGTACCACTGAGGCAACGCTGGAAGGGTTAATCGTAAGCGTTGCCGTCTGGGAGGCGCCGCCGGTTGTCGCACTGACAACCGATGCCAGTTGAACCGAAACGGCGGTTGTGGAGACGGTGAATGTCGCCGTGGTTTGGCCTGAGGCGACTGTTACCGTCGAAGGCACAGAAGCCGAAGCATTGCTTGTCGAAAGCGAAACCACTGTCCCACCCGAGGCGGCGGCCCCGTTTAACGTCACCGTCCCAGTCGAAGTACCTCCGCCCTGCACGGCGGTCGGGTTGAGCGTCACCGAGGCGACTGCGACCGGATTGACGGTCAAAGTCGCGACCTGAGAGGCGGTTCCCATTTTCGCGGTGATCGTCGCAACCGTTTGAGTGGACACCCCGCTCGTTGAAGCCGAAAACGTTCCCGTAGTCTGACCCGCCAAGACAGCCACCGACGCCGGAACCGTGGCAGACGCGCTGCTACTGGACAGTGCTACAACCGACCCACCAGTCGGCGCAGGACCATTCAACGTAACTGTTCCCGTCGAAGCAACGCCCCCGATGACAGAAGCCGGATTTAGGCTCAACGAAGTTAATGTGGGAGGATTGACGGTGAGCGTTGCCGTCTTGGATGCCGTTCCAAGGCTTGCCGTTATCGTCGCGGCCGCTTGGGCTGACACGGCTGAAGTGGCGGCCGTAAATGTTGCGCTTGTCTGTCCTGTGGCCACGGTCACCGAACTGGGAACGGTCGCCGCAGCGTTGCTGCTTGAAAGAGACACAACCGTCCCCGACGAGCCGGCTGGGCCGGTGAGGGTCACCGATCCAATCGAGGAGGTCCCGCCCGTTACCGATGCGGGATTCATCGTCAAGGAGCTGAGAGTCGCCGCCGTAACAGTAAGCGAGGCGGCCTCGGTTACGCCGCCTGCAGCCGCCGCGATAGTGGCCGTGGTCGGAGCATTAACGCCAACCGTACTCACCGTGAACGTGACGGCCGTTTGACCGGCTGCCACCGTAACCGTCGAGGGCGCCGAAGCGGCGGCGTTATTACTGGAAAGCGAGACGATCGTCCCCCCCGCCGCAGCTGGCCCGCTTAAGGTTACCGTTCCGGTCGAAGGGCTTCCACCGAGCACAGTCGTCGGATTGAGGGCAATCGACTTGAGCGGAGCTGAATTCAATGTCAGAGTTGCCGACTTTGTGCCGCCGGTTATCGTGACCAGTGTTTGGGCGCTAACCGCGGTGGTGGTTACCGTAAACGTGCCTGTCTTCTGGCTGGCGGCAACCGTCACCGTTGCGGGCACTTTGGCATCGGCGTTGTTGCTCAACAGGCTGACCACGACCCCTCCCGTCGGAGCCGGGCCGGCCAAGGTCACCGTTCCAGTCGAAGGGCTGCCACCAATGACGGTCGCGGGGTTGAGCGCGAGCGATTGGACAGTGGTCGGATTCACCGTGAGGGTCGCACTTTGCGTCGCAGCTCCTAGCGTGCCCTTTATCGTCGCAATTACGGCTGCCGATACCGGGGTCGTTGCGATGGTAAATCCCGTCGACTTGGATCCCGTAGCCACAGTGACGCTAGTCGGCAGGCTCGCGCTCGTGCTGCTTGAGGTCAAGCCGATAGCGAGCCCACCAGTCGGAGCTGGACCGGTTAGGCTCACCGTTCCCATCGACGAAGTCCCACCGATAACCGACGTCGGGGAAACCGTGACACTCAACAAACTGGGAGGCTAAATCGTTAGCGTCGCCGTCTGCGATGTGTTCCCAGTCGTGCCCGTGATGGTAGCTGGAGTCGAGGTTGCGACAGCCGTTGTTGTAATCGCAAACGTCGCTGACTTGGCTCCCGCTGCTACTGTCACACTCGCCGGAGTAACCGCGCTCGTGCTGCTGGACGAGAGGCTCACAACCGTCCCACCTGTCGCCCCAGGCCCGTTTAGAGTCACTGTTCCGGTAGACGGCGATCCGCCGATAACCGACGTCGGAGAAAGCGTCAAGCTTGAAAGAACCGCTGGAGTTATCGTCAGTGTCGCCGTGACCGAAGTCGTACCCGTCTTAGCCGTAATGAGAGCAGGCGTCGAAGTAGCGACAGCAGAAGTCGTTACCATGAACGTGGCAGACGTCGCCCCGGATCCCACCGTAACAGTCGCGGGAGTGACCGCGCTAGGACTACTTGACGACAATCCAACGACTGTACCACCGGGTTGCGCTGGCCCGTTTAACGTTACCGTTCCCGTGGACGACGTCCCGCCAACGACGGATGCTGGGGAGAATGCGAGGCCGGTCAATGAAGCCGGCGTTACAGTTAAGGTGATTGTCTTGGTTGCGCTTCCCAACGCGGCGGTGATAGTCGCAGAGACGGAAGCGGCAGTCGGAATCGTTGCAACGGTGAAGGACACGGAAGTGGATCCTGCTAGAACGGTCGCGCTTGTCGGCGGGCTTGCGGATGTGCTACTCGACGACAGGCTAACGAGAGTGCCGTCAGTCGGGGCTGGTCCGGTAAGAGTCACAGTTCCGGTCGATGACGTCCCACCGACAACAGAAGTTGGCGAAACGGTTATCCCAGATAACCCTGGAGGGGTAACGGTCAATACTGCCGTGATAGTAGTCGTTCCAGAAATTGCCGTGATCGTAGCAGCAGTTGATGCGGACACTGGGGAAGTCGAAACCGTGAAAGTTGCAGATGTCGCTCCCGACGGTACCGTAACGCTCTTCGGCGGGACCGCGCTCGTAGTGCTCGAAGTCAAATCGACAACCGTTCCGCCAGACGGCGCTGGTCCGTTTAGCGTGACGGTTCCGGTTGACGATGATCCGCCGACAACGGACGTTGGAGACAGTGACAAACTAGTCGGTACAGGCGGGAGGACGGTCAGCGTCGTCGATACGGTAGTGGTTCCCGTCTTCGCCGTAATTGTCGCTGCTGTTGACGTCGCCACCGCCGAAGTCGTAATCGTAAAGGTAGCGGATGTTGCTCCTCCTGAGACGGTTACCATCGTCGGCGGGACCGCGCAACTATTGCTGGACGATACACTAACGATTGTTCCCCCGACCGGCGCAGCCGCGTTAAGCGTGACAGTTCCGGTCGACGGCGTGACGCCAACAACTGAGGTAGGAGAGACAGTGATGCTCTTAAGACCGGGGTTAGGCTGCGTACCTAATGCGTAAAGATTAAAGTCGTAGGAACCCACGTAGACCGTGCCGTCTGAATCGATGGCGGGGGATGAATACGTACTACTCTCCGTTGCAAAAACCCATTTCTCAGTGCCCTTCGCAGTGACTGCATAAATCCAGGTAGGTAGATTCACACCGTATTGAGTCATACCAAAATAAACTGTGCCATCAGATCCGACAGCTGGTGAGGAAATTATCGGCCAGTCAGTAGGAAAGACCCACTTCTGGGTTCCGTTGGGGTAAATCGCATAAAGATTCCCGTATTCCGATCCAATGTAAACGGTACCGTCAGAGGCGATCGCCGGTGAGCAGCTTCCCCCAATGGGATAGCTCCATTTCTTGGCTCCGTCCGGGTTGAGGGCATAAAGATTGTTGTCCTCCGAAGCAATGTAAATGGTTCCATCCGATCCAACCGCTGGGGAAAGGATGTCCCCGCCCGTTACAAAGTTCCATTTTTCTGATCCATCTGGGTTCAGCGCATAAAGATAACCGCCATCCGTCCCGACGTAGATAGTGCCTTCAGAACTTATCGCGGCCGTCGAACCAGATACGGTCGCTCCAAACGTCCATTTCACGGAGCCATCCTGGTTTAGGGCATAAAAATATGGACCCTCCGAACCAATATAGATCGTTCCGTCGGAGCCGATCGCGGCCGCCGCATCTACAGCACCACCGACATCAAATACCCACTTAGTCGTTCCATCCGGGTTTATGGCGTAAAAGTTGCGGTCATACGAACCCACGTAAATGGTGCCGTCCAAGCCGACCGTGGGTGAGCCAATGATCTCCCTGCCCGTCGAATAACTCCACTTGAGCGTACCATCGCGACGCACGGCATAAAGACTGTTGTCTTCAGAACCAATGTAGATCGTTCCGTCCGAACCGATCGCTGGTGAGGAATACACAAAATCCAGGGTAGTAAAACGCCACTTAAGCAATCCATTCGAACCGCCGCCAACACCTTGTCCAGTATTGAGGTTGTTCCGATGGAACTTCGGCCAAGGCGAGTTAGCCAATTGGCACCAAGCCGCAACGGACAACGCCAATAACGAAAAGATAAAAGCAACCCGCATTCGGTTCATAAACGACACCCGGCAATTCTGCCCGGAAGCACAAGCTTACGACTTCAACGCAAGAAGCACAAGTTGTCAGTGTGTTAACATTGTCGCTTTGGACAGCAAAGGTTATAGATTCTGGGTGGCCGCTGGTATCGCACATGGTGACGGTGCCTGGTCGGTCACCTGTTCGATGTCTGACCTGAAAGCTTGCCTCCAGAAAGGACAATCCCGCAGCTACCAAAGCAGCTAGATTCTCATGCGTCGAGAGTCCTATGCATTGACTCTGAGCCGCCTAAATTTCGAAGGCGCTGTAGGCGTGGGATGGTTCTTGCCCACGGACCCAGACCGTAACAAGAACCTAATTTGGGTTCAAAGACCGATCTTAACGGGGGCAAGAACAATTTGCCGCCTTGGAGGGGACAGAGCAACTCACAACGTTAACCAAGCGTCTCGCTAGGGAGTGGGCGACCGAAACCGGAGTGATCGAGAACCTGTATGGGTTAGGTCGAGGGTTAACAAGAACGCTGATCAGCAGGGACTTCAGTCGGCGCTTATTGAGCACGGTACCACGAGCAAGCCCCGCGATTACGTGATCCGACTGCTTCAAGATCAAAAAGACGCGCTCGATGGACTCTTTTCCTTTGTCAAGCAAAAACGTCCTTTGTCTGTCTCCTACATAAAGGAGATTCACGCAGCAATGATCCAAAACCAATTGCAGGATTGGAGCCCTCCTATACTCGCGCTTCCGGCTTAGTCCCGGCGTGGTATTTTAGTCTTCGAGTCGTACTCAAACAATCGCCTTGGTCCAATTTCAATTAGGACTATGAAATTATCGGTTTCCCACGACAGAAGCGAGGAATCCATGCAGGCGAAGGCCTCATGGTTTCAGTCGCTTTCCGTCGAGGAGCGGATGGAGGTTTTTGTTGAAATGACTGACCTTGTGATTGGGCTCAATCCATCGATCCTCCACGCAAAAGATGCTAAACCGATACCTGGACGTGTTCGCGTCCTTGAACTCCCAGGGCGTTAAATATGTCGTCATTGGAGGAATCGCTGCGATAATCCACGGTGTGCCGCGTGCCACATTTGACCCAGGCATGTTGATAGAAGCCGCACCCGAGAATGCTCGCAAGTTGCTTGGAGCCTTCGAAAATGCCAACAAAGGAACGCCCTTATTAACGACGCCGCCTGAATTACTTTCCCAAGAGATCACGATCATTCGAGATCGTCTACGTATCGACGTTCAAATAAAAACCTCTGGCGCAGACATTGAGAGTGTTTAGCAGCCCCGTGACACATTAACTTTTCATGGGGTTACCACCGAATTTATTGGACTGGAAGACCTCATCGCGACAAAGCTAGCTTCGGGCCATGAGGTAGACCTCTCCGATGTTGCCGTCCTCCAATATCGCTTCGGGCAGGTTGAAATCTAGCGGAAACTCCATGCAGTCAATTTATCCATGCACGACATCGTAGGGGCGCAACCGCTAATTTGAGCCTCTTTCATTGAGAATCCGCCAATTCTGTGGCGCCGAAGGTTTGGAAGAAGCCTCGTAAGGCTTCGAGTCGTCATAGTGTAGTCTCCTGATGACGTCTGGACCGGAAGTCGCTGACCAGACGATGGTTATATTCGCGGAAGTCGACGCATTCCTTCATGAGTTGTCGGCAATCCATCGTTTATTCAACAAAAGACCTTTCACGAATTGCACCGGAACCCGATCCTCTCGGTTTCGCAAGCTCATGGACTGCCCATAGGGTCTGTGAGAGTTTTCGCTTGTTGCGTTAAGGTTCTGAACAGTGTTAGGCGGACTCTTTCGTCTAGCGAATCGGAGTTCCGTCTTCCGGTGCACCCACGCTACGCGACCGTCCACAGACCCCTCGCTGCGGAGGCAGTCGGGGCTGGGAGTCGTTGCCTTTTGCGGAGACCGAATATACAAACTGGGCGAAAGAATGAAATACAACCACTTTCGCGTTGGCATGGGTTTGACGGACGGATCATCGAAACACGATCGAATTGCGCAGTGACGTTTTCACGGCTAAACCCGTCCGATTAGTGAATTGTGGGAAGGCTTGCTCCTATGTCTAAAGCTTTGAATACCATCTCCCCCGATCAGGCAGCGGCAACGGTTGCAGCGTTTTCGAATCGGGTTTTGGAGAACGTCGAGAAGGTCGTGATCGGTAAGACTCCGGTGATCCAGGCGGCGATTTCGTCTTTTCTTGCCGACGGGCATGTGCTTCTTGAGGATGCTCCCGGAGTCGCGAAGACGGTGCTTGTGAAAGCCTTGGCGCGCAGCTTGGCACTTGGTTTTAAGCGAATCCAATGCACACCCGACTTATTGCCGTCTGATGCAACTGGCACCTCGATTTACCATCAGGGAAAGGGAGAGTTCGAGTTTCGCCCGGGTCCGGTGTTTTCCAATATCGTTCTGGTCGACGAATTGAATCGAGCGACTCCCAGGACTCAGGCGGCCCTCCTGGAATGTATGGCGGAGCGGCAGGTAACGGTGGACAATGTTACGCATACGATGTTGCGGCCCTTCTTGGTGTTTGCGACGCAGAACCCGTTTGAGCACGAGGGTACATTTCCACTCCCTGAGGCCCAACTCGACCGATTCTCGATTCGGCTCCGCGTTGGCTACCCGTCCGAAGTGGATGAGATTGCCCTGCTGGAGATCGCTCGAGTACGTCATCCCCTCGAATCGATTGAGCCGGTCGTCAGTTCGGAGGAAGTGATAGCGGCTCAGGAAGCAGTACGGCACGTCCATGTCGCAGACCCGGTCCGCCAGTACTTAACACGGCTTGTTCGGGCGACCCGAGCCCACGGCGACGTGCTTCTTGGCGCAAGTCCACGCGCGACACAGGCGCTATTCCATCTTGGGCAAGCGTCCAGTGCAGTTGCGGGGCTCGATTTCGTGACCCCCGACATCATTCGCTATCTGGCGCCAATGGTACTAGCCCATCGCATGGCGCTTAAGTCGGAAGCTCGCCTGCGAGGCCGAACATCGACCGACGTCGTCAACGATGTGCTCGGACGAGTGGCTGCTCCGAGCCCGGGCCGCGGGTGAACGGGCTCGTCATTTTTGTGATGGCCGGTTTTGCGATCGGCATCGGATTTGTCACTGGCTCGCCCGTTCCAGTCGGAATCGCGGGCGTCCTTGTAGCCGCCTACATCTTTAGCCTTTTGACGTCTCGCGGGCATCTTAGCCGACTTTCCGTAGAGCGGGAAACAGACGGACAAATGATTGAAGTCGGCGCAAGCATCCTCGCACGCCTTCGAATTCACTCTCAGGGGGCGGTTCCCTTTCGTTGGATGCTGGTACGCGACCGGATCCCAAAGGGCGTCATCGTCGACTCACCGACCGGACGATTATCGTTTGGATCGGGATTTGAGTCGCAGGGCTTTTTCTATAAAGCGACGTTTCCATCGCGCGGAATCTTCGACCTGGGACCTGCCGAATTGTCCTCCGGCGATCTTTTGGCGACCCGAGAAGTCACACAAGTCGATGACCACGCATTGACAATCGTCGTGCATCCCCGCATCGTGCCAATGGTGGCGTTCCGTCTTCCATCCAGCCGTCCATTCGGGGATCTTCGGGCCGATCCCAAGTCGCACGAGGACCCTACTCGACCAAGTGGATGCCGCCCCTATGCCTATGGGGACCCGATGAAGCGGATCCACTGGCCGGCCACTGCGCGAACCGGGGCACTACTGTCGCGTCTCTACGATGGATCGAGCAGTCCGGTAACTGCTGTCATCGTGGACCAGTCCACCGACAGCTATCCGGATGAGGCTTCCTTTGAACTCGCTTGTTGTGTCGCAGCATCGATCCTCGCGTGCCTGTTGCGCGACGGCGCGGAAGCGGGACTGGTCGGCCCCGGTCTCAAGGCCGATTCGGGAGACTTGCATTTGGAACGGTGCTTGGCGTCCCTCGCCGGATTGACCTTATCGTTCCAGTCGTTTGCCGATCAGTTGCTCCAGTTTCGGGAAGAGCTCCCTTGGCGCCCCTCGCTCATCGTGGTCACATCTAAAATCGATGAAAGAGGCGCGGCCGCATTGGAGATCATCCGCTCGGCAGGGGGAACGATCGCCTTGGCAGCGGTAGGGGCGGACGACGAAATCGCACAACAGTCCATGGGGCTCGTCGTCGCATTAGGCGGTTCGGTAATGCGCATCCGAAAGGAGGTAGAGCTTGAAAGCGGACGCTTTATCAGCGCAAACGAGCGTTAACGCCACTGTCCCGATTATCTCTGTACCCCTCGCGATGGGGATGGCCGGTTGTTTGACGTTTGCCCTCAGCACTTTCCTGGGTGAGCGAATGGAGACGACTTTTGGCATCGGATGGGCGATCGGCCTCGCGATGGCCAGCATTGCGGCCGGATGCGCGACCACACCCAAGCTTTGGCATGTGCGGCTCTTCGTTACGATTGTCTTTGTATTCCTTGCCCCTACGCTTCTAATCGTTACCGGAAAGGAAGAGCTAGGTTTGGGTTGGCTTGCATTCGGATCGGTGGCCTATTGTCTCGCTGTCCCCGCCGTCGAGTGGGCAAGCGGAACCACGGTTGGGACATCGATTGGAAAGGCACGGTCCTTTCGGATGGCGCTCAGCGGCTCTGCCAAGAACCGCGACCCTTTTGTCGGCGCTTCCTTTGTGGGCATCATGATGTTCGCACTGCCGGGAGACCGTGTCCTGATGGCATCGCTGGCGGCCGGATATTTTGCGTGTCTCTTCGCTTTTGTTTCTTTCGGGCGCATGTCTCGTCGAGCAATCCATGCTGAAGCGGAACGAATCGTCATTGAGCCGAAGTTTCTCTCGCGTTGGACGTTGGCCTGCTTCGCACTGCTCATCATTTTGGCGGTGTCCGGTGGAGCAACTTCGCTGGCTGGTCGAGTCTTTACAAACCCTCCTCGCGACTTGCCAAGCGGCGGCGTGGGAGCAAACCTGGCAGCGAACGGAATCTCAAGGGGCGATTCGGACGTGAAGCCTCCGTCGACTGAGGAAAGGCTGCAGCAAGATCCCTTCAGTCACCATTCGTCAACTCCCAAACCGGCCAAACCGACGAAGCCACCCCCTCCTAAGAAGCCCAAGTCGAACGAGGACAAAACGTTGCTGATCCTGGGCGCCATCCTAGCCGCAGTTGCTGCGCTTCTCCTATGGATCGCCAAGAAGTACGGAGATCGCATCCAGGCATTCTTCCGACGAGTATTGATCGCACCCATTGCGCGACGGCTGAGATCATGGAAGGAGCAGCGAGGCTTACGCAAGAGGGAGGCTCAAATCCAGAAGATTATGGAGACCCAAGCAAACCCCTTTGCGGAGCTTCCATCTCCGGAAATGGCAAAAGTGGAGGACCTTCCCGGTTTGCACCAGGCCCTCGAGGCCGATGCCTTTCTCCTCGGCTCGCCGAGGATCGAGAGCGAAACGATGGGGATTTTCTTGGCGCGGCTCTCATTGGTCCATGCCTTGCCGCGAACAGACCTGGACACGGTGCGTAGAGTATGTACTCGCGCCGAGTATGCCACTTTGCTGCCTTCCGATGAAGAGGTCGCTAAAGCGTTTCATTCGGGACGCACTCTTCGATCCGCGATGCGTCAGCGAGTGAGCCAAGAAATGCTCCCCATCCGGCAAGCCGAGTACCTGCGCCTTCTGGCGGAGTCTCGGCTGGACTCCACCGAAGGCAAAGGCGTCAAGTAGCCGTAACGGTGAGGCTTGCGGTTTCGGTGGTCGAACCCAACGTAGCTGAGATCGTGGCGACAACTTGAGTTGCAACAGGAACGGTGGTAACGGCAAACGAAGCCGTCGTCTGTCCAGCCGGCACTGTGACCGTGGATGGGACAGTTGCCGAGCCGATGCTGCTCGACAATTGGATGACCGTCCCACCATTGGGAGCAGCACCCGTGAGGGTAACGGTCCCCGAGGAGGATGTGCCGCCAACAACCGTGGTCGGGTTGAGCGAAACGGACGACAGTGTCGGCGGATTGATGGTCAAGGGCGCTGAAAGGGTGATCCCAAGCGTTGCGGTGATATTTGCCACCGTTTGAGTGGCGACTCCAGTAGTCGTCACCGTGAAGGTTGCCGAAGTCGCGCTTGCGGGGATCGTCACCGAAGTGGGCACGATTGCCGCCCCGCTGCTGCTCGCCAGGGTCACGATCGTGGCACTCAGTTTGGCCTTGTCCTTGATCTTCACCGTCCCGATGGAGGTATTCCCTCCTACCACCGAAGTTGGGCTCACTGTGATCGAGACCAACAAACTGTCAACCACCGTGAGGACGGCAGTTTGAGTCGACCCGAATGTTGCCGAAATCGTGGCATAGGTTGGCGAATTGACGCTGGATGTCGATATCGTAAAGGTCGCGGTTGTTTGCCCCGCCGCCACGGTCACCGAAGCGGGAACTGTGGCCACCGCATTGTTGCTCGAAAGGCTGACGGCATCGCCTGCTTGCCCAGCCGGTCCACTCAGCGTGACGGTTCCTGTAGAGGTCGTACCATCGAGAACTGCAGTTGGGTTCAAAGACAACGCGACTACAGATGCCGGCATGATCGTGAGGCTCGCCGCCTGAGACACAGAGCCCGTTGTTGCAGTGATAAGCGATATCGTTTGAGTCGACACCGGACTCGAAGTTACGGTGAAGGTCGCGGTGGTTTGACCGCTTGCCACCGTGATAGTCGCCGGAACTGAGGCTGACGGGTTCCCCGATGAAAGGAACACAACCGTTCCGGCCGCACTTGCCGCCCCGCTCAGCGTCACCGTGCCGGTCGAGTTCTTTCCTCCCAGCACCGACGTCGGGTTCAAGGTCACGGCAGAAACCGACACCGGATTAACGGTCAAGGTCGCTGTTTGAGACGTCGCACCGAGTTTGGCCGTGATCGTCACCGCCGTTTGAGTCGAAACACCCGTCGTGCTGATCGTAAAGGTCGCCGTCGTCTGACCGGCAGAAACAGTGACCGAGGCAGGGACCGTCGCAGCCGCATTACTGCTTGAAACAACAACCGTAGAGCCAGCGGTTGGTGCTGGCCCGTTGAGCGTAACCGTCCCAGTTGAAGATGCCCCACCTATCAAGGAACTGGGATTAACTGCAACCGAAGAAACGCCGGGGGAATTCACAGTAAGAGTCGCCATCTTCGAGACAGCGCCGAGGGTGGAGGTAATCGTTACGCTTGCCGAAACCGAGACCGCAGTGGTGCCAATCGAGAATGTCGCCGACGACTTGCCAGAAGCTATCGTGACCGAGACGGGAACAGTTGCCGACGGGTTGTTACTCAACAACGAAACGACAATGCCGGAAGGTCCAGCCGGGCCAGTCAGAGTTACCGTTCCAATGGAAGGGCTTCCACCTACCACTGCCGCTGGATTCAATGAGAGAGCAGAAAGTGTTGCCACGGTGACCGTCAGGTTCGCAGTTTGCGTCACCGTGCCGGCCTTGGCTGAAATGGTTACGGATGTCGATGTCGAGACGGCAGCGGTCGAGATGGTAAACGTTGCTGAAAGAGCCCCGGCCGCTATCGTGACCGTCGCGGGCACAGTAGCCGCCGCATTGCTGCTAGAGAGCGAAACCGACGTTCCACCACTGCCAGCAGGGCCGTTCAGCGTCACCGTTCCCTTCGATGCACTTCCGCCTGTCACCGACGCTGGATTCAAGGCCAAAGATGCGAGAGTCGCGGCATTTACGGTTAGAGATGCGGTCAGCGATGAGGATCCCAGCTTTGCCGTGATTGTAACCGCAGTTTGGGCAGAAACGGCACCTGTGGTAACGGTAAACGTCGCAGTGGTCTGTCCAGCCGCCACAGTTACAGAGCCCTGCACCACTGCGGCTGCGTTGCTGCTTGATAGTGAAACCGCCGATCCACCGGTCGGCGCCACGCCGGTTAGCTTCACCGTTCCCGTCGAGGAGGCTCCGCCTAACACTGACGTCGGGTTCAGAGAAAGCGATGAAATTGCAGGCGGGTTGACAGTCAAAGTAGCGCTCTTTGAGACCGTGCCAACAGTCGCAGTAATCACCGCGCTTACTTGAGTGGAAACCGCCGAAGTTGAAACCACGAACGTCGCGGATGACTGCCCAGACGAAATCGTAACCGAGCTTGGAACGGTCGCCGCGACGTTTGCACTGGAAAGCGATACCGTCGTTCCCGCGGAGCTAGCAGGGCCTGACAGCGTAACCGTTCCTGTGGAAGCAGTCCCCCCGGTGACAGAGGTGGGGTTCAGGCTCAATGAGGCAAGGGCGCCAGCCGTAATCGTTAGAGTGGCGGTCTGCGACACGGAGCCTGTCTTGCCGGTAATCACCGCCGTTGTCTGAGCAGCGACCGCACGTGTGGTCACGGTGAACGTAGCCGACGATGCCCCCGCGCCGACCGTTACCGATGTTGGAACGTTGGCGGAAGTGCTGCTGCTGGACAGCGAAACCGAAACACCGCCGGTTCCGGCGGGGCCGGTGAGCGTGACCGTGCCATTGGATGAAACTCCTCCTGCGAGGGTGGACGGGCTGAGCGTTATTGACTGAATAACCGGTGGATTGACAGTGAGGGCAGCCGTCAACGACGTGTTTCCCAGCTTGGCGGTAATCGTCGCGGACACCGAGCTTGAAACTGCCGACGTGGTGATCGCGAAGGATGCGGACGTCGCTCCAGCCGCTATCGTCACGCTAGCCGGAGTGGCGGCGCTCGTGATGCTTGATGAGAGGCTAACAACCGAACCACCGGAGGGTGCTGGCCCATTGAGCTTGACAGTCCCTGTCGAGGAAGTCCCTCCAACAACTGACGTTGGGGTAACGGAGAGTCCGCTGAGAGTAACCGGATTGATGGTCAAAGACGCGGTTACCGTAGATGTACCGATTACGCCGCTAATTGTAGATGTCGTCAAGCTGGCTACGGAAAGGGTTGTCACCGTAAAGGTTGCAGATGTCGAACCGGACGGGACCGTCACGGACGAAGGCGTTTTGGCGCTGGCGCTGCTTGACGACAAAGTAACGACAGTGCCGCCTGGGCCAGCGGGACCGTTTAAACTCAATGTGCCGGTTGATGACGATCCCCCCGTCACGGTCGTTGGAGAAAGGGTGAGACCGAGCAGTCCAGCCGGGTTGATCTTGAAAGTTAGTGAACCGCTGCTGCCACCCAGAGTAGCGGTAATCGAAGCAGTCACGGTCGTCGAGACGGCAGTCGTCGTAACCGTAAACGTGGTCGAAGTGGCTCCCGCAGCCACAACGACCGTAGATGGCAAGGTGGCATCGGAGCTGTTCGTTGACAAGTCGATGGTTAGGCCGCCCGTCGGCGCAGGGCCGTTTAGGGTCACTGTGACAGTGGCGGGGTTCCCGCCGATAACGGTCGTCGGATTGATCGTCATGCCGATGATCGAAGGCGGAGTCACCGTCAAGGTAGCGGTCTGTGACTGAGTACCCATCGCAGCCTTGATCGTCGCAGAAACCAAACTCGCGACCGGCGTGGTAGTGATCGCAAACGTGGTGGTTGTAGACCCAGCGGGGATCGTTACGCTCGTCGGAGGCTTCGCAGACACGTTACTTGAAGAAAGACTGACAACCGTTCCTCCGGTCGGAGCAGGGCCGTTCAATGTAAGGGTACCGGCGGAATTGGTTCCACCTATCACGGATGTTGGCGAAACGGTCACGTTGGTCAATGCGGGAGGGTTAATAGTCAATGTCGCCGTCACCGCCGTGGTCCCTACATTCGCTGAGATCGTGGCAGTCGTCGTGGCAGAAACCGCCGTAGTGGAGCATATGAACGTGGCTGAAACGGCGCCTTCCGCCACCGTTACATTGGTTGGCGCAGTGGCGTTGGCACTGCTCGAAGAAAGGGTCGCAACCATCCCCCCGGTTGGCGCCGGTCCAGTTAGGCTGATTGTCCCGGTTGAAGCAGTCCCGCCGACCACCGACGTTGGGGACAAGGAGAGGCCCTCCAACGTAGGCGCTAATATCGTGAGAGTGGTCGACACCGTCTTCGATCCGCTCTTTGCCGTTATGGTCGCAACCGTGTTGGCAGCCACGCTTGAAGTCGTGATGACGAAAGACGCTGAAGTTGAGCCAGCGGGAACGGTGACTGTCGTTGGAGTGACGGCGCTCGTGCTGCTAGAAGACACACTGACGACCGTCCCCCCATAAGGCGCGGCTTCACCCAAGTTAACAGTTCCTGTCGAAGGGGTTCCTCCGACGACTGAAGTCGGAGAAACCGAAACGCTTACCAGCCCGGGGGTGGGAGGGTCGATTGTTAGCGTTGCTGAAGCGGTCTGTCCACCCGAACTTGTCGTGATCACCGCGTTCGCCCCAGTGGTCACCGGCTGGGTTAGGATCGTAAACGTCGCAGTTCTCGATCCATACGGGACGATCACAAAAGGCGGCACCGACGCCGCCGCGACTCCACACTGAAGAACCACAATGTCGCCGCCAACCGGCGCCGCTTGAGCTAATGTTACGGTACCAATCGAGCTGTTACCACCCAGTACCGTCGCGGGCGCAAGCGCCAGTCCGGTCACCGGAATGGTGTTGACTTCACTGCCGATTGCGTAGAGGTTGAAATCGTCTGAACCGATATAAACCGTCCCGTCTAGGCCGATTGCAGGAGAGGATTCGACCGGATACCTGGTGCTAAAATTCCATTGTAAGGACCCGTCCGGGTTGAGGGCATAAACAACGTGGTCCATGGAGCCCACATAAACCGTGCCATCAGAACCTATCGCAGGCGACGAATCGACGAATCCGCCCGTTTTGAATCGCCATACTAATTGCCCATTCCGGTCCAGTGCATACAGATACTTGTCGTATGAGCCTACGTAGATCGTACCGTTGGCACTGATCGCCGGAGAGGAGGTTATTCGATCACCAGTCGTGAACTTCCACTTCACATTGCCATTAGGAAAGAGGGCCCAGATAAAACCACTGTAAGTGCCCACATATATCGTTCCGTCCGAGTCTAACGAGGCCGAAGACTCCACTGAATTTTGGGCAAAGAACTTCCATTTTATGCCTCCATTTTTGTCAAGGGCATAGAAGTAATTGTTGGTCGATCCCACATAAATAGTGCCATCCGGACCAATTGTAGGCGATGGAGTACTGTATTGAATCGGATTCTTCCAATTCATCTTCCCCTGAGGACTTACGGAGTAAAGATAGGAGTCGTCTGAACTCACATAGAGGGTGCCGTCTGACGCAATCGACACTGGCGTGCTGATGGATCCACCCGTCGCAAATTCCCATTTCTCGTTTCCATTAGGATCGATCGCGTAAAGGTCGTTATCCCAGGAGCCGATGTATATCGTCCCGTCCGAACCTACCGCAGGAGAAGCCCATATCTGATCCCCGGTCTCAAAACTCCATTTTTGGGATCCATCTGGGTTCAACGCGTAGAGACAGTGGTTTAAACAGCCCACATAAATCGTGCCATCAGGTCCAATCACTGGCGAGGAGTAGACCCCGCCATCCGCATTGAACTGCCACCGCAGCACACCATTCGAGCCGCCGCCAATGCCCTGCCCCGTATTGAGGCTGTTCTGGTGAAACTTGGGCCAAGCCGAACTGGAAAGTTGGCCAAACGCCATTGCGGACAAGGCAACCGTCGCAATAATCAACCAAGCTCTTATTCGATTCATAGAAAGTACCAATTCGGGACCGATTCCACGTTCATTATATAGGCACTCCAGGACGTGAGACGGGTTAGCTGCCATCTATACGTTCATGTTGACAAGGATCTGCGTCGCTGTCGGACTCACTCAACGTTGGCGCATTCCTAACATCATCGGCGAGATGCGGCTCCAAGATATGGGTAACGAACGGCGCCATCTGACTTGGGTTACGACAATGGCCGCACCCCAACTGACCTTAATTGGCCGATCAGGGAATCACAGTTCGTTAGATCGTTTGGCTTGAAGCGCCATACGTTGCGGTAATCGTTACGATTGTCTGGGCACTGACCATGTAATTTGTGATGATGAATCTGCCCGTGGTTTGCCCGGCAGGGACCAAGGCATTTACAGGCACTGTCGCCACGGTCGCATTGGAGCTAGCCAGACTCACGACTACTCCTGTGGTCGGTGCAGCAGCCGAGATCGTGACCGTTCCCGTTCAAGTTGTATCTCCTATTCTCAATGAAACAGGCAGGAGAGTGCCGTGCTCAATTCGAACGCCGGCGATGAGTCGGCGGAGTTTGTCGATTCCAACGTTCGCTAGTTCTTGGATTGGGGTTTGAACACTCGTCGCCGTTAATACAGGACCGAGGGTCGGGAGGCAGTCGAAGCCGGTAATCGCGAGATCGTCGGGAACTCGGAGTCCTCGGCGCACGGCGGCGGCAAGTAGTGCGTAAGCGTGCTCATCCGACACGCATACTGCGCAATCAGGGACAGGCTGTAGAGCAAGTAACGCATCAAGCGCTTCCTCGCCGACCAATGTTTCGACAAAGGAACCTGGGGTACCGAACAGACGGTTTGATTCACTCCAGAAGGTATCTCGGCGCTGGCCGTAGCTTCCCTCATAAGACGACGGAAAGTTCACAAAGCATGGCCGCCGATAGCCTCGCCCATGCAGATGATCGAGAACCTGTCGGACCCCGTCCGCACCGTCCAGGGCTACGTAAGGTAGCGGGCTGGCTGAGTCACCAATTTCGACCGCGCTCATCCCAGTTTCCAGCAAGCGCGCGGCGATCGGATCTGCCGCCGAGTTGAAGATCAATACGCCGTCGACCACTCCGCCCGCCTGGCGGGCGAACGCTTCTTCGGTTGGAATGTCCTGACGTCCGCAATGGACAAGCAGCCCCAGATCAGCCTCACTGACCGCCCTTTCTACCGCTCCACGAAGAGCGGCCCAATAGCCGAATGATGTGCCCCATTGGTCGTGGCGCAAATAAAGGCCGATATTCCCGGTCCGCCCACTCAGGACAGATTGGATATGCCGGTTGGGATAGTAGCCGAGCACTCGGACCGCTTCCTCAACCCGTTGGCGGGTTGCAACCGCAATACCGAGTTCCTCAGCCCGGTTGTTAAGGATCAGACTCACTGTGGAAGGCGCTACTCCAGCAAGCTCAGCAACGTCTCGTCGCGTAGGTCGGGCCATCGTATGGATAGAGAGTACCACTCGATTGAGAAAGTGTGCGAAAAAACATCCACATACCTTTTAGAATTATCTAACCCTGTGTTAGAATAGTCTTTGACAATCGACCACGAAGAAGAGGTCTCCTATGAAAAATGCTTTTACACTGATCGAACTCCTTGTCGTGATCGCAATCATCGCGATCCTCGCCGCAATCCTTTTCCCGGTTTTCGCACAAGCCAAAATGGCGGCAAAGAAGACTGCGGATCTATCCAACCTGAAGCAGATCGGCCTCGCCATCATGATGTACTCCGGCGATTCAGACGACATGTTCCCTCGCGGCGGCACTCAGGACGCAGCCGGAAACTGGTTCACTTGGCGTGAGTCGGTCGAGCCGTATATCAAGAACGGCCAACAGAGTTACACAAACGGCGACGAGTTTGTAAACGGCGGTCTTTGGACGAGTCCTGCCCAGCCCCCAACGTCGCTTTATGGCTATGGCGCACATGACGGAATCATTCCGGCCGACTACAGCTGGTACGCTCCCACCGCCTTCAATCAGTCGCACAGTCAGACTCAGCTTCAAAACGGAGCGCAGACCCTGCTGGTAACCACGATTGGGATCAACCCCAATTGGAACGCGGGATCGGCGATTGGAGTGGAGACGCTCATGTGGACTTGGTGCAACTGGAGCTGGCCCGTCGTTTGGGACCCCACTGGAATGGCCCAATACCAGGGCGACAACAAGGATACAGACGGGAAGATCGGATGGAAGCTCCCCCGGTACCGATACACCAACGCCGCCAATATCGCATGGGCAGACGGTCATGCCAAGTCGGTGACCTATGGCGGACTGAACTGGTGCAAGAACATCTACACCCAGGGGTTCAACGACGCCGGCAGCAATGACGACTGGCTTTGGAACCCAGGTAACGCGTGCTATGGTCAGTAGGATTTGTCGAACCCTCCTCCTAACCGGAGGAGGGCTGGTTATACTTGGACTTGCCGGTTGTGGAACTGGCGATGACAATTCGCCGAGTATGGGCAAGGTCGCACCGAAGCCTAATCCCAATATGAACGCCCAGTTGCCGCAGGCGATTCGCGATCAGATGGCGCAGGCGAAACCAGGCGCAGACGCAAGCAGGATGGGTGCTATGAGGTCACACGGATCCAGATCATAGGCTTGTCTATATCCCACAGTTCGAACAGACGATGGTTCCTCTTACATTGATCCTTTCATCCCTGAGTTCCTTGCAGAACATCGAGGTCACGCCGCCAACTCCGGTGAGAGCCTCGGTGTTTCACATCGTTGAATTCTCGGTATCGACCGGCAACGATTATCAGAATCCATTCGATCCGGACGAAGTTTCGGTAGAGGGGCGTTTTGCCTCGGGCAGCGAGCGAATCGACCTTCCTGCATTTTGGGATGGGAAGAACTTCGTCCTCCGGTTCTGCCCCCCAAAGCAAGGAGAGTGGACTCTGACCGCAACGGTGGCGACATCAACCGGTGGGAACGCCACCGCGACTCGAAAGTTTCGTGTCGCGGCATCGGCGGCAGACGGCTTCGTGCACACTAGTTCAAGGAACCCTCGCTATTGGCAGCTTGACTCAGGAAAGAGCTTCGTCCCGATCGGACTCAACTTGTGCTGGCCGGACAAAACCGGCCTCTCAAGCTATGACTTGAGGTTTGCCAGACTTCGAAGCGTCGGCGGCAATTTCGCTCGGATCTGGACAACTCAGGAGCGCCGATTGGAAAATGAGCAGGTTGGTCTGGGTCGCTACGACGTCCATGCGGCGGCCTACTACGATTCGATATTCGACCTCGCGGGAAAGCACGGAATCCGCACTATGCTGACTTTCGACGACTATCGTGTGCTGGCCAAGACCGACTACTTCAATGCCCATTGGGACAAGTCGCCCTACAACGCCGCAAACGGCGGGCCCCTTAAGGAACCAACCGACTTTTTTGCCGACCCACTTTGCCAAAAGTTATATAAGCAACGCCTGCGCTACCTGGTCGCCCGATATAGCGCCTACCCATCTTTGGCGTTCTGGGAACTGTATAACGAGCAAGACAACATTCCCAGACCGGGAGTGCCGACCGAGTGGTTCCGGGAAATGACTAGCTACCTCGCTTCGATCGATCCTTACCATCACCCCATTACCACCTCCTATTCTTGGGACGATAAGGCAGAAATCTGGCAGAGTCCGGCAGTTGGTTTGACTCAGCGACACATGTATGGGCAGGGCGATACCGTGGATTTCGTCTCAATGATCGAGCAAAACAGCCGCAAACTAGATCGCTACAACAAGCCTCGTTTGATCGGTGAGTTCGGCATTACCTGGAAGGAGCCGGATATCGCGCTGGACAAGGGGAAACTCGGCACTCCGCTGCACGACGCGTTGTGGACTTCTATCATGACGGGCGATGCGGGCGGGGCACTCACGTGGTGGTGGGACAACTACCTAGAGCCGTTGGATCTGTGGCACGTCTTCGTCGGCATTTCGCGCTTCGTCGCTCCGATCGACTTCGCACATAGCGACTTTCGACCCCTCTCACTACACGTCGACGGGTTGACCACCCTCGGCATGCAAGACGCCACGACGGGTGAGACCATCCTTTGGCTCCATGACCCCACATCGACATGGAAGGCGGACGCCAATGGTGTCGAGCCCCGCCAGTGGACCGATTTGAGTGTCACTCTTCCTGCGATTCGCCCGATGACCGTCGAAGTCTGGGACACGCGTTCCGGTCAGGTCATAAGCCAGACTCGCCTTAAGCCAATCGATGGGCTTGCAACCATAAGACTACCGCGCTTCCAACGAGATATTGCCATCCACGCAACGTCCATTTGAGGTGGCGGAATTCAGTCTGCATAACGTGCGCGGGTTCTTACCCGAAGTTCTTGAGCTCGCTAGATAGCCTGTGCGCCCATCGGCGTCTTGCATTCTCCTCAACTGCGTTAGGCGCCTTCCGTGGGGAGCTCATCCAGGTTGAAGCTCTGGAACCCTATGCGGACTAAAGTACGTGCCTGGGGGCTTATTCCTTTGGTGGATACGAAGTAATATGGAGGCATGAGAAAACTCGGTGGTCTGATCTTGGCGCTTGGCTTGAGTGCGGCGGCGATGGCTGGACCCAAGCCCTTGGCGAGCGTGTCGAAGTTTGACGGTAAGTTCTTTTGGGTCAAGGCAGGTACCTTGCCCGCCGACGCTGCAAAGAGTTTGACCGGTGCAAAGTCGATCCTGATTGACTTGACGTTCCCACACAATGTTGCGGTGAAAGGCGACAAGGCAGGAAATCATTGGTTCACCCTCGTCATTGCCGACCAAGGCAGCGACTGGGTATGGCATCAGACGACAGCCGGGGCACTGATTCCCGTATCTGGGGGGGTTGTCAAGGCGGGAAAATACACTGTTTCGGTGCCCATAAACGGAATTCCCAAGTCGGTACTTGCCGACAAACAGCAAACGATCAGCATCGGGCCAGGCACATCCGGTCTCGCTTCTCCCACTTCGTTTACGATCGATCGCCTGCGAGGCAAGTGACCGATTTAGGGATTTTGAATTTCCTCAAGGGCTTCCAGGAGTTCGTTCGGTGCGCCAATCGCATGGTCCTTGTCCATGCGAATGGATTCGTAGGTTAAGGCTGCGATAACCGCTCCGATAGGGCATGCAATCAGATATAGCCAGTAATTTGAAAGGGCGGCGCCGCCCGAGAAGAGGGCAGGCCCCAATGAGCGAGCGGGGTTCATCGAGCCACCGGTGACGGGTCCGCCTATGAACACGCCGACAACCACCGTCAGACCAATCGCGAGGGCAGGAACTGCGCTTGAGACCCGCTTGTCGGTGGCGACGGCAATGATCACCAGCATCAAGAGAAATGAAATCGTCATTTCTGTCCCAACGTTGCGCAGAATTAGATCGGGGTGAGACGGAACATGGGCTCCCGCGCCGGGGCCAAATAGCAGCGCAACCAAACCGGCGGCGAAGATTCCGCCCGCAAATTGACAAACCCAATAGGGAACCGTGTACTTCCAGGGAAACTTACGAGCCACCGCAAATCCGAGCGTCACCGCCGGATTGAAGTGAGCAGCCGAAATCGGTCCTAGCGCGTAGATCATCGCAAGTACGGCAAGGCCCGAAACAAATGAGGCCGACAGCAGACTCGAATCGCCTCCCGACCCTCTCGCGGTTGCCGACAATGCAACCGGGGCAAAAACGATGACGAACGTCCCGAGAAACTCTGCCGCGTAGCGCTTTGTCATTTGACTTTTCATAGGCGTTGACACATTCGGCTAGGCGGTCTGGTTTCTAACTCACCATCCCAGGATTTCTCGCAAAGATTCTATCTGAGAAGGACACTTAGGTTCAGAAATTACCTCGGATATTTGGGAGCCCGTCCTCAAATTGTCCGGACAACAGCCGGACACAGTCAGGCTCTACATCGTGCAGATACTTTAACGACCGTAACAGCCCTTTCCTTAAGGACTGAAGACTATTCGATCAGCGCGAAGATCTTTCGCATGCTAGCCGAGACGGTATCCAACCTTGCGGCGTCGTCTGGCAGATCACCAAGCTCCTTCTTGAACGGCTCGGGGATGACCGGACCGGAATAGCCGATCTGTTTGAGTGCGCCCAAGAACTCAGCCATATTGATGAGGCCAGTTTCGCCGGGAAGGCCACGAACCCCGTCCAACTGCTCATCGATCGGAACTCCCAACGGGCCATCGTTTACATGAACATAAACAACATCGCTTTCATGGAGTTCTAGAACCTGGGCAACCGAGCCGTGCGACGTGTACAGGTGCCAGCTATCCAGGAGGAGCCCAACGTTGGGACCGATCCAATTGGCCATATTCATCATGCCGGGCAAGTCGTACACAAACTCGTACTTGAACTTGTCGCGTAGAGTTTTTGGCCCCACGAACTCGAGGCCGAGACGATGGCCGAACTCGCCCACGATCTCAGCAATCGGCTTGAAGCGTTCGACGTGGAACTTGAGATTCGCGTCGAATTGCAGGTCGTTAGACGCGGGCATAATCCAAGTAGCCACTCGATAGCAGCCAATGTCAGCAGCCGCCTTGGCAAGCCTGGGGAGCTTTTCGAGGTCTCGCTTCCAGTTCTCCTCGGAAGATCGCCAATCCGTCGGCAACCCCCAACTGCAAGCGATTACGTCTGCCTCCTCAAATTGTGACGTTACCGATTCCGCTCCACCGGCCTCAACCAAGTTGGCAATTTCGTTGGCATCGATCTCAACTCCCGCAAAACCGTGATCTCGAGCGGCGGCGATTCTCTGTGAAATGTTCTCAACGCGGACGCCGATGGCGCCGGGACTAAGACCGATGTACATGCTTTCAGGTTTACCGCATCCTGCGTGCGAATGTTCTTCTCCCATACCTGTTTTTGCGACATGTCCTTGGAACGAACGACAGGCGGAGACTAACCCGAATGTCGGATGCCGGCTAACTCAATAACCTATTTGGCGATAATTGAGGCTGATCGGGTGAAACAACCGCCTGGCGCGGAAACGATCCTTCGACCAACGTGGATAGGATGATCAACTGATGGCGGACATGTCCCAACCACCATACGGCATCCCAATGGGGCGTTCGATCGTGAGTCAACTCTCATATTCGCGGTTCCCGATCATGGTCCATCCAGGTTTGGCTTTGGAACCTGAACCCCCCAATGAGTCAGCACTTCGTAGGCAGCCAGTCGCAGCCAATAGTATGTTTGGTTTGGGGTGAACGGAGTGGAGTATTCACGAGTTCCACTGGGTTCGGACAAGTAAGGCTTGAGGAGTTCAATGTTCCCGTCACTCTTGAACGAACTGAGCAACCGAATGCAGTCATAGCGAATCCAAAGCCCGTCATATTTCTCGTGCAAAACTGGCAGGACCGACTCTGGTGTTTTGAGGAGGGCGATGACATTTGCTTCCAGCTCTTTGTTTATCGGTAGGATCAACCTCTGGCTATCGAAACCTCTACCGATGAGACTCCCCAACGATTTTGGGATGCTCACCGTTGAGACTTCTTCGATACCGGGCCAGAGGGCCACAAACGAACGAACCCGTTCCAGTAAATCCCAAGGGGACTTGAACGGGCGGAAGTCCATTCCAAATGTGCCCGTCGTTATGCTCTCGTCACGAAACTTGGCGTGAGTGTCCTCAGGATCTGAGGGTCCTAAACGTATCGAGTCCCAGGGTTCGTATGACGGTGTCTCGGGCACATAAACGAACCATAGAAATTCCGCCTGAGAGCGTCGCCAAAGCTGGTAACGCCTGAATCGCTCACTGTTTTCCCTTGGCTCCAAAGTAAACGTCTTGCCAGGCGACCCCTTGATCACCTCGTCGACATGGATCGTCAGCATCAATTTCGGAGATTGGGTGACCTGGACCACAACGCCGCGAAAGATCATCTTGGAACGAGCCGCCATCGCCTCAGCGGTCCAATTGTTAAAGGCTCCCTGCCCCGCAGATACACATGCCAATGCACCAATCGCGACCGGCATAACGACCCGTAGCAGAAATCCAAATGTCCTCATAAGCCAAGACCTTGACGGCCCCAACGCTTTGCCGTTTCTATGCGCCCCTTCAATATTATATGTTTCGGTTCTATGGCAACGACCAAAGAGCGCACCATCGGACCACAGTTCTGTTCGTCCGAATCGTTCCCGAGATAGAATAGGCCCCATGCTTTACATGGTCATCGAGCGATTCAAAGGCGGTAATCCCGATTCAGTCGGCAAACGATTCCGAGAAATGGGTCGATTGATGCCAGACAGTTTGAAGTACGTATCCAGTTGGATCGAACCTTCCGGCGAGCGGTGCTTTCAGTTGATGGAAGCCGACAGTCTGGAACAATTTGACAGTTGGACCTGTAACTGGTCAGACCTGGTTGAGTTCGAGATCCTGCCCGTCCAGCCTTCAGCCGACTTCTGGTCCTCGCGATAGTCTGCGTGCATTCCTACATTGTCAGGGGTTCCGTGAGGGCTGAGTGAATGCTCGGAGTCAATCCAAGCGCCACCCATCTCGACCCACAAATCTTGCCGGAATCGGTTGTCTGTTTCCCTCGGGTAGGTGCGACGTGGGAAGCTGATTTCGAATCGACAGCCTCTGCCCCGAAGGCGCAGAGGCTATTCGCCACCCACTTAAAGGGCTGACCATTCGACAGAATTCGATATGCGAATTCACGGATGGCCTCTACAGATGCGTGACGAGAAGCCTCGGCGCCACCGGACGCGGTCGCGCACTGCGGGACCGAGCCATCCAAGTACGGTGCACCAAGAGGTTCGGCAGTGGTTAGCCGCTGGCTGGTCATTTCACCCATTCCCCATCGGAAGACCCGAGCGATTGATGGAGTTGACGTTGACAATCTGGGCGTTCGAATTAGGCTGGACGCACGACTCCGACGGGGTTCGGTTTGTATCCGGCGAAAGTGGTTGGGATGCTTTCGTTTCTCATTCGGTTCGCGAGAACCTCGGCTAGTACGTCCCGGTATTCGGTCGTGACCCTTAGGTCGCCGGTTTCGTCCAGTTGGTGATCTTCGATTCCGGGCCACTTGGCATGAACCTTACCGCCAATCGCTCCGCCACCCATCACGAACATGAAGCTCGCTCGGCCATGATCGGTGCCCAAACTGCTGTTTTCGGCGAGTCGGCGACCAAATTCAGTCATCACGACCACCGAGACCCGTGCAAGCTCATGCCCCATGTCGGTGGCAAAAGCAGCGAGGGACTTACCCAAATCGTCGAGAGCAAGAGGAAGGATCCCCACCGTGCTGCCCTGAGCGAAATGGGTATCCCAACCCGTGCGGTCGAGTGAGGCGACTTCAAGCCCTAGGTCTGCCCTTATCAGGCAGGCGGTCTGGCGCAGCCCGTTTCCGAGATCGGAATCCGGGTAAATGGACCCGTTCGATGGCTTGTACTGTTGCGGGTCGATCTTGCGCAGCGAATCCAAGACGGCAAGAGTCTCCTGGCCTGCATGCGCGACTTCGTCATTGCGTTCCTTGTACAGGTCGAGCAGAACTGCCTCAAAGTGCATTCGCCGGTCCTCGGGGGTGTCTAGCTTGAAGTCAGTTATCGACTCCAGAGCTACTGTGTTCGCCGCGCCGCGCAGAGAATCGGGCAAGATCCCTCCGAATGCAACCGCCCGCAAAGGAGAATCCGAAGGGTGTTCGGTAGCAGATAGATGCCTCGCGATCCACCCGCTGGACGGTCCGGGACCTTCCGCTGCGAGACCCCTTTCGACAGCCGCCATCGCCTCGAAATGGGAACGGGTGCTGTCATGCGACCCACAAGCATGGAGAATTGCAATTTTGCCATCTCGATAGAAAGGCAGGAGGGGGCTAAGCGAGGGATGGAGCCCAAAGAAACCGTCAAGATCCAGCATTCGGGCGGCCGAGCTTGCTCGGCCATCCCTTGGAGAAGGGATCGACAGGTTCGGACGGCGCCGGTAATAAGCGTCCTCCCCGTAGGGGGCCACAATGTTCAAGCCGTCGGCTCCCCCGCGCAGAAAGATGTTCACCAGCACATCATGGGAACGATCTTTCTTTTGCCCCGATACGGCCACATCGGCAAGGGCGGACCGGGTTCCTGTCCATGAGGCAAGGCTGAATCCAACGCCAAGCAACAGGTTCCGTCGAGACGGCTTCCATTCCCGCCGGGCCTCCCATTCCCGATTCTCGTCACAGCTCCACCAGGTGTTATTCATGATCTGATCTTTTGGTTAGGTTGGACTGATTCCACGTGGTTCGTTGCTCGCAATACTGAACTTGTGGAGTTCATCGCGCCAATTACCTCCATTGGAACGAGGGGCTGGCGAGGCAGAGGAAGCCTGCTCCGACGTGTCCATCGTCTCCTGTCTTGAACTCCGTCGCGACTCGATCAAGTAGCACCGCATCTTCCTTCGAAGGTCTTCGGGCATGAGTCCATTCGAACATCTTTTCTGCGTCGCGCTCATGGGTAATCGATCCCCAATCGACGTCGGTGCCAGAGATTTGATTGGACGCTAATGCATAGGCAAAATTCCAGCGAGGCAGCATCGTGCCAGTCCAAGAAGCGGTTCGGGATGGATATCCATCAGGCATGGGCCATTGATAGAGTGGCTCGCCCATTTTCAAGAGATGACTCTGAACGGCCGAACCGCCATCCGTATCGGCGTCCAAGGCGCGTATCGCAGACACGATGAAATCGAATGGTCGCTTCAAAATCGGCGGCGAGTCTAGTAGTTCCCTGGATAGCAAGAGCGGCCGCAACATAGAACCAATATCCCCCTTTGTCTCCAGATAGGTCTGGGCTGTCCGTTCGACCCATTGTCTGTCATCGACGCCCAGGAAGTAACCGCAGAGCTTTTCAGAAATATGGTGAGCGGTTGCCGGATGCGCGGCGAGGATATCCAAGACTGTATCTGCGTCGCCCTGACCACCTCCGGCTGGCAAGCGCCGCCCTAGGACCTGTTTCGGTCCGTTGTCGTGCTTGTCCTCGTCGAATGCAAAAGCCCAGCGGTGGTGCAGAAAGCGCCGTTCGACGGTCCAACCAGTGAAGCATCTGGCCACCTCTTGGACATCCCTTTGCGAATATCCGCCTTTTACCCCCATTGTGTGTAGTTCCATGATCTCGCGAGCGTAGTTCTCGTTTGGCCGCCCGGACACGTTGCTTTGATTATCCAGATAGACCAACATTGCGGAGCTATGCGCCGATGCCCTCAGCATGTCGGGGAAAGAGCCAAGCGCATTTGCGCGAACGACTTTGGTCTCTTCCGCTGCTTTTCTGAATGCGGCCAGACCCTTCCGACCATAGATGTTGAAGTGGTTCGTCCAGAAGTCGACCATCCGTTCCCGGAGTTGATGCCGCCCATAGGTCGCGCGCAAAATCGCAGCCTGTTGGAGCTGTCTCAGCACCTCATTCTCAGGCAGATCCTGCAGGTCATACGGATCTGCTTGAAATACGTCGAGCCGATTCAGGAGAAACGTAAGGCGCATGTCCTCATCGCCATCGGGTTTCAGGAGGGACTCGATATAAGCCCTCGAACCCATGTTCTTAACATCGGTGATATCACCCGGTCTAGGACCAAACGTGAGGCGGCTCACCAAGCGATGGGTATCGTCGACGTTTCCGGCAGGTAAGGATGCGTCTCGATGGTGCTCCGCAAAATGGTTCGCGATCTTTGCACAGCCACCCAGCGCACCGGCCGCACCACCGATCAACCCGATTCGGAGACAATCGCGACGGGAGACTTCATTCATGCGATCTCAAAATGGCCCAGTTCCGAAGGCTGTGCTGTGCGAGAGAATGCCGCTTTAGAGCCGGCCCCGATCGCGGCAAGAAACAGGAGAGGACCAAATGCGAGCCAGCCGACGAGCGGAAGAATGCAGCCGACAATCATGAAAGCCGCCCCCTTGGAGAAGGATGCATAGTGACTCATGTCGGGCGCCATGCGTCTCAAACGCTCTGCGGCGTTAAGCGCTATCCCCGCAAGTCCAAGTGCGGCAATTGACAGAATCGCCAAGAGTACCAACCACCCAAACAGCTTCACGATCGGATTCGGCGTACCTACTAAAACAATACCAAGCAGTCCAATGGTGACGACGGTTAGAGCCCCCCTTCCCACACATTTCCACGGCTGAACTTGCACGATGTTTTTTGCGATATCACTTCGCTCGGGAAAAAGCAAACCATAGGTGATTGTCAGCGCCCAAGCCGACACGCACGTGCCGATCAGCAGCGAAATAAAGGCCAGAACGTCGCCCACTATGAAAAACATCGGTTCCTCCAAGCGCACGAAGGGCGCCTATACAGTAATCGTCCATCTACGTCGGTGGGTTGCAAGCCAAGCTAGAAGTAGGGCTTTTGGTCGCAACTACCAAGTTCGATTCTGCTCGAATCGCACCGAATAACATAACCGAGAGGTCTCATCGATGCATGAGAGTTCTCCAATTCGTCGCTCAAATCGGCGAAAAGTCCAGAATAATGGCGTTTCTTTAGGAATGAATCAAACTAAACTATTCTTTCGCGCAGGCGCCTGAGGTCTGCGTAACGATTCGAGCTATTGCATGCGCATTGTTGCCCCGCGACATCAAACATACACCTGCTGCGCCAAATACCTAACGGGGCTTAGTGTTTTGGCGTTGTTTCTTTCGTTTGGGACCGTTGCGATGGCCGGTGGACCTCCGCCCGAGGACTTCCCTCATTTCAAAGTGCCAGGACATGAACCAGAAATGCAGGCGCTGCGCAACCTGTTCTGGAAGCACTATAGCGAGGCGGGACCCGGGCCCACGCTCTGGGACGAATGGATTCCCAGCCCCACGCTTTGGCCGGCTATCTCCACCGAGGCGCGCATGGTGGAGATTCGCGAGCGGTGGAAGCAGGCCTTATCGAGCCGAATACTGGATAGCGACGGTTACGTGGCAAGCCATCAGCATCCCTCCATCGCACACCCCCTCGGTTGGCCATTTCCGTTTTGGTCGCAAGGCGATGGTGGATACGGATGGCACTTTTCCTTCAAGGATACAGTCGGCCCACCTTGGCGACCGAACACGCTGAGCGACACGGCAGGATGGGAGTTGACCGGTGCGACCAGCGTGAATATAAGCCCTGATGGTTGGAATATCCAATTGGATTCCGTCGGAGCGCAGGTCATGACCCCCGCGAGGACGATCGACACGTTTCAATCGCCATTTATTCAGCTTCGATGGAGAGCCACCGGGTTATCCAATGCCCACCCCTACATCGAATGGGCGACCGAAGCCGAATCCGGCTTCTCAAAGTCGAGACGCATGTATTTCGACCCCGTCTCGCCCGATGCCACCACCCACACCGTAATTCCGATGTACCTCCACAAGGAGTGGACAGGGAAGGCAACTCGACTTCGCCTGGGATTTGATAATTCCACCGGCGCTTCGGTGACCATCCAGGCCCTGTTCACCCAATACGACACGCGACATAACGTCAACAACGCGAGCTTTGTTGATGGGTGCGCCTCCTATTTCCACTGGACGGGTGACATCGAGTTCCTCAAGTTCAACATCGAACGAATGAGAATCGCCCTTCAATACATGATGACCGAGCAGCAAGGGTTGGATAAGAAGGCGATCCGTACGACTTGGGTTGGGCATAACGGGAGAAGCGGAATCCAATTCGACGAAGGCAAAAAAGTCCTCATCTCCGGACAGGGAATCGGAGACAACTACTGGGACTTGCTGCCTTTCGGAAATCTGGATGCCTACGCGACTCTAAGATATTACGGAGCAATAAGGGCGGCTGCCGAGATTGAAGAGGAGATTCGAGACCACCGAGAATGGGGAATCGAGGCCCCCCCAAAGGCGCTGTCGCCCGAACGCCTTAATGCCCACGCCGGTGACGTTAAGCGAGAAGGGAATCATCTTTTCTGGGATGCAAAAGCCGAACGGTTCGTCGCCTGTATCGATACAGCCGGTACGCCGCATGACTATGGATATACGTTCTTGAACCTGGAAGCGATTTACTACGACTTTGCGGACGACCGTCATGCCGAACAAATCATGAAGTGGATCAAGGGCGAGAGAATCGTCGGAAGCGACACGTCCACTGGGACCGACATCTATCGCTGGCGTTTTGCTCCACGCGCCAGTACAAGGCGGAATGTCGAATGGTACATCTGGTCATGGAGCGCTCCCGAATCGATCCCGTGGGGCGACCAGCTTCAAGATGGCGGCGCAGTTTTGGGTTGGTCCTACCACGACGTCATGTCGAGGCTGAAAGTTATCGGACCGGACGACGCCTGGAATCGCCTCCGGGAGATCGCCTTTTGGTACGCGGAGATCGAGGCTGCTGGAGGTTATCGTCAGTACTACAATGGAACTCGCGACGGTCACTTGCAGGGCGGCGGCGTGCCGGGTGGGTTGGGGGTCGACAGCGAATTCACGGAGAGCATCCTCGTTCCTCAAACCTTGATCGACGGTTTTCTTGGCTTCGAACCGAAAGGGGATGGTTTCGAAGTGAGCCCCCGCCTACCGAAAGACTGGCCCGAGTTCACGATCGACCAGATTCACTGGCACGGCCTCGTTCTTTCGATCCGAGCCACTCACAAGGAAGTGGAAATCACGCGAAGCGGGTCCAACGACCCTGTCGAGGTCAGCGTAAACGGTCGCAAGCCCCAGATTTGGTCGGGCGACCGTCCCTTTAGAGCCAAGATCTAGCTCAGCGGACCCCTGTCCCCTCCGGCGCTTCGCGGTCTGGTTGAAGAAGAATCGCACCTCCATCTGTGTCAGTCGCGGCAAGCAACATTCCTTGACTCTCCACCCCTCGAAGCTTGGCCGGTTTCAGGTTGACGCAAACGATCACCTGCCTCCCAATGAGATCCTCGGCGACATAGCTCTTCCGTATTCCGGCGACGATCTGTCTGCGTTCCTCTCCTATGACAATCTGGAGTTTCAACAGCTTATCCGAGCCCTCAACCGGCTCCGCCTCCAAAACGCGGCCCACCTTGAGTTTCACTTTGGCAAAGTCGTCGATCGTAATCTCGGCGGTGGCCGGCTCCTCCTTCGAAGGCGATGCAGGGGCGGTTTGGGGTTTGGGTTGTTCCATTTTTTTGGGTTCTTCTTTTTTGGTCAGGTCAAGGCGTGGAAATATCGGTTTCGGAAGACCGAGAGCAGTGCCAGACGGAAGCGTTGCCTCCGTGCCGATCTCATCCCACCGTATCAACGGTGACAGGCCAAGCTGGATCGAAATCGCATCCGCGGTCTTCGGCATGATCGGCCTTATCAATCCCTCTGCGGCACGGAGGCACAGCAGCATCGACCGGATGACCGAAGCAAGCGCCGGATCGTTGCTTTTGGCTAGTGCCCACGGCGCCCGAGTATCGATATATTTGTTGAGAAATCGGATGACGCTGAACGCAGCATCCGTCGCATGGTCCACTCGGAAGCCGGTCATCGCTTCGCTGAAACCAGCCTTGGCGCGTTCGATGGCTTCCGCTGCAAGCGGCTCTACCGGCCCATTGGGAACCACCCCTCCCACGAACTTGTGACTCATGGCAAGGCTGCGATTAAGCGCATTACCAAGGTCGTTGGCAAGCTCGTTGTTGTATCGTCGGTCGAACTCGTCCTGTGTAAAGACGGCATCGGTGTCAATGGGTAGGATCGCCGCCATGTAGTGGCGCACCGCGTCGATCGCTACGTCCGGCGCACAGCCGGAACGGTTCGACAACTCTGCCGCCAATTCCAGTGGAGCGACAACGTTACCTTTAGACTTCGAGATTTTCTCTCCGCCCATCAGCAGCCAGGAGTGGCCTATAAGCGTGTCGGGCAACGGAAGTCCGACTCCCATGAGCATTGCGGGCCACAGTGTTGCGTGGAATCGGGTGAGAATGTCCTTGCCCATCCATTGGACTTCGGCGGGCCAATACTCCTCCCAGCCCGAATTCGGCCATCCGACGGCTGCCACGTAGTTGATCAGCGCATCAAACCAAACATACACCACCTGGGATTCATCGCCGGGAACCGGAATCCCCCAGCCAGGATTCGACCGGGAGATACAGATGTCTCGCAGCCCCTGGTTGATGAATGAGACGACCTCGTTCTTGCGACTTTCGGGGAGAATGAAATTCGGGTTTGCTTCAATGTGAGCAAGCAGGCGGTCAGAAAACTCGCTCATGCGGAAGAAGTAGTTGTCCTCCTTTACCCACCGCACTTCGTTTCCATCTGGACTCTTCCCGTCGATCAGGTCAGACTCTTTGAAGAAAGTCTCGCTCGACACGTCGTACCAACCTTCGTAAGTTCCCGAATAAATGTGTCCCTTATCCTGAAGAATGCGAAAGAACTCTTGAACTGCGATGCGGTGGCGAGGTTCGGTGGTGCGGATAAAATCGTCGAACTCGAAATATAGGCCGGGCCAGATCTCTCTAAATTTCGATGAAATCTCATCGACAAAGGCCATGGGGTCTTTTCCCGCCCTTTCGGCAGCTTCCTTTACTTTAAGGCCATTTTCATCGGTACCGGTGAGCAAAAACACTTCACTCCCCCGCATCTTCTGGTAGCGGGCGGTAACGTCCGCGGCCAGGGTCGTAAGCGCAGTCCCGATGTGCGGGACCGAGTTCACGTAATAGATCGGCGTCGTGATCGTGTACTTCTTTGACATCAGCCGAGAGTTTACCGGCGAGCCGTTCAGGGAAGGCGAGTTGGACCGATTCAATTGCCGTCGCCACTGGGAGCGAATGCAGTTGAATCGGAACTTGGAGCAATCCTTTTAGAAGGAACCCTTCCAGAAGCGAGGCTCTATGAGGCGGCGGCGACCGCCTTTTCGATTGCGTTTGAAAGCCGGTCAATAGTCGCGGCTACTTTTGGAATCTCCGCGTTGGCTTCGCTCCAGTCTCGCTGTTCGATCGCTTCTCGAATGGAGGGAAGGGTCTTGACCCCGTAACCGGTGTAGAAGCCGGGAGCGTAGATCATGTGCCGATACCAGGGACGTCGCGGGAGACCCTCTCCCAACAGGGTGCGCTCCGTTTCCATGAGCGCGGCATCTAACGAAGTGGATGCAGTGGCCGCGTCAGCGACACCGTCATAGGCCTTGGCAACTGTCTTCAGACGAGCAAGCGCCTTTGTCAGCACCGTGAAATCAAAGGGAGGAACGTCACCCTTAACCTTGGGCAACACCTTCGGCTTACTCGGATCGTAGCTTGCGAAAAGGGTTCCCTCTTTGATCTCGCGATTCAGTTCTACGGTGTCTTCCCGCATCTTGTCGACCAGCTTTGGCAATTCAACGGCGTACTTGTCGATCGTGTCGGACAAATGGGTGAAGTCGAACGGCAATACGTCCGCGTCGGCGAGACGCATCATGGTGCGACCGGCAACTTGAGCTAGGGCGACGCCGTAAACGAACGTCGTGTCACCAAAACGGGTGTACCAGTCGTAGGAGTCGTAGGTTGAGTGGTATACGCCACCCCCGCTCTCTCCACCGAACCCCATGTCGAACGCCGCGATTCCCAGGTGCTGAAGGAACGAACTGTAATCGGAACCGGACCCAAGGGCGCCGATCGCCATATCCACCTTCGTTCTTAATTCCTTCCTTTCGTCCGGGCTGGCGGAAACAAGCTTCTGATCACGGGCTCTCTCCGCGAGCGATAAGTGCGTTTCGGGGTCCGTTACGCCACGCTCAACTTGGTTGATAAACCGTTCCAGGCTGTGGGAGCCTCCCACATTGAAGAACCCCCGCCCGTTCGAGTCTGTGTTGACGTACGCGACAGCCTTTTGCGAGAGCTCCGCCGCGTGGGTCTCCACCCATTCAGTAGAACCTAGCAAACCGGGCTCCTCGCCGTCCCACAGGCAATAGATCATGGTGCGCTTCGGTCGCCAACCGGACTTTGCGAGTGTTGCAACGCTCTTGGCCTCCTCCAGCAACGAAACTGCTCCGCTGAGCGGATCCTCAGCTCCGGTAACCCATCCGTCATAATGGTTACCGCGGATGACCCACTCGTCCGGCAACTCGCGACCAGGCAGTTTGGCAATAACGTCGCGGGCTTCGACAGTATCCCAATTGAACTTCAGCTTCAGATGAACGTCCATATTGCCTGGCCCGATATGATAGGTAATCGGCAGAGCCCCACGCCAATCATCCGGAGCCACCGGGCCGGTCAGGGTCTTTAAGAGAGGTAACGCGTCTCCGTATGAAATCGGTTGGCACGGGATCTTCGTAATGGTCTTCGCATCCTTCAAGGCAATTCTTGGGGCGCCCTTGACCGCGCCTATGCCCGGCGTCAGTGGATCGCCCGGATAGACAGGCATGTCGGCTACCGAACCACGTTGGACGCCGTTTGCATTTCGATATGCGCCCTGAGGGTAGACCTCGCCCTGATAATAGCCGTCGTCTCGAGGATCGGAGTAGATTAGGCACCCGATGGCGCCATGCTCCGCTGCAACTTTGGGTTTGATTCCGCGCCATCCACCCCCGTAACGAGCGATTACGATTCGCCCTTTGACTTCGATACCCTGCGATTCGAGCGTCTCATAGTCCTTGGGCATGCCGTAATTCACATAGACCAACTTTCCGGTGACGTCGCCGTCGCAGGAGTAGCAGTTGTAGGGTGGCAAGCCTCCGGGCGCCTTGGACGTCGAGTCCTCTTTGATCGCTGGTTCGGCCAGTTTCGCCTTGAACCCCTTCATCTCAAGCAACCTCTCTTTAGGGCTGGCAAACAGAACATAGAAGCGCTCGATGTGGGCGTCATATCCCCAACTCTTAAATAGTCCAACCACAAAGTTGGCATTCTGAAGGCCGTAGGGAGAGCCCACATGGTGTGGTTTCGCCGAAAGTCGCTTGAGCCAAACGGGAAGATCAGACCGGTTGAGCTGACTGTCGAATTTTGATTCGATCGAAAGCTGTTGCTCAGAGTTTCCGGGTTTGAATCCCATAAGGGGAGTGTCCGACGATTGGAAAGTGGCAAGTAAAGGGAGAAGTCCAAGCATGGGGACCAAAAGTCTACAGCAATCTATGTCAAAATCGGTCATGACCACCGTTCGCGTGTACGTCACCCTCAAGCCCTCTTTGCTCGATTCGGCGGGAAGAACCGTCGCAGGAGCCCTCCAGAAGCTGGGTTACGAAGAACTGAATCAGGCACGTATCGGCAAGTTGATCGAATTGCAAGTTGAGCATTACGATGCGGCTCGGGTGAAAGAGATGTGCGACAAACTTCTCGCCAACCCGGTTATAGAGGACTACCAGATCGAGGTGGCCTCTTGAAGGTCGCGGTCATTCGATTTCCAGGCGCAAACTGCGACCAGGACGCCTATTTTTCGTTAAAGGATGATCTTGGGCTTGAAGCCGAATATGTGTGGCATGAGTCAGCGTCTTTGGATGGCTTCGACGCAGTTTTTCTTCCGGGCGGGTTTTCCTACGGCGACTATCTTCGTTGTGGAGCGATGGCAGCGCGGGCGCCGATTATGGCGGAAGTTCAACGGTTTGCCGATGAAGGCCGACCCGTTATCGGAGCTTGCAACGGATTCCAAACTCTATGTGAGGCCGGTCTTTTGCCTGGCGCCCTCCTTTTGAACGCGGGGCAGAAGTTCCTCTGTAAAGACGTCTACCTCCTCGCGGAAAATCGAACCTCTCTGTGGACTCGAGGCGTCGACAAAGTACTCCGCCTACCGATCGCCCACGGTGAAGGCCGATTCGTGTCGGACGACGAAACTGTGGCCCGGCTTGAGGACAATGGTCAGATCGCATTTCGATATGTTGATGTTTTTGGCGCAAGAACCGACGAATCCAACGTTAACGGCTCCGCCCACGCCATCGCGGGCGTGCTTAATGAAAAGGGAAACGTCTTGGGACTGATGCCGCATCCAGAGAGGGCAACACGCTCGCTCCTCGGATCGACTGACGGTCTTTCGATCTTGAATGCTCTTAAGCTAGTAGCTTCTAACTTGTAAGGTTCGGCTCAGTGACTATAATGAAACGCGCATAGGATGAGAGATATCCGCCTTTTAACCGCTCTGACGCTTCTAACTCTGGCTGGATTCGCTCCGGCCCAGAGCCGGGTTGCGATAGGAAAAAAGGGCGAGGCCATCACGACAACCGCAATCTACTCCTCACCCAGTCGGCATGCGAGACGGTTATGCAGAGTGGGTCCCTATACCGAAGTCGTGGTCAAGCGCTCCGACAACTCCGATTGGGACCTTGTGCTGTTGAGCAACATGCGCTACGGATTCATACCGGCGAACACGATTGTCGAATTGCCGTTCACGGTCTACTCCCGTACACGAAGCCGTTCCTCCTACGTTGCATCCAGAGGTGGTGCGTCTACCACGTTCAGAACGGGCAGCACCATGGCTAACCTGGCTCAAAACTACACCGGTACCCCTTACGAATGGGGCGGCACTGACCTGGGAACGGGAGTCGATTGTTCGGGATTTGTCAAGCAGATTGCAGGGCAGATTGGCCTTGATCTGCCCCGCACCGCCGCAGAACAGGTCGCGGTAGGCGAGCCAATTGATCGATTGGAAGACTTGAGAGCCGGCGATCGACTCTACTTTTATGAGAAAGCGCGGGGAAAGATAGGCCACACCGGAATTTATCTGGGTTATGGGTACTTTATCCACGCATCCCACGGAAAGGGCGCCGTGACCACCACCTATCTCAGCGATGGCTGGCGCAAAATGCTCGTCGCTGCTCGACGCTAGAAGCGGCCTCGACAGACATTCGCCAAGCAAAGTTCGTAACACAGAAATTCTCCAGTATGTGGAGAAAATTTCACCACTTCGTGGAGAATAATCTGTTAAGATCAACCCATGATCGAGCGTCATGCAAAGCGGTCGTTGGCCGAGGCCCTAGGAGATACGCCGGTGGTATTGATCCATGGACCACGGCAGTCGGGGAAGAGCACGCTAGGACAAGCATTGGAAACCGGCAGAACCTACGTGACGTTGGATGACCCAATCGCATTAAGCCTTGCCAGGCGCGATCCGAAGGCGTTCTTGGAAGCCTTCCCCACGCCTATCATGATCGACGAAGTTCAGAGGGCACCGGAGCTCTTCATGGCAATCAAGCTGAATGTGGATCGCGATCGCAAGGCCGGGAAGTTCTTGTTGACAGGATCGGCCAACGTGCTGAACTTACCAAAGTTGGCGGACTCTCTCGCTGGTCGAATGGAAATCGTCGACCTTCTACCCTTCAGCCAGGGGGAGTTGGAGCTTAGCCCGGATGGCTTCGTCGACGCTGTTTTTGAAGATAGCTTTGACCCAATATTCGAAGCTGAGAACATTAAAGGACTTGCAGAGCGGATTGTCAGAGGCGGGTTCCCGGAGGCGAGCCTCCGAAGCTCGCAAACCAGGCGCGATGCTTGGTTCGCGAACTACGTCCGTACGCTTTTGGAGCGAGACGTGAAAGATGTCGCCAATATCGACGCGCTAGCCCAAATGCCGCTGCTGCTCAGGCTCCTTGCTTCGCGTGCAGGAAGCACCTTGAACGCTTCGGGGCTTGCTACCGAAACCGGGATTCCGTACACATCGCTTAAGCGTTACCTCACCCTGCTTGAGACCATCTTCTTGCTGCGACTCGTCAACACTTGGTCTCACGATCGAAGCCGAATCCTGACCAAGGCCCCCAAGGCGTTTTTGGTCGACACCGGGTTACTTTGCTACCTCGCCAATCTCGACACCAAGTCTCTTCTCGGGGATTCGTTGCGTTTGAAGCCTGCACTGGAGAATTTCGTGGCGCTGGAGCTTCAGAAGCAGTGCACGTTTGGCTGTGTCAAGCCTTGGCTCTTGCACCTCCGTACGATCCGCCACCTCTGCGTAGATTTTGTGCTCGAATCAAGACGAGGAGACGTCGTGGGAATCCAAGTCAAGGCGGGATCGACGCTTCACGAAGACGATGCGGAGGGGTTGCGTTTCATGCGTGACCTGGCGGGACCCAAATTCATCCGTGGGATTGTTCTGTATACCGGTAACGACGTGCAGCCATTGGATGCGCAAATCTCAGGAGTCCCAATTGGCGCATTATGGGGTACGGGCACTTAACGGGATTGGGGTTAGGTGACCAGCGCATTGCAACGAAGCCGAGAGCAGTGTGCCAGGGGAGATTCTCGGGCTCAACCTATGCGAGGATACGACGGTTACTTTCTCGTCGAATGGCACGTAACTTCGAGTCGTTGTCACTTCGCAGCAAAATACTTGGACCCTGTCCAATCATCCAACGATAGTATTTGGCCAAAGAGTCACCCTCGGTCAGGAGCCGTCGTGCAAGTAACTTGGCCGTTATACTGCTGAGATGAAGCGACTTGGGGGACTTGCCCTGAGACCTCTGCATCCACGCACCCCAAGGGAGCACCGTATCAAAGGGAACAGTTGCCGTGAGTTGCGCGGCTACCCTGGTCTCAGAACGGATCGGAATTTGAATCCCGAAGAAGGTTTCGTGAGAACTCGGGGCCGTCGAACTCTTGCAAGTCAAAATTCAATGCCCGGTCTACGCAACCCAGAGCGGGGGATCTGGGGCCGCTCCGGTACCGGGGCACCCTCGCAAAGCGCGTCAAACCTATCTTCGCTATGCTACGGTACCCCGAGAAGGTAATACCTTTCCGCCTCAGACGTTACCCGCGTCCGGTGGACCCTGTTCCTCCGGCCTTAACGCCGTTTTTCATCATCTTGCTGGTCTCCGGGCTCATATCCTTTTGGCTCTCTTCCCTGAGCCGCTTTGCTTCGGCAGGATCTCTAACCACCCGCGGGGTAAGGAATACCAACAACTCCGTCTTCTGATTGTCATGGTTCGTACTTCTAAACAGGTTCCCGAGAACTGGAATGTCGCCTAGAAGCGGAAGTTTATTGACCGTGGAGGTGACCTGATTGGAGATGATTCCCCCCAGAATAATGGTCTCACCGTCTTTCGCGGAAACCGTCGTTTCTGCTTCCCGTTGATTGACGATCGGTGCATTGAATGTCGTGTAACCCTGAAGGTCGTTTGCGGTTTGAACCACATCCATTGTCACATAGCCGTTGCTTGTTATGTGAGGTGTGACCGTTAGCACGATTCCAACGTCGAGGAATCCGTAGCTGTAATTGTTGGTACCGACAATGCTCTGGGTCGTGCTGAGTACGTATGGGACGCTTTGACTGATATTGATTTGCGCCTCCATGTTGTTCGTCGTGAAGATCCTCGGCGTAGATAGCACCTGGAACTTGGTATCGGTCTGCAACATGTTAAAGAAGGTTGTCAAGTCGCTGCCCGTGAGGGAATAGCTGAACCCTTGCAGTGGCGTGGTTGAGTTTTGGAGCCCAAATTTTTGGGCGCCAGTAGCGCTGGTACCCGAGTTGCCGAGGATCTTGCTTTGGGCAAAGCTCCATTCCAATCCAAATTGCTTGGACCGATCCAGAGAAGCTTCCACGACGATCGTTTGAATCATAACCTGTTCGGGAAGGATGTCGAGTTGGTCCAATATCTTCTTGACCAGATCGACGTTGTCGGGCGCGGTTACGATGATGACCGAGTTTGTGTTCGGATCGGCTATTGCGGTTACCTGACCAGTCAAGTCGTGAACCCCGATAACCTTGCCATCCGGGTCGTGCCCTATGGATTCACCGGTCGGATTTCGTCCCTGGTTTCCGAACTGAGACCCAAATCTCTGCGTCACGCCAACCGACGTCAGAAGATCGCCGCTTGCCGCATTTGGATCTTGCATCTTAAGGGCCAGATTTTGGTCGTCAGAATTCCCGATCGAACCGCCCGGGCGAGAGGAAGTGCTGGTACTCCCGGTCGGGGCTGCATTGTTGAATACGTTATTCGTCGGAGTAATCGTCGTCGTGCGTCCCGAAGTCTGCACCCCCTGACGAGGGCCAAACGCAGCCGTGAGGAGGTTGGCGACCGCGTCGGACCGTGCATTTTGCAAGGGAAAAACAAACGTGGTCGACATGATCGGCATTTTGTGATCAAGCCCTTTAATAAGTTGATCAGTGATCTTTAGGAGTTCCTCGGTGCCGGTGACGATGACTGAGTTAGTGCGAGCATCGGCGACTGCCTCGTTCTGGCCCGAACCTCCAAAACCAAATATGAATGACAGAAACTGGTTGCTATTGTCCTTGGCTCCCTTGCCCTTGGAAGCGTTGGCCTCAATCACACTCTGAACCGTGGGCAGAATGTCGGTCGCGGTTGCATAGACAAGCTCGTAGGACTTCGTCCGCAGCGGTTGCGACTGTTGCTTGTCAATCTCCTTTATCAGTTCGGCCACTTGGGTCTGCTGCGCAGGCGGGGCATTGACGATTACCGAATTACTGAACTCCTCATATGAGGCATGCACCTGCGGTCCTGGCATTCCAGGCTGCGGCGGCTGCCCACCTCTACCCCCAAATACGATGCCGAATTGCTGACCTGGCTGAGGACCTCCGCCAGCCGCAAATACTTCGTTTATCGCCCGGGCAACCTGGGTCGCACTCGCATAGGTAAGCGGATAGAATTTTACGATTGGAGCATTATTATCTGCTGGCGGCTGCATTTGGATCGCCGGCATTTGGGGAGGCGGAGGTGGCTGCGGCTTCTTGATAAGGGTCACGATCAAGATCTTTTTATCTCTCGATAGCTCGTACCCCTTCAATTTCAGAACGGTATTGAAAACGTGAAATGCCTCAGTGAGGCTTACCGGATCGGCAGTTGCCACTGTCATATTGCCGATCAGTTGAGGATCTTTGACGATTGTCACGTGAGACGCCTTCGTGATCATCGCGATGATGTTGTCGATGTTCGCATTTCTAAAACTCAGCTTGATACGAACTTTCGAATCCAACTTCAGCATGTCCCATGGATCACCCACGTCAGGAACCCCATCTCGACTCGGGGCACTGGTCGATGCAGCCGCCGGTTGGGATTGGCCAGTACCTGGCGTCTTCGTCGCTCCTTGCGATGGGCCCTGGGTTGGACCCTGCGTTGGTCCTTTACCGACTCCGGCAGGTGGCCCATTCTGAGAAAGACACAGGATGGGTAGAAGCACCACTGCAAGCGAGGCAGATTTTAGAGTCTTTCGGTTAATTGGCATCGTGGTCTCGATTCTTGCCTTGATTGATACGCAACGTTTCACAAGAACGACGCCGATATAACGCAAAAGGTTGGAACCAGCATCCTAAAGATTAATTACTTTGACCTTACTCTCGTGAGAAACAAAAGGTTGCGACCGTCCGCATATCCTGGTAGCCCCTCCGTTTGAGACCACTCCGGTGCGTTCGGTCGAGTGCGACGACAGATCAAAGCTCACATCGACACAGCCGCTGCCTTTCCCGCAGTTGGACGCGCGTCCAACCGACCCGTTTCGAAAAATCCGATGTATCGGATGGATAAGGATTCAGCGGCTGACGAATATAAGCATCTTCACGAGTGGATAACAGAGTGCAATTAGATAAAGTTCGTTGAAAATCACGGCCTCTCGCTAAAATTAGAAACCGGCACGTCGTATTGGGGACATCCCACCCACAATTCTATGTCCAAAACTAGGAAAGGAGCTTCGTGACGATCTCTCCGTGTACGTCGGTCAGTCGGAAATTGCGACCCTGGAATTTATAGGTCAGCCGAGTGTGATCCAGTCCCATAAGGTGGAGAATCGTCGCATTCAGGTCGTGGACATGGACCGGATCTTTGGCGACGTTGTATCCGATTTCATCGGTTTCTCCGAGCGTCATACCGGGTTTGATGCCGCCGCCAGCCATCCAACAGCTGTATGCGTGGGGATGGTGGTCGCGTCCAAGGAACTTGGAGCCATCCCGGCCTTCGTTCACCGGAGTTCGCCCAAACTCTCCGCTCCAGACCACGAGCGTGTCCTCCAGTAATCCTCGCCGCTTTAGATCCGTTATCAGGGCGGTTGCGCCTTGATCGGTTTCCTTGCAGAGATTTGGTAGGCCGTGCTTCAAGTCGTCATACTCGGCATCTCCGTGATGGTCCCAACCACGATGATAAAGCTGAACGAATCGGACGCCTCGCTCGATAAGGCGCCGAGCAAGGAGGCAGTTGTTTCCAAACGAGGCCACCCCGGGTTTCGTACCATACAACTCGTGAACTTCCTGAGGCTCCTTAGAGATGTCCATCAGGTCTGGAACACTGGTCTGCATCTTGTACGCCATCTCATAGGCGGCGATCCGAGTTTCGATTTCAGGGTCCCCAACCGCGTTCTCCCGCATGTTATTGAGGTCCCGTAGGGCGTCCAACTGCTCCCGCCGAGTTTCCGCCGAGATCCCGTCAGGGTCCGAAACATAGAGAACCGGATCTCCCTTAGAGCGAAACTCTACTCCTTGATAGACGGAAGGGAGGAATCCACTGCTCCAACAGGACTTGCCACCGTCCGGGTTATTGTGGCCGGAAATCAGTACGACGAAACCGGGCAGATCCTCGCATTCGCTTCCAAGGCCATAGGTAAGCCAAGAGCCCATGCTGGGCCGTCCAGGCAATTGGCTTCCCGTATTCATAAACAGCTGCGCGGGAGCATGGTTAAACTGATCCGTATGCATCGAACGCACGATGGTGACGTCATCCGCGATACTCTGGAGTCCCGGCAACAGGTTTGAGATCTCCTGGCCTGACTTACCGCACTTGGTGAATGGATGCGGCGAACCAAGGAGCTTGGGAGTTCCTTTGATAAAGGCGAACCGCTCATTTTTAATGTACTCGGCAGGAATCGGCTCGCCGTCGTGCTTTTGCAGCATCGGTTTGTAGTCGAAAAGATCTACCTGCGACGGAGCGCCTGCCATAAACAGGTAGATGACCCGCTTTACCTTTGGCGGAAAATGAGGAAGCTTTGGCGCAAACGGGTCAGTTCGCAATGCCTTCTGCTTTTGAAAGGCCGCAAATCCGGACTCGCTCAGCATAGCGCTCAGCGCCAGCGAACCAACACCATAACCTGCAACCTTCAGAAGGTTTAGCCGAGTGATGTCGCGCAACACCAGTTGGTCTATGTGATCGTTGATACTCATGACTATTCTTTCGTGATCGCTTCGTCGAGGTTGAGGATGACTTGGGCAACTATCGTGTATGCGGCCTCATCTACAAGGTCCGTTGGCTCCGTCTTGACCGCCAAGAGGCTTTTGGCCTCGATCGGTTTCGCCTTGAACCGAGATTCTTCTTGATCAAGAAGGCGCTCGAGTCGAAGGGTCTCCGAAGTCGTGGGCTTTCGCACCATCACCGATCGAAATCCGAACCCGATTCGGTCAATTGGCGTTTTACCGCCCAGAATCATCATTCGAGAGGCGAGCGCTTTGGCCGCACTCAAATAAACAACGTCGTTAAGGAGCGTGAGCGCCTGGAGGGGGGTATTTGTGCGAAGCCGCCGTACGGTACACGATTCATGGCTTGTGGCGTCGAAACTCAAAAACGAAGGATAGGGCGAGGTTCGCTTCCAGAACGTATAAAGACCGCGACGAAGCCGATCGGCGCCTGGGCTGAGTTGCCACTGTTCGTCGTTGTAGGGGGTATTCCAGATTCCGTCCGGCTGATCCGGATAAACACTTGGACCGCCAATATGGTCGCTCAGCAATCCGGAAGCTTGAAGAGCCGAATCACGGATCATCTCGGCCGTCATTCGGAATCGTGGCCCCCTTGCGAGAAGGCGATTCTCAGGATCTCGCTCCTTCATTGCCGCTGTTTCAACTGAAGATTGGCGGTAAGTGTTAGACGTGACGATCATCTTGTACATCGCCTTCATACTCCAGTGCTGGTTGACGAATTCCACCGCAAGCCAGTCGAGGAGATCCTTATAGATGGGCCGCTCCCCCTGGGAGCCAAAATCTTCAACCGTCTTCACCAGCCCGACGCCAAAGACGCTTTCCCACATTTGGTTGATTCGGACCCGTGCGGTCAGCGGGTTATCCTCACTCACCAACCACTTGGCAAGCCCCAAACGATTCTCCGGAGCTCCAGATGGAAGTCGGGGAAGGATCTTGGGGACGTCCGCCTGAACCATCTTGCCAGGAGTAAGATAGCCCCCTTTGATACGAATGGGAGTCTTGGGAGGATAGGCGCCCTTCTTTTCTTGCAGGATCAAAGCGCTCGCACTCGTCATCGTGTCTAATTGTTCGCGGAGGAGGCGCACTGAATCGGATACAGTTTTATAGGCATCACTATCGTTTTTGAGCTTGGGAAGCGACTTCTCCAATCTCTCAAGCTGATCGCTGAGTTGATGGACTTTGGGGTCGGTAAGATCCAGCGAAGGCTCATCGGAACTCTCAAAGAAGGCCAGGAACCGGTAAAAGTCTTCCTGGCTGAACGGATCGTATTTGTGGTTATGGCATTGGGCGCATGCGATCGTCGAACCGAGCCATACACTTCCCGTAGTACCGACGCGATCGACAAGGGTAAGCCATCGCTGCTCGCCCTGATCGACGCCACCCTCCGTGTTCAGCATCGTATTGCGGTGAAATCCGGTCGCAATAAGTTGATCTCGAGTGGGATTAGGCAGTAAATCACCCGCAATCTGCTCAATCGTGAACTCATCGAATGGCAAGTCCTTATTGAAAGCGTTGATTACCCAGTCTCGATAGGGCCACATCGTCCGATTCAGATCCTTCTCATAACCGGTTGAATCGGCGTATCGGGCCAGGTCCATCCACGGAGTCGCTTGGTGCTCACCATAAGCGGGCGATGCCAGCAGTTTGTCCACCAGCAATTCGTATGCGTTTGGCCGAGCATCGGCCATGAATTGGTTGGCTTCTTCCACGGTTGGCGGCAGACCAGTAAGATCCAGGTAGACGCGGCGACATAGCGTCGCTCGCGGGGCAGTCGGTGAAGGTTTGAGTCCTTCGGATTTTAGCTTCGCCAAGACGAATGCATCGATTGGATTTCGGACCCAGGACTTATCCTTCAGAACCGGAACGTGTTGTTCCGGCCTGATATAGGCCCAGTGTTTGCCGGCGCCCGAGCCGGAAACGTGTGCCCCTTCATCGATCCACTGGCGAAGGGTGGCGATTTGTGCCGTCGTCAAAGGTCCAAAACCCATCGGCATTCTCGGAAGGCCCCCCAGCCCAAGAACACGCTTGAGAATCACGCTATCCGCCGATTTTCCAGGCACGAATAAAGGTCCACTTGCCCCACCCTTTAAAATGCCCGCCGTCGTATCAAAGCGAAGTTTCCCCATCTGGCTATCGGCGCCGTGGCATTGAACACAATGGGCGCGGAGAATCGGGGCAATCTCTTGCGAGAAATCGACCTTGGGCGAAGGAGCCTTCGCCGTAGCAAAAGTTGCCATGAGAAACATCCATGGACTTACCAACACGCAGCCGAGAGCGACCCTGATCACTCGCATACGCGAATGGTATCACGCTTCCTCCGGCACGTGCCCGTTTCATTAGAACTTCGTAGTCATTTTTGGACGAGACACGACTACAGGTACATTTACGAGATGCTGATTACGCTCAGCAAGTTCTCTGATAAGCCGGTCACTCTCTCGTGCCAACGGCGGGACGGTTCGCTGACATGGCAAAGCTACGGGAATCATAGTGGGTTTTTCCCTATCCACGACTTGACTCACTACGTCGTTGAGACTCAACTGAGTTATCGTAATGCCTTTTTCGGAATGGTATCGGCGGGACGAGATCTTAACAGTTTCGGCCCTGGTGAAGCGACCCATTTTCATGCCGAAGCCTTCTACGCGGAAATGTTGGCCGGTCTGCTGACCTGCGCCGACGGCCGGGATTCGATCCTGCCCTTTGGGGTTATCATGGACACGATCCACGGACAGGTCCAGAAATTGGGAATTCCTCCAATTAGCCTCACCGAAGACGATTTGATACGGATTCGCGACCAGGCGGCCGAACTCGAAACAAGGTGGCAACTTTTGCCGTCAGGAGAGAAACTGACGCTGGAATTCCCCTTTTGAAAAGCTGATGATTACCGCCCTGACTGCGTTCTTGGCCATATCCACGAAGGGTGACCCCATCGGATCTCAGTTCATGGAACTACCATGCCAGTTCCTGCCGAATTCGGTCGGGCATGTTTTCACGACGATTGTTCAGACCGAAGACGGTCGGAGCCACCTCTTTCTCGTTGATACCGGTTCGGCGGAAAGTTGGATCTCTCCTCATGCAGTAAGCGCATTCAATGAACAATCCAGTGAAACGAAGCTGGCTCTAAGGCTTCAATCACCCACCTCCTCTGATTCGGAAACGGTTACGTTTAGGGCTTCTGTAGACACATACGGCGTTGATTCTGCCCTCAAGCAGACCTTGCGCGGGATTTCGGTGGAAGGAACGCTTGGACTCAACGCATTTCAGCATGCTCAGGTCCTATTGGATTACGCCCAAGATCGGGTTTGGCTTAGAATCGGTCATCCCACCAAACTGACACGCCAGGGAGTCGCCGGGTTGATGGGTACATCAGTCGGCGTCTTTAGCGTGGACCAACCTCTTCGAGCAGATTCGATTCTCGCCGTTCCACTCACTGAAACACGATCCGGATCCTATACGGTCAAAGCCAATATAGGCGGGAAGATCGCTCAACTAACGGTAGATACCGGCTCTGAAATTCTTGCCCTGCATAAGCGAAAGTATTCAGTCTCAGCCATCCAAGCGATCGGCAAGAGCGGAGGATTGACCTCCAAGGGAGATTACCAAGCGATTTGCGGTGTCTCTCCCACGACGACGATTGGCAAGTGGTCTCTTCCGTGGCCAAATATCTATCAAGATGAGGATGACGAGGATGACGGCGGAGTGATCAGCCCTGCTGAGTTTGGATCGGACACCGTGCTTCTCGACCTTAGAGCACACGTTCTGTATGTGAAGGCAGGGACCGACAATGATTGGGGGGAAGCCGCGCTATTCCAGTTCACAGGTCTTAAGTGTCGTATCATCGATGGGCAAGTCTGGATGGCCGGAGACGGCGGTGAGGCTGCCTTCGCAAGTTTTAAGAATGAGCAGATTTTGTCGATCCGAGGTATTCCGAGTCAGCAAGTCCTCATGGATCTTAAGGACCAATTGAAAGGAAACCGATCCGCCCGAAACCGCCTGTTCAAACTCCTGATCTCGCAGTGGCCGACGGCGGAGATCACGGTCTTAGACCACGACAAGCCCCAGGGAATCCGTTTCCCTCGTCACGCGTGATCGGACACCAACCTGGGGTTCCCGCCAAATGCGTCGTCACGATAGGGTCAAGACCGCGGTCTTGGATGTCGTCCCCGACGTTGCGGTGATGGTCGCGGTGGTCTTGGTTCCTACGGTCGACGTCTTGACGGTGAAGGCGAT
>Ga0302319_10000275_pt1 | contig 111815 bp, 85 predicted proteins | sample Bog_T0_2_FD_203319 | JGI IMG/M metagenome (GOLD analysis project Ga0302319, IMG submission 203319) | Peat permafrost microbial communities from Stordalen Mire near Abisko, Sweden - Bog_T0_2 | ecosystem: Environmental > Terrestrial > Soil > Wetlands > Peat | place: Sweden: Abisko, Stordalen...
CGCAGCTGACGGCCCTGACGCTGACCTATGCACCGCGAGAGGGCATGGGAAAGGCTGTGGCCTATTTCCTCAAGCGCTGGGATGATTTTACCCGCTATACCCAGAGCGGCGCTTTACCGATCGATAACGCTTACGCTTCATGGTGCACCTTTGGCGAAGGATCGTTATGGGACTTGGCGGCCTGAGGACGCTCTGAGAGTTTCCAGCCAAATTTCTTCATGGGGGGATTCGATCCTGGTCGCTGGTAGAGGTATTGCTCCTTTTCGTTGAATTTTGTGCCGGTAACCAGTCCATGTCATTGCCCTATGGGTTGTCGCCCCTGACCATCGACAAGTACCGGATGGCGCTGGATGCCACGGCGACGTTCCTGAAGAAGCGTGGCGTCAGGCAGGTCGCCGACGTCACGGCGGATGACCTTGACGCCCGCCTCCTGGAGATGGCGGCCAGCGGGCTCAAGCGATCGACGCGGTTCGGTCTGGCGTCGATCCTGCGCGAGTGCTTCCGCGTGCTCCAGGAGCGTGGCTTGGTGTTGCGCAACCCTGCCCTCGACCTGCCCGTCCCTGACGACGACAGCGATGAGCTGCCGACGGCACCGCTGGACGAGGCGGAGGTGGCGCAGCTGTTCGCCGCGGTGCCCAGGCGCTGCGCTATGGATCTGCGCAACCTCGCCCATCTCCACCTGCTCTATGGCTGCGCGCTGCGCCTGGGCGAGAGCCTGGCTCTGACGGTTGACGATATCGACTTCGGGCAGCGCTGTGTCCTGGTCCGCGCCGGCAAGGGCGACAAGGACCGCCAGGTGCCGCTGATGAAGGGCACGGCGGGCGCGGTGAAGGACTACCTGGCGGTGCGCCGTGACCTGCTGCATGGGCCAGACCATGGCCGGTTGCTGCTGAGCAACCGAGGTCAGCCGCTTGGGGAGTTTATGATCCGGCACCTGCTCGATGAGCTGGCGGTCCGGTGCGGTATCGCCAGGAAGCTCTACCCGCACCTCCTGCGACACAGCATCGCCGTTCACCTGCTCAGGGGCGGGGCGGACATCAGGGAGGTCCAGGCGTTCCTGGGGCATGCGTTGCTGGAGACGACCAAGGTGTACTTGCGGATGGTGCCAGGGCACCTGCGGGAGGAGTATGATCGGGCAATGCCGGAGATCGCCATGCAGGTCAACCCTAATACCAATCACGAAGCGTAGTAGCACTCGTCTGATTCAGTGGCAGTCAGGCACAGCTAGATGCCACTTCCCTCACAATCAGATAAGCCATACTTACCACTATGAAAACCGCCGTACTATCCAGGGGTAAGGGACCGAAGCGCGCGAAGCCCAGGAAGGCCGAAGCCGCTAGGGCTACAGGTCGCGGTGCGGTCGCGCTGGCCGTACGGAAAGCGCTTCTCCGCAAGCCGAAAATCAATTCGGCATTGGTCAAGCTATTCCAGGCCAATCGGGATACGCTGTAGTTGTATGGAGTCGGTTTGATCGCTCAGCTTCCAAGACCGCGTCGATTGGCAAAGCGTCATCGAGTAGACGACTTTGACAGCGGAGAGCTTGAAATCGATCGGTATCTGATCGTTCACGCGCGTCCTCATGCAAAAGCTGGTTTCTCGACGACTTGGGTGATCCCAGATCCAGTAGATCATTCGGTGTGGGGTTTCATCTCGCTTTCTGCCACTAGTCAGCCAGTGCTTGTGGAGGGGAGGGACTCGAAGAAGCGAGTACTAGCCAATGTCGCCGTGCTCGACACTTGCCCGTACCCTGAAGTTCCAGCTCTCGAAATCGGCTTCCTTGGCACAAGGAGAGACAAGCAAGGCCAGGGTATAGCCAAATGCCTGCTCAAGTTTGCTCTGCTCAGGGCGCTCAAGGTATCCCGGGAAGTCGGCATCGCGGCGATCGTCCTTGATGCTCTCACCGATCCTTTGCTACGGTTCTACAGCAAATTCCATTTCGAGCGCCTGCCTTACCCTGCATCGGAGCGTCGCCGGATGTTGCTCACTATGGCAGATGTGCGCATTGCCGCTGAACTTGCAGGGCTACAATGATGAGTTCCTTCGTTCCCGATTATGCCATCTCTCGGCTTGTAGAGGAATGCCTCGTCGTATAATCCGCCCCGTCGCGACAGCTCTTTGATAGCCGGTTACTGAATCGCCGCCCTTGGAGCGGCCTCCTGCCCTGCCGCAGGCCCAATCTCGTCGCCAAGTTGGTGTACGCGCACAACCCAACTGTGGGAGTACGCTACTACAATCCGGTGATGGGGAGGTATTTGAGCAGAGATCCTCTTGGTTACGGGGATGGACTCAATAATTACCTCCACGTCCATAATAATCCGATCAACGATATAGATCCTCTCGGATTAGAAGATACACCAGCCTCTGGGCCGTCACCGGCATTGTCATCAGGTGGTTCTAACAGCAATTCGAGTCAGAATGGCACTTCGCAGAATAACTCAGAAGGGAATTCCGACGATGCATTCAAAAAGGCATTCAAACGGGACCCCATTGGTGCTGTTCTCAATTCAATAGTCGATGACAGCGGCGCTAATAATATCGACTCCTCCCTGCCAGGACTCAACAGTTTATCCAACGAGATTTCCAGGGGCCAACAGGCTAGCGCAAATGGCGATTCTGCACTTGCGCTAGTCGCCGGAGATCTGTCCGGCGTCAATCAATACATAGATAGTTTTACGGGTACTGACAGGCTTACTGGACAGCCGCTAACAGAAGACGAGGCAAGTGCTCGTGGGTATGAAGGGTTCTCGAAGTTCATATCGTTGGCGTCAGGTCGTAGTCTGGGCGCATTAGATGCATTAGGCGAGAGTTCTCTTGAAAATACTGGTAGGACACTCCTGCTGCCCAAACCGGGAAGTGCTGGGGGGCCAGGTGCCGGTAAACGGTTTGCAAATAGCATCAAGGATGCAGCAGAGGCGGAAGCTAATAGTAAGTGTGTATTCTGCGGCCGTGACACGACGAGAGTTCCTGGACCTACACAGCGAAATACCGATCATGCTATTCCAATGTCTATCGGGTCTGCCCTGATTGGCGATTGGGCGTCCTTTGCCCATGATCAGGCGCAAACGCCCAGCAACCGGCAGCTCCAGGGGGTGCTCGATAGCTTCGGTATCCTCTCCCGCGCCATGACCGGCGGCGAGATCGCCGAGCTGTCAGCTTCCGGCAGTCCCTAGCACCCAGCCGGACCAGGAGGACTCCAGGACTGACATGCGAATAATGGCTATTGCGCGCATGGTTCATGGCCCCAACGACCATGCCGCTCTTCGGGTCGATGGCGAGAGTGACCATGGTGCCGACTTCATACTTCGCTTTGTCCATTCCCTTGGACATGCAGTAGACCTGAGTTCGTGTAGGCTGTAGATGTGTTCGGGTCCGCCGTGAGCGTCAAAGCATCCGTATGGATGCTTTGACGCTCACGATTGACCTTCCGTGCCTGGGACCAGTGCTCAATGAACAGGATGACCGCCTGACTGCCGTCGACCCAACTCGCCAGGAGTGCCACATCGAGAAATCGACTGGGCTTGGCGAGGTCGGGCAACGCCGATTCCTGCTGGAGCACCGTGGTCGCCACCGGCTTGCCGCGCACGATATGCAGTTCCGGGACGAACACCTCGATGGCCTCGACGGTGTACGACGTGATCACGGCCTTGAGGCCGCGATCCTCGCTGATGGCTCGGGGATCCGACATGCGCGTCATCATCCCGGCACGACATTTACCAGGAAGGCTAGTAGTTGGTGGGTCGCATGCACGGTTGAGAACATGGGCAGTGTCCGAGTAGAACCACCACAATGCAGCTGTCAGCGGCATTCGAACCGTCGGCGCCACCGCTCGAGGGCTGAGCAACACGGCCCTCTACGACGTACCCCCGACCAAAGCCGTGGGTCGTTCGCCCAGTGACAGCTGGTGCCGTTACGGTGACAGGATGGGCATTAGCGACCTCTCGGTCATGAATGCCGGAACGCGGCCGTCCACTTTACTCGCCGGGGGCGTGGAAGTTGATCCAGTTGAGGTTGAAGAGCTTCTTCTTGCCCTTGGCCGCGGTGAAGACCAGGAACAGGTCGTGCGTCCCGCCCGGATCCTGGATGGTGGCATCGACATCGGCCCATTTCGTCCAGCTGCCGGTGGGTGCGATGGCGGCGGTGCTGATCACCGCCCCGGTCGGCGAGTCGACATGCACCTCGATGGTGCCGCCCGCCCCGCCGGAGGCAACGCGGTAGGTCAGCTTGGTAGTGCCGGCGAGGGTGATGGCCTTGAAGCCCAGCCAGGTATCGGCGTCGATGTTGATGACCTGCTGGCCCCCGCCCACATCGGCGCACGGCTCGGTGCCTGTGCCCTTGGAGCTGGTCCGATCAGCGGCGCTGACGATGCGCGAGCGCAGGGTGATGGTGGCCGACCCGGTGAGCGGCTCCGCGCCCGGCGCGCCCTTGTCGGTATAGCGCGCCTGGATGACGTAGCTGCCGCGGTCATCCTTGGCCGGCTTGGCCATGGTGGTGAAGCTGCCGCTGGCGCCGCTGATGGCGCCCTGGTCATCGGCGATCGAGAGCACCCAGCCGACCATCTCCTGGATCTCATCGCGGGTGAACTGCGGGTGCGCCGCCATGGCGATCGGACCCCAGACGCCGCCGCCGCCGGTGATCACCTTGTCGGTGAGCTTGGCGAGGATGCCCTCCTGGCCATGGTACTTGGCACTGATGGCGGTGAAGGACGGGCCGACCGATTGCACGCCGAGCTGGTGGCAGGCGATGCAGTCGCTCTTGAAGACGCGGTTGCGGCCGCGCTGGTTGGCCCCGGCGGCGATGCCGTTCTCCTGATCGGCGGCGCTCTCCTCGTGCTGAGCATCGTAGCCGATGGTGACCTTGACCTGGGCCGCTGGGATGGTCCCGGCCTCGGTGCTGCCGTCCTCCTCGTCAGTGACCGCGGCATGGTAGGCGATGGTCTCGCCCCAGCGGAAGAAGTGGCCGGAGATAGGCTCGCTGAGGCTCACCTTCGGGGCGGCGTTGCCGACCCGGATGGGGACCACGGCGATGGCGGTCTTGCCGCCCTTATCGGTGACGGTCAGCGTCGCCTGGTAGGTGCCAGGGGCGGTGAAGGTGAAGCTCGGGTTGGGATCGGTCGATTCGACGCCCTTGCCGGTGAAGCTCCAGGCGTAGGAGATGGTGTCGCCTTCATCCTTGTCGTAGGTGCCGGCCGAGGAGAATTTCACCGCCAGCGGCTGCTTGCCCACCACCACATCGGCGCTCGCCTTGGCGATCGGGGCGCGGTTGCCGGGGACGAAATCGATGCGCACGATGTCGGCCTGGTCGGGATGCCACCAGTTGTTGCCGAACTCGATGACGTAGAGCGAGCCATCGGGGCCGAAGCGCATGTCCATCGGATGGCGCAGCTTGGTGCTCGGCAGGAAGGCCTCCATCGACACCTGGTCGCCCTTGGCATCGAGTTTGACCGCCTTGATCCAGCTGCGCATCCATTCGTAGAGGAACAGGGTGTTGTCGTAGTAGCCCGGGAAGCGCGTAGGCGAGGTCGATGTGGGATCGCGGTGGTAGACCGGACCGGACATGGCGCAGCGGCCGCCGCTGCCGAGGTCCGGGAACTTCTCCGAAACCGCATAGGGGTAGTAAATCCACGCCGGCTGGGCTGGCGGCAACTCGCGGATGCCGGTATTGCGTGGCGAATCGTTGATCGGATGGGCGGGATCGAACTTCGCCCCGATGGCCTTGGTGTCCCAGTTGTACTCCGCATAGGATTCGTTGTCGCCGACGAAGAGCGGCCAGCCGTAGTAGCCCGGCCCCTTGGCGCAGTTGAACTCATCGTAGCCGCGTGGACCGCGCGGGCCGTCCTTGCCGGCATCCGGTCCGACCTCGCCCCAATAGAGATTGCCGGTGACGGGATCGGCGAAGTGGCGGAAGGGGTTGCGGCAGCCCATCACGTAGATCTCGGGCCTGGTCTTGGGCGTGCCGGGCGGGAAGAGGTTGCCGGGCGGGATGTCGTAGGTGCCATCGGGCTTGGGATGGATGCGCAGGATTTTGCCGCGGAAGTCCATGGTGTTGGACGCCGTCGCCCGCGCATCATGGCCCTCGCTGCGGGAATCGAGCGGCGAATAGCCGTCCGATTCGAACGGCGTGGTGTTGTCGCCACAAGAGATGTAGAGATTGCCCTTGCTGAAGCTCAGGCATCCGCCGCAGTGGCCGATCACCGCGCGGCAGTTGGGATTGACCAGCAGGATCTTCTCCGAAGCGAGGTCGAGCTTGTCGCCCACCAGGGTGAAGCGCGAGAGATGCTGCTCGGGCTTGTCGCCCGGGGCGGCACGCAGGACGTAGAGCCAATGGTTGGTGTCGAAGTCGGGATCCAAGGTCAGGCCGATCAGACCATCCTCGGTATTGCCCTTCTCGCCGTTCTCGATCGCGTAGGTGTCGAGCTTTGCCACCAGCACGGTCTCACGCGTGGTGGGCTTGTAGAGCTTGATCGAGCCGAACTTCTCGCAGAAGAAGATCCGCCCGTCATGGGCGATCGACATCTCCATGGGGTTGGCGCAATCGCGCGTCAGCACGGTGATCTCGAAACGGCTCTCGGGCGGCTGCTGGGTGTCCCAGTCGGCGCCGCTGGCGAGCGCGCTCAGGCTGAGCAGGACAGCGAACGACGCGGCGACCTGGAGAAGGCGGGTGGTCGGTGCAGCGGCCGGGAGCATGGAGACGGGCATGGATGGTCCTTGGTGTCGGATCGGTGGCATCAGCGCGGGCACTGGAGGGAGCGACGCCGATGTATCCGCTTGCGTCGTGGGAGCGTGGCAAAATAGGCGCCCGCCAGGGCGAGAGAAGCCCTTTCCGGGCACTGGCGACGGTGGTGACCACCACTCCTGACGCGCGCGGGGGCTGGGAGTGGCCTGGAAGCGCATCCATGGACCGGAGCGGGGCCGGGCGGGCTGCGTGCCGCCGATGCGCCCAACCCGCTGCTCACCGCAGTGCCTGGTGGCGGCGTTGTGCGAACAGCCAGGGCAGCAGCTCAGGAGAGGCGAAGGCGGTATTCCAGACGTCATGTCCGACACCGGGCACCTCTGAGTACTTGGGCTTGCCGCCGGCGGCGATGAGCGCATCGACCATCGAGCGCGAGCGGATGGTCTTCACCGTCGTATCGGCGCCGCCATGGAAGACCCAGATGGGCAGGCCGGCGATGCGCGGCGCGGTGGAGTTGTCCGCACCGCCGCAGATGGGGACCGCAGCGGCGAACCAGTCCGGATGGCGCGCGATGATGTCCCAGGTGCCGAATCCGCCCATCGACAGGCCCAGGACATAGACGCGGCTGCGATCGACGGGCAGTGAGGACATCAGGGACGGCAGGAGGTCGAGCACCAGCGACATTGGGATGCTCGGCTCCTTGGGCATCTGGTGCGGCTTAGGATCGCCCCAATCGACTTCGACCCAGCGCTTGTCGCCCGGGCACTGGGGGAAGACCACGTACGCCGGATAGGTGGCGCGATTGTGGGCATCCAGGAACAGCGCACTGCCATGGGTGAGCTGGCTGGAGTTGTTGGTCCCGCGTTCGCCGGCGCCATGCAGCACCAGCACCAGCGGATAGGTGGTGCCAGCGGCCACCGTCGCAGGAGCGAGGATGCAGTAGGGCAGGGTGCCGGGGGGCGCGGTGAAGGTCTTGGCCTCGAAGCCGTCCGCCGCCCAGGCGGTGGTGGCGAGGCAGAGGGCCAGGGCGCAGGCGATCAGACGCATAATGGTCTCCGGGACATGCTGGGCCAGACGGGGCGCCAGCGTCAGGCACTGTCGGTGAAAGCAAGCCTGCCCGAGGCCGGCAGGGTGGTGATCGAGCAGGAGGCGCGGGCGGAATGCCCTGCCCAGGGTCGTTGCATTGCTATGCGTCGCCCCCATCAGCGTGCCAGCGGCGGAACCGCATGCGCCACGATGAAGTCCACCACCGTGGTGGGGTCGTCCAAGCCATGCGGATGGTGGCCGATGCCTGGCTTGTGGATGACGGTGATGGTGCCCCCGAGCTGGTGGTAGCGGCTCTCGACAATGGCGGTGTTCTCCGCCACCGGGACCACGTCATCGGCATCGCCCACGACATGGATGAGGGCGATGCCGGCCTTCGCCAGGGGCGCCAGCTGATCGATCGGATTGCCGGCATAGGCCAGGGCGGAGGCGTCATCGGCGAAATGGTAGCAGGTCTTGAGCGCCGTCCAGTCGCCGGGACTGCCATGACCGGTCCCCCTGCCGGCCGGCCAGCTCTTGAAGTCGCACACCGGGGCGTCGCCGTAGATCAGCGCGACCTTCGTGGGATTCTCCGCCGCCCAGCGGTAGGCGTAGAGCCCGCCGCGGCTGATGCCGATCAGCGCTACGCGCGTCGCCAGGCCCTTGGCGACTACGGCCTCGTAGAAGGCAGTGCAATGCGCCAGCGCAGCCGGGCAGCCGAAGGTGTTGCCGACGCTGATATGGGCATGGTAGAAGCCCTTGGCCAGCAGGGCCGGGGCGGCGCAGCGGTCGGTGAAGGCATCGGGGAATTCCAGGCACCACGACCAGGGATTGCCCGGCAGCGCCTGCTTCGGCTCGACCACCCAGGCGGTGCAGCCATCGATCGTGATGGTGTGCCGGGTGAAGCCGTGCCAGGTGTCGAGCGCCTCGCCCGGCCAGCTGAGCGCCGGGTCAGCCGCCGCCAGGCCATTGCCCACCGTCGACACACTGAGCATCAGCGTCAGAGACACCAGCAGCGCCACCACCTGGGACATGATCAGCCTCCTTCCGACCTCGCGCATACAACGATCATAAGGTATGGTACGCCTCCAGCGGGCGTTGTTGCCGACGAATTGCGTTCGCTGCGGGTGACCCCCCCTCAGCCAGCGCCCGCCTGACGGCCGTTGTGCCCCTCAAGCGGTGGTTACCGTCAAAGTCCTATGACCCCCGCTCCCGGTGTCTCCGGCCGCCTCCCGCCTGGCCGCCGGGTGCTCGCCCGACTCGCTCCGCTCATGCTCGCCGTTATCACCGTTGCCGGCCTCGGCCTGCTGTCCGGGGCCGAGCCGGCCGGCCGGCCCGCGTCCGGCGGGCCGCCGGGCGCGATCACGGTGCGCACACCGACCCCATATGCGGTGTTCCAGCGCTCCGCGGACAACCGCGCCCGCATACCCATCGCCGGGACCATCGCGGCAACCGTGACCAGGACAATCGCCCGGATCGAGGCGCGTGCTGCCCTCATGGCGCCCTACCAGCCAGGGGTCGATGGGGTCTCCGGTGCCTTCACCGCCATCGCCGGGCCGCAGACCGGTGCGTTTGCCGGCTCCCTGGAGGTTCCGGCGGGGGGATGGTATGCGCTCACCGTGCGCGCGCTGGACGCGGCCGGCCAGGTGCTGGCCGAGGGCACGGTGGCGAAGATCGGGGTCGGCGAGGTGTTCGTCGCCGCCGGACACTCCTTCTGCTCGAACTACAATGCCGATGCGCCAAGCACCGCCCAGGACGACCGCGTCGCGACCTGCGCCGACTGGACCCAGGCGCCGAGCGTGCCGCTCGCCTTCCGCCACGCCGATGATCCGCTGCGGCCCGGCGACGAGCGCCGCGCCTCGCCCTGGCCGGCGGTGGGCGACCGCCTGGTGGCCCAGCTGCACGTCCCGGTGCTGTGGATCTGCACCGGCATGGGCGGATCGACGGTCGCGCAGTGGCGTGCGGGGGCGGAGGATGCCGCGGTCACCACGCGCGGCTACCCGGCCTTCCGCACCACTTTGCAGGCGCTGACGCCGTATAGCGGACTGCGCGCGGTGGTCTGGCTCGGGAATGAGAACGATCTGTGGAGCGGCCCGACGGCGGAGGCTTTCAGCGCCGACCTGCGTGCGGTGATCCTGCATGCGCGCAGCGATTCCGGCGATCCCACGCTGCCCTGGGTGATCGCCTTCGATGCCTATGATCCCGGGGTGGCGCCGAAGGTGGGTGCGGCGGAGAAGCAGCGGCGCAAGGAACGCCTCGATCGCGGCACCCAGCTGATCTTGGAGAGCGTGCCCTACACCTATGACGGCCCGCAGACCGACGATCTCGGTCCCGAATTCCGCCGGTCCGATGGCGATCACTTCAACACCGCGGGGCTCGATCAGCTGGGCATCCGCTTCGCCCGCAGCATCATGCGCGCCTTCTTCCCCGCCGCGGCACCGGCTCCGCTCTCGCCGCGCCTTGCGACGCCCTGACCTGCGCACCCCGTCAATCGCAGCGCGATAGGGATCATCCTGGTCGCGCAGGCTCGCCGGGCGATGGCTGAGCGGACACAGGCTCATCCGCTGCACGGGTGGCCGCCAGGCCGCCGCTCCAGCCGCAGGAGCGGCAGTCATAGCGCTCCTGCCGCGGCAGGCGCATAGAGATGGCTGCGAGGATCACCGAGGGGCTGACCATCACCAGCATCAGGGTGTTGGCCATGCCGGTGAAGGCGGTCGGCAGGCCCAGCCAGGCGGCGCCGTAGCGCAGGTAGAGGAACACCCCCGCCAGCACCGGGAAGATGATGATGAGCGAGCAGCGCTTCAGCCGCCGGGCCAGCAGCGGCTCGCGCAAGTAGTCGGCAGGCCGGCCCGCGAAAACGTAACCACAGCACGGGCAGCGGCTCGCATGGCTGGCCCTGGCCATGGTCGTCGAATCCTAGTAGGTCGCCCGGCCGCCGCTCAGGTCGAAGCATGAGCCGGTGTTGAAGCTCGCCTCGCGGGAGACGATCCAGCACGCCAGCGCGGCCACCTCGTCGAGAGTGCCGGTGCGCTGCATGGGGATCTTGGAGGTCATGTAGTCGATCTGGCGCTGGTCCATCTGCTCGAGCAGCTTGGTGCGGATCACCGCCGGGGCGAGGGCGTTGACGGTGATGCCGCTCTCGGCGTATTCCTTGCCTACCGACTTGGCCAGGCCGATCACTCCGGCCTTGGAGGCGGAATACGGCACCATGCCGGGATTGCCCTCCTTGCCGGCGATAGATGCGACCAGCAGGATGCGGCCGTAGCCGCGCGCAGTCATGGCGCGCACCGCATGCTTGGTGATCAGGAAGGCGCCGCGCAGATTGATGCGGTAGACGCGGTCGAAGTCCTCGACCGCGACATCGGCGATCTTGATCGACGTCGGTCCGGCGATGCCGGCGCTATTGACCGCGATGTCCAGGCGCCCGTGCCTCGCCACCACCGCCGAGACTGCTGAAGCGACCGAGGCGTCATCGGTGATGTCGACGCGCTGGCCCTCGCAGCGCCAGCCCATGGCCGCGCCTTCGGCGACCACGCGGTCGATGCCGGCCTGGTCGAGATCCAAGGTGACCACCAGCGCGCCCTCGCGCGCCAGGCGGTCGGCGATCGCCCGGCCGATGCCCGAAGCGCCGCCGGTGACAATCGCGACCTGGTCCGTGAAGCGCTGCTCGCTCATGCGTCACCTCGGGAGGATGGCGTTCGTGATACTGCGCCTGTCGCGTGCATCGTCGGCATGCTAGTGCGACTCGCGCGGTATGCCGGCGCCGCTGCCGCCGACCAGGAAGTCGAAGTCGGCGCCCTGGTCCGCCTGCAGCACATGGTCGGTGTAGAGCTTGTAGTAGCCGCGGTTGGACGGCGGGGCCGGCGGCGTCCACGCCGCCTTGCGGCGGGCGAGCTCGGCCTCGGGGACATCGAGATGGAGGCGGCGCTGCTCGACGTCGAGCTCGATCCAATCGCCATTCTGCACCAGCGCCAGGGCGCCGCCCATCGCCGCCTCGGGGGCGACATGCAGGACCACCGTGCCGTAGGCGGTCCCGCTCATGCGCGCATCCGAGATGCGCACCAGGTCGGTGATGCCCTGCTTGAGCAGCTTCGGCGGCAGCGGCATGTTGCCGACCTCCGGCATGCCGGGATAGCCGCGCGGACCGCAGTACTGCAGCACCATCACGCTCTGCGCGTCGATCTCCAGGTCGGGGTCGTCGATGCGGGCATGAAAATCCTCGATCGAGCTGAAGACCACCGCCTTGCCCCGGTGCTTCATCAGCTCCGGGGTTGCGGCCGACGGCTTGACCACCGCGCCCAAGGGCGCGAGGTTGCCGCGCACCACCGCTATGCCGGCCTCGGCGCGCAGCGGATTGTGCACCGTGCGGATGACCTCGCGGTTGTAGCATGGGGCATCCTTGATGTGCTCGCCCATGGTCTTGCCGGTCACCACCAACGCATCGCGGTGGATCAGCGGTCCCAGTTCGCGCAGCACCGCCGGCAGGCCGCCGGCGTAGCAGAAATCCTCCATCAGGAAGCGCCCGGCGGGCATCAGGTCCACCAGGCAGGGCACGCCCCGTCCGAGGGTGTCCCAGTCCTCGAGCTTGAACGGCACCCCGATGCGGCCGGCCAGGGCGATCAGGTGCAGCACCGCGTTGGTCGAGCCGCCGACGGCGTTGATGGCGCGCACCGCATTCTCGAAGGCCTTGCGCGTGAGGATCTTCGACATGCGCAGATCCTCGCGCACCATCTCCACCATGCGCCGGCCGGCCATATGCGCCAAGGTGTACCGGCGCGAGTCGACCGCGGGATAGCTGGCATTGCCAGGCATGCCGATGCCGAGCGCCTCGACCATGCAGGCCATGGTGCTGGCGGTGCCCATGGTCATGCAGTGCCCGGCCGAGCGGTGCATGCACGACTCGGCCTCCTGGAATTCGCCCATCGTCATGGTGCCGCCGCGCACCGCCTCGCTGAAGCTCCAGACGTTGGTGCCCGAGCCGATATCCTGCCCGCGGTACTTGCCGTTGAGCATCGGACCGCCGGAAATCATCAATGCCGGCAGATCGCAGCTCGCCGCGCCCATCAGCAGCGACGGGGTGGTCTTGTCGCAGCCCGCCAGCAGCACCACGCCATCGATGGGGTTGGCCCGGACCGACTCCTCGACATCCATGCTCGCCAGGTTGCGGAACAGCATCGCCGTGGGACGCATCAGCGTCTCGCCCAGCGAGGTGACCGGGAATTCGACCGGGAAGCCGCCCGCCTCCCACACACCCCGCTTCACCCGCTCGGCGATGGTGCGGAAATGGGCATTGCAGGGCGTCAGCTCGGACCAGGTGTTGCAGATGCCGATCACCGGCCGGCCGTCGAAGACGTGGTCGGGAAGCCCCTGGTTCTTCATCCAGCTGCGATGGATGAAGCCGTCGCGATCAGCTGGGCCGAACCAGGCGGCGCTGCGGAGGGTGGCAGGCATCTCACCAGACATAGACAGCTCCTTGGCGGACGGGAGTATGCCACCCCGGCGGCGAAAGACAGCCCCTCCGGCGTCCGTGGCACACGCTCCGGCGCCATGATCCGCGGCGCCGGCGGCTACGCCGGGGCGCGAGGCCCGCGACGCGCGATGCGGGGGAAGAGCACCGCCAGCACCGCGCCGCAGGCCAGCGAGCAGGCCAAGAGCGACAGCGGCGTGGCGAAGCTGTTCACGGACTTAAAGTGGCCCATGACATAGGACCCGGCGAAGCCGCCGAGGTTGCCCAGCGAATTGATCACCGCGAAGCCGCCGGCGGCAGCGCTGCCGGTGAGGAAGCCGGCGGGCAACGCCCAGAACGGCGGCAGCGCGCTGCAGATCCCGGCCGCGGCAAGCGACAAGCTGATGACCAGAAGCGCTGGCCGGCCGTCAGATATCACCGCCGCGAGGAAGCCTACACCGGCCACCAGTAGCGGCACCGCGGTATGCCAGCGCCGCTCCGCTGAGCGGTCGCTGCTCCAGCCGGTCGCCAGCATGGTCACCGCCGCCAGGATGTAGGGGATGCCGCTGAGCAGGATCGCCTGGGTGTCCGTGACCTGGCCGGATTCCCGGATCAGCGGCGCCAGCCACAGGCTGAGCCCATAGCTCGCAAAGACGATGGCGAAATGCAGCAGTGACAGCCACCAGACGCGGTAGTCGCTGAAGGCGGCGCGCAGCTGGTGGCGGCCTGTCGCTGCGACTGCGAGGCGATCACGCTCCAGCTCCTCCTCCAGCCAGGTGCGCTCAGCGAGGCTGAGGAAGCGTGCATCGCGCGGACGATCGACCAGCAGCAGCAGCACCACCACGCCGAGCACGATCGAGGGCAGGCCTTCGATGACGAACAGCCAGGTCCAGCCCGGCCAACCGCCAACCTGGTCGAGCTGCAGTATCCAGCTCGCCAAGGGGGCGCCGACGATGTTGGCGATGGCGATGGCGGTCATGAAGCGCGCCACCATCTGGGCGCGGCGGGCCACTGGGAACCAGTAGGAGAGGTAGAGGATGACGCCGGGGAAGAAGCCGGCCTCGGCGATGCCGAGCAGGAAGCGCAGCACGTAGAAGCTGAACTCGCCCTGCACCAGGGCCATCGCCATCGAGATGACCCCCCAGGTGATCATGATGCGGGCGATCCAGCGCCGCGCTCCGACCCGCTGCAGGATGAGGTTGCTCGGCACCTCGCAGAGGAAGTAGCTGACGAAGAACAACCCGGCGCCGAAGCCGTAAACCGAGTCGCTGAGGCCCAGGTCGCGCTTCATCGTCAGGCTGGCGGCACCGACGTTGACCCGGTCGATGTAGGAGGCGATGTAGCAGATGAACAGCAGCGGGACCAGCCGCCAGGCGACGCGGCCCATTACCCGGGAGGGATCGATGCCCGCGCTCGACGCTGCCGCGTGCGGCGGCGGTCGGGACCTGGCAGCGTGCTGATCGTCCATGATGCCCGGCATTGGATGGGACCAACCCCTCGGTGCCACCCGGAAGACCGTCGGAGTGGGGCTGGTGAGGATACACGGTGCAGCACCCTTGGTGCGCAGTCCTGCCGGTTCGGTCGGGCCGCATGCGCGTCAGTGCAGGTTGGCAGTCGCTCCCGTGTTGCGCTGGAAAACTGCCCCCCTCTTGTATCGTCCCTGCCAACCGCTTCTCCACCTCCAAGGGGTCATAGCCCATGCGTTCCATCCTGCTGCTGGCCGTTGCCCTCACCCTCGCCCTTTCCTCCCAGGCGGGTGTAGAGGCCGTTGAGTACACCTTCGTGCCCAATTTCATCACCCCCCCGCCGGGCAAAGCCACCATCGGCGCCGGCCATGGCGAGATCCGCGTCGATTCGCTCGGCAACATCTACGTCAGCGTCGATGGCATCAAGGAAGGCGGGCTGCAGAAGTACAGCCCGACCGGCACCTTCATCGGCTACGTGCCCAACACCCCGAGCAGCCTGCATGGCTTCGTCATCAACCAGGAGGACGGCCAGGACGTGATCTACGCCGCGGTGCTCAACGAGTCGCGCGTGCTCAAGCTCAAAACTGACGGCACCATCCTGCTCGAGATCCCCAAGACCGCCTTCCCGGCCGACAAGCCTGGTCTCAAACTCACCAGCGTCGATGTCGCCCCCAATGGCGACATCTATGTCGTCGACGGCTACGGCAAAAGCTGGATCTTCGTCTTCGATAAGACCGGCGCCTTCAAGACCGTCTTCGGAGGACCCGGCGAGCCGTGGAAGTTCGCCAACACCCACAAGATCTTCATGGACAAGCGCTTCGATCCGGTACGCATCTTCTGCTGCGACCGCGGCAACAACCGCATCCTGCACCTCGCTCTCGATGGCACCATCATCGGCGTGATCAAGGATCAGGGCATGCGGCGTCCCAGCTCGGCCTCCTTCTTCGGCGACCTGGTGTGCATTGCCGAAATCGAGGGTCGCATCTCGGTGCTCGACAAGGAAGGCAAGACCGTGGCCATGTTCGGGATCAATGACACCAAGGGCCAGACCAACACGAACCATGTCAAGCCCGAGCTCTGGAAGGACAACGTGGTGACCTCGCCGCACGGCATCACCTTCGACGCCAAGGGCAACATCATGGAATGCGAGTGGAGCGACTACGGGCGCGTGCTGCGGTGGAACATTCAGTGATGCGGGGAGCCTGCCGTCTGGCAGTGCTCTTCACGGGACTGGTGGCCACCGCCCCGCACCTGGGAGCGCACGGCATGGAATGCCTGTTCGCCCGCGTTAGTCCCGCTGACGGCGGCGCGATCACCGTTGAGCTGACCGCCGACATCGCTGGCAACCCGCTGATCCCGGATGCACTCCAGGCACGGCGTATCCTCGCCGAGGCGATCCTGGTCCACCTCGGCGACCGCGACTATCCGCTCGACCAACTCGGTACGCTGACCTACGAGGAGCGCACCCGTTTCAGCGACGACGCGCCGATCCCGCCGTCGGCGAATGGCAGCCCCCACCAGTTGCTGACCGCCATCTGGCATGCGCAGCTGCCTGGGCTCACCGTCACCTTCGTCACCCCGGTGCACACGCCCCACGATGTGGTGCTGTGGAACACCGCCGAGGCGGTACCCGCCGGCCAGTCGCGCTGGATGCTGCTGATCTGCGGCGAGCAGAGCCGTGCCATCACCCTGTCGGGCACCACGCTGCCTGACCGCACTGCGCTCGGCGGCCTGGTGGCGGCCTTCGCGCTCGCCGCCGCGGGCTGGCTGGCCTACCGCTGGCACCGCATGGGCGGCCTCCGCCGCTCCCACTCGGCTACGGATGCGCTGCCTCATCAGCCGGCAGGACCGGGCGCGGACACCAGTCCAGCGCCGTCGCTACGGTGACCGTGGGGGTGATCGCCTCGCGCACCGGCTCGGCGATCAGCGGGCGAGTCTGCGGTTTGCCCACGCGGATGATGATCTGCGCCCGATGGCGATTGGCCGGTCCTGCGCGCATCCGCTGCAAGGCCAAATGGTCGGTGCGCTGACCAGCTGGGCGCGGGGGCGCGCATACAGGCTGCAAGCACGCGTTGCGACAAACTGCCCCGTCGGTCCGCATCACCCCAGCCGTCATGCCAGGGTCAGCCCCTTCATCGGACCGGTGCTAGAGGCGAAGTTGTCGACCTTCAGCTCGAGCCGCTGGAGCATCGAGACGAAGAGGTTGGGCAGGGGATAGTTGCTCTGGCGGTCGAAGAGCAGGTGCTGGCCGTGCTGGAAGCCGCCACCGGCGAAGATGATCGGCAGATTGGTGGTGACATGGGTGTTGGCATTGCCGAGGTTGCTGCCGTAGAGCACCATGGTGCGGTCGAGCAGGGTGGCGGAGCCTTCCTTGGCGCCCTTCAAACCGGCATAGAGGCCGCCCAGGAGCTTCATGTGCTCGAGGTCGATGGCCTCCAGCTGCTTGAGCTTGGCCGGCGATTTGCCGTGATGCGACAGGCTGTGGTAGCCGTCGGTGATGGTCACTCCCGGCACTTCGATGGTCGGCGAGTTGACGCTGTCGAGCAGGATAGTGATCAGGCGGGTCGAATCGGTCTCGATCGCCAGACGGGCGACATCGTACATCAGCCGCGTCTTGTCCATGTATTCCTTGGGGCCGGGCGGATCGATAGGAGCCGGGACCTTCACCGTCGGCTTGGGCTTGTCCTCCCAGGCGCGCGATTCGCCCAGGCGCACTTCGAGATCGCGCACGCCGGTGAAGTACTGGTCCAGGCGCTCCTTGTCACGGGCGCTCACACCCTTCTCGAGCCCGCGCACCTGATCCGACACCGCGTCCATGATGCTCTGCCCGAGCTCGAGCCGGCGCTTCTGCTCGCGCACCTCGTCGGGGGTGCCGCGCACGAACAGCTTCTTGAACACCGCCGAGGCCTTGTCCTCGCAGGGGATCAGCGCGCCGGAATTGGTCCACGACAAGCTGCGCTGGCCACCAGCGACATTGACCCCCAGGGTCAGGGTGGGGAAGCGGGTGAGGTTGCCGATGTACTGCGCGGCATACTGGTCGAGCGAGATGGTGTTGCGGAAGCCGCCATTGCCGGGGTGCGGGGCGGCGGTGAGGAAGCAGTTGTCGGCCGGATGCCCGCCATCCACGAACGGATGGGAGACGCCGCTGAAGACGGTGAAGTCATCGCGGTGCTCCTTGATCGCCTCGAGGTAGGGTGAGAGCGTATAGCCGCGCCCGGGCTTCTCCGGGAAGAACTGGTCGGGCACCAGGCCGAGGTTGTTGCAGATGGCGATGATGCGGCGTGGCGTGGTGGCGGCGGTCGGCTCCTCGGCGCCGAGGGGCAGCGAGTCCAAGAGCGGCAGGGCGAGCGCCACGCCGGCGGCATAGAGGAAACGCCGGCGGTCGATGCCGGAGCGGCGGACCGTGTTGGGCATGCTGGTGATCGATCTCATGGCGCATCTCCTCGTCGGCATGTGCGGCTGGACTAGCTGATCAGCTTACTTGTGCTGGAACAGTTCGCTATGGATGATGCCCTGGACCAGCGTGCGCACCGCGTAATGGCTGGCGGCCGCCTGGTCGAGGATGGCCTCGATGCGGGGGCGGTCGCCGAAGCTGATCGGCGCGCCGGTGGCATACACCATCAGCTGGTTGGTGAGGTTGCGCGCGATGCCGCGCTCGTCGGTGAGCAGCACACGCTTGAGGTCGCGCACATCCTGGAAGGCCCGGCCATCCGGCAGCGTCCCGCTGGCATCGACCGGCAGGGCGAGATGGAAGGCGAAGGGCTGCCCGTTCTTGCCGTAGCCGGGCTCGTGCGGCCCCTCGCCCATGGCGCGGTATTTCGCCCGCCAGCCGCCGAAGACGTCGAAGTTCTCAAGCGCGAAGCCGGCCGGGTCGATCTTGGCATGGCAGGCGGAGCAGGTCTCGAGCGTGCGGTGCTTGTCCAATTGCTCGCGGATGGTGGCCGCCCCGCGGGTGTCAGGCTCGATCGCCGGCACGCTGGGCGGCGGCGGGGGCGGCGGCTTGCCGAGGATGCGCTCCATGATCCACACCCCGCGCAGGACCGGCGAGGTGGTCGTGCCGTTGGCGGTCACCTTGAGCACGCTGGCCTGCGTCATCAGGCCGCCGCGCGGGCTGTCGCTGGGCAGCTTGACCTTGCGCAGCGTCACGCCATCGACCCCGGGTACGCCATAGAGCTGCGCCAGGCGCTCGTTGAGCATGGCGAAGTCGCTGGCGACGATGGAGCTGGCCGGCAGGTTCTCCTTGAGCAGGTCGGCGAAGAACAGCTCGGTCTCGGACTGTGCCGACTCGACCAGCAGATCATCCAGGTAGTAATCCGGGTAGAGGCCGGCATCGGGCGAGGTCGCATTCATCTTGCGCAGATCGATCCAGTAGTCGAGGAAGGCGTCGACGAAGCGGCGTGAACGCGCATCGTCGAGCAGCCGTTCGGCCTGCGCCTGCAGCACCTCGGGACGGTGTAGCTCGCCATGCGCGGCAGATGTGCGCAGCGCATCGTCGGGGGAGGAGTTCCACAGGAAGTAGGACAGCCGCGCCGCCAGGGCGGCTTCGTCCAGTTGACCAGGCTTCTCCTCCAGGCAGACGAAGGCCGGGGAGCACAGCACGCCGGCATAGCCGGCAATCATCGCCTCGGTGAAGCTGCTGCCCGAGGCGATCGCCTTGTGGATGACGGTGAGGAAGCGGGCGACATCCGGCTCCGCCACTGCCTGGCGGTAGGCCTTCTGCATGAAGGCACGCAGCAGGCGCTCGGCATCGGCATCGGGATGCTCGGAGACCACCTCGACCCTGCCGGTAGCGTCGGCCTTGAGTGGCAGATTGCCGAACAGCAGGGCATGCCCGGCGCTCGGCCATTGCTCGATGACCGGCCCGTCGACATCCATCCATTGGAACACCACCCCGGGCTGGCCATCCTTCTGCGCCAGGGGGTTGTGCCAGTTGGGCGGACGCGAGCGGAACAGCCGGGCGGCATCGACGCGGATGATCTCGCCCTTGAGCATCCAGACCTCCAGCTCGCGCACCGTGGGCTCGGGGGCGACATCGACGGCGCCCTGCCAGCGCAGCAGGCGGGGGCGGGTCTCGGTGTAGATGCTCACCGGCTCCGACCGGCGGCCGGCCGAGACGACATCGAGATCGGGCGTCCACCAGTGCGGGTCCTTGGCCGGCGTCAGCCCGGGGCCCACCCATACCGAGTGGGCGCTGATTTTCAGCTTGTAGAGCCCGGCGATCGGCGCCTGAAAGCGATCGAAGTGCAGCTCGATCGGCTCATAGCTGCTGGCCACCACCCCCATACCCTCCTGGTCGCGAACCTTGGCATCCGCCGCTCCGACGGTGATGGGCAGCTTAGCCGAGCGCACCTCGGGCTGGGCAGTGGAACCCAGGACAGGAAAGGTGGCACGCTCGGGGCTGCGGTTGAACTCGGTGAACTTCATGTGGCCGACGAAGGAGCCCTGCTCGCGCGCGTAATAGCGCTTGTGGATGGTCTCGGGCTTGGGGATCTGGCTGGCGATCACCTGCCGCAGCGCGTATTCCGCCGCTGCCAGATACTGGGCCATCTGCACGTGCGAGATGTCGAGGGCATCGCCGATCTTGTTGAAGCGGTGCGATTCGCCGTCCTCGGGCAGGATGTCCTTCACCTGGAGCCAGGGCGCCTTGAGCAGGTCGCGCAGCGAGTTCTCGTATTCATAGCGGTTCAGGCGGCGCCAGGTCGATCGCCCATCGCGTGCCTCGCGGGCGAGGTCGGCAGCGATCAGCGGACGGGCGATGATGTCGAGGAAGCTGGCGAGCTCGGCGGCCTCCGGTCGCGGCTTCTTCTTGGGCGGCATCTCGCCGTCGCGCACCCGGTCATGCACCTTCACCCACAGCGCCGCATTCTTGGGGTCATCGGGAGTGAACGTGGCGGCGGCGAGGTTCAGCCCGCCCTTGTTGGCATCCGCGTCATGGCAGGTGAAGCAGTGCTTGTCGAGAAAGCCATGCACGGCGATCAGCACGTCATCGGCGGCGACGGCGGCGCTGCTGGCCACCACGAGCAGGAACAGGGCTGCCGAGGTGCCCGCTCCCATCACGCGCACCATGCTCGCTGTACCCTCCCTCATCTGTCGCCATGACCCAGACATATCGGCACGTCCTGACATATCGTACGCTGCGACCTGCGGGGCGTCGCGGCATGCCCCTCGGCGGCACCCCGGTACGACGACCCGATGTGATATCTGCGGTTGCCCGTTCAGGGACATCCGTGCGTGCCATGACCGGATGGTCATGATCCGTGCTGATTATGACGGAAATGTGTACGGGCTCACGCTCTTTCGGTTGAGCCTTCCCACCGCCAGGCTCTCTCCCCGACCCGACCCGTCAGGGGGTCACATTATGCGCGATCAGGGCGCGGATGACCGGCACCAGGGGGGTGGCATAGGCCTCGTCCGGCTGGTCCCCCTGAGGGGCAAGATGGACGAATCCGCACACCGCCACCGGCTGGGCGAGGGCGGTAAACAGCAGCTCATTGCAGAGATAGCCGCCCGCATCGTGGCTCTCCTGGACGCTCACCGCCCCAGCCGGGAACCAGGCCGCATCCAGCTGGAAGCGTGCCGGACGGTGAGAGGGCGCTTGGGGATCGAGCAGCTCTCCGGGCGGCAGGGCTCCGGAGGCATCCGGCAGGTGACGGGCCAGGTTGGCGCCGAGCCGTTCGACGACCACGCCCCGGCCGGGCTGCCCTTCGCCCAACCCGAGCAGCAGCACCGGCTTCAGGCGGGTAACCGTGTCCGGGAGCCGGCGCTCCGGTTCGCCCCAGCGCACCGGCAGGACGAGGACGACGACGCGTGCGCCACCGATCACCGTGCCGGCAAGGCGGTTCGCCACCGTGGCGCTGCCATTGACCCCGCGCCCGGCGAAGGGCTCGAAGGCGGTCAGCAGGATCACCGGCTCACCCGCAGCCGCTGCGGCTCCGATCGCCAGGCTGCTCAGCAGCAGGAGCAGGGCCGACATCGTCAGCGCAGCGAGTGGCATGGGCCTCTCCGGAGAGTCGTGGACACTGGGTGCCTGCCGGAGCGTGCATGCCCCATGACCGCACTGCTCACGCCATCGTGGAGCCATCGACGCCTCGGCAATCGGCGATCAGGCGGTGGAGCGGGCAGTATCCTGCGAGCGCGCCGGGACACGCGAGAGCGCGTTCAATGGCCGACCCGAGGCGGGGTATCACCTGGCATGCGTCATCTGCTCCGGCGACGAGTCGTGCCTCTCCTCCTCCTCCTGGGTGTCGTGCTGCAGCTGGCGGTGTGCGGTGCCGAACCGCTCTTCTTCGCCTTCGACAACGGCCTCGGCCGCGGCGAGCTGACACCGGTCCAGCAGGCCGACCTGCTCAAACGCCTCGGCTACCAGGGCATCGGCTATACGGGGACGCTGCTGCTCGCAGAGCGCCAGCGAGCATGCGCCGCGGCGGGGATCGCGATCGCCAACATCTACACCGCCTGCACTGCGGGAGCGACGCCGAGCTGCGCGCCCGGCCTGCTGGACGCCCTCCCCCTGCTGGCCCACAGCTCGACGGCGATCTGGCTGACCGTCCAGGGCAGCGGCGATGATGCAGCCGTCGATGCAGCCGTCCGCCTGGTGGCCGAGCCGGCGCGCGCCCAGGGCATCACCGTCGCCCTCTATCCCCATCACGGCCTGCGCATAGCCACCGCCATGCAGGCCTTGGAGGTGGTGAACCGCCTCGCCCTGCCCACTCTCGGCCTGACCATCAACCTCTGCCATGAGCTGCGCGCCGGCAACGAGGCGCGCCTGCCAGAGATCATCCGCGCGTGCGCACCGGTCCTGCGCTTCGTCTCGATCAATGGGGCCGAGCATGACGGCGACTGGTCGCGCCTGATCAAGCCGCTGGGCGAGGGCGCGGTCGATGTGCTGGGGTTCCTGCGCACGCTCAAGACCGTCGGCTATGCTGGCCCGATCGGCCTGCAGTGCTACAACATCCCCGGCAATCAGGAGCAGCACCTGGCCGCCTCGCTGGCGACCTGGAAGCGCTATCAGGCGGCGCTGGCGCTGCCGTGATGGAGCACCCTGCGATCGCCTGGGCGCGCTGCCTGGGTCCGTGCTTGCGGACGTCGCGCTCGCCTGATGCTGCCTGACACATGACGGGTACCAACCGGGAAAAGCGCTGGCAGCCTGCCCGGTGCACGATCGTATCGCCATCCCCGTATCCGTACCGGACGCCGGGCATCACCAGCCACCACGCCGTGAGCGAGCCTTCCGCATGCCTGCGTCCCTGATCCTGTCCGACTGTCCCCGCGCTGGTGGCTGCGGACTACCGGGCCTCGCTGGCTCCCAGGGGCCCCTGCTGTTCATCCGCAAGGAATCCGCGCATGACGCATGACACCATGCTGATCGTCTATCCGGTGGTGGGCATCGTCGCCCTGATCGTCCTGATCGTCTACTACAAGGTGAACCCCTTCATCGCCCTGGTCTGCCTGTCGCTCGCGCTGGCCTTGGAAGTGGGGATGAAGTGGACGGATGTGGTGCGCTCATTCGAGGAGGGCATGGGCAAGACCCTCGGCCATATTGCCCTGGTCATCGCGCTCGGGACCATGCTCGGGAAGATGATGGCGGAATCCGGTGGCGCTGAGCAGATCGCGCGGACACTGACCGGCTGGTTCGGGGTGAAACGGATACATTGGGCGATGATGACCATCGCCCTGCTGGTGGGCATCCCGGTGTTCTTCGAAGTCGGCTTCGTCCTGCTCATCCCCATCGCCTTCACCGTGGCCAAGCGCACCGGCACGCCGATGGCGCTGGTCGGCCTGCCTATGGCCGCCGGGCTGTCGGTGGTCCACGGCCTGATCCCGCCCCATCCCGCGGCGCTGCTGGCAGTCACCGCCTACAAGGCCGACATCGGGCGGACCATCCTCTATGGGCTGATCGTCGGCATCCCCACTGCAGCGATCGCCGGACCGATCTTCTGCAAGTGGGTCAGCCGCTATGTCTCGATCGACAGCGACAATCCGATGATGAAGCAGTTCACCGAGGAGGAGACCGGCAAGCCGCTGCCGGGCTTCCTCATCACCATCGGCACCATCCTGCTACCGGTGGTGCTGATGCTGCTGGGCAGCTGGGCGGATGCGTTCGCCTGGCCAGGGACGCTCCTGAATGACAGCCTGAAGCTCATCGGCAGCTCGGTCATGGCGCTCTTGATCGCCCTGCTGGTCAGCTTCTGGACCTTGGGCGCCAGCCGGGGCATGAGCCGCACCACCATCCTGAAGTACACCAATGAGTGCCTGGGACCCACTGCCACCATCACCCTGCTGATCGGTGCCGGAGGGGGGTTCGGACGCATCCTCCTGGATAGCGGCATCTCGACCGTGATGGTGGATCAGGCGAAGCATTGGAACCTCTCGCCCCTGATGATGGGCTGGACGGTATCGGTGCTGATCCGCCTGGCGACCGGCTCGGCGACGGTGGCGATGGCGACCACCTGCGGGATCGTGGCGCCGATCGCCGAGGCCAGCCATGCGAATGCCGAGCTGATGGTCCTCGCCACCGGTGCCGGGTCGCTGTTCTTCTCGCATGTCAACGATGGCGGCTTCTGGATGGTGAAGGAGTTCCTCAACATGACGGTGGTGCAGACCTTCAAGACCTGGTCAGTGCTGGAGACCATCATCTCGGTGGTCGGATTGCTGCTGACGCTCCTGCTCTCGCTGGTGGTCGCTTAGGATAGAAACGGTTCCTGCGCCGATTCTCTCTGCCATCGTCCTAGACGCCGCGGTAGGCATCCTGGACCTCTCGTCGCACGTCGCTAAATGATCCTGGTGCAGGTGGATGATTTCGGAGACTTGATCACGCATCTCGCGATCGCAGGCGCATGCGCCTGAGGATCGACGTCAGAATGAGCATGGTGAGCACGGTCAGGATGCCGCTGCCGCAGCTCTTGCCGCTGGACGACGAGGGCGGGCTGGGCGGAGTGACGGTGAAAAGGGTCGGCGACACGGCCGTACCCTGGGGAGCCACGACGACGATATTCCCGCTGGTGGCCCCTGTGGGCACGGTCGCGATGATCTGCGTCCCCGAGCCATTGATGGTGAAGGTGGCCAATGCGCCGTTGAAGCTCACCGTCTGCGCGCCGGTGAGATCGGTGCCGACGATGGTCACCTGGCTGCCGACAGCGCCGGCTGCGGGTGTGACGGAGGTGATCAGCGGGACGGTTCCCGCGGCGACGACGGTGAAGCTCCCTGGGCTGGTGGCGGTGCCGCCTGGGGTGGTCAGGCTGACCGTCCCGGTGGTGGCGGAGGCGGGCACGACGGCTGAGACTTGGGTGTTGGACAGAACGGTGAAGGAGGCCGCCACGCCATGGAATGACACTGCGGTGGTGCCATTGAAATTTGCCCCGTCGATAAGGACGGTCGACCCGCTGCTGCCTGCGGTGGGAAGCAGGGTGGTGATCGTCGGAGCGGGGATCGCGGCGCCATTGATGGTGAAGGTGCCCGAGGTCGCGTGGCCGCCCGGGACGGTGACGGTGAATGTCCCATTGCTCGCGCCGGCGGGGATGGTGGCCGTGATCGCCAGGGTGGAGACCACCGTATAGGGCACCGCAGTCCCAGTGTAGGTTACCGCGGTCGCCCCGGTGAGGCAGGTTCCCGTCAGCACCACGACCGTTCCGGTGGGGCCAGTGGTCGGAGACATGGCGGTGATGGTCGGCGGATTCGGGGTCAAGGTGTTGATCCACTGCTCGAGCACAGCGCATCCGGTCGCATCGACCACATTGCGCGCCAAGGGAGGCATCTGGGTGGCCGCGTTGGTCGAGCGCATGCGCAGGTCCATCATCGACAGCGACAGCTGCTGCGGCACCACCACCATCGCACCGGGGATGCCTAGGGTGGTGCCGACCGCGCCATTGATGATGCCCTGGCTGGCCATCGGCGTGTCATAGCGCGCATCCCAGGCCGTGTTCGCCCCTCCTGGTCGATGGCATTGGGCGCAATTGGCATCGAGGTAGCACTTGACCCTGGTCTGCAGCGGTGCGGTGGTCGAGGTGTCAGGCACGAACTGCTGCATCGCGGCGATGCCCGCCTCACCGGTGCCGGCGCAGATGTTGGTGGTGAACATCTGCAGGTAGTTCCACGTGCGCAGCTGGTTGTCGGTGACGCCAGTGCTGGGGTAGGTGATGGTGCCGTTGAGCTGGCCGGTCTTCACCCCGAGGACGAAGCCGGCGTTTCTGGTGTGGCAAACCAGGCAATTGGCCTGCGATGGGATGCTCCACACCTGGGTGCTCGTCCCCGCGGCGGTAGTCACTGAGATGTTCTCGTTGACTCCCGCGGCAGGAGCCAGGGACGCGTCGGCAGTGTTGCTGGGCAGCCACTGGTAGGAGACGCCATAGCCGTTGGTGCCGGTACTATCCACCACCAGGACACGCGTCTCCAGCATCTGGGTCTGCACCGGATTGGTGGTGGAATCGACCACCAGGGCGAAGTTCTTGATGAAGATGGTGCCACCCGGGAAGGCCCACGGGGTCACCCCGGTCGGCTGGAAGCCGATCTGGCTGGCGCCCGGCAAGGCGATCCAGCGCTGCTTCTGCGCGGCATCAGACCACAGCGGCGTGATCACCGTATAGGGGACGATGCCCGGTGTCGGAGTGAAGGTGTTGGTAGCCGTATCCACGGTGGTGAAGAGGCCGGTGGCGGACAGCGTCGCCGGCGGATTGGTATTGGTCGCCGGCATGGTCACGCCCGTGACCACCGGGCGGTAGGGCATGCCATAGGCTGTCGTGCCGGCAATGGTGAAGCTGGCCGTGGTCACGGCGCTGGGAGTCAGCCCGGCGGTGGTGTCGGTGGCATAGGCTTCAACGGTCGCCGAGGTGGTGAGCTGGGGCGGGCTGGCCGGATTGTAGACCGACGACGATGTGGTCGGCGGCGTGCCGTTGGTCGTATAGTAGATCGTGGCATTGGCCGTCGCGTCGCTGAGACGCACCGTTACCGGGCCGGTGAAGGTGGCGCCGCCATTGGGCGAGATGGCGGGTGCGGCGACCTGGGAGGAGACGGTGAAGGCGCTGCTCGTCGCTCCGGTGAGACCGGTCACGCTCGCCACCAGGGTGTAGCCGACCCCGGGCATGTTGAGACTCAGATTGCTGAAGGTGGCTATGCCATTGACCGCGCTGACGGTGGTCGTGCCGGAGAGCGTGGCACCGCCGGGGTTGGCACCCAGGGCAATGGTCACCGACGTCGTCGAGGTGGACACGGTCGTCCCAGCCGCATTCTCGACCGCGACCGTCACCGCCGGCAGGGTCAATCCGGTAGCGCCCGAGGTGGGCTGCTGCACGAAGGCGAGCTGGGTGGCAACTTGGCTCAGCAGGCCATAGGCGACCAGGTGCGCCGCGCCATCAGGCATGTAGGCCTTGCCGTTGGCGACCATGGGGAACTGGAATTTCCCGGGACCGGAGGGCATGGCGTCGCGTGCCGAATTCTGGGTGCTGCTCCAGTATTCGGTTGCGACGTTGGTGGCATCCCGGGCATGGATGGAGCCGTCGCTGCCGAGCACCCAGAGCAGACCGTTGGTGGTGCCATTCGACGTCACGCACAGGCCGCTGTTGCCGCTCCCGACGCTCTGGGTGGTGATCTGGGTGAGCGCATTGCCGCCGGTGACCTGCCATTCGGTCAGGGTCCCGCCGCCGTCCAGGTAGACGTACTGGCTGCCGCCGGCATTCCACGACACCGGGTTGCTGCCCACCGCGCCGCCGACGCTGACGGTCTGCAGGCAGGCATCGGCGGCGTTGACATTGGTGGCGCCGTTGAAGTGCCCCAGATTGTTGATATTCACCAGATGGCCCTGGCTGTACTTGGTGCTGCCGACGAAGCCCAGGGAAGGGCTGGAGCCGGGGATGATGGTCAGGCCGCAGTTGCCGAGATCCTGGTCGGAACCGCTCTCGCTCGCCTCATTGGAGGGCGCAAAGTAGTCGAGCACGCTCAAGGTCGGGCTCAGTCGCAGCACGCACATGCCGAAGGCGCTGCCGGCCGCCAGGCTGTTGTCGAAATTGCCGTTGCCGGTGGTGCAGTAGATGTTGGTGCCGTCGCTTGCGAGCCCCTTGCCGGCCTGCCAGATCCCCCCGGCCTCGGAATTGGGGGAATCGCAGAAGATGCTGTGCTGGGTGAAGGCGGTCCCGTTGTAGGAGTAGCCGAAGATCCAGCCATGGTACGGCTGGGCATCCGTGTTGAAGGAGAAGCCGCAGTAGACCACGCCATTGACCAGCAGCATGCCGGGCCGGCAGTTCGCATGGCTGGCCGGGAAGGTGACTGTGCCCCCGGATGAGCCGCCGCCTGTCCCCGTGACCGACCCGCCGATCTGGACCGGACTGCCGGTCAGATCCAGGCCGGTGAGGATGCTGACGGCATGCATCCAGCTGGCGCCGTTGTCGTTGTTGTCCTTGGTGACGAAATACATGATGCTGGTCGTCGGATCGATCACCGGCGTATTGGTGGTATACTGCGCAGCCGGCGTCAGCGTGGTGCTCCACAGAGCAGTGCCGCCGACATCCGCATCATAGGCGGCGATGCCGCAGGGCGAGCCGGTGGAGTTGTTGGAGGTATAGACGAAGACGACGTTGTGCACGGCACTATTGATGGTCAGACCGGGCATGTAGAGCGCCTGACCGTTGACATTGGCGGCCAGGTTAATGGTGAACAGCTTGCCGAAGGTGGCGGTGGCGACATTCCCGGTGGTGAGGATGGTCTCGCTGGTATTGGCACCGCTGCGCTGGATGTCGTTATGCTGGGTGGTGACCTCAACGGCCTCGATCCACTGAGTGAAGGCGGTCATGCCGAGGGTGGAAGCGGCGATGATGACAGCCAGCAGCCAACGGGGCAGACGCATGGTGTATATCCTGTGGGAACCTGCGTGAGCGAGAGGATGCGGAGCTGTACAACATATGGCGGGAACGGACGATCATGTCCTCGTCAGCGACGGTGGCCTAAGGCAATGTGATGGTCATCGTACTGCACGACGAATCGATCCTCCCCGCCTGATGCATCGGTCTGCACTGTCATTCGACCAGCCTGGGCCGACCGGGTAGACCCGGCTGGCCGATGGCGCGTGCGTTCCTATTGCCGAACGCCTCCATGATCTGACCGCACAGCCGCTGATGGAACCCTCCCGGTCGCTAGGCCGAGGGGCGACAACTCACGTGCGCCGCGGTGGTTACGCGGTTCGTGATACATTGTCACGCCACGTTCCCTGATCGGCAGATGACACCATGGGGTGGTCGCTTTGTCACTGCCGAGCAGCGTATCGCGGCGGTGACCCAGAACGTGGGTCAGGCGTGGTTTCGCAGCACATCGAGTCGGACGTGTGGCACCCACGTGCAGGGTCTCCAGCACTCCCTTCCTGCCCGTAGACTGGATCAGGCCGTCAGGGCCACCGGTGTGCCGGTTGCGGTGCCCCAGGCATCAGCAAGCCGCTCGCTAGAGTCCTCACCGGCCTGACACGTCGCGGCACCGGAGTGGCCGCTACGGCCCTGATGTTGGTGCTGCTGCTGCGGAGGGATTGCCGAACAGTGCCATCACCAGGAACGCCATTACGGCCAGCAGCACGCCGGCATAGCCGGCCGGCGACAGGACCTGCTTGAGCACCAAGAGGCCGAGCAGATTGGCCAGGATGATCGAGACCGCTCCGAATACCGACGACATCCAACCCAGCGGCGCTTGGGCGAGCACATACAATTGGCCGAACGTCGCCAGCAGGCGCAGGCTGAAATAGATGAAGAACCATGGCCGCACCAGGTTCGACAACGTGAACCCGCCTGTCTGCATGTGGTGCGATGCGATCAGATCACCGGCGGTGAACAGGAGCTGCGTCAGGATGACGATGAGTACGGTCATGATGATCCCTCATGGGGCAGGTGGTTGGGCGCCGGAGGCCAGATGCGCTGAATGCCCTTGACGCCGGGACGACGGCGCGGATACGCACTCCGGGGCGACACGTGGAACAGGGGATGGACCGAGCGCAATGCGGTGCAGCCAGCCGAGCGGCGAGAGCCGGTGGCGCGCCGAATCGAGCAGGACCGCACCGAGGATGGCCATCCCCGGCACCACCTTGTGGGTTTAGCCCTCAACCCCGGTGAGGTTCATGCCATTCTGGATCACCGCAATGTTGAAGGTGCGGATCACCGTGCCGGCAATGCGGCCTTCGCCGCCGGAGAGCCAGGTGCCGCCTAGCTCCATGGGTCATGCGTACGTTCGCGTGGTTGGTTGACAGGAGGCTCAGGGCAGCGGGATGATCTCGATCTGCTCGCAGCGCAGGGTGCCCGAGCTGAACGGTGGCGTCGCGCACGCCACCAGGTGGATGTCCGGCCTGGCGAAGCGCCTCAGTGACCGGCATCGAGCGCCTTGAGCACCTCCCGGGGACCGACATAGCGACCATCGACGAAGCTATCCGCCAGGACATGCCCTTGCCCATCGAGCAGGACCAGGCAGGGAATGCCCGGACCCGCATAGGAACTGACGAGGGATTTGGCGCTGACCGAGTGGTAGGCCACACCCCACCAGGGCATGGCGTCGTTGTGCATATAGTCGTACATCGCTCCCGCACTCTGGTCGCTGCTGACAAAGAGCAGTTGGAAGGCCGTGCCCCCCTGGTGGGAGCGGTAATAGGTCACCAAGTCGGGGGTGAAGGCGCGGCACGGTGGGCACCAGCTGGCGGAGAAGTACACCAGTATCCGCTTCGCGTCGCGCAGGGTCTGGGGAGGCGCCGGATGTCCGTCGGCATCACTGAGATCTGCGGTCAGCCCCGCGACCTTCGCCTGGTCCCAGACGAATGGTAGTGTGGACCTCCGTCCCGACGGCGGCATGGCGTAATGCCAGTAGGCCATACCCGCCAGGACCACAGCCGCGATCGTCACTCCCTTGCTCATACGTGCCCCTGGGTGGTGGTCAGGACGAAGTCTACCTCCCATCGGCGAGTGGTGCCAGAGCGGGTTATCCTGGAGTGCCCTCCCTGCTGCCCGCACTGCGGCTGATCAGCTCGTCGACCCGCACGCGCTCAACGGTCACCGTCTACTGGCCAGAGCGCGATCATCCGTCAGCCCTTGGTACGGTACCGTCCGTGAGCGTCTCCGTCTGCCTCTCCCGCGCCAGGCGTCACGGCCGCGGCTCGATGACCACCGCCACCGGTCCATCATAATGCTCGCGCAGCTGGGCCATCGTCCAGGTCAGCGGCCAGCGCATCTTGGGGTCCTGCGCTGTCACCCGGCCCCCTTCGCCATGGACGGCGATCGCATGATACCCGGGCAGCTCGGTGACCACCGCTGTCACCCCGGGCTGCATCAGCTCGTCGACCGTGCGATTGACGATCCGTGCGCGATAGGGCATTCCCACGAGCTTGAGGCTCAGACCGCGGTAGGTGTTGAAGACGGTAGTCCCCTCGTCATGCGTCAGGCACAGGCCGGCCATCTCCTGCTCGCTGGCCGGAACGGCGACATAGGAGAGCGCCGAGACGCACGCCGACGGCGCACAGGTGTAGTTGGTCGTCTGCTGGTAGTGATGATCAGCGTCCGCTTCCAGCAGCTCGCCGTGGATCTCGGGGGCGACCATCCACCAGGAGGAGCAGACGCCTTGGACGGCAATGACGGCCGCGACCGCACCGACCACCAGGCGGTTCCAGCGCACCGGCAGCTGGGCGATCGCCAAGCCGAAGAACAGCAGCCCGATCATTGAGAGCAGGCAGGACTGGAGGAAGGCATAGCCCAACCAGGGGAAGAGCGTCGCCTCCCAGACCGGTTCCCAGGTCAGCACCATCTTGGCGGTGAGCAGGCCCAGCGCGGTCACCGAGATGGCGATCGCCCAGCGCCGGCTGCGGGAGGCACACCACCAGCCAAGCGCGAACAGGACGATGCCCGCAGACTGGCACAGGAGGAAGGGCAGGAGGTGGGTCATCGGTGGCGGCAGCGGTGATAGCGGGGTGTGGTGATCCGTTCACGCTTTCTGCGAACGGCCATCAGACTGATCCCGCTCTCGGGGAGATCAGACAAACGCATGCTGCCGTGTCGTGGACCGGGCGGAATGGTCGTCGGCATCACGCCCTGATGACCAGGGCGGTGGCACGCCTGATCGTCCTTACCGGCGGCTGCCCATGTCGTGACCCTGCCAGGGCCAGCGCGGCACCGGGCGCGTGACGGCCGCTATCGCCGCCAGGAGGGAGCAGGAAGCAGCATGGATACGTCCATCGTGGGTGCGGGACCCTCCCTGGGCAACCAGGTGATGGTGCGGTGCCAGGTGGCCACCTCGTCCAGCACCCGCCCAGTTCGACCTTCATTGACCGGACCGCTGCGTGAGATTCCAGGTTGGGGCGGATATCGTCATCAGAGATCCACCTTGGACCACTGGATGCGTCCAACCGACGTTGACGATCTCGTCGGCAGTGCCGTGCTCAGCGAGCGGGAGCGGCCCATGAATCCCGTCCTGGCCTTGACGTTCCTCCTGGCGGTGTGCACCGCGACTGTTCCGGCAGCGGAGGAGGAGGTCATCATGGGGGCGCTCGTCTGCGACGCCTTGAACGCGGAACATGCCCAGCATGTCCGGGTGCTGATCGCCGTCGACCGCAGTCCAGCCATCGCCGACCCGGTCGCCGGCATCATGCAGGACGGCAATCCCGACCGGGGTCTGGATGCGGCAGCAGCAGTGAGGCTCCAGGTGCGCTTCGCGACGACCCTGCGATTCTACATCGACCCGGACAGTCCCGCCAAACCTCCACCGGGGCAGGAGAATCCGGGGCCCACCCATGACTGCCACTGCGCCTTCCCGTATGCCATCACAGGGACCATCACCGAGCGTGATGGCAGGAACTGGATCCGGGCGCCGCGCTACGAGGCGCTGGGGAGCCGCCTGCAGTATCCGGCCGTGATGATGAAGCCGGACGTGCCCGTCGCCATGCCCGAGGGCCCCCCGCTGGTGCTGCCGATTGCCGGCACCCTGACGCTCCGCTGCATCCGGATACCACCCGGGTCCTGCCTGATGGGCGAGCAGAAATACGCGGCGAGCCGCTACCTCGAGCAGACCCCCCGGGTATGCACCCTCACCAAGCCGAATTACCTGTCGGAGATCCCGATCACCCAGGAGATCTGGGCAGCGGTGATGGGCGACAACCCGAGCACACAACGCCAGCCTATGCTCCCCGTCCAGGATGCGCCGTTTCCAGCGATCGAACGGTTTTGCGCCATCCTCTCGACGCGGATCGGCCATATGGTCCGCTTGCCGACCGGCGCTGAATGGGAATACGCCGCCCGTGTCGGGACCTCCAATCCCGGTTTTCCCGAACGCTATAAGGATCAGGCTCAGCTGCGCAGCGACGGCAAGGTTCCCTGCCGGTGCGCTCGAAGAAGCCCAATGCCTGGGGCATCTATGACCTCTTCAGTCCGTGGTGGGAGCTGACCAGCGATGCCGAGCGGTACCCGTCCTGGGCCGCCGAGGTCGATTCCAGCTATCCGGCCAAGGCCGGGGGGAAGCAACTGCTCCTGGGCGTGATCGGCAATGGGTGGACGATCAGCGAACGGGAATTCGAGAGCAATGGCGGCTATACCAGCACGAAGTTCCACATCGCGATGGATGCGGATGCGGCTAGGCTTCCCTGACCACCAACTCGGTGCGCTGGGCTGACCTGCCTTACGGCTTGGGGGGAGGCGTCTGCGGTCGGGTATCTGGGCCGAGTTGAGCCTGCACATCATCGCGCAGTTTGAGCAGGGCGGTCGAATCAGGAGTTTCAGCAAGTGCCGCCTCAATGTCCTTGAGTAGCGACGGACCGTGCCCAGCCTTCACCTCCACCGGTTCACGCGCCAACAACGCCGTCGGGTCCTTGGGCCAGCGCCGACGCAGCACGTCGACTTCCTGTTGGACGGCGATGGCGTGCTGCATGTAGACATTCGACTGCAATCGCAGGACATGGCCGTTGAGCCACTCGGGCGCCAGAAGCACCGCCAGATCGTAGTCCGCCAGGCAGCCGTCGAGTAATTCGCGCTGATGGTCACCATGGTAGTATTGCATGGTGCGGGCCATGCCGCGGTAGGCGTAGAGCGAGGCATAGCCGGGACGTAAACGAATCGCCTCATTGAAGGCAGCGACTGCAGCCTTGGGGTCGACGACGCCATTCGGTCCTCCGGACAGGTCCAGGCCAACGTTCGGCTTCGCCCCCAGCAATAGCATGCCGAGGGATTGCTGGACCTCCCACAGATCCGGTTGCTCGACCACCAGGGTGCGCATCTCGCCGATCGCTCCGGGATTGTCGCCATCCATCGAGCGCAGGATCGCCTTGGCCACCCGTGCATGCGGATTGTCTGGATCAGCGGAGGCGGCACGCTGGTACCAGACGGAAGCCTTGCGGAAGTCGAGGAGGCTCATCCACCACACATCGCCGATCTTGCGCAGCAGTTCCGGATCATCGCGGCCAAGGGCGGCATGCGACAGTTCCAGGGCGCGCTCGTAGGCTGCCAACGCCTCATGGTCGCGGTTGGCGAGGTGAAGCGCACTGGCTCGGGCTCGGTGCGCCTCCGCGAAATCCGGATCGATGGCGAGCGCGCGGTCGAAGGCTGCGACCGCCCGTTCCGCCCACACTCCATTCCAGTCTGCACGCTCCAACAGGCCAATTCCGGGGAGGTACTCGCGCACGGCCGCAGCGTGCCGCTCCAGCCGTTCACGTGCCGTGCGCTCGATCGTTGCAGCGCGCTCGGCTTCAACCCGGGCAATGTCAGCCAGCCGGGCGCGCTCGGCATTGTGGTGCGAGGTCAACGACAGCAGCACCACGGCCGCCACTACCGTACTCGCCAGGATTCCCCCGATCAGCGCGGTCGACGTGCGGTGACGGCGAAGCCAGCGCATGCTTTTCGCCAACGCTCCGTCAGGACAGGCCGACACCTCGCGGTCTTCCTGCCAGGCACGCAGATCCGAGACCAGTGAGGCGGCATCCGGATAGCGCTGCTGCGCCTGGAAGGCAACAGCCCGGTTAGCGATCGCAGCCAGGGCCCGCGGCACCTGCCGATGCTTGGCCACCGCTCGCACATCGCGGATCCGCCCCTCAGCGGTGTCGAGGAGGGCCGTCTGCACGGTGGTCATGTCCACCGGCAGGCCAAGGGACAGCAACTGGAAGAGGATAACGCCTAGGCTGTAGACATCGGCTGGAAATCCCACCGTCTCGATTTCACCCCGCGCCTGCTCCGGCGACATGTACCCGGGGGTGCCGATGATCGTGCCGCTAAGGGTCGGCACCGTCTCGACATTGATCGCGCGGATGGGCCGGTACTCGCCAATATGGTCGATGACCTGTCGGGCCTCGGTGGATGGCCGACCCATGATCTTGGCGATGCCCCAATCGAGGACGAACACCTCGCCGAACTTGCCCAGCATGATATTCTGCGGCTTGAGGTCGCGATGCACAACCCCACGGGCATGGGCATAGGACACTGCGTCACCGACTGCCACCAGGATGGAGATCAGCCGTGGCAGTGAATATTCGGCGGTGGTCGCCGGATCACGCGCAATGAGTTTGCGGATGACATCATCCAACCCTCGGCCCTTGACCACCGGCATGGTGAAGTAATCGCGCCCGCGTTCATCAATAGCCAAGCTGTGAACCGGAATGATGTGAGGATGCTGTAGGTTTCCGGTGATCATCGCTTCGGCGAGAAAGCGCTCGCGACCAGAGCTATGGTCAAGCAGCACCTTAGCCGCGACCACCCGCCCCAGGCGATCATCGGTCGCGCGGTACACTGCTCCGAAGCCGCCTTTGCCAATCATTTCCAGGAACTGGAGGCCATGGGACACTGGCTCGCCCGGGGTTGGCACCGCCGAAACTGGTGTTGACATGCGAGTTGGATCGCTGCCTGCAACCATGGGAGCTCTCCGCTGAATATGCTAGGCTGCTCCCACGACATGTAAGAAGAATCAGACGCCCAATATGCGACCTGTGTGCTCTTCGAATCAATTCCACTCTGAGAATTCAGCATCCTCTGTCCTCGCCTATCCGCAGACTGAGTTATTCGCGAGTACTTCGATATCCGACCTCGCGGGCGAGCCGATCCGGGTATGCGCGCTTGGCCGTATGGGTTCCGCTCCTCGAGCCGGTTCATCCCATCCCAGGCGACAAGGTGTATGCGCAGGAAGGAATGGCGATCGTTGCTTCCGCCTTGAGCGGGCGGGCGCGCTGCCGAGCATCGGGGCATGCGTATCATGCTCTTGGTCGCGGTCCTGGCGCTGGCGGCGCAAGCAGGCGAGCCGGCCGGGCCCGCATTGGTTCAGCGGGGGAACGGGACTTACACCTATTTCTGGTTCGCCGTTTACGATTTGGCCTTCGCCTGCCCAGGCGGCCTGCCTGCTGCCGATGTGCTCGGCGAGCATCCGCGCTCGCTCACCTTCAACTACCATTGCTCCTGCAGCGTCGATGAGCAGCGGGAAGAGATGCGCAAAGCGATCCTACGCCGCGTCGGCCACGAGGACAAAAGCGAGATCGACGCCGGCCTGGCGGCAATTAACGCGCTATGGAAGCCAATCGCCTCGGGCGATGTGTTGGAGCTGGCGTATGCTCCCGGCACCGGGACCCGGGTAAGGCTGGCGCGCAGCGACTTGGGCCTGGTACCCGGCGCAGCGTTCGCCCGGGTGCTGTTCTCAGTCTGGCTGGGCGACGATCCACTCGACCGCACTCTCCGCGCCGCGTTGCTCGGACAGGCGCGGTAACCGCTGCGTACTGCCGGTTTCTCATGTAGCTCTGGTTGTTTGGCGCGTCGAACAACTCGCTCTTGTAGCGCGGCCCGCTGGTAGGCGCGCCGTCGCCCAGAGGCACGGTAGCCAGCATCGGCTGCCCGTTGCTTTTGAGCTGCCCCATCTGCTCCTGGAGCACGTTTCCGTATGCGTCGATCTTCACCCAGGTTCACTGCGCTGGCTGGCTACATCCTGGCCTCCCGGCACCGCGATCGGTTCGCTGGGGCAGACGTGGCGGCGGTAACCGTCTGATCCAGGGCGGCACACACATGATCAGCATGTACCCATTCCTCATAGGCAGGACGCCCGGTTGCTGTCCAATGACCTGCATAGAGAGCGGTACCTGGCCACTTTTACTCAGAGGAGACGACGTGGTTGCATGCGACCAAGCTAGCCGCGCATCCTGCTCCCTCGTTGTCCGCTGGTCAATCGCCCTGCTGGCAGTGCTCATCCCGTCATGGATCGCGGCCAAGGCATCGTGCGCCGAGGAGCCGGACCAAGCCTCTGTTCCCCTGACGCGTTTCGGGGAGCCCATGCACACGGACCTCGCCGCGCTCATTGCCCGGGTGACAGCGGCGGGCTGGACGGTGCAGTTCCCGGCGGACGACGGCATCCCGTGGTGCCTCCACGGCCTCACCCGCGGTGTACATATGCGGCTGGCCGATGCCCAAGACCACTTCGACTTGTGGGCCGTGCCGCCTGAATGGGCTGGCATCCGTATTCCGGTCGCCCCTGGCCAACCATACGTTGGGCTGTGGGTGCGTTCGCTTTCAGCCATGCGGCTGATCGTGACGGTGACGGACCAACTACCCGGCGCGCCGCTGATCAAGTTGCTTGATCCGGGAGGCGAACCAGACCGGAATGAGAGTCGTCCCTGGCAGCAACGAATCCCCTCCGCGGCAATGCCAGAGCAGAGTGCTGCCGCCACTACTGCGGCGCGGATCTTGCTTGCACGCTACTGCACGGACGACACCGCATTGGAACAGGGCATCGCTTCCCTGATCGAACTGAAGGTGCCGGCAAACGCGCTCTATCTCGAAACCGCAATGCATGGCTCCCTCCCCGTCAGGATCAAGGGCATAGAAGCGCTCGCCGCCCTTCACACCCCGGAAGGTGCCCACGCAATCTGTGCGCTGCTCAATCCGGTTCCAGGAGATGAAGTTGGCCAGTCTCTACGCCGCACCATCTCCGAAATGATGGTCTACATCGCCGACGCCGCGTGGATTCCGGATTTGCGCTCGGTCCTCGCTGAAAGCCAGGACTCCGACGATCGTGCGGGGGCAGCCAGGTTGCTCGGACTGCTCGGATGTACCGCAGCTGCACCCCGGATTCAGGAGTTGATGAAGAAGGAGACCGATCCCGATCTAATCCTCGTTTATGTCCAGGCTCTTGCCAGGTTAGGGAATTGGGAAGTCGCGCCTATAATTGTGGACCACCTCGATGCGGTCGACATCACCGGGCAGGATCTGGAAGGTGAGCCGAAAAATCAGAACGTGCAATTCTATAAGGAGTCCTTCCTCACCCTCACCGCTCCCTGGAGCAAGCCGGCCGATCATGCGCGCATCCTGCTGCTCCCATTTGCTACGTCCGTACCCATGGGAACCGGCTGTGTGGTGACGCTGGTCATCCAGGCGACTGACCGTGAGATCACTTCCCTGGACTATCTGGAAGGCATGCTCACCGTCGATGGTGTCGAGCATGCCACCGAAGTGGGAGCCGCCATCGGCTACTTCGGCGTCTGGCCGGGTGCAATGGCCTGGCATTCGCTGGACCTGGGCGCATACATCACTTCGCCCGGTACGCACCAGATCGGTTACCGCAGCCACACCATGGTGGCTCACCCCATCTCCATCGCGGTCACTGCTCCATGATGGTGGAGCGCTGCAATGACTTGGGTCGATTGCCGAGCGGAGGATACAGGGCGCATAAGGTGATCGTTATATGAATCGCCGCACAAAGTTGTCGCTCATGATCGCCGGTCCTATCCTGCTGATCGGCGCTCTGCTGATCGTGGACATGACGATGCTGGAGCCATACCTGCAATATAAAGCGTTCGTCAATCGCAGAACCGGCGCAAACAGCGAGTATGAGGTGCATTGTGACCATTTCGCAAAGCCCTATAGTTCAAATCTCAGGCCGCTCTGGATAGATATCTCGCCCTATGGGAAGCTCACTGCACCTGACATCGAGGTGCCGGCATCGACCGTCGTCTACAAACATCACTTCTGGTCAGCGCGAAGGATGGACGACCAGATTGAACACGAATATGGCAGTCGGCTGGAGGAGGTTTTCTACTTTCTCTTCACGGATTTGTACGCGAAGAAGCTGCCACGTGAGCAGGTGCTGGAACTCATTCGGCGACGCATTGAGATCTGGAATTCGGACTTCCCTGAGCGGGCTACTAGTGAAGACATCGAGAAGTTGCAGGCTGAGAACGCCCTGCTCTTCTCACGACCCGCCCGCTGAGCGATAAGCGACCCACCGCAGGCGGGTGTCCGCGCAGCGCGATGCCATTGACTCCGTAGGCATTGGTCCTGAAGTAGGCGGTGAGCGGGTTCGCGGACGTGCCGATATTGCCGACCAGGCCCAAGACGTTTCCGAGCGGGTCGTGGGCGTAGACCTGGAGGCCGTTCTGCGAGCCGACCTCCCACAGGGGCACGTTGCCGTGATGGAGGTAGCTCGTGGACGAGACGGTGACCGCGCCGCTGGCGACGATCTGGCTCAGTTCACCCACAGCCTGATCATCACGTGGGCAAGCCAGCAGACCACTGACCGCGATCCCACATCCGCCCTCTTGGTCGAATCAATCCCCGCACAGGCCGGGCAAGCTGACCGGCCATCGGACAGCAGCCTTCCCCCTCATGCACTGCCCGATGATGGTGCCAGCACACCCAGCTGAAGCAATGCCTGCCTCAATTGCTCCACCCGCCACGGCTTGGGCAGGAAGGTCAGCTTCGGATCCTCATCGCCGCCGAGGATCTGCCCGCCCCCGGCATACCCGGAACTGATGATGACGGGCAGGCTGGTCGAGGATGAGCGGACGCTGCGGTAGAGCTCCCCGCCATCAATACCCGGCATGGCCAGATCGATCAGCACGCAGACGATGCCCTCCGGGGTTCGTAGGCGCTCCCGCGCGAGGAGCGGGTCGGCGAAGGCTTCGACGCGCAGCCCCAGGACGCCCAGCAGGGCGGTGGCCTGCTCGCGCATCTGCGCCTCATCATCGACGACGATGACCACACCCTCTCCGACCGCGCGCGATACCACCTGCTTCGCCCCGGATGGGGTCGTCGGCGCCATGGCGGGGAAGAGCAGGCTCATGGTCGTGCCCTGGCCTACCGCGGTTACGACCTGCATGGCGCCATGGTGCGCACCAACCGTGCCGAAGACCGCAGGCAGGCCGAGCCCGGTGCCCTGGCCCTCGGGCTTGGTGGTAAAGAAGGGCTTGAAGATGTGTGGCAGGACATCGGCGGGGATGCCCGTCCCCGCATCGCTGACGGCGATGCGCACGTAAGGCCCAGGGGCGATCGGCTGGCCGCTGCAATCCACCATCCCCGCCGTGCTCTCAATGCGATCGGTCACCAGGCGCAGCGCCCCGCCCTGGGGCATCGCATCGCGACCGTTCACGCACAGGTTCAGCAGGGCCGATTGCAGCTCGGCCGGGTCCCCGCGGATGGTGTCGGGGAACGCCGTCAGGTCGCGTTCGATGGAGATGTCGGCACCGGCCACGCGCTGGAAGAACTCCAGGGTCTCGGCGACCAGGGTGTTGACCCGCACCTCGACATCGGCGGTCTTGGCCTTACGTGCATAGGAGAGCAGGCGTTTGGTCAAATCGCCGGCCCGCCCGGCGCCCGAGAGGATGATTTCGAGGCGCTTGATCATGTTCGGGTCCTGGGTCTGCATCAGCGCCAGCTCGGCGGAGCCCATTATACCGCCGAGGATATTGTTGAAGTCGTGGGCAATGCCGCTCGCCAATTGTCCGATGGCTTCCAGGCGGCTGCCTTCGCGCATGAGCCGTTCATAACGCCGCAGTTCGGTGACATCGCGTCCTTCGGCGATGAGAAGGCGGACTTGCCCGTCTTGCTGCCGGAATGGAGTCAGGCTGAAATCGACGTCGATCTCCCGTCCGTCATGCAGACGATGGGTGGTCAGGAAGCGCGCCGTCGCTCCCTGCGCCGCCCGGGCGACGGCGTCGCGCAGGAGGCCCTGGGCGGTGGTGCTGTGCGTCCACCAGGGCGTGTCGGCGAAATGCCGGCCGATCACCGCCGCACTATCGACCCCGACTGCATTCAACGCCACCTGGTTGGCCAGGACCACCCGTCCATTTGCCTCAAGTAGGCCAGCGAAGCCCTGGCCGTGCCCGAGGATCGCCTCCAGCCACGAGCGGCGCTCCCCCTCTTGGTGCTCCAGTTCCCGCTCCCGGCGATAGAGCTCCGCGCACAGCACCAGGAACATCACCGAGAGTCCGTATTCTCCCAGGGGAATGCCCCCCCACCAGCCCATGATCAACCCCAGCCCATGGACGATCGGCACCAGGATGGTGGCCATCACCACGAACATCAAGGTGCAGGAGATGCGGTCGAGGCGGGTACGGCTCGTGACCGTCATCCACCCCATGCGCAGGACCACCAGGAGGAACAGTCCACGCAACACCACGAGCATGGGGCTCACCAGCCCGTGCATGACGGAGACTGTCCCCCACCAACCGTAGGACTGATGGGTGACCGCGTCGATGGCATGGAAATGCAGCGCTCCGGGAATGACGAGGGTTATGGGCATCATCACCACCAAGGCGGCAGTCAGCAGCTGATCGATGGGCTGGGCGCTCAGGCCGCACAGGGCACGGAACAGCCCAAGGCTGGCAATGCCGATGGCCAGGGAGGAGACGCTGAGGATGCGCAGGGCGACAACGGCACTGTTCGGATCGTCGCAGGTATTGCGCAGCAGCTGGCCGAAGGCCATCACGCTGAGCAGAGCGGCGAATGCGGCCATCCAGGCCATCCAGGCCGGACGACTGCGGGCCCGAGACAGAAGCAAGCATCCCAGCGACACCGCGGCTGCACTGCCAGAGATGGCGATGGAGAAGATCTGCGCTGGTTCCGGCAGCATGCGGGGAGCTTATACCAGGCGAGCGCGAGCACAGCCGGTTAGTCCCTCTAAGGTAGGACAACCGTGATCACCACGCAGCTGCTGCCGTCTGGGCGTTACGGACTCAGGCAGGTCTGCATGAGCCGGAATGCGCCATGCGTCGGACGTTACGATTGGGTCACGTAGGTGAGGTGTCGAGCCCCCTGGCTCACTGCACGGCACGCTCAACGGCCAAGCGGGCGCAACCCCGGTGGAGGATGCGCAGCCGGACGGGTCAGGGATGGCCGGCTGCGATGGACTGGACCACCGCCTCGGCGAGCGCCTGCTGTCCGCTCGCTCCGAGGTGGACATGATCGCTGGCGAAAAGCCCCTCATGGTCCTTGCCCAGGGCATGGAACGCCGCGAATGCATCGCAGCATCCCGCGTGTTCGGCGGTCGCCGCCCCACGGCAGGCCTCGGCGAGCTCGCCAATGACGTCCCAGGTCGCGACGCTGGGCAGGGTGGTAATGATCAGCACATCCGCACCTTGCTGGGTGGCTCGGCGGATGCGCTGGATGGCGTCGCGCTGGGCGGCCAGGAAGGACGGACCGCGCATGCCGCTGTTCCAATCGTTGCCGCCGAACTCTACCGTCACCAGATCGGGGTGCGGTGTGGTGGCAAGCCAGCGCGGCATCACCACCAGGTTCTGCTTCAGTTCTGTCCCCCCCATCGCCGGATTGATGAGCGTCACCGGCACGTGGTAGCGCGCCGTGATCAGCTGGGTGAAGATTGCCGGCCAGTTGTGCTCATGGTTGGACCAATGATGCGTATCCGTCAGCGAGTCGCCCAGAGTGACCACGGTGATTGGCTGACTGGCCTGGAGCTTGGCGGCGACCCGCGATAGGGGTCCAGCCGCGGCGCGCAGCGCCAGAGAATCCACCGCGATATCCGCTTCGAGGCGGATCTCGTCGATGGCATAGGCATGGGCGACGTAATCCCCCCAGTACCACCACTTGCCAACGGCAAGGCCGCTCAGCTGCGACGGCCGATGCGCTCCTTGCGCATCGAGGGGCGTGCATCCCGGCGCAGCAATCACCGGGATGAGGTCGCGCCAGGGGATCACCACCTTCGTCCAGGTGGTACTGCTGATCGGGAATGCCGCGTCGTACCGCTGTCCATAATCATCATTCCACAGGAATTCGATGCCGCCCAGGTGCGCTGAGCCATCGCCCTTGACCCAAAAGGAGATGCCGGCGGCGTGATCCCACTCCGGGGTGCCATGGATGCGGCTGGTGGCGAAGGTGCTCTGGCAGCCGTCGGCAAAGGAGAACTGGAGCGCATGACCGACCTGTCCATCCACCACCGTGATCGCGACCTTCGCAGATCCGGGGGTGAAGGTCGGTTGCTCCATGGCGTCTATGAGCGTCGAGCGATCGTCAGCGGCCATCAGGAGACCGGCGGCTACCGCGAGGACGCTGAGCGGGCGCACGAGCATGCCGGGATGCATCATGCGGCCAGTATGATTCCAGTCGGTCGCCCCTCCACTGGGCTGCCTGAGTCGTTCCCCCGTTCCGTCTTCTCGACATGAGACGATTGGACACCACCGCTGTGATTCTGCGCGCCACCCCCGGGGACTGCGACGATGCTGGAGGTACGGCCTCCTCTCCCACGAAGGAGCGTCGAACATCGCGTGGCCCACCGCCTGGGTCGCCTGTCCACAGCGAAGGAGTTCCCGATGCGCTACGATCATCTGCTGCTTTGTGCCATCTGCACCTCCGTGCTCGCTGCTGCCGACCCGGCCACGGATGGCGCCGATCTGATCCTGCTCAAGGATTTCCGCCCGGAATCCATCTACCACATCCCACAGACCCAGGTGCACCGGGCCAAGTTCGCGGCGATCGACGTCCACACCCATGACTACGCCAAGACCCCGGAGGAAGTCGACGCCTGGGTGGCCGCGATGGATGGGGCGAACATCAGCCGGTCCATCGTGCTGTCCTTCGCGACCGGCGACGCCCTGGCCGCGCTGATCGCCAAATACGGCCGCTACCCCGATCGCTTCGAGCTGTGGTGCTATTTCGATTTCACCGACTGGGACAAGCCGGGCTGGAGCGAGCGTGCGGTTGCCGACCTCCACCACAGCCATGAGCTGGGCGCTCGCGGGGTCGGCGAGCTGATGGACAAGGGCATGGGCTTCAAGCCGATCTCCACCACTGCGACCCTGACATCGCACAGCGACACCACCGTCGGCATGCATATCAACGACCCGCGCATGAAGCCGCTCCTGGCCGCCTGCGCCCAGCTGCACATGCCGATCAACATCCACATTGGCGAAGACGCCTGGATGTACCATGCGCCGGATGCCACCAATGACGGCTTGATGAATGCCGCCAAGTGGCGGGTCGACCGCCAGCGCCCAGGACTCGCCGATCACGACTACCTGCTCGCTGCGCTGGAGGCGGCCGTGCGCGACAATCCCGCGACCACCTTCATCGCCTGCCATCTGGCCAATTGCTGCGCGGATCTCACCCAATTGGGACGTCTGCTCGACGCCTACCCGAACCTCTATGCCGATATCGCTGCGCGTTACGGCGAGATCGCGCCGATCCCCCGCTTCGTCCAAGCCTTCATTGAGCGCTATCACACGCGCCTGCTCTATGGCACGGACAACCACTACACGGTCGGGATCTATCCGGTGACCTTCCGCATCCTCGAGACCGCCGACGAGCATTTCTATGAGACCGGCAAATTCGGCTATCATTGGCCGCTCTACGGCCTAGCCCTCAGCGAGCAGACGCTCCAGGATCTGTATCACGACAATATCGCGCGGGTGCTGCAGCGGCCCTGACGCTGCACGAGCCTGTCTCGCCCGTGGCAGGCGTGTGCGCATCCCCGTACCGGAGCCAACTCCTGCTTCCGGACACCATCGTGGCCACGATTCCCGGTCTGGTCCAGCGGACTGCGGTGTTAGTCTGGTGGCATGAGCACTCCACCGGATCAGCTGAACCGCCTTGACAGCGCGGTAGCGCACGTCCTGGCTGGCGACCGTGAGGCATTCGCGATGGTAGTGGAGCACTGCCAGGACGCCGTCTGGCGCGTGGTGGCACCGCTGTTGGAGGATCGCCTGGCGACCGAGGATCTGGTGCACCGCACCTTCATCCGCGCCTATGAACGGCTCGATGCCTACGCCCTGGGCACCGACATCCAAGCCTGGCTGGTGACCATGGCGCGCAACCTGGCGCGCAACCATCTGCGTGACCGGAGCCGTGAACAGCGGCGAGTGACCCTGTATCAGGAGTCCCTGAGCGCGGCGAGCGAACCGGATGCCAGCTGGCACTCCACTCAGGAGCTCCTGCGTAGAAGTCTGGAGGAATGCCGCGACCAGCTCGACGACGTCGCCCAGGAGGCGCTGCGCCTGTTCTATGCCGAGGACCTGTCCATCGCCCTGGTGGCGACGCGACTGGGGCGCAGCGAGGGGGCGACCCAGAAGCTGCTGTCGCGCATCCGCATCGCGTTGCGAGCGTGCCTTGCCCGCAAGCAGGGGGCGTCGTGACCGCAGCCGATGAGCTGGTGCTCGCCTATCTCAACGGCAGCAGCGATGCCGACGCCCTGGATGCGGCCTTGCGCCAGGAGCAGCTCACCCATCCCGACGAGGTTGCAGCGGCTATGCAGCTGCTGCACCAGCATGCCCTGCTGCGCAGCGCGTCGTCTCCCGCCGGCCTGGCCGGACGGATCATGGCGCGCGTCCGCCAGTATGACCGCGATCGCCTGCACGAACGCACCCTGGCAACCATCCGCACCCTGCCCGCCCCGCGCCAGCGCCGCCGTCTCACCCCCCTCGCCTGGGCGTCAGCCGCCCTCCTCCTGCTGGGGATCGGAGTAGCCTTCCTGACGCGGCCTGGTGACGAAGGACCGGTGCACGTCACCAGCGGCGCGTGGATCGCGGCGGATGGCCGCAGCGATGTCGGCAGCCCGCTGCCCAGCAGCGGTGCTGGTATTGCCGCGAGCACCGGTGTCATGCTCTGCTGGAGCGATGGCACCACCGCTCAGGCGACCCCAGGCAGCCGCCTGCGGCTGGTCGACGGGGTGCTCCAGGTGGAGGGTGGCGAGGTCCGCTGCACGGTCCTGCCCCATTCCCCCCGGCATCCGTTCCGCGTCCGCACGCTCGACGCCACCATCGCGGTGGTGGGGACGGTCTTCACCGTCACCGTCGGCGGCCAGACCACCTGCCAGGTCGAGCGCGGCACGGTCACGTTCAGCGCGGGAGGACGGACGGCGCGGATCGCCAGCGGTGGGACGATGACCACTGCCGCGCTCGCCAGTGGCCTGCCCGCGGGCTGGCAGCTGGTGTGGGCCGATGAGTTCGTAGCCAGCGGGCAGCCTGATCCGGGACGCTGGCGGCCGTGGAGCCGCCCGACGGGATCGAACCATGACATGCAGCGCTACGATGCCGCCCATGCCCAGGTGGACCATGGCGCCCTGCATATCACCGCCACCCGCAGTGCCAGCGGCTGGACCTCCGCGGCGCTGGTGGCGCAGGCGGTGCGCATGCGTCCGGGCATGCGTCTGGACATCCGTGCACGCATGCCCATGAGCCCTGGCTTCTGGCCGCTGGTCTGGGCGGTCGACGCGGACCACTGGCCGGCCGGGGCGGAGATCGTCTTCCTGTCCACCACCGGCGATCCGGCGCACTGGCGGTGGTCGCTGCGGGACGGGCAGGACATGCAGCTGGGCGTCGGTCCGCCGGTGACGCCTGGCTACCACGATTTCAGCATCACCTGGACGTCCAGCGGATTGATCTGCACGCGCGATGGTGAGCGCATCGGCACCGCTGCCGTCCCGCGGGATGCCGGCTGGACCTCGGCGATCGCTCGCGGGCTGAGCCTGGCCGTGGAGCTCACCGTCACCCCTGAAGCTTCAGCAGCCGCGCCCGACCACCAGCTCGACATCGACTGGATCCGCCTCTATCGGCTCCAGGCGCAGACGCCGTGAGGATCGTCAGCTGGCCTCGCGGGGATGACGGCAAGCCACCATGATGGACGGCCTGATGCGACGATCCCTGCTGCTGCTCAGCACTGCCTGCTGCATCATCGGCGCGGCCGAGGCCGCCCTCCCGTTCCTGGCCGGTGCGGACATGTCGCACCTGGCGCTGATGGAGAGCCGCGGCCATCTCTATCGTGATGGCACGGGCGCCCGCGATGCCCTCGCCATCCTCAAAGCGCATGGCATCACCTGCATCCGCCTGCGCCTGTGGACCTGCAGCGATGCGCAGGCCGCCGCAGATCCCTACAATCATGGCAACACCCTCGCCGCCACCCTGGTGCTGGCCCGCCGGGTCAAGGCGGTCGGGCTCAAGCTCCTGCTTGATCTCCACTATTCGGATTCCTGGGCGGATCCCGGCCACCAGCAGAAGCCCATGGCCTGGGAAGGCCTGAGCATGGATCAGCTCGAAGAGCAGATGTACCGTTACAATCGCGACACCATCGCCGCCTTCCGCACCGCCGGGGTGCTGCCCGATCTGGTGCAGATCGGCAACGAGACGCCGATGGGCCTGGTGTGGCCCGAGGGCAAGGTGGATAGTGCGGGGAAATGGCGGCAGCTCGCCCGTCTGATCCGCGCCGCCGATCGCGGCATCGCCGAGGCCAGCGGTGCGCAGAAACCTCAGACCATCATCCATCTCGATCGTGGCGGGGACTGGGAGACCACCCGCTGGTTCTTCGACGAGCTCATCCGCACACAGGGCGTCGCGTTCGACATCATCGGCGAGAGCTACTACCCGTTCTGGCATGGCTCGCTCGATGCGCTGACCACCTGCCTGAACGGCTGCGTCGGACGCTATGGCAAGCCGGTGATCATCGCCGAGACCGCCTTCCCCTGGGCCGCCAGCCCGGTCCCTGGGACACCCACCGCGATAAACGGCATTCCCATCGGTCCGGACGGCCAGGTCCGCTTCGCCACCGACCTGCGCCGCATCCTCGCCGCGCTGCCTCAGGGGGCTGGCCGGGGCGTGTTCTGGTGGGGCGCGGAATTCCAGACCACCCCTGGCCTCGGCTTCGATGGCTTCGAGTCGCGCTCCTTCTGGGATCAGCACGGCACGCTGCTGCCGGTGGTCGACGCGTTAGCTGGTCTGACCGCCCCGCGACACGACTGATGCCCCCCTGCCCGGGTCCCTACGACGATTTCTTAGCCAATTTTGCCTTCTTGGCCCTCTTTGCTGACGTCGACGCCTTGGCAGCGTGACGCGCCTTGGCCGCCTTGATCAGCACGCGCATCTGCTCGAGGATCTCGGTATCGTGCTCATCGATGTAGGGCTTGAGGTCGAGATCCGGGGGCACGTGCGTGACCTTCCCCTCGCCCATCTCCTTGACGAACTTCATCATGAAGCTGTCGTATTCGTGCCATGAGACGCCGTCGGCGCGCACCGCCGCCTGCTCGGCGCGCAAGGCGATCTGGTGCGCGTGCTGATAGCGCAGGCCCAGGGTATCGATCAGGCTCTTCTCGACCGCCTCATGCAGCAGCAGGTAGCGGTCGATCTCGATCTCCTCCCCGTTGCTGTTGGTGAAGCTCGGCGGGAGGTCTTTGTCGATGTAGATCTGCGTGCCGTCGGTGCTGTAGCCTGCCAGGTAGGGCACGTGGTATTTGCGGTTCACCGGAAGACGGCGGTATATCGCATCGATGGTGCGGTCCAGCATCATCTCCGAGATATGCCAATCCGGACCGCGCAGCTTGCGGTGCTTGGTCTTGATGTGGACGTGCTTCTTGGGCAGTGGGGTTCCGCGCATGCGGTCACCATTCCCGGCCGCAGATGGCCGTCAAGTGAATGCTGAATGAACGCGGCCCGGCCTGGCGGGCGCCTCGTTTACGCGGATGGCGTGACCGTCGGAGCGGGGGTGCTGCCGTGACTGCCCCCATTGCCGGTGCCGTTCCCCTCGCTGAGAGAGACCTTCTCGGTGGTCTCGTCATAGGAGAGCATGTTGCCGTAACGGGCCCAGGCGATGATGGTCATGAACTGCCGGGCATAGTCCTCGTGCGGCATCGCCAGGATGATGGTCTCCTCGACGATCTCGCGATCGATCTCGTGGGTAGGTTGGCGGGAAATCATCGCGTGCAGCGTCTTGAAGATCTGCAAGCTCATCAGACAGGATCGCCAGATGCTGCGGCGCTCCTCGGCCAAGGCCTTGGCGAACTTCCGTCCCTCGGCGGTGAGCACCACCAGGCGCTTGGGCGTGTCGACCAGGTCGAGCACCTCGGCGGCCTTGACCACCGAGATGATCTCGCCGAATTCGCGTGCTGTGTCGGTGGCGATGCGGAAGACGTCCTCCTGGCCGCGCCGCGCCTCGAGGTATTCGATCAGACCGACGATCTCGCTCGGGATGACCGGCGGCAGCTGTTCGATCTCCCCCGCTGGCGTGGCGGCCGCCAGGGGAGCCGCATCGGGCAACTCCATGCCGGTGATGATGTCATGGATGTGGTCGACCAGCTGGAGGAATTCCGGCGAGCGGTAGTCGCGCGGCCGTGGCAGGTGGTTGTCGATGATCTTGCGGATGCGGCCCGGATTGGTGCCGAAGATCACGATCCGGTCGGCCATGTAGACCACTTCCTTGATGTCATGGCTGACCATCAGGATCGAGGAGGGGTTGCGGTCGACCGGGGCCCACAGATCGAGCACCTCGCTGCGCAGGCTTTCCGCCGTCAGGGCATCGACCTGGCTGAAGGGCTCGTCCATGAACAGCAATTTGCGATCGACCGAGATCGCCCGCGCGATGCCGATGCGCTGCTTCATGCCGCCGGACATCTCGCGCGGATGCGAATTGGCGAAGCCGGTCAGCCCGACCACCTTGATCACCTGATCGGTGCGCTCCTTGACCTTATCCTCGGAGAGGCCCTGCGCGCGCAGCACCGCCTCGATGTTCTCGCGCGCCGTCATCCATGGGTAGAGGGCGAAGCTCTGGAACACCATCGCGACATCCTCGTTCCGCCCTGTCAGCGGCGCGCCTTGGTTGGAGACGCTGCCCGCGGTCGCTGGGATGAGGCCGGCGAGGATGCGCAGCACCGTCGATTTGCCGCACCCCGATGGCCCAAGGAGGGCGACCACTTCGTGCTCATTGACGGTCAGCGACACGCCGTCCAGGACGCGCAGCGTCTGGCCGCTGGGACGACGGAAATCCTGGACGATATCCTTGACTTCGCAGAGCGGAGTGGGCTGGGCCATGACGGTATCCTACTTGTCGATACAATAGGTGGTTTCGCTGATCCGATAGAGTCGACGCCAGACCGTGCGGTTGATGCCGACGACGATGAAGGACATCCCCACCACGCTGGCGGCCAGGGTCGGCATATCGCTGCTGGTTGCGGCCTTGCTGATCATAGCCCCCAGGCCGACGGTCGAGAGTTCGCCGGCCTTGGTGGTCATCAGCTCGGCGACGATGCTGGCATTCCAGGCCCCACCCATGGCGGTAACCCAACCAGTGACGAGGTAGGGGAAGATCGCTGGGAAGTACAGTATCCTGAAGCGCTGGAAGCCGACGATCCCATACGCACGCGCCGCCTCGCGCAGATCGGCAGGGATGGTCATCGCCCCGGCGATGACATTGAAGAGGATGTACCATTGGGTGCCGAGCATCATCAGCACGATGCTGCTGAAGCCGAGCGGGAGGCCGCAGGAATAGAGCGCGCCGACGACGATCACGAAGAGCATGGAAGCGGGGAACGAGGCGGCGATCTGGATGATCGGCTGCAGGATGCGCGAGAGCCGCGGCGACAGGCCGATGATCAGACCGGCCGGCAGGGTCCAAAGCGTGCCCAGGACAACGGCGGTGAACACTCGTGCGAAGGTGATGCCACCGGAGGCGGCGATCTCCTCCCAGGTCTGAAGATGGACCTGGCGAAGGAGGCGCATCAGTTCCACCGCCCCCCAGGCCATCAGCACCACAAGGGCGATCAGCATGCAGAGCGAGAAGGCGGAGGCGACCGGATGGGAGCGTGAGTTCGAGGCTGCCGCATCGTCAGCCAGCGGGAATGCGGGCCGCACCATGGACCGGCGCAGCCCCTTCAGCTGGCGACCGACCGTGCGGGCAAAGCGGGCACAGGGTCGTCCCACCCAGAATGCCACGCTCTGGGCCCTGCTCAGCAGGTGCGAGCGCTGCAGCCACTCGAGGAACCAAGAGCTCGCAACCTCCCCTCCTCCACCCTCCTCGACACGGAATTTCTGCGCCCACGCGACCATCGGGCGCCAGAGCAGCTGGTCCAGGGACACCACCATGACCATCATGGCGATGATGGCGTAGATCTGGGCGGCGGTGTTCTCCTGCGCGGTCGCCGCCTGCATATACGATCCCAGCCCCGGGAGCCTGAAATCTTGGTCACCGAGGGTGAACGATTCGCTGACGGTGAGGAAGAACCAGCCGCCCGCCATGCTCATCATGCTGTTCCATACCAGTCCCAAGGTGGCGAAGGGCACCTCCACCCTGCCGAACTTCTGCAGCCAGGTGAAGCCGAAGACCTGTGCCGCCTCCTGCTGCTCGCGTGGGACGGTCTGGATCGACCGGTAGAAGCTGAATGTCATGTTCCAGACCTGGCTGGTAAAGATCATCAGCACCGCCGCCAGTTCGAGGCCGGTATTGCTCGTCGGGAAGAGCGCCACCAAGGCGAGCACGAGTCCGGGCATGAAGCCGAGGACGGGGATGCTCTGGAGGATGTCGAGGATGGGTACCAGGATGCGCTCGGCGCGGGCATCCTTGGCGGCCCAATAGCCGTAGATGAGGGTGAAGATCAGGGAGAGGACGTAGGCAAAGATGCCCCGCATCAGCGACTGGAAGGTGTACCACGGCAGCATCCAGGGCGAGAGGTCGATCTCGACCTTGGCGCGCATCACACTCGACCACTGACCAGCGATGTGGAAAAGCCCGTAAAACAGGCCGAAAACGCCGATGAGCAGGAGGAAGTCGAACCAGCCGGGCGGCTTCTGGCTGGATCGCTCGCCGGCCAACGCGCCACCCCATATGCGTTTCAGCCTCGCGACCATGCCGGAATCCTTGGTAGGAAGACGCACCCTGGGGATGCCGCGACCCAGGTCAATGTGCAGTCCACCGCCGAGATGCCTCTGACGCTCCCCCTGTCGCCGCAGAGGCCGAACGGGCATGCCCGGTTGAACGCGTGCGCGTAACCGGTGATCCGCGGGTCGAGTGCTCACTTGGACGAGTGCCCGCGGGCATCGCTGTCCAATGCACCGGGCTGGCTCTGTAGCGCTGACCTGTGAAGTTCTGGTGAAGCGCACGAATCAGAGGCCTAAGCCTGTTGATTGGGTACGTTAGTACTTTACTGGGATGAGACCCGTGCGGGGTCGTCCCTCAAGGCCATTGCTACTGGCACGCTGGGATATGTCGCGGCGGACGCCGTCATACTAGACCCTCCTCCGCTCGCCTCTCCATGACCCGCGGCGGTATTCGTCAGGAGAGATCCGGCAGCAACTTGGTGCCGATACCGATGGGGCGCTCGAGCGGCACGCCCACCCGCGCCAGGATCGCCGTCAGCAGATCGCCCTGGTTGCCCGAAGCCTTGGGCACATGGCGGCCGGTGCGGATGGTGCCGCCGCCCTTGCCAGCGATGATGGTGGGCAGGCGCCGGTTGGAGTGGTTGCTGCCATCCTCCTGGCCGGAGCCCCATAGCATGATGCTGTTGTCGAGCAGCGTGCCCGGCCCTTCACGCAGACCCTTCATCTTGGTAATGATGTAGGCGAACTGCTCCAGGTTGAACTTGTCGATCTGCGCCACCTTGGTCAGCTTCACCTGGTCGGCGTCGTGGTGGCTCACATCATGATGGCCATCGCTGAACCCCAGTTCGGGGTAGTTGATGCCCTGCGGGTGGGAGCTGATGAGGGTGCAGACCCGGGTGAGATCGGCCTGGAAGGCGAGGATCATCAGATCGCCCATCACCTTGACGTGCTCGCTCCAGCTGACGTTGCCGCTGGGGATGGTGACCTCGATGGGGTCCGAGCGCTTGATGTCGTTCGCGCGCCTGCTGCTGCCGCCCTTGGCCGCCTTGGCCGCCTCCGCCTGCTGGCGCTCGATCGCGGCGACGCGCGTTTCCAGCGCATGCACGGTCTCGAGGTAGTCGTCGAGCCGGTGCTGGTCATCCAGGCTGACGCGTGCGCGCAGGCCCTTGGCCTCCTCCATCACCAGGTCGAGCATGCTGCGGTCCAGGGTCTGCTCCTCGCCGCCGGCAGCAGGCCCGGTGCTGGCGAATGTCGCGGTGTCGACTGTCGGAGCGCCGCGCTTGCGCGGGGTCGACTGGCGCGAGGAGAACAGGCGCTTGTAGACGTTGGCCGGGCTGGTCTCGACCGGCAGCGGCTGGGTCGGCGTGCCGAAGCTGCCGGTGGTGTAGTACATGTTGTTCAGCCCTTCCTGCCCGGTGCCGCTGGCGCTGTTGCCCTGGGTGGCCAGCTCGAGGGACGGCAGTGGCGTGTAGAGGCCGATATGCTGGGCGGCCAGCTGATCCGCCGAAACCGCGATGTTGATGCTGTCGCGCTTGGTGACGCTGGGCAGGGTGGCGGTCAGCCAGGTGGACAGCTCCAAGGCATGGGCGGCATTGCCCAGCGGGCCATGGTCGACGTTGTCCACCCCCTCCAGGAGCAGGCATTGGTCGATGACCGGGCGCAGCGGCTCCAGGCTCGGCGGCAGGGTCACCGGATAGGTCTTGGCATCGGTGGGCCAGAACTGCTTGGTGTTGACCCCCAGCGGCATGTACATGAAGCCGAGGCGGATCGGCAGGCTGGCCACTCCGCCCTTGGGCGGGTCCGCCCAGCCCATGGTCTCCAACAGCGGCAGGGCCAAGGCGACGCCGAGGCCGCGCAGGCAGGTGCGACGCGAGATGTGCCAGTGACGGTGCATGGGGAGACTCCAATATCAGTGGGTAATGTGGCGATTGAGGAAGGGATAGCTGGTCGCGACCTGGATCAGCAGATCCTGGAAGTGGTAGCCGCCCTTGGCAACCGCGGCGCTGATCTCGTCCGCGACCACCTCGTCGTAGTCCTCGAGGTGGTGGCAGAGGGTGTAGGCGAGGAATTTGGTGACCAGGGTGTGGCAGAAGTCATCTGCGCGTCCGGCGATGATGCGCTTGAGATCCTGGGGGGTGCGGAAGGTGATGTGGCCGGGCAGCTCGCCGACCGGATCGACCGCCACGCCGGTATCGTCCTTCTCACGCCAGCGGCCCAGGGGGTCGAAGTTCTCCAGGCCGAAGCCGATGGGATCGAGCAGGCGGTGGCATCCGGCGCAGGCCGGGTCGGCTCGGTGGCGCTCGGTGCGCTGGCGCAGGTTGAGCACGGCATTCTCGCTGGTGTCCTGCTTCTCCAGCGGCGGCACGTTCATCGGCGGTGGAGGCGGTGTCTGGCCGAGGATCTGCTCGAGCACCCAGCGACCGCGCTTGACCGGGCTGGTGCGGTTGGGCAGGGAGGTGACTGCCAGGACGCCAGGCATGGTGAGCACCCCGCCGCGGTTGCCGTCGGCGAGCTGGACCTTGCGCATCTGCGGGCCCTTCACCTCGGCCTCCAAGCCGTAGAGCCGGGCCAGCGGCCCGTTGAGATAGGTGAAATCGCTATCGATGAAAGCGATGATGCTGCGGTTATCCCGCATGATGTCGTCGAAGACCAGCGCCGCTTCCGCAAACATCGCCTTGCGCAGATCCTTGGTCATCTGCGGGAACTTCTTCTCGTCGAAGGGCGCGTCCTCCAGCTTGTCGAGGCCCAACCAGGGTGCGCCGAAGCTGTCGAACAGGGCGTGCGCGCGCGGATCAGCCACCAGGCGGCGGACCTGCTGGGCGATGACAGCGGGCTGGTGCAGCGTCCCGGCAGCCGCCAGGGCAGAGAGCTCCTCATCCGGCATGGTCGCCCAGAACAGGTAGGACAGCCGGGCAGCGAGCTGGTAGTCGCCGATCGCGACGATGTCGCCGGTCAAGGTCGTGCCATCATCCGGGGTGAGGAAGAGGAACTCCGGCGATACCAGCACCGCCTTGAGCATGAGCTTGACCGACTCTGAGAAGACCTCGTCCTGGCCATCGGCGAGGTCGAAGACCTTGAGCAGAAGGCCGATCTCATCCGCCGTCGGCGGACGGCGGAACGCGCGCCGCGCGAACGACACGGCGATGCGCTTGGCCGCCTCGCGCTTGCTGAGGTCCTTGCCCGGCAGGGCGATGAACAGGCGGCGCTGCGCCTCGGAGGGCAGGCCCGCGGGCGGCCCGGCGATCTCGACCGACTCGATGGTCACGGTGCGCACCGCCGCCGGAGCGGTTTTCGACACCGCCGCGGCGGTACCCGGCTTGGCCGCCGGCTGTGCGCCTGCCGGGGCCTTGGCGGCACTGCTCGCGGAGGAATCCTCGATGAAGGGGTTGGCGAGCAGCACCGAGAGGTGGACCTTGCCGACGCCCAGCTTGCAGGTGATGGAGGAGACCGCGGGGTACTTGGACGGCGCGGTGATCTTCAGCTCACCGATCACCTGGCCATCGATGCGTATGGCCAGTCGCGCCGGTTCCTTACTGGTGGTGCGCTCCGCCGAGGCCCTGATGCGAATGGTATACGTGCCGTCCGCCGGTGCGGGTATGACCGCCATCAGCTCGCTTGGACCGGCGAAGCGGCGCTCGGCGCCATCGGGCTTGCCCTCCTGGACCATGCGCTCGACGATCGCATCGAGCTGGCCGGCGTTCCATTTCAACAGCATCTGGTCGGGCTTGATGAGCTGGTCGAGCACATCGTCGGCGATCAGCAGGTACTTCTCCATCAACAGCGGTGCGATGGTGCTATTGTAGCCCTCGCCGACGGTGTCGCCGGGAAGGTCGGCGGCGACCTTGGGATCGACGCCCAGCAGATCATGCAGGGTGTTGGCGTACTCGCTGCGCGAGAGGCGGCGGATGATGCCGGGTCCCGGATCCTTGGGCGCCAGGCGCTTGAGGCTGGTGACCCAGGCAATCAGCTGGTTGCGCTCGTCATCCGCGGGTTGGTGCTTCTCCTGATCAGGTGGCATGACGCGCGCAAGCACCTTGGCGGCACAGGCTTTCCAGGTTGCCCGCTCGGTCAGGATCGCACTTCCGCTGGCCAGGGCTTTGAGGTTGAGGTCGCCCTTATGCTTCTCCGGACCGTGGCAGGCAATGCAGTAGGTATTAATGAGGGGGACGACTTGCTGCTGGAAGGCCGTCGTCAGCTGCGCCGGCGTCATGTCCGTGGCAGGTGGCTCCGCCCCTACCAGCCGGATCGACAGGCCCAGTGCGAGCAGCGCCAGGCGGCCCGCCGCAGCCCAGGCTCGCTGTGGCGGCAGGTGCAGGAATATCCAGATCGGCATGCATATGAATACGAATGCAGAGGTGGACATGTTGAGCGAAATGATGCAGCCAGGTCATGTGTGTGACGCCAGAGGTTCCGATCGACCCATGCTCCCCCGGATGCGACCCGGCGGAACCGAGCCTCTCCCTGCGGAATTATGTGTAACCCATTATAAATTTTATTCTTACGTAAATATTTGTGGGTGCGGTCTTGCCGGTCCTGGTCCCGCCTCCCGCCATCGCTCCATCGTCCGAGGATGAGCATGGCTCCGGGTCACCCGCGGGGGTGCGGGGCCGTCTGCCCGGATGCTGCATCGCGCACCAGGCTGTGATGCACCAGGAGGAGCCGCACACCCACCACGACCACCGGCACCAGCAGGCAGGCGCCGAAATTCGCCCACACGACGGTCGCCAAGCTGGTGTTGAGATGATCGCAAGCCAAGCGCACGAAATCGTTGTCGACATTCCCGTGCCCCAGGAGGTAGGTGTTCAGGGTCGCCTGATCATGTGTCAGCCTCCAGCACAACGACACCACATCGAGGATCAGCGACCAGCCCACGAAGCCATAGAGCCAGCGCTCGCCGGGATAGACCTCGGCCACCCCGGTCAGCCCGCGGTAGAGGAAGATGCCGCCGGCAACCAGTTGCCCGCCATGGCCCATCTCCAACCCCAGGGGCTCATCCCAACCGGTCAGGATGAGCAGGAGGAGGATGGCGCCGCCAACCGCGCAGAGGAGGGGCACCGGTGGCTGATCGCGATAGCGCCGGGCGAGGTCGGCGATCAGGACGAACACCAGCAGCGTCAGCCACCAGGAGCGGCCCAGGATGTGGGTGAATCCGCCACCATTCTGCAAGTCGAAGGACGGGATCGCGAGATGGCCGGTGAGCAGCGCAACCACCGTATGCCCCGTCTCATGGCAGAGGATGCCAAGCGCGTAGAGTATATAGTGAACCATTGGCAGGGTGTTCATCACCAGGATCGCCGCCGGCAGGGTCACGGCCAGGAGGATCAGTCCACGCATGGTCAGGGCCTGGGACCAGAGAGACGCGCGCACGGACGCTCCAGGACGCCTGGACGCCGGGTTGGGGTCGGTTGGGACAGGAGCTGGGGATGCGGCATGCGGCATGCGCCCACAGAGCGCGGCGACGCTCGCGGCGACGGCCGCCGCGGTGTCGCGCGGGTGGACCAGCTGTCCACAGGTGGTGCACACCATGCCCGCCGGTGTGGTGCGCAGCTGGGGGTGGGGACAGGCGGGAAGGGGCATGGGCGCGCGAGTATACCAGCCCTCGGGCGCCGGGGCAGCCGATACGCCGCCCGGAGAGGATCACGCGAGTATCACCGGCCAGGTCGGCGCGGCATTCGATGGCCCTGGCGCCAGCGCGGCACCTGAGATGATCAACCGGGTCCTGACGCCGCACCGCTGCGGTGGCACCGCCGTGCGGGCTGCCACTCGTGCACGCAGAGCCACCGCTGCCCGGGAGTTCCGATGCGCCTGCTCCTCGTCACCGCCTGGTTGCTGTTCGTCAGCTGCGCCATCGAGGGCGCCCAGGCGCCGCTGCCGACCGGCTGGCCGAGCGTGCTGCAGTTCGGCATCGCCGATGCACCCGGCGGAGCCCCGGTGCTGGCCCAGGCCGTCCCGGGCGGCTTCCGCTACACCTATTTCAGCGGCGGGGTCAATACCGGTGCGGGCTGGTCAACCTGGAACTCCCCCCCCGGCGACTATGCGACGCTCTATTTCCAGGAATCCATCACCAACGGCCTGGTCCCGGTGGGCATCTACTACCAGCTGCTGCAGTCAACACCTCACAGCGGCAGCGGCGAATCGGCCGAGGATCTCAGCAACTTCGGCAACCTCCTGACCATGAAGGCCTGGTTCGCCGACTTCACCCTGCTGCTGCAGAAGGCCGGGGCCTTCACCGGCAAGACGGTGGTGCTCAATGTCGAACCGGATCTGTGGGGCTACTTCGAGCAGGCCGCCACCGCCGCCGGGGGGGTCGCCAATGTGCCGGGTCAGGTGGGCGCCTGCGGCGGCGATGTCGTGGGCTATGCCAACAATGTCGCCGGCTTCGCCCAGGCGATCATCCATCTGCGCAACCTCTACGCACCCAATGTCCTGATCGGATTCAATGCCAGCATCTGGGGCACCGGCTGGGACCTGCTGACCTCGGTCCCGAAGCCGGACGATGCCAAGGCCATGGCGATGGGCCAGCAGTCGGCCGCCTATTTCGCCTCGCTGGGTGCCCAGCTCGACCTGCTGTTCGGCGAGACCCTCGATGCCGATTCCGCCTACGACCAGATCATCCGCGGCGATGCGCTCGACTGGTTCCAGAGCGACGACTACCGCCACCTCGGCGAATTCGACGCCAACCTTTCCGCCAATGCCAATCTCCGCATCGTCCTGTGGCAGACCCCGATCGGCAACACCCTGATGCAATCCTGCAACAACAGCTCGGGGCACTACCAGAGCAACCAGGTGGAATGGCTGCTCGACAATCTGGCCAATGATCAGCTCGCCGATTTCGCCAATGATGGCGTCATCGCCGTGCTCTTCGGCGGTGGCCAGCCCAGCGATACCCAGCCCAGCGATGCCGACGGTGATGGCGTGACCGATCCCGGCCCGATAGCGGCCAATCCATCCAGCAGCAACCAGAATCCCAACACTATCCAAGCCGTCCTGGGTGCCGCGGGATCGGCGCCGGTCTTCGCTGCCGCCGCCGCCACGCTGACCACTCCCAATGCCGCTGATGATGATGGCGGCTATCTGCGCTGGAAGCTCTATGAGTACTACCAGGCCGGACCGCTGGTGCTCAGCGCAGGAGCTGCCGGCGCCAGCCAACTCGCCTTCGTCGTCCAGCCATCGACGACGGTGGCCGGCAGCACCATTGCTCCTGCGGTCCAGGTCGCCATCCAGGACACTACCGGCACGACCGTGACGGCCACAGCCGGAAACATCACCCTCGCACTCGCCTCCGGTTCGGGCTCGCTGCTCGGGACGTTGACCGTTCCCACCATCCAAGGCGTCGCCACCTTCTCCTCCCTCTCACTCACCACCCCTGGGACCGGCTATACCCTCTCCGCCACCGCCGGCATCCTCACCAGCGCCACCAGCGCGCCGTTTTCCGTCACCACCCCTCCATTGCCGTCGATCACCTCGTTCGCACCCACCTCCGGTGGCATCGGTGCGTCCGTGGTGATTCAGGGGGCCAATTTCGTCGGCGTGACGGCAGTGCAGTTCGCCGGCAGCGCAGCAAGCTTCTCAAGCTCCTCCACCACCCAGTGCACCGCCACCATCCCCGTCGGCGCCACCAGCGGGACCATCAGCATCACCGCGCTCGGCGGCACCGGCACCAGCAGCACCTCTTTCACCGTCATCCCCGCACCGGTGATCACCTCAATCAGCCCCACGTCCGGGGGCAGCGGCACCCAAGTGCAGATCGACGGCAGCAACTTCGCCGGCACGACCCTGGTCAGCTTCAATGGCACCGCTGCCTCCTTCACCGTCAATGGCGCCGGCACGCAGATCACCACCACCGTCCCGGGCGGAGCGACCAATGGCCCGATCACCGTCACCACCCCGGGTGGCTCGGCATCGTCGGGCATCTACAGGACCGGGATCTCGCCCAACCCCACGGCGTCATCGTCTGGGAAGGGATGCGGCAGCGGCTGGGTCTCCGCCATTGGCATCCTGGGACTGCTGGGCGCGGTGCGCCGCCGCCACAGCACCCTACCGACGCGCCGCGCCCACTGCGATGACAGGTCCACCCTCTGGCGGTAAAAGCGCCGGCTCACCTGGAGGAGAGCGGACAGGACATCGGCGTAGCGCGCCATTACGGGCAAGCGACTCGCGATCACGGTGCGGTGCCATGCTCCTGCGTTGAGAGGCAGAGGCGATACCCAGAGACATCCTGACTATCCTCGATTGCACCATGGAAGCGCATCGCCGACCGGCAATCATAGGCCAGGCATTGGTAGGCACCCCCACGCCGGACCCGTGATGCCCCGGCCGGGGGTCCAACCGGATCACTGACGTCGGAGAGTCTGTACGCGGCATAGACGTCGCCGCACCACTCGAAGACATTGCCATGCATATCGTACAATCCCCATGGATTGGCCAGCTTCTGCTTCACCGGATGCGTCACGCCATGGGCATTGGCGCGGAACCAGCCCACCTGCTCCAACGTCAGTCCTCCATACGGCTCGTCGATCCCCGCGCGGCAGGCATACTCCCATTCCGCTTCACTTGGGAAGCGCGCTTGGGCTCCTGGAACGCGCGTGTTCAGCGTGGCATTGAAGAGGGCGCACTGCGTCCAGGAGACCGAGTCTACCGGAAGCTCGGCATCTGCGCTGATGTGCGCGCTCGGATTGGTGCCCATCGCAGCGACCCAGAATCCCTGGGTCACGACGCTGTCCCCCAGCCAGAAGCCATGGGTCAGAGTGACGGTATGCAGGGTCTCGCCGGAGACCCATTCAGGGAGCGCACCGCCGCTGATGGCACGCTCCTGTTCCTGCGGTGGGCTGCCCATGATGAAATGCCCCGGGGGTATCCAGCGCATCCGCTGCACCACGCCGGCAATGGCGAAGTCCGCCCAGGTCCCGGCGTGGTCGCAGCCCATGCCGATGGCAGAGGCCCAGCTGGGACGGGCAGGCGACGGGCTGATCGGCGCCTCATCGGCAATGCCTCCGAGGGAGCATGCGACCAGGATGGCGATGAGGCCAGATGCCGACCTCGGCATGCGGGCCACCCTGCCAATCCCGGTCGTGCCCATGATTGCCGTCATGTGGAGAATCGCCATTTCGAAGTAGCCTTACCCCTTGGACACGTCCGATCAACGTCCAATCCCGCTATTGGTGCGGGTCTGCCATTTGACCAAATATGGACCTAATCTCGCGCTCGGCACCGGTTGGGTCGCGAACAGCATTGACCCGCTGTCGACCCCAGTGAACGGGCACTCCGCATGCGCAATGGCAAGGGAAGTCAGGAGCGGTGGCTGCCGGTCATCAGCACTGACTTGACGGCGGTGAAGGCCTGATTGGCGTTCCGGCGGGACCTGCTGCGCGGGTCGGACCGAGGGGCGTTGTTCCTGGATCAGAATGGCCAGCGATTGTCCCACTCGTCTGCCGTCCACAGGCTCAGCCTGCCCTACCCCACCCGTAGACCGAACGCCCATCGCCAGCAGCCCACGTGTTCCGTCACTCGCTCCAGATTCCCAGCGTGATGCTGGCGACAGGCTTTCCCGGACCTGGGTCATAGCTCACGTCGAGGATCGCGCTGTTATGGGCTTCGCCTCCTAGTCAGCCGCCAGTCAGATGGTGCGGGTCACGGTCCCAGGGAAGCAGGGAAAGCTGCTGCCAGGATCATTAGCCAGATGCTCCCATCCAGAAGCGCGGATGGTGCTGTTGGGTCGAGTCGGTGTCCGCATCGAGAACGCTGGGCACGTATTGATGCCGGGCTTCCACTCGGCCCGGACCGACCCGAGAACGGTCTCGGGCCCGAATGGGGTATGAATTGCGATTAGCCGCTACCTCTGGCCGTTCATTCGCGATGCTGCCGACGCGTTGGATGATGTGCGTGGGGGATGCCTATGCGTTGATCACACGTCCAGCGTGTCGACATCGTTGACAGATGAATGCTGAGCACGACTGGCGACGAACGATCAAGCGTCTGAGGCTTTCCACGTCGAATCGCTCAGCAGCGGGGTCGAGGACCGAGAGCGAAACCGACGCCCCATATTGGCCGCATTTCCCACGTCGCACACCTTGAAATGCAGGATGGCAGTATATGTACCACGTATATCCTGGGAGCCGCCATGCCTCACCCTGCGCCATTCCCCTCTCGTCGCCACCGCGACGCACCCCTGCGTGTGCGTTCAACGGTATTCCGCAGCGGCAATAACCAGGCGGTACGCATTCCGGTCGCACTACGTCTTGATTGCAACGAGGTCACCATCCGCCGTGATGGCGCATCGTTGGTCATCGAACCAATCGGCGCCATCGGCTGGCCAGCCGGGTAATTCGATGCGATCGAGGCTGGTTCGACGCTGGTACGCCTCCCACAGCCGAAGGGAGCGCCTATCCGGCGCCTGGAAGGTCGGAGAGGATCCTCACCACCGTGCTGCTACTCGACGTCGACCTGCTGATTTCACATCTGCGCACGAAGCCCGATACCGAGAAATGGCTCATTGCCCATACACCAGCTGCCCTGGCCATCTCAACCGTCACGATCTTCGAAATCGAGAGCGGTGTCCACTTCGCTTGCGATCCCGAGCAGGAGCGCCGCAATGTCGCACGGGTGCTGAGTGCAATCAGCGTCCATCCCTTCGATGCCGATGGCGATCGTCATGCCACTGCCGAGCGCGCAGCCCCCTCGCGCTGCGGCTCCTCGATGGGTCCCCACGACACCTTGCTCGCAGGCCACGCCTTAGCATTGGGTGCTCGTGTCGTCACCGACAATCAGCGGGAATTCAAGCACGTGAGAGGACTGCGTGTTGAGGCCTGGCGAGAGCCCACCAAACGCTGAGATGCACGTGGGAAGCCTCCCCATCCGGCCTTTGCACTGTCCTGGAGGCGCCTCATCCTACGCTGATCCCAACTGCCATGACACGCCCCGCCCGACCTCTCCCCCCTCGCGGCCCCACGTCGGCGCTGGTGCGCGATTCTGCGCTGCCGCTCTACCACCAGCTCGCGGTGCGGCTCGAAGGGGAGATCCTCGCCCGCGCCCTCGAGGCCGGCGAGCGCTTCCATACCGACCGCGCGCTGGTCAGCCGCTTCGGCATCAGCCTGCTCACCGCCCGTCAGGCGGTCGACCAGCTGGTGGAGCGCGGGCTGCTCGAGCGGCGGCACGGCAGCGGCACCTATGTCACCGCGGCCGCCCGACGCCTGGTCGACGCCCACCTGGCCGAGACCATCGTCTTCTCCGGCTGGGGACCGGATGCGCTCAGCAGCATGCAGGCGATGTACTTCCGCTCGGTCTTCGAGGGCATGCGCGAGGAGGCGTCCACACGCGGGATGCAGCTGCTGTTCGACGATCCGGCCTGGCAGGAGCCGGGGGACATCGCCGCCGCAGTGCGGCGGCTGCGTCTGCGTGGCGCACTCATCCTGGTCGGCACCGGCAGCCGCGCACGCGCGCGCCTGTTCCAGTCCGGGGGCCTGCCGGTGGTGGCGGTGAACGAGGCCATCCCCGGCCTGCCCATGGTCCATCCCGATGACCGCGGTGGGGCGCTAGCGGGAACGCGCGCGCTCATCGCGCTGGGGCACCGCCTGATCGTGCATCTGAACAGCGGCGAGTCGACACCGCACTGGCGCTCAGTACGCCAGGGCTTCGAGGAGGCCGTGGGTGATCTGGGTGCGGCGGCGCTGACGGAACCGGTGATCAGCGCCAGCGCCGGGGGCGGCTCGGTGGCGGCGGGAGCGGCCGCCATGGCGCAGGCGCTGCGGCGCCATCCGACCCTCACGGCGGCCTTTGCCGGCAATGACCTGATGGCCATCGGCGCCATTCAGCACCTGCATGCCATCGGACGGCATGTCCCCCGGGCCATCAGCGTGCTCGGCTTCGATGGCATCGAGGCCGGGGACTTCTGCGTTCCGCCGCTGTCGACCATGGCTGTCGACCGGCACCAGCTCGGACGCTCCGCGGTACGCCTCCTGCTCGACGGCGGACCGCCCGCGGCGGTGCCGGTCACCCTCCGTGACCGCGGCAGCCTCGCGCCGCCCGCGCCCGCCGGACCGGCCTGAGCCGGTCCGGCGGGCAGCGCCTCAGGCCAGCTCCATGCCGCGCATCGTCCCGGTGGCGCTGGCAAAGCGGTCGGTGGCCACGCCCATGCGCTGGAGCAGCGAGACGTAGAGGGTGCTAAGCGGATAATTGCTCTTGCGGTCGAAGGCCAGGTGGCCGACATGGCGGTAGCCGCCACCGGCCAGCAGCACCGGCAGGTTGTCATTGGAATGCGAATTGGCGCTGCCCATGTTGGTGCCGTAGAGCACGGCGGTGAGATCGAGCAGGCTGCGCCCGCCCTGCTGCACGGATTTCAGGCTGTCGAGGAAGATCGCCAGCTCCTTGAACTGCGCCGCCTCGACCAGCGCCAGCTCCTTCATCACCGCCGGCCGGCTGCCGTGATGGGTCATCTCGTGAACCATCGAGTTGACGCCGGCAATCTCGCGCGGGGTGGTGGTGCCGGTATTGAAGCACAGGCTCACGATCCGCGTGGAATCGCTCTCCAGGGCGAGGCGCACCAGGGCCAGCATGGCCTTGGAGTGGGTGATCAGGCGCTGCGAGTCGGTCACCTCCTCCGGCTGCGGCTGTCCGGCCTTGGGCTTCGGCCGATCGACCCAGTTCTCGGATGCGGCAAGGCGCTTCTCCAGGTCGCGGATGGCGCTGAAGTACTGGTCGAGCTCTTGCCGGTCGGCGGCATTGACGCTGCCCTCGAGGGCCTTGGTGCGCTCGCGCAGCCCATCCAGGAGGCTGCGGTCGGCCTTCAGCCGCTCATGCGCGGCCAGCTTGGCCTCCGGGGTGTTCTCGACGAACAGCTGCTGGTAGAGCTTCACCGGGCTGCGCACTGGCGGGATCATCGCGCCGCTGCGGGTGTAGGAGATGCTCATGTCCTCGGCGCCCGCCATCAGCGTCAGCGAGGGGAAGCGAGTCTGGCTGCCGATCTGCTCGGCCATCACCTGGTCGAGCGACACGCTGTTGCGGAAGGACCCCCTGCTGGCGCCCGGCGCCCCGGTGAGGAAGGAGCGCTCGGCCGCGTGCCCGCCGTCGACGCCCGGGAGGGAGACGCCCGAGAAGACGGTGAAAGAGGGGCGGTGCTGCTTGAGCAGCTCGAGGTAGGGCGGTGCGACATAGTCGCTGCCGGCCTGCTGGGGGAAGAAGTACTCGGGCAGGATGCCCATGTTGGTCAGCATGCCGACGAAGCGCTTCGGGGGCTGGGCGGATACGGGCGTGTCGGCGCCGGCGGCCGCAGCCGGGAGCATCGCATCGAGCAGCGGCAGGGCGACCAGGACGCCGGCGGCCTTGAGCAGGGTGCGGCGGTCGAGCGGCCGGCGCCGGAGGAAATGGGGCATGGTCATGGTGTCGGCTCCGGTGTTACTTCGAACGGAAGAGGTCGCTCTGGATGATCTCATGCAGGATGGTGCGTAATCCATACTGCTTCGCCTTGGCCTTGCTGAGGATATCCTCCACCGCGGCGCGATCGGCGAAGGTGATTGGGGCTCCGGTGGCATAGGTGATCAGCTGGGTGGTGAAGGCGCGCGCAAGGCGGGCGGGATCGGCGACCAGGATGGCGCGCAGGGCATCGACATCGCTAAAGGTGCGGCCATCCACCAGGGTGCCGCTGCAGTCGACCGGCAGGCCTGGGTGGTATTCGACCGGATGGCCATTGACGATCTTGCGCTGGTCGTCCGGGCCGCTGCCCCCGACGGCGCGGTAGTGGTCGCGCCACGCCCCGGTGACATCGAAGCTCTCGAGGGCGAAGCCGTAGCTGTCCATCTTGGCGTGGCACGCCTTGCAGGTGTCATTGCGGCGATGCTTCTCCAGCTGCTCGCGCACGGTGGTCGCACCGCGCACATCCGGCTCGATCGCCCCGGCATCCGGCGGCGGCGGATCGGGCACGATGCCGAGGATGCGCTCGAGCACGAAGGCGCCGCGCTTCACCGGCGAGGTGGTGGTGCCGGCCGCGGTGACCTTGAGCACTGCCGCCTGGGTGAGCACGCCGCCGCGATGGCTGCCGGGCGGCAGGGCCACCTTGCGGATGTCCCAGCCGGAGACCCCGGGGATGCCGTAATGGCGGGCGAGCGGCTCGTTGAGCATGGAGAAGTCCGACTGCACGAGGTTGGTCACCGGTAGGTCGTTGGTGATCAGCTCGTTGAAGAAGGCGTGCGACTCCATCAGCATCGCCTCCGCTAGCCAGGGCATGAACTCGGGGTAGAGCTTCTTGTCCGGCTGGGTGGCGTAGATGTCGCGCAGCGACAGCCAGAGATCGAGGAAATGCTCGGTGAAGCGCGCCGCCTTCGCATCCTTGAGCATGCGCTCGGTCTGCGCATACAGCACCGCGGACTTGGTCAGCTCACCGGTATCCGCCAGCCGCGCGAGCTCGTCATCCGGGACCGAGCACCATAGGAGGAAGGACAGCCGCGCCGCCAGGGCATGCGCGCTGAGCGTGCCGGGCGCTTCGCGCAGGAGGAGGAAATCGGGCGCCGTCAGCATGCCCCGGTAGGCCGCCAGCATGGCGTCCTGGAAGGCGATCCCGGCCTCCAGGCGCTGGCGCACGATGTCCTCGTAGGGCGCGAGGTCGCTGGTGCTCACCGGACGGCGGAAAGCGCGGCGAGCGAAGCGCGCGAGCAGCCGCTGGGCATCCTGGGCGGGCGCAGCGGTCTCGACGTAGACCACCGGCCGCTTCTCCCCGCGTTCGCCATAGATATCCTTGGGGAATGACCACGGATTGCCTTGCGGCCAGCTCTGCTGGGTCGGTCGCGGCACCCCGAGCTCCTTGGTCCAGGTCTTGACCTGCAGATCGTCGAACAGCGCATGATGGCTGGCGGGCGGCCACTGGTCGTTGAACGGCCCCTCGAGCTCGACCCATTCGATGGCGATGCCGGGTGCTGCGGTCGGCGGCCCCTTGAGCGTGTCGGCATGGCCGAAATCGCGGATGTTCTCGCACGATGACAGGATGAAGCGCAGGTGGTCGTCGTAGGGGTGGATCATGCCGCCTCCGCGCGTCAGCCAGGCGGTCAGCTCGGCGACCGCCGGCTTGTTCGGCGGCAAGCCGACCGTGCCATAATGCTCGTTGCGGTGGTAGACGCCCCATGAGATGGCGCCGCCGCGATCGGTCGGCACCACCTTCTTGCCGTCCCAGGCGAAGCTGTAGCCGGAGACCCGCAGCTTGTGCCATCCGGTGAGCACAGGATGGATGGTGTCGAGGGAGCAGCGGTAGTCGGCGTCCTCGTTGCGGAACAGGCCCACCGCGGTGGCGGCGTGGTCATCATCGCGGATGGTGTAGGAGGTCGGCGCGGTGAAATGCTCGAGCAGGGTCAGGCCATTCAGGCCGATGCCGATGTGGTCATGCACCGACATGCCGAGCCAGCCCTCGCACTCCTTGCCCTCGTGGCGTGTCATATCCCACAGCCGGTAGCGGTGCTTGAACACCGGCGGCTTCTCCGGCAGCGGGCAGAGCGCCGCCTCGAGCGAGCGGTCGACCGCCGCCAGGTAGGCCTCCAGGTGGATCGAGGAGAAGTCGAGCGCGCCGGCGAGGCGGTCGAAGCCGTGCGAGCGCCCATCCTCTGGCAGAGAGTCCTTGACGTGCAGCGCAGGCATGGCGAGGAGATCGCGCACGCTCCATTCGAACTCGACGCGGTTGAGGCGGCGCAGCGGTGAGCGGCCGTCCTGGCGCCGGATCGCCAGCTCCGCGCTGGTCAGCCGCTCCGCCAGTCGTCCGGTCAGGATCGTCACCTCCGTCGGCTCGGGCCGCGGCTTCTTGGCCGGAGGCATCTCTCCACTGAGGATGCGGTCGTGGATCTTCACCCAGCGCACGACATTGTCCGGATCCTGCGGCTGCCAGGTGATGGCGGTCAGATCGAGGCCGGCCTTCTTGGTCTCATGATCATGGCAGTCATAGCAATGCTGCTTGAAGAACTCGGCCTCCGGAGCCGCCGGCTGCCCCACGGCATCGGACGCCGACATGAACGTGCCGCCGCCCAGCAGCGCACACACGAACATCCGAAAGAGGCGGCTCACGATCATAGATGCTTCCAATCAATGCGTGTTGCGACGCGGTGTGACCGACTGCCAGGTCATGCCGATGCGCAGCTCATCGACGCTGTAGGCGCGCTCGGTGCCGTTGTTGATGTGGATGGACCCCAGGACGCCATCGAAGTGGCACGGCACACCCGCCACGGTCCAGGACGAGGGCTCATGCATATCGATTGCATCGTGCTGGCCATAGACCTTGAGGAAGGCCTGATCCGGTGATCTGCGTCCAGTTACCAGCTTGAAGACGAAGAGGTAGGGCCGTCCATCCACGATCGGCTGCTCCGCCTGGCTGTTGCCGAAGTGGCTCATCAGCTCCGGGCAGCCATTGCTGAGGATGCCGAAGCCGATGCGGTCATCCGGCACCATTTCCGAGGTCAGCATGCAGCGGAACCACCAATGTGTCGGACCGCTAGCGACCGCGCTGCGGCAGACGAGCAGGCTGACATAGCGCACACCATCGCGGGCCATCGCGATCGGTTGGGCGAACAGCCGCATGCAGGCCTCGCGGTAGGTGCCTGGGCGCTCCGGCTCCGACGGGAGCTCCATGCGGCCACCGCGTGCAGGGAGCAGGTCATCGGGCATGGCGAGGCTGGCATCAGGGGTGAAGTCGATGACCAGGTCATTGCTCTGCTGGCTGCGGAACCAGGCGGAGCGCCAGCCCGTACCGCCATTGGCGTCCTTGCGCCTGCTGATGGTGGTTGGGAAACCGTAGCTGAAGCCGTCATAGCTGATCAGGGCGGCGTTGGGCGCTCCCGTCTCGATCCGCTCAAGCTGGGCATCGAGACGCACGGCGGTCACGGGCAGCGGCTCGCCGATGCGGTCCTCGGCCGAGCGCACGCGCACCGCCTGGCCCTGATGCAGCAGCGTCCCGGGATCGGCCGCCGCGGCTGACCGGCTGCGCCACTCGACGCCGCCTTCGAGCACCTGCACCTCGGTGATCCCACCGTCGCCGACGGTGACGGCGAATTCGGTGCCGAGGTCGCTGATCTCGGCCACCGGGGTGCGCAGGATGAAGCCGGCCACCGGCTTGGCTGCACGCACGGTCACGCTGCCGTGGCTGCATGCGGCGCTGCCGCCGGATTCGAGGCGCACCGCGACCGCACCCGAGAGCAGCAGCTCGGCCCCGCCATCGCAGCGCACCAGGGCGGTCCCCGCAGCCAGCTCCAGTTCTCCGGAAGCCAGCCGTTCGCCGGTCTCCCGCGGCGTGCCCCGCCAGACGCAATGGTCAGCGACCACCAGGGTGGCCACCAGCGTGGCCGGCGCGCTCTCCTGCGCGGGTCGCGTGGAGTGCGTGTACAGCAAGGAACCGGCCGTGATGATGGCGATCAACGCCGCAGCAGCGGTAGGGGCGAACCACGCCGGAGTGCGGCGTCGGGGCGCAGGCGCGGGCACCAGGGTCGGCTGGAGGGGCGTCAGGCGCTGCTGCACCCGCTGGGAGAAGGATCGCCCTTCCTCCGCCATCCGGCTGAGGGTAGCGGTGACGAAGCGCCCCGGCGCCTCGCGCTGGAGCGCCAGCGATAGCAGGCGGTGCTCGACATAATGTTCCCCCGCCAGGCGTGCACTCGCCGGGTCGGCTCGTAGCAGCGCTTCCAGCTCCGCCGCCTGGCCCGCTTCCAGTGCGCCATCGAGGAACTGCGACCACAGCTCTGCGAGCGCTGGTGTCATCGACTCGTCCGCCGCGGTCATGGGTGCTCGCTGCGCAGACGGCGGATCAGGCAGGTGTGCAGCTGCTCGCGCAGCTGGAACAGGCTCTTTTTGATCGCTCCCTCGGAGCGCTGGCGCAGCTGCGCCATCTGGCGCAGCGGCATCTCGTCGCTGTAGCGCTGGGTCAGGAGCGCACGGTCGTCGTCGTCCAGGGCCGCTAAACAGTCGCGCAGGGCGGTCAGGCGCTCATCGTCGCGCAGGTCCATCATCAGCGCCCGCCGTTCCAGCTCCTGCCACAGCGCGTGCGGGAAATAGCGCTCGTGGTAGTCGGCCAGGCGCCGCAAGCGCGTCAGCTCGGCCATCACCTGATAGCGGGCGATGGTGAACAGCCAGGTGCGGAAATCCGATCCAACCTGATAGCGGCCGAGATTCTTGAACGCCTCGACGAAGGTCGTCTGGGCGACGTCATCCGCGTCTGCCCCGGCGGGGCACCTAGCGGTGATCCAGGCGCGGACCGGCCACTCGAAATCCATCACCAGCGCCCCGAAGGCCTCCTGGTCGCCGGCTTGGGCGCGCAGGACGAGCGCATCGATGGCGGTGGGTTCGAGCATGGATCGGCCGGGTGCAGGAGGAGTCAGACCGGGAGAGGCAGGTCGTGCAGGTGCAGTACAGGATAGCAGCTGGTCAGGGGAGGTTACCCCAGCGTTGGCGTTCGCGGGCCCCGATGCCGAATGTGACTCCCACCCTGGGTGACCGGGCGAGCGGGGGCTGATGGGCTGTGGCTACGCTCAAAGGGCACGTAGAATACGACGTATGCCGTTGTCATGAAATACTCTGGGACGCCGCCCGTGGGTCGCTGAGGACGGCCTGAGGGCCCGCGATGCCTCGTGGTCAGCGACCGCTTTTGCTGCGCCGGCGGGTGCGTGGAGCCGACGGAGGAGCCTCGAAGCACCACTCGCCCAAGGCATCCAGCCGGTGGAAATCGACCACTGGCGGGAGACTCCAAGCGGCAAAGCGCTCCCCTCCCTGAGCGTGGTCGATGCGGGTCAGGTTGCCCCGCCAGCAGCTCCCCGCTACCGGTGGGACGACTCCGAGACCGGTGAACAGCGTCCACGGCAACACGACATCGACATCCCATCCGCACACCCTGCCGTGCTGCCGACGTATGGTCACCCGCTGGCGGGGCCGATCGGCCGGCGCCAGCCCCCAAGGCGTCCAGCGGGCACGCGGCCGTCCGTCGCTGGCGATGATGAGCGTCAGGCAGCTGCCGGCCGGAGAGACCTCATGTTCGAGGTAACGCGCGGCACGGACATCGCCCGGCGATGGCCAGGCGAAGAGCTCGACCACATCCTGGAGATAGAGCGGAGCGCCATCGTCGCGCATTTCTGCCGTAATCCGTCGGGACGTGCAGATGAAGCGCGCATGCAGGCCGTCGGCGGCTGCAAGCAGACTGACGCGGGTCGGCGGACACGGCCGCCTCCGGTCGAGCGGCTGCAGGCGATGCCAACGCCGCCCGCGCCAGGCGGTCGCATGGTCATAGGGCCCGAGCAGCGACCAGGGGATGCGCAGCGATGGCGCCGCGGGCGGGATCACAGGCTCGGTGCGCTGCAGGCGTGACGGGGAGCGTGCGGATGGCATGGTGGTAGGCTGCCGGACCTGGATGATCGCAGAACCCCGATATGCATTCGGCATCAGACGGTGTAACCCACCCCCTGACCAGGACTCGTGACCCCGCAGCCGTCCGCCTCATCCGCGGCCACCAACCCCCATGGCACTGCATGTGCGGAGGCGGCATCCCACCGAAAGACGAGTACATTGCGCGTCGGAGTCGGATGTTGAGAATCGACCGCTGACCGGCGCTGCAATGCTCCGGCCCGGATGGCACCGCCACCTGATCCCCATACGTAGCGGGTGGGATCACGCGCGTGGTGCGCTCGCCAGACCGGGGTCTGGCCCTGGACCGATCTCGGCCACCGGGATCTGGCTGCCGGAGGCATTGCCACAAATAACATCATAAGTGCATATATTATTCATATTTACAGAACAGGATCGGGGTGGACAATTCGCGCCTGAGCAGCACCCCATGCTGCCAATGCTCGGTCATTGAATGGCATTCCGGTTCACCGTCGATGGCTGACGACCTGGAGGACACACCATGGAGATGCCAAGCAGCGACCCGATACCACGCCCGTGTCACCGTCGCTGTGCCACGATCGCGACGATGTGATGGGTGGTCGACGGTGATCCACTTGCTGCACATCCACCTGACCTCCCACTTCATCGGCAGCAGGTTCCGCACGCTGATGCGCAGACCCTCATGCCGACCGACGCCATGTCTGGACATCCACACAGGGAGACTGCGGTGGGTGATGGTGTGGATGTGTCCTCTCTTGCGTCGCACCTGATCCCATGGGTGGGCTCGCTGACGTGACACGCACGACGCACACCAGTCGGATTCCACCTGGACGATCCCGCGAGATGCCGTCGAGACCGTCTCCAGGTCCGGCTCACCACTGCGAGCAGGCCAATACCAACTTTGCGATCAGGATGCCGCGGCGCTATTATGGAAATAGTTGCGCCGGCACCTGGTATGAGTGCCAATCGCCATCGTGTCCCTGCACGGTGGGCGCACGAGCCCTCCAGCTCCGGCGCCCACCGCGCACGGTGATCTCAATGCCCGCCTGTCCTGCGTCTCTCTGCGAGGCCATCACCATGTTTAGCGAGGACATCATCCCGTGAGTACCGTCAGCAAAGGGAGCGATCAGCGCGATGACTTCGGTGAAAGTCTCCTGGTGTTCAGGAATTCGAGCGGGGTTGAATGCCGTGGAACGTTGATGAGCGTCACCCAGCAGATGGCCGTCTTCGAGGTCTACAATCCGTATTCGATCGTGCAGTTGAGCGAGGTCCTCAATGAGCTGCGCATCAGCCGGGGCGATCGCACGGTCTATGCCGGCAAGGCCGTGGTCAGCAATCTCGTCAACACCGGGTTGATGCTCATCGTCTCGGCCACGCTGGTGGACGACTGGTCATCGAAACGCACTCTCAAGCTCAGCGATGAGATCGTCTCCGAGGTCTCGGTGTTCGTCAACGACTGGGAGCAGACCCAGGGGCGGCTGCTGCCGTCCTACCTCTCGATCGTCAATCGCTTCCGCAATTTCCTCGAGGAGCTCAGCCGCTGGCTCGGTCAAGGAGAGGCCCTGGCGGGCATCTCCGATCCGGCGACGCCCGATTCAGCCAAGCGGAACTTCGTCCACGATGTGATGAATGGCGTCGGCGGGAAGATCTGGGAGTTGATGAAGGGGTTCGAGGCGGCGGCGCAGGACGTCGCGCCGGATGCGGTCAACATCCACAAATCCTATGCCCGGCGCGAGATCCATCCGCTCATCCTGTGCTCGCCCTTCCTCCACCGCACCTTCACAAAGCCCCTGGGATATGCCGGCGACTATGAGATGGTCAACATGATCCTGACCGATCCCATCAAGGGTCCCAACACCTACGCCCGCATCCTCAATCTGCTCAACCTCAACGGCGCCGCCGCCACCGCCCACCGCAACCGCATCGCGATGCTGGTCGCCTACCTCAGGCAGAGCGCCAGCGCCGCCAGCGCACGCGGGCAGAAGCTGCGGGTGCTCAACATCGCCTGCGGACCGGCGGCCGAAATCCAGCAATTCGCCAAGGATCCCCTGGTGGCATCCTGCGAATTCACCCTGCTCGACTTCAATGCCGAGACCCTGAAGTATGCCACTGCCATGATCGAAGGCGTGGCTAGGGATGCGAAGACCACGGTATCGATCACCACCATCCTGAAATCCATCCATGACCTGCTCAAGGAGACCTCGAGCCGCTTCGACAGCCAGCGCGCGCTGCCGAGCTATGACCTGGTCTACTGCGCCGGGCTGTTTGATTACCTCTCCGACAAGATCTGCCAGCGCCTGGTGCGGCTATTCACCCACATGACCCGTCCCGGCGGCATGGTGCTGGTGACCAATGTCCACAGCGACAATCCCAACCGCCTGTACATGGAGCACCTCCTGGAATGGCACCTCTACCACCGCAATGACGCCCAGATGCTGTCGCTCGCCCCGGGCGATGTGCCGGCGCGCACCGTCCGCGACCAGACCGGAGTGAACATCTTCCTCGAGATAACCAAGCCGGGTTCCGCATGACGACCGCGGAAGCGCCGCTCCAGGCGCGCTATGCCGTTGCCAGCCGTGCCCTGCGCATGCGCCTGTCGGTTGCCGGTGCGATCATCGCCCTGGCCCTCATCCCCGCCGGTTCGCTGCTGGACCTGGTGGTGTATCCGACGCACTTCTGGACCTTCCTGGTCGGTCGTCTGGTGTTCGATGCTGTCCTGGCGGTGATCCTCGCCTGCCATTTCCTGCCCTTCGGGCTGCGTTGGATCAAGGTCCTGGGCTTCGCCTGGGTCATGGTGCCGATCGTGGCGATGTCCTGGCTGATCTACGAGACGGAAGGTTCCCGTTCGCCCTATTATACCGGCCTGCTGCTGGTCAACATGGGCGTCTGCACGCTCTTCAGCTGGACCACCTTCGAGGCGATCTGCTGCTGCATCGCCATCCTCGTCTGCTATCTGCTCGCCTGCCTCGGCAATCCGACCCCGATCGATACCCACTACCTGCTCAACAACCTGTTCTTCATCACCCTGACCGCGATCATCTGCACCATCGGCTGCCATTTCTCCGCGCGTAGACAGTATGAGGACTTCCGCCTGCGCGATGAGCTCGACAGCCGCAACCACGAACTGGCCGGCTCCTATGCCAAGCTCGCGGAGATGGATCGCCTGCGCAGCCAGTTCTTCGCCAATGTCAGCCATGAGCTGCGCACCCCGCTGACCCTGATCATCGCTCCCATCGAGGACCTCCTGCGCCGGGGCCATCAGCTCAGCGATACCACCGCCGAGGCGCTCGGCATTGCCCGCCAGAACGCCCTGCGCCTGCTCAAGCTGATCAACGACCTGCTCGAACTGGTGCGCCTGGAGGACAAGGGCATCGCCATCCGCAAGGAGGTGTTCGATGCCGCGCCGTTCGCCATCGGCATCGCCGAGACCATCCGCTATCTCGCCGATGCCAAGGGCCTGACCCTGGAATGCAGCGCCCCGACCGAGGCGCTGCCGGTCGATGCCGATCCCTCGCGCCTTGAGAAGATCGTCCTCAACCTCCTGACCAATGCGATCAAGTTCACCCCGCGCGGCGGCACCATCGCCATCCGCACGCGCCGCAGCGCCGAGCGCGCACTCATCGAGATCGAGGACAATGGCATCGGCATCCCGGAAAGCGAGATGGCGAACCTCTTCAGCCGCTTCCACCAGGTCGACGGCTCGTCGACCAGGAAGTTCCAGGGCGTGGGCATCGGCTTGGCGCTGGTGAAGGAGCTGGTCGAGGAGCATGGCGGGGTGATCACCCCGCACAGCACGCTCGGCCGCGGCACAACCATGACGGTGGCGCTGCCACTGCATTCCGTCGACGCGCTGCGCCAGCTGCAGCCACCCGCTCGCACCTCCGAGGAGCACGAGGACGATGTGGTGAGCGAGATCTACCGCAGCGCCGAACGGCGCGGCGGCGTGACCCTGGACGAGGGCAGCGACGTCGAGGGCCAGCATGCCGGTGCCGGCACGCATACGGTGCTGGTGGTGGATGACGAGCCGGACATGCGGCGCTTCATCGCCTCGCGCCTGGCAGACCGCTACCGCATCCTGCAGTCGGACCATGGAGAACGCGCGGTCGCCCTGGCGCTCGAGCGCATTCCCGATCTCATCCTCCTCGACCTCATGCTGCCGGGCATGGATGGCATCCAGGTGTGCCGCACCCTGCGCGGGCATGCGAGCATGGCGAGGACCAAGATCATCCTGCTGACCGCCCGCATGGACGAGGCCTCGAAGATCACCGCGCTGGAGAACGGCGCCGACGACTTCCTGACCAAGCCGTTCTCGATCCTCGAGATCCAGACCCGGGTCGCCAACCTGCTGCGCACCGCCGATCTGCAGCGTTCGGAGCTCGAACGCGCCACCGAGCTGGAACAGACGCTTGCGCGGCTCAAGGCCACCGAGTCGCAGCTGGTCCAGAGCGAGAAGATGAGCGCCCTGGGGACGGTGGCGGCCGGATTGATGCACGAGGTGAACAATCCCCTGAACTTCACCCTCACCGCCCTGCAGGTCGCCTATGGCTGCATCCCCCCGGGCGATGCCAGCCTGAAGGAGATCTTCGACGACATCGGCCAGGGCATGGCGCGCATCAAGACCATCGTCAGCGACCTGAGCATGTTCGCCTACAAGTCGAGCGGACGCGAGAACGACATCGTCGATCTGGGCGCGGTGATCGAATCGTCACTGCGGCTGGTGGCCTTCGAGCTGCGCACCGTCCAGGTGGAACGCCAGGTCCCCTCCGGCCTGCTGGTGCAGGGTTCGCAGACGCAGCTGAGCCATGTCTTCATGAACATGCTCATCAATTCGAGCAAGGCGCTGAAGGATGCGGCCGATCGCCAGCCGACGATAGCGATAACCGCGCAGCAGGATGGCGCCGGTACCACCATCTTGGTGCGGGACAACGGCTGCGGCATCGCTGCGGAGGTCATACCGCGGATCTTCGAGCCCTTCTTCACCACCCGCACCGTCGGCCAGGGGACTGGGCTCGGGCTGAGCATCTGCCATACCATCATCGCCAACCACGGCGGCACCATCGCTGTGCGCAGCGAACACCACCACTGGACGGAATTCTCCATACACCTCCCGCGTCCCAACAGCGGCCGGCCGCAAGCCACCAAGGAATGAGCCCCATGAGCACCCCTGATGTGAAGAAGTTCTCCGTGTTGTATGTCGACGACGAGGAGCAGGCGCTCAAGTACTTCCCCATCCTGTTCAAAGATTTCCGCTGCCTGACCGCGAATTCCGCCCGCGAGGCGCGCGCGATCTTCGCCGCGCAGGGGGACTCGATCGGCGTGCTGATCACCGACCAGCGCATGCCGGGCGAGAGCGGCGTCGACCTGCTGACCTGGGTGCGCAGCGCCTATCCGCGCGTGGTGCGCATCCTCACCACCGCCTACACCGACATCGACAGCGCCATCGCCTCGGTCAATTCCGGCGAGATCTACCGCTATGTGGTCAAGCCCTGGAACGCCCGCGAGCTGGTCGGCATCCTGATGCATGCGATGGAGTGGCACATCATCGCCCGCGAACGCGACAGCCTGCTGCGCGAGAAGCTCTCGACCCTGCAGACCCTGGTGATGCTGGACCGCGTGCGCGCGTTCGCGGTCCTCGCCGCAGGCCTGACGCCGCGCCTGCAGAACACCCTCACGGCGCTGAAATCCTACATCGAGCAGGCGCCTGCACCTGGCGGGGACGGTGGTTCTCCCTCGCTCGATGGCGGCGATCCCTATGCCCGCGTCCAGGCAGAGAGCCGACGACTGGTCGACTTGACGCAGGCCATCAGCCGCGATGTCGCGGCCGATGCTCCGCGCTTCACCGTCCAGCCGCTCGGTGATCTGCTCGCGCCGGCGCGCGCGCTCGCCGGCGCGCACGGACCGGCAGCGGTGGCGGTCGAGCTCCAGACCACGGTGACGGCGATCACCAGCGATGGCCATCTGGTCGCGCGCCTCTTCGCCCTGCTGGCGGCGGAGGCGCTGGCGGTGGACCCGGCGGCGCCGCGGCTGGATATCCGGGTCGCTGACGGCCCGCCGCTCCAGGGCCAGCGGAGCGTCGCGGTCACTGTGCGCACCGGCGGCGCGCCTTGGACGCCGGCACAGCATGCGGGGCTGTATGCCACCCTCAGCTTCGCTGGCGGGGTGCAGCCGCACCCGGCACGACTGCTGTCGGCGACCTTCATCGCCCACCACCATGGCGGTCAGGTGGATGTCCACCCGCAGGGCCCCGCAGGGCCCGGGTTCACCGTCACCCTGCCGGTGGACGCCCGTGCGCAGGCTCCCAGCGCCGTGCCGAGCGCCTGGGTGGATGACATCCTCACCTTCCAACGTGATTCCTGATGCCCGACGCCGTATTGCCGAGCAGGTGGATGCCGCTAGAACCCTCATCGAGGTGCCCCATCGCTACCATCTTGCTCCGCTGCGTCCTCCCCTGCCTGTGCCTGCTCCTGGTCGCATGCGAGACGGAATCGTCACCTTCCCCGAGCCCGGCGCACGCTGGCGGGGTGGACTTCGACCAGGTCGCCAGCGATGCTCTTGAGGCGATGAAGCAGCATGCCGGGGCGATCAATGCCAACGGCGCCGCCATCGTCGCCTACATCCCGGGCGAGGCGACCAGATCGTGGGCATCGCGCATGCTGGTGGTCGGCTCATTCAGCAAGAACAACACCAATGTACTCGGCATCGTCTACACCAAGGCCGCGGAGATGGCCGACACCCTGAAGGACAGCGGCAGCGGTGTCAGGCCGTCGCTGAAGGGCGAGAATGGCTACAAGGGCGGCGTCATCCAGCAGGTCCCCGGGGGCTATGTGCTGGCCGCCTTCTCCGGAGCGAAATCGGAGGATGACGTGTCGTTCTCCCGGGCCGGCCTGGAGATCCTGGCCAAGGCCTACGGCGCGCTGCCAGCCGGCAAGTAGCTCAACCACCGCATGCCGTGATGAGGACTCCGCCTGGGGTGCCTCGTTCTCGCGTTGGGACTAGTGGACCGCCGCTGAGCCGACGTCGGTCTCGGTCTCAATCAGAGACTGGAGCGGTATGCGCAGGCCAGCGTGAAGGCGCCGGATCATGGACAGGGTCAGGCCACGACGGCGGTTGAGTATATCGGACACCCGTGCGCGATTGCCAATGAAGGGTTCCAGGTCTCTGCGCGTCAGACCACGTTGGTTCATCTGAAATTCGATGGCGGCCACTGGATCCGTCGGGCCAAGGGGATGATGCTCATCGTCAAATGCGGTTATGAGCAGTCCGAGCATTTCGAGTTCATCCCCTTGTGGAGAGCCCTTCTTGACGCCTAGCGCGACGAGTTCGGCAACGCGCTTCTGGGCGCGCTCATATTCACGTACTGATCGAATGGGGCGGGTCGGACTCATAGGGCTTTCTTCCATTTCGGGTTTGTGAGCAGGAGATCGTACTGGGCATGCGATCCAATGAACTTCACGAGGACCATCTTGACATCGTACACCATGAGGACGATGAGGCGGAATTCATTGCGCCGGATGTTGAAGCAGATCCAACCACCAGTGAGGTTGTCGGCGCTGCGAAGATCCTTGCGAACATCATGGAAATTCCGCCACGTAGCCTTACGGACGATCTTCGACCATTGCACAAGCTCCTGCCGTGCCCGCTCATTGGCTTCCCGGAAGGTTCGCAGGGTTCCGAGACTCATGAGCTGCATGATCGATGATAAATGCTTCCAGAATGGAAACAATGGTTGTGTTTCCATTCTGGAAACCGAGGTGCTGCCAGTTTCACGCGAATCGAGAGCCACTATGTGCCCCGTCCAGGTTCCCGGCGCGACGTCGGCGACGGTTGAGCATAGCCGCGCCTCCGGGTAGCCGACCCTGCGGCCGATCTGCTCCAGCTGCCGATAGTGTGGCACGAGCAGGTGGTCGAGATCTGGATTTCCAGACCCAGACTGCGTGCAGATGGGCTCACTTCCCAGACGCTCGGCGACGGCACCGCCATGATTCGGCATCACGCCTGAACCGCTTGCCAACCTCGTGAGCGGCGGCGGCTCACCAAGGCTGGACGGGCGCACCAGCCACCACCTGGCGCTGGTCACTGATTGAAGGCAAACTCGGCGCTGTTTATCAGCGCCCAGCCCAAATAGGCGGCGCCGCGCCTATTGGGGGCCAGCGACATGACCTTGAGGCCATACTCCATTTCCGCCGCGGTCGGCGCCCGCGACAGGATGGCTGCATAGAGGATGAACACCTTGTCCTCGGCGGCATGCATCCTGGCCAGACCGCGCGAGAGCACCGATGACGGATCTCCGAGGATGGTGGTTTCCACCAATCCATTCATCAGTTCGAGGGCCTGGGTCAGGTTCATGGCATCGCTGGCATTGTCCATCAGCTGCCGGTTGGACTGGCCGAAGACGCGCAGGAAATGGCCCGGCGGCGTCGGCGACAACAACTCGGACGCGCGACGGTACGGGCTGGTCGAGGCATGCGCATCGGCATACGGCGAGAGGATGTCCGCTTGCGTCCTGAGCAGCTCGCGCTTGGCCACGACCTCCTTGATCTCCGTTTCAAGGGCGGGCTTGTCCGTGTCCGAGGCGGCAGCGAGCTTCTCGCGTCTGAAGACGATGTCCTTCTCGACATTATCGAGCTCAACCTGGGCATCCGCGACCTTGAGCACCAGCGGTGCCAGCTGATCCGGGCTCTTCGCCCTGTTGACCTCGTAGAAGCGGTACAGCGCCTCGGCGCTCGCGTCCCTGATGCCATCGACCTCGGCCACGGTCAACGTCATCAGCGAATCCCACATCTGCTCGGCTGACAGCCGGCGCAGCGGTTGCCCTTCGTGATGGAATTGCAGGCGATCGGCATCGCCCATGACCGTCTGCGCCTGATAGGCATTGGTGGCGCAGATGGCGGCTTGGAAGAGGCGGGTATCGTAGTGCACATCCTTCAGCAGCTGGACCAGGTAGTCGGCAAGCGCAGCGTTGAAGGGCCTAGTCTGATCGGTGAGCTGATCGAGCGGCTCGATCAGCCCGACGCGCATGAGCCGCTTCCACAGCCGGTTGACCGCAACCATGGTGAAGCGGGGGTTGCCCGGGGCGGTCAGCCACCTGCCGTAGACCGCGCGCGCACGCTTGCTTGCATCGGTGAGTATCTGCTCGTCAAATATCGTCCTGGCTTGGACCAGGTCGTCCGGCTTCGCATCGTTGTACTGGTAGTTGCTCGGCAGGGCGATCTCCCCCAGATCCCCCGAGGAGACGTGCATGCCGATGGTCTCTTCGACCAGTTGGGTGACCTGGGCGGCCGTATAGGGGACCGGCTGGAATGACCCCCACTTGCCCCAGCCCGTCGATACCGGACGCGTGGCGCTGTGCTCGGCCAAGGTCTTGACCGCGCCATCGAGCAGACCCAGCGGGGCTGCCACCTCGGTTCCCGCTGTGAAGGCCGCCATCTGGTAGAAGTCCTTGCGCGTCCATTTGTCGAAGGGGTGGTCGTGGCATTGGGCGCAGGCCACGCGGGTGCCGAGGAAGAGCCGGACGGTATTGGCCATGTTGTCCAGCGGCATGCCAGCATCGGTCACATAGAAGCCGGTGGCGCCATTGCCCCGGGCGCAGGTCGGACCGGACGCGGTGATCAACTGGTAGACCAGGCGGTCATAGGGCGTATTGCTGCGGATGGATTGCTTGATCCAGTCGATGTAGGGGCGTCCGTCGTAGCGATCCTGCAGCCGCGTCCGCGCACGCAGCATGTCGGCCCACCAGTTGAAGGTGGTGCTGACGTAGGCCTCGCTCTCGAGCAGCCGCCGGACCAGGGCATTGCGCTTGTCCGCTTTGGTCGAGGCGAGGAACTCGAGCGTCTCATCGATGGTGGGGATGCGGCCGGCCAGATCGAGGTACACCCGGCGCAGGAATTGCGGGTCCTTGGTCCGCGGCTGGGGCTTGATCTGGTCGCGGGCCAAGCCGGCATCGATCAGGGCGTCGATGGCTTTGGCCGCATCCTTGATCAGCTTGTCATCCAGGAAGGATTTGGCGCGCGGGGTGACCCTGGGTTCGCCCGACGGGACGAAGCTCGTACCCGTCACCTCCTCGGCTGCCAAGGCACGGTTGCCCGGCCACCACGGCGCTGCCATGGCCAGCGAGCCGACAACCAGTCCGATCATGAGCAGCCGCATACCGACCTCCTGTCTGGACCGACGACCACCGCATACCTGCATTTCCAGGATATCCCCGCATGCCTCCCACCGCAGGTCCCGCTGCCGTACGGCGCATCGGATTCACACTCGCCAGCCCGCTGGAAAACATGCGCCGATTCCTGATCTGCCAATGGGGTGATTGTCACTCGCGCCCATCCGCCTGCAAGGCGAACCTGCCTGCCATGGCCGCAGCCGCAGCCGCAGCACTCATGGGATGAGCGGTCCTGGTGCCCCGCAGCACTCCCCCCAGGTGGCCTTCAATGCCCAGACGCCGTGCTGCTATCCGCTCGGATGTCGCTGCAACTACCTATGATAGAAATGGTTGCGTGGCAGGTCTGCATGCGCGCAGGAGTAGTTGACGATCCCCGCCATGGGGGGAGCTGACGTGCGTCTCAACACCAGGGACGCCCAATACGGCTGTCGACACATCCGTGGTGACTGTCGATCCCCTGCAACCATGTCCATGCACTTGGTCATTGCGAGGTCGCTGCGGCAGCACCGCGCCCTCAATCGGCGATCGACGCCATGACCGGCTCCTACATCGACGCTCTCGCTCGGAACACCAGCTCGATGCACCGCGGCAGGAGGTATTCCCCTTCGAGCTCAGCATGCATGCCAAGGGTCACTTGCAGCGCATCGAGTCCGAATCCGACGATGCGCAGGTCGTCATCCGGAAGCGCGCATTGCGCCCGGTTGACCAGCACCAGCAGGGAGCGGATCTCTGCCTGCGTCTCATCATGCGTCTCGTTCATCTGATGGATGCGGTGCATGCACTCGTGCATCGACGGCAACTGCGCATCCGGGGACAGCGCCACGTGGACACAGAAGGGGAAGCAGGTGGTCTCCTCCTCCTGCATATGCTCCATCAGACGTGCGCAGAAGCTGAGCCATCCCCTATGCAAAGCGATGCTCTCCTCCGTATGGTGCTGTTCAGAGAGCCAGGAGATGAGATGTCCCAGTCGGATCAGCTCCCAGCGAATCGCCTGATGCTGGCGGTCACGGAGCACCGCGACCAGCTCCGGGATGGGCGCTGTGGCCGAACCATTCGCATAATCCAGCAGCGGCTGCGCGGCACGAGCGAGCATGAGCAGCGTTTGGCGAGCATCGGCGCTACCGTCAGCAATTGACTCCGCGGTTGCGATCCCAAGGGCGGCACAGGCGTGATCGAGCTCGGGATACGCGGATGCAAAGTCGCAGCGGCGATCCTGTACCGAGAACGAGAAGACCGCTCCCTGGTTCCTGGCCGCATGGGTGATTGGCCGCACCGACTCCGCGGTCGGTGAGCGTCCGGGAGCGCATCGGCTGGTATCGTGCGTGAATGGTGGCATACGACCTCCAGAATGTGGGTGGTCCGCTCATTATTATTCTAAACAGATGATCTTATCCATATATTGCTGCCCGAAACCGGCGCCGCTCAGCTCGCATGTCTCGAGCGATGTCGTCAGATGTCATTTTGGCATGCGGCCTCGTCTACGTGCTCCTCCCAGAAGTTGCTGATCCGGGTTCGGAAGCCCCCTGCAGTTGGCGCTTCGGCTGGTGGATGCAGGTCGGATCGCTGGCGAAGGCGTCGCCGGTGGCGGCGAAGGCGCGGCTGCGGCTGCCTCCGCACAGCTGCTGGAAGGAGCACCATCCGCATTTGCCGCTGAAGGTCTCGGGCTGGCGCAGACGGACGAAGAGCGCCTGCTGGCGGTAGACGTCGGCCAGGCTCGCCGTGCGCACAGTGCCCGCCACCAGGGGCAGGAAGCCCGAGGGGCTGATCTCGCCGGTATGGCTGATGAAGACCAGGCCGTTGCCATCGTTGACCGTGCGTGGCGCGCGGTTGCCGGGGGTGCGCAGGGATTCTCCCGCCGCTCCGGCCGCAAGCGCTGCCGCGCGCCGCTGCGCCAGGACGCGGTAATAGGGCTGGCCGGCGGTGGTCTTGATATCGAAGCTGGTGGCGGGCTCCAAAGCGAGCGCGGCCAGGAGACGGTAGACCTGCTCATGCTCGAGCGGGGTCGGCAGGAGATCGGCAGCAGCGCGACCGGTCGCGACCAGGGCGAAGACCGACCACAGCCGCGCATCCAGGTATTCGACCATGCGGGCGATCTGCTCTAGCTGGCCGATGTTATGGCGCGAGACGGTGGTATTGACCTGGATCTCCAGGCCCAGACGGCGAGCGGTGTTCAGCGCATCGATGGTGCGGGCAAAGGTCCCTGGCACACCGCGGAAGGCATCATGGGTGGCCGCATCGGCGCCATCCAGGCTGAGGGCGATGCGCTTTATTCCGCTGTCCTGCAGCGCCCCGATCGCCGCAGCGGTGAGCAGCGGTGTGGCCGAGGGGGTGATGGCCATGCGCAGCCCCAGGCGCGTACCATGGGCGATGAGCTGGTGGAGATCGGGGCGCTTGAGCGGGTCACCCCCGGTGAAGACCATCAGCACCACGCCGAAGTGCTCGCGCACGTGATCGAGGAGGGCCATGCCCTCGGTGGTGGTGAGCTGCTGCGCGGAGGGGTCCGGCTGCGCATCGGCGCGGCAATGCTGGCAGGCGAGATCGCAGGCCCGCGTGACCTCCCAGATGACGATGAAGGGGGCACGATTGAAGTCGAACGCGGGCCGGAGGCTCATGGCCTGACGGCGGCAGGACCGCTCTGGTCCGGGCTACCGGTCTCGACCATCAGCGCCGCGATGGTGGTGGTACGGTAGACCTCCTCGAGCTGACCGCGGACATGCGACAGCAGGCGGTGCAGGCGATCGAGGACCTTATTCGGGCTGGGAGCCACCGCCCCATCTGGACCCTCATGCAGGCGAGGCAGCTGATCGGCCGCCTCCACCACATCATAGACGGTGATGTCTTCCGCCCGGTGGCGCAGGGTGAAGCCGCCATGCGGTCCCCGCTGCGATGCCACCAGGCCCGAGCGGTTGAGCCCCTGCAGGATCTTCGCCAGGTAGCCCACCGACACAGCGGTATGTTGGCTGATGGCCTCGGCGGTCATCGGCTCGCCGGGATGGGCGGCGAGGCAGACGACCGCCCGTAAGGCATATTCGCCGGTCAAGGTGATCATGGTTCCTCCTCGGGGGCATCGACGGCGGTCTCGTCCGTCAGCACTCGGTCGTTGGCCGTACCGGTGGAGCTCACCGGTCCAGCCAGGTTCAGAGACAGGCGCACGCGCCAGAGACCGGGGCGCTGCACCGAGACGACCAACGGCTGCGTGGGATCGGGCCAGGCGATGACACGGTCGCAGCGCAGGTCGTCTGGGCGGTAGAGTGCGATCTGGGTGTCCTTCGCCGGGCCGGCACCGACCGGCGCGGCGAGCTGGAAGCGCAGCCGCAGCGGACCGTCGCCTTGGGCGGCGAAGTGATAGCCAGCGGCGCGGAAATCGCTGCGCGACTGCTTGTCGACATCGTAATGCACGGACGACTGGTAGGGCAGCTCCTCCACCAGGCCCAGCCGCAGGCGATGCGCGGTCATCACGAAGATCAGGCTCGGGATGACGGTGATGCCGAGCACGATGACCGGCAGCCAGGGCCAGGGGTTGAAGGTGCTGGTCTGGGGCTGGTTCATGGGGCACGCAGGGTGATAGGCAGGTCGACATGGGTGCCGGAGCTGCTGGTGATGGAGAGGATGGTGGCGCGATCGCTGCCATGCAGGCGTTGTTCCGGGATATCGACCGTCGGAGTGATCTCGCGGCGCTGGTTCGGGCCCAATACCACCACCGGCTCCACCAGGTGCAGGGACGCACCCAGATCGTCGGGCAGGCCGAAGGTGACGCGCTGTTCGTCGCCGGTGCGATTGATGACCGACAAGGTGAGATCCTGGCGCACGAGCTGGTTGCCCGCGGCATCGCGCACCAGTGAGGGCATGGCACCGACACGCAGGCGCATGACTTGCAGATCGGTGCGCGAGCCGATGCGGATGGCAGAGACCGCCAGCAGCACCGCGAGCACCGCGCCATAGATAAGGGTGCGCGGACGCAGCACCTGGCGCGGCTGACCGCTGAGCTGGTTCTCGCTGCGGTAGGCGATCAGGCCCGCCGGCCGACCCAGCTTGGCCATGACGCCATCGCAAGCGTCGATGCAGGCCAAGCAGTTGATGCACTCCAGCTGGCTGCCATTGCGGATGTCGATGGCGGTCGGGCATACCGAGACGCAGAGCTTGCAGTCGACGCAGTCGCCCAACGCCGCCGGCGCCTCGGCGGCCGCCGATTTCGCGGCCTTGCCGCGCGGCTCGCCGCGACGCGCATCGTAGGCCGGCACAAGGGAATGACGATCGAGCATCGCTGCCTGCAGCCGACCGTAGGGGCAGACGATGGTGCAGGTCTGCTCGCGGAACCAGGCGAAGTTGAACAGCATGGCGGCAGTCAGCAGGCCCGCGAACAGGGCGCCGCCCGGATGCTCGGCGGCATCGATATGGATGCCGCCGACCATGGCGTCCGCTCCGGTGAAGAGGGCGGCAACCGCGCTCGCCAGGGTCATGCACACCAGCAGGAAGAGCGCCCATTTGACCAGCTTGCGCAGGATGAGCCCGGGGTGCAGCCCCGCGTGATCCTGGCGGATGCGCCGATGAGCCGGACCTTCGAGCAGTTCCTCGATCGGCCGGAAGATGAATTCCAGCAAGGCGTTGTGCGGGCACAGCCAGCCGCAGAACACTCGACCCACCAGGGAGACGGCGAGCAGGGTGCCGATGATGGCCATCAGCAGGAGGAGCAGCAGGTAGCTGAGATCTTGTGGCCAGAACACCTGCCCGAGGACGGTGTACTGCGAGTGGGGGAAGTCGATGCACAGGACCGGACGACCGGCGATGCGCAGATGGGGCAGGGCGATCACCAGGGCGGTGATCAGGTAGGCCACCACCAAGCGGCGGCGGCGCCAGATACCGGGGACGATGTGGACATAGACCCATTTCCGTCGACCACGACGGTCGACGGATGCCATGACAGAGCGGAAGTCGTCGCTGACATCGTCCATGGGGGATCAATAGGTGATCGGGTTGTCTTTTTCACGCGTCAGATCGGCGGGCTTACCGGGCTTGAAGCCGGCCCGGCTGAGGCTGACCACGTAGATCGCCAGATTGTTGATGTCGTCAGGGGACAGCGCCGCCTTCTGCGGCGGCATGACGTTGTTGGCACGGCCATTGGTGATGCCCTCCACGATGTCGGTCATATTCGAGCCATAGATCCAATAGCGGTCGCAGAGATTCGGGCCGATCAGGCCGGTGCCTTCAGGACCGTGGCAGATCGAGCACCCGACCGTGCCGAACAGCGTCTTCCCCCGGGCGATGCGCTCGGGATCGTGGCTGAGGGCGCGCAACGACTCCTCGGTCAGCGGGCCAGTCTGGTGCTTGGCGCGCTCAGCGGCGATGGCCGCCGTTTCCTTGGTCCAGCGATCCACGCCGATCTGGCCGTTGCCGAAATGGAAATAGGCGACGTACCAGATGGCGAAGACCACGCTGATCCACAGCATCGCCAGCCACCAGCGGGGGAGGTCGTTGTCGTATTCGGTAATGCCATCGAAGGAGTGGTCGCGCTCGCGATCGATGTTGCCGCCGCCGGCGTCGGTGCTTCCAGTACTAGACATGCGGGGTTCCTTTCTGCTGGTTGTCGTCATCGAGGGCCATGCTCTCCATGCGCCGATGATGCGCCTTGCGGCGGTCGGTGGCGATGTAGAGCACGACTAGGCTTGCGAGTCCGACGAACAGCAGCAAGGCGAAGAGGGCGAGGCTGTTCGGATGGGCGTTGAGGTAGTTTTGCATGATCAGTGTCCTGCTGTGCTCACCGTCGCGGGAGACGGTTTCCCGAGATCGGTGCCGAGCCGTTGGAGGTAGGCGATCACGGCGACGATCTCCTTCTTCTCGAGGTCCTTGTCGTCCTTCAGGCGCGGCTCCTTGCGCAGCTCGTTGGCCACCACGAGTGCCTGCGCCCGCGCATTGCTCTCGGCCTGCTCGATGTCGGCCGCCTTGTAGGGGGTGAACATCGGCATGCCTGCCAGCACCGCGAGCTTGGTGCCGATGTCGCTGAGATCCATGTCATCGCTGATCAGCCAGGGATAGTTCGGCATGACCGTCACGGTCGACATCGACGAGGGGCGCTGCAGATGGTAGTAATGCCAGGCGGCGGAGGGCCGCAGCACGCCTTCGCGACCGAGATCGGGGCCCGTGCGCTTCGAACCCCAGAGGAAGGGGCGGTCGTAGATGCCCTCCCCGGGCCTGGTGTACTGGCCGCCATAGCGTTCGGTCTCGGCGCGCAGGGTGCGGATCATCTGGGTATGGCAGTTGCTGCACCCCTCGCGGATGTAGATGTCGCGTCCGGTCAGCTCGAGCGGGGTATAGGGCGTGACCGAGGCGATTTTGGGCGACAGCGCGCCCTGGATCATATTCGGCACGATCTCGCACAGCCCGCCGATCGCCAATGCGCCGGCGGCGAACAGGATCATCACCGCGGGCCAGCGCTCGACCAGGCTGTGCATCGAGGTCGAGAAATCTCGCCATCCCGACTTCGACAGCGCGGCATCGATCTGCGCCACGTATTCGGTGTCGCGGATCAGGGGCGGCGCCTGGACGGTCTCATCCTGCACCGGCTTGCCGTGGCAGATGGTCTGGAACACGTTGATCGCGCACAGCACCATGCCGGCCAGGTAGATCAGACCGGCGCCCAGGCGCACCCAGAAGAAGGGGATGGTGGCGCGCACGATCTCGGACCAGTCGCGGTAGACCAGGTGCGAGTTGCTGTCGAAGGCCAGCTGCATCGATCCCTCGGTGATGCCAGCGATCCACATTGCCACGGCGTAGATGCAGATGCCGATGGTGGCGATCCAGAAGTGCAGGTTGGCCATCGCTTCGGACCACAGCGTGGTGCGGCACAGGCGCGGGATCATCCAGTAGATGATGCCGAAGGTCAGCAGGCCGACCCAGCCGAGGGCGCCGCTGTGGACATGGCCGATGGTCCAGTCGGTGTCGTGGCTGAGGGCATTGACATCGCGCAGTGCGAGCAGGCAGCCCTCGAAGGTCGCCATGCCGTAGAAGGTCACCGCGCCGACCAGGAACTTGAGCACCGCGCTGGTGCGCACCTTGTCCCAGGCGCCGCGCAAGGTCAGCAGGCCGTTGATCATGCCGCCCCACGACGGGGCGATCAGCATCACGCTGAACACCACCCCAAGGGTCTGGGCCCATTCCGGCAGGGCGGTATTCAGGAGATGATGGGGACCGGCCCAGATGTAGAGGAAGATCAGCGACCAGAAGTGCACGATCGATAGGCGGTAGCTGTAGATCGGACGCTCGGCGGCCTTGGGCAGGAAATAGTACATCATCCCGAGGAAGGGCGTGGTGAGGAAAAAGGCGACGGCGTTATGGCCGTACCACCACTCCACCAGCGCATCCTGCACCCCGGCATAGACTGGATAGGACTTGAGGAACGATACCGGAACCGCCAGGCCGTTGATCACGTGCAGCATGGTGATGCCGAGGAAGGTGGCGATGTAGAACCAGATCGCGACATAGAGATGGCGCTCGCGCCGCTTGAGGATGGTGCCGATCATGTTGATGCCGAAGGCGACCCACACCACGGCGATGGCGATCTTGATCGGCCATTCCAGCTCGGCGTACTCCTTGCTAGTGGTCTTGCCCAGCGGCAGGGTGATCGCCGCCGCGAGGATGATCAGCTGCCAGCCCCAGAAGTTGATGCGCGACAGCACATCGCTGTACATGCGCGCCTTGAGCAGGCGCTGCAGCGAATAGTAGAATCCGGCGAAGATGGCGTTGCCGGCGAAGGCGAACACCACCGCGTTGGTATGCAGCGGCCGGATGCGGCCGTAGCTCAGCCAGGGGAGGTCGAAATTGGCTGCGGGCCAGGCGAGCTGCAGTGCGATCAGCACTCCGACGAGCATGCCGACGAGGCCCCAGACCACGGTCGCGATGATGAAGTCGCGGACCGAGCGGTTGTCGTAGGCGAAGGTGTCGAGCGTGGCTGCTGCGGGGGTGGCGGGTTCTCCGGTAACGGCGTCACTGGTCATGGGGTGGGGTCCTTGAGTCGGGTCGCGTCGGGCCGGGGGGGGCCTCGACAGGTGGATCGTCTGCCAGCAGCCGCAGCGGCGGCGTATCGAGATCGTCGAGCTGGCCGGAGCGGATCAGGAGGATCAGCAGGGCCACGGCGATCGCGAAGATCGCCAGGGCGATGCCAGTGAAGAGGAAGAGCATGGACATGTGTGGTTCGCGGAGGGGAAATTACACCCGGTTTTCAAAATGTAAACGGATATTTATATCTTTAAACAATCAAATTGTCATAGACATGGAGACGCAGAATGGCACGCTGCTCGCATGAGCGATCCGCAGCTGACCTGGCAGGCCGCCGGCCTGGTGCTCGGCCTCGGCCTGGCCTGGACCTCGGTCCACTGCGCCGGCATGTGCGGTCCGCTGGTCGTGGGACTGCGCATCGGCAGGCTTGGCGCCCTCGCTCCCGGCGATCCCCCCTCCACGCGCACGGTGATCAGCCAGCTCGGCGCTTATCAGTTCGTACGCGCCGCCGTCTACGCCCTGCTGGGCGCGGCAGCGGGCTGGACCGGAGCTGGCATCGCCAAGGATCTGCATGGTGGCGAGCTGTGGCTGGGCATCGCCCTGGCGGCGGCATTCTTCATCGCCGCGCTGGTCAAGCTCGGCCATCCCGCCAGCCTCGCTCGCCTGATCAGCCGCACGGGCTCGTCCACCCCGGTCGCTGCCCTGCTGCTGCGCGCGCTGCCGGCGCGCCTCGCCCGCCGGCCGGTGTTCGCTGCCGCCGCGCTGGGCGCGGCGATGGCGTTCCTCCCCTGCGGCATCGTGCTGTGGGCGCTCGGCCTCGCTGCGGCCAGCGCCGACCCGCTGCAGGGCGCGCTGGTGATGGTGATCCTGGTAGCGATGACCACGCCGGCCCTGGCCGCCTCCACCGCCATCACCGCCGTCGCCAGCCGGTGGCGCGGAGGGCTGCGCACCTGGTGCGGACGCTGGCTGCCCTCGGCCTCGCTCGCCTTCAGCGGCGCATGGATCCTCTTCATGGCCATCAGCCGGAGCGCGGCGGCGTGCTGCCATCACCTGAGCCCGGTGTGACTCATGCCTGAGAGCGCCCGTCTCTGCCAGCACTGCGCCACCTCCCTCGCCCCGGCCGACCAGGACTTCTGCTGTCCGGGCTGCCAGGCGGCGCATGCGGTGATCAACGCCTGTGGACTGAGCGACTTCTACCGCCTGCGCGGACAATCGGCAGAGCGCATCACCACACCGAGCGCCGATGTGAGCGCCGAGCGCGACGCCCTCGCTGCGGTGGTAGTCGGCCGGAAGGATGGCCTGAGCGAGGTCCGCTGGCATGTGGTGGGCATGCACTGCGCCGCCTGCGTCTGGCTGCTCGAGCAGCTGCCCCGGATCGACCATGGGGTGCGCTGCGCCCGCGTCAGCATCGCCACCGGGCGGCTGACCGTGGTCTTCGACCCGACGCACAGCTCTCCCGCCGCACAGGTGCGCCTGCTGGGGTCGCTCGGCTACCGCGCCAAGCCGTTCGCCCAGGCCAGCACCCATCGTCGTGATGAACGCCGCCATCTGCTGATCCGCCTGGCGATCGCCTCCGCCTCCGCGCTGGGGGCGATGCACCTCTCGCTCAACCTCTATGCCGGCGAGATGACCCGCGATCTCGACCCGAGCGCCACCCGGATGTTCGGTCTGTGCGCCTTCGGCTTGGCGGTCCCGGGACTGACCTACGGGGCGGCACCCTTCTACCGCGCCGCCATCACGGCGCTCCGCCATGGCCGGCTGACCATGGATGTCAGCGCCACCCTGGTGATCCTGGTCGGGGTGGTGGCCAGCATCGTCAACCTGCTGCAGGGGTCGCGCGAACTGTACTTCGATGCCGTGACCATGTTCGTCGCCCTGCTGCTCGCCGGCAGGGTAGCGGTGCTGGCCGCCGGCAGCCGGGTCGCCAATGCGACCGAGGCGCTGGACCACCTAATGCCGCTGGTGGCTCGGCGCACAGGGCCGTCCGGCAGAACCGAGAACGTCCAGACCGCGGAGCTGCGCCCAGGGGATCGCGTCGAGGTGCTCAACGGCGAGGTCGTCCCCTGCGATGGCCTGTTGCAGGATGCGCCGGCGAGCATCGATGCCGCCGCCCTCAGCGGCGAATCGCGGCCGGTGCAGCTGGTCCCTGGCGACATCGTCTTCGCAGGTACCACCTGCCTCGCCGACCATCTCTGCCTGCAGGTGGGCGCGACCGGTGCTGCGACCCGCATGGGCCGGGTGCTGAGCGCCATCGGGGATGCGGCCTCCCGCCCAACCGCCCTGATCCGCATCGCCGACCGCTTGCAGACCATCTTCATCCTCTCGGTGACCGCAGCTGCCTTGGGCACCATCCTGGTATCCTGGCTCACTGGTGGTCCGGGCGGTGGAGTTCGCGGCCTCGAGCGCGCCATCGCCCTGGTGCTGGTCAGCTGCCCGTGCGCCCTCGGCTTGGCGACACCCCTGGTCCAGGCCCTGGCGGTCTCACGCGCAGCGGTACGCGGCATCCTGGTGCGCGATGCCGGTGCGCTGGAAGCCCTCGGCGGCATGCGTGCGGGTGGCGGTAACATCCGCCATCTGGTCTTCGACAAGACCGGCACGCTTACTGAGGGCCGCCTGCGGGTGGTCGCCTGGCAGTGGCAAAGCGGCGACGCCGCGCTGCAGGAGTGGGGGCGCATGGCGGTGGCCGCCGCCGAAGCCCGTTCGCAGCATCCGCTCGCTCTCGCCATCAGCACTGAGCTGGGACTATCCGCCGTGCTCCCGATCACCGAGTGGTCTGAGATCCCCGGTCAGGGACTGCGCTGCCAGACCGAACGGGGCGTGCTGTGCATCGGCAATCAGCGCCTCACCGGGGTCGAGTGCGGTGCCATGCGGCTCGATGGGCCTGAGGACACGGTGATCGCCGTCACCCTCGACGGTGTCGTGCTGGCGCACATCGCCTGTACCGATCCCATCCGCCCGGGAGCCGCGGCGCTGCTCACCCAGCTGCGCGCGGCCGGCATCTCCACCCATCTCTGCTCGGGCGATGATCCACGCGTAGCGCATGCGGTCGGAGCGGAGCTCGGCTTCTCCACCGAGGAGATCCATGGCGGCATGGCGCCAGAGGACAAGGCCGACCTGGTCACCATGCTCCACCGCTCGGGGGCGGTCGCTGTCATCGGAGATGGCGTCAACGATGCCGCCGCCCTCGCCCGTGCCGATCTCGCCATCGGCCTACGCGGCGGAGTCGAGGCAGCGATCGCCAGCTGCCAGGTGTTCGTGGCCCGCAATGACGCCTGGCAGGGGCTGCAGGAGCTGCTTGCCGGCTGCGCCGCTGCCAATGCCCAGGTTCGCCTCATCCTCGCCATCTCGCTGGTCTATAATGCTGCCGGAATCGTCCTGGCGATGATGGGTGTCTGGGGCCCCTACCTCTGTGCGGTGGCGATGCCGCTCAGTTCGATCACCGCCGTGGCCATGGCCTCGGCCGGGCGCTATTTCCTCGCCAGCACTCCAGACCGGTCGACGCCTGCGCAAGCGCTCCCGCTAGTGCCCCCATTGGCCCCGCTCGGCACCCAGGGGTGATGAGCGGACGTCGGTCCTGCCACTTCTGGCGGTGACCGCATGTAGCGCGCAGCACGGCCGGCTCCTCCTCGCTCCCCCAAACATGACATGAGCCGGCAGCGTCAGGCCTAGCGACCACGCCAAACCGCCGCATGCGGCCTTCCTGCCGACTCGTGATGCCACCGTGGCTTAGGCCCTCCTAGCGCCCCGCTGGGCTCGCGGCCACCCCCAAAGGTGGCACACGCCCGCACGCTTTGGCCAGACCCTTGCATTGCGTGCAATCGTCTAGAAATACATGACTTGTGGGTGATTAATTTCCTCTTCTCTGGAACCCCGGGCCGAGTACGCTTAATTGTAGATAAGTCGGTCTTAATATTTCTACATCTGTTGTAGTTGATTAGAGTATGGCGCTGCCCAAAGCGCTGCGAACGGGACGCCCCGGTGGAGATGGAAATCAGTGACACAGCATATGTGGCAGCGGGACCGGCTGAGACCCAGGTGGATGGCATCACCCCCTGCCAGGATCCACCCTGCTGGCCCGTTGCTCTGCTCCGCGCGCTGCATCGGCCCGTCCACTTGCGCTGCTGAACCTGGAGCGACAGCACGGCATCGATTGAGGCGAGTGGACCGTTCTCGCACGCATGCACTTGCTCCCCAGCTGGCTCCAGCGTCCAGCCAGCTGCATGCTTAGCCGCGTGAGCCCGTCATGACAGCGGTCGCGGCATCATTCCCTGGCGTTCTCGACGTCGTGCCGGATGCCATTGTGATCATCGACAGCATCGGGTCCATGGTCGAGGTCAATGAGCAGGCGATTCAGCTGTTCGGCTACGCACGTCCCGATCTCGTCGGCCAACCGGTGGAGCTGCTCATACCAGAACGGTTCCATCAGCAGCATCTCCAGCACCGGACGCGCTTCCTGTCCCAGCCGAAGCGGCGGGCGATGGGCTCCGGACTGGATCTCTGGGGCAAGCGCAGGGACGGCAGCGAGTTCGAGATCGAGATCAGCCTGAATCCGATCAGGACTGCGGAAGGCCTCTATGTCGCCAGCGCCATCCGCGACGTGACCGAGCGCAAGAGCGCCGAACGCGAACGCCTCGCCTCCCTCATCGACGCCACCAGCGATGCCATCATCGGCGTCCAGTTGGACGGCGTCATATCGCATTGGAGCACCGGAGCGATCCGGATGTTCAACTATGCCCCCGAGGAGGTGATCGGACGATCGATCTCGCTGCTGTCCCCTGAGGAGCCCTGGGTCGAGCAGTCACCGACCGTCCAGCGTCTAGCCCAGGGCGAACCACTCGACCTCGTCGATGCCAGGCGTCGGCGCAAGGACGGCAGCACCATCCACATCTCGCTGACGATGACCCCAATTCGCGATGCCGCGCAGGCCACCATCGGCGTCTCGATGGTGGCACGCGACATCACCGTCCGGAAGCTGGAGGAGAATCGCCTGCAGTTGGCTGCCATCGTCGACTCCTCGGACGATGCAATTATCGGCAAGACCAACGACGGTATCATCACGTCGTGGAATCCGGGTGCCGAGAAGATGTTCGGCTTCTCGGCTGGCGAGGCGATCGGCCGGCCGATCCTGATGTGCATCCCCCCAGAGCGGGCTGGGGAGGAGACGCATATCCTCAACCGCATCATGGCCGGTAAGTGCGTCGATCACTTCGATACCCGTCGGCGGCGCAAGGACGGCAGGGACATCGATGTCTCCATCACCGTCTCGCCCATCCGCGATGCGAGCGGAACCATCATTGGCGCCTCGAAGATCGCACGCGACATCACCCAGAGGGCCAACGCCGAACGGCGCCTTCTGGTGCAGCTGGCCCGCCTGCACCTCCTGAACCGCATCTCCCGTGCCATCGCTGAGCGCCAAGACCTGCCCAGCATCTTCCAGGTCGTGGTCAACAGCCTGGAGGACGACCTGCCCGTCGATTTCTGCTGCGCCTGCCTGCTGGAACCGCCATACGATCGCCTGACCATCGCCAGCATCGGCGCGCACAGCCAGGCCATGGCCGACTCCCTCTCACTGCATGCACTCTCAACGATCCCCGTGATTGCGAATGGGCTATCCTGCTGCCTAGATGGCCAGCTCATCCATGAGCCGGATCTCGCCCTGCTCGAACTGCCATTGTCGCGCCAATTCGCAGCCGCGGGGCTGCGTTCCCTGGTCGTCGCCCCCCTCCAAGTGGACAGCACATTCTTCGGCATGATCATCGCTTCGCGCCGTCAACCACAGGGCTTCACCAGCGGCGACTGCGAGTTCCTGCGCCAGCTGGGCGATCATGTCGCCCTCGCCGCGCACCAATCTCAACTGCACACCTCGCTGCAGCAGGCCTATCATGACCTCCACCGTTCGCAGCAGGCCGCCATGCAGCAGGAGCGCCTGCGTGCGCTCGGAGAAATGGCCGCCGGAATCGCCCATGACATCAATAATGCCTTGTCGCCTGTGGCCCTCTATTCGGAATGGCTGCTGGGCAAAGAGTCCGGGCTGAGCGATCGGGCGCGCAAGTACCTGGAGATCATGTACCGTTCGATCGACGATGTCGCCTCCACCATCGCCCGGTTGGGCGAGTTCTACCGCCAGCGCCCGCCGCAGCTGGCCCTCGAAGCGGCCAACCTCAACCTGCTCGTTCAGCACGTCATCGACTTGACGCGGGCGCGCTGGAACGACATGCCGCAGCAGCGAGGCCTGCTCATCCGAATGGTGACCTCCCTGGATCCGGCGCTGCCCGCGATCATGGGGGTGGCCAGTGAAGTGCGCGAGGCGCTGACCAACCTGGTCTTCAATGCCGTGGATGCCATGCCCGACGGCGGCACCCTGACGCTGGCGACCCGCACCACCGAGGCGCGCACAGGACCTGGCGGCGTGCGCATCCCAGAGCGGGTGCTCGTGGAGATCTGCGATACCGGCATCGGCATGGATGAAGAGACCCGCCGGCGCTGCTTGGAACCCTTCTTCTCCACCAAAGGGGAGCGTGGCAGCGGTCTCGGCTTGGCGATGGTCTACGGGATGGCCCGCCGTCACCACGCGGAGATAGAGATCGACACCGAGGTGAATCGTGGGACGACCATGCGGCTCTCCTTCGCCATCCCGCACACCCGGACCGAGGGTGAGCCACCGCCGCTCCTCTCGTCGATCCCGGCGCGTCTGCGCCTGCTGGTCATCGATGATGATCCCATCCTGCTCAATTCGCTGCGCACCATCCTAGAGGATGACGGCCATCAGGTGGTCGCCGAGCATGTAAGCACCCGGGCCATCGAGCTCTTCCGTACAGCCTGGCCTACGGCCGAGCGCTTCTCGGCGGTGATCACCGATCTGGGTATGCCGCACTGCGACGGGCGCCAGGTCGCCAGCGCAATCAAGGACGTCTCAGCGACTACGCCGGTGATCCTGCTCACCGGCTGGGGACGGACGATGGTCGCGGATGGTGAATTGCCGATGCATGTGGATTACGTCCTGGCCAAACCGCCCAAGCTCGCCGAGCTGCGCCAGGCGCTGATGCACTGCTGCCCACCGCCGCTGGCGTGATCGCCACCACTGTGGCGCGCGCTGACGCTCCCTAGCCCGCAAGCACCAGGGTGGCGGTCACCAGCGATGGCGTCACGCTCGCGGTGAATCCGCGATGATCGCAAAGCAGGCGCATGATGCGGTTTTCGGGCAGGAAGCTGAGGAAGACCCGCTTGAGGCCCACCTGCCTGGCGATGGCGATCAGCATCTCGAAAAGACGGGAGCCGAGCGTATGGCGCTGCCAATGATCGGCGACCAGCACCGCCAGCTCTCCGACCTGGAGGTCCTGCTGGCGATTGATGCGGCCGACACCGATCACTTCCGTGCTCCCATCCTGCCGCACATGCTCGGCGATGAGCACCACCTCCTTGGCCGGATCCGGATGGCAGACCCGCTCGAGCCGTGCATGGGCGATGCGGGTCATCAGCGGGATGTCCATGAAGTAGCGGAAGCGGACGGTGTGCAGGGAGAGCTGCTGGTGCAGGGCCACCAGGCCCGCTTCGTCCTCCGGCTGCACCGGTCTGACGGTGACCTGCGTGCCATCATTGAGGACCAGCGTGGTGCGTTGATGGGCGAGATCGGCCAAGCCCCCACCCGTCGTCAGCTCCACCGGCGGGGATGGGAATCCCGCCAGTTCCGCTGCCTCGACATGAGGTTCCAGCTGCCCTGATGGGAGCGACATGCGTGACGAGGCGTTCATGGTCAATCCTATCATGTCATGAGGTCGAATGGAAGGGGTACGGACCGGTGGTTAGGCTGTCGCCACCCCATAGCCTCCTTCTATTATTAGTCTAATTGGATATCAATATCCTGTTATTATCTTGTCGGCAGGTGTGTGATACCAGGGTCTTGGCTTGCAATGCCTGCTTCGCTGTCGCTACGGACCAGCGGAATCCCCGGCGACTGACCATTGCCACAGGCGGCCTGACTTACCGGTTTCAGCGCCTCGCCCGTCATGTGCTCGTAGGCTCACGCACGCGACCCGTTACTCCCTGGTGCAATGAGCGGGCCAGCCTTATTCCTCGTGCCGAGGGAACGCACACAGGGGTCGGGTGGATTGGGGCTGGGTGAGCAAATGCTGGATGGTCAGCTTCTTGAATGCGGTCTCGACCGCCAGCATGGCATTGTCGAGTCCGCGGTGCAGCGGGCAGAGGTTCGGTCCATGCCCCTCGAGACCGAGCGGGCACTCGGTGATGCGACGGATGGGGTCGATCGCCTGCACGACGGCATAGACAGTGAGGTCCTTGGGTGGGCCGACGAGGGTGAAGCCGCCATACAGCCCCCGCTGCGAGGTCACCAATCCGGCCTTGGCCAGGCCCTGCATGATCTTGGCCAGGTACCCCACCGGGACCTTGGTGCCATTGGCGATGGACTCGGCGGTATGGGCGACGCTCGGCGTATCCGCAAGGAACACGATCGCTCGCAGGGCATATTCGGTCGTCTGAGATATCATGACGGACTTTCACGGGGAAGGGAAACGCACCACACATGCAGGATGCTATGAGACATATATATCCGCTTATTTATATATTACAATCAAGCCCCGCTGGGGCAGGTACTTCGGCCTAATGCAGAGTTTCCGATTGCAGAGGGCGGTTTCTCCATTTAGACTTAACTCCTTTCCGTCGAAGGGTTTGTCATGCCGGATAAGACTGTCATTTGGATCGATGAGGGCTGCATCCAGTGCGGCTGGTGCCAGAATCTCGAACCGGCGATCTTCTTCGTCAGCCAGCACGGGTGCGTGATCCGTTCGGATGCCCGTCGTGACATCACCCAGAGCGAGAACCGCGACGAACGCAGCCTGCTGCGCCCGGGCGTGCTCGACGCCGAGGGCGTGGTGTTCATGCGCTTCATCGCCGACGGCTGCCCGGTCCAGGTCATCAAACTCTCCGCCGACATCCCCGAAGGGGTGCTGCTCCAGAATCTCTGACCGTGCGCCGGCCGGTCCGCGCGCGCCAGGTGTGGGCACCCCAGGGGTTCTCATCGCTGTCCTGCCCCCCTCACGCATAGGGATAGGGCCACCCCATGGCGTCCAGGCCGCCGAGCGGCTGGATCATCTCCGGCTGCACTTGGCTGACCAGGACCGCCGAGGCGATGTGGAAGGCATGGATGGTGGCCATCATGCTCTCGACGTCCTGTGGCTGGCGGATCTGCTCCTGATCCGGACCGAAACGCACCAGATCCAGCACGGTCAGGTCGGCTGCAATCAGGAAATTGGCAGGTCCGCACTGCTCCGGCTGGAAGAGATCGAGCTCCTCGCGCACCGAGCACAAGCGGTTGATGATGATATCGGTGGTCTGGTGGATGAGGGCCAGCACCACCAGCGCATCATAGGATTCCACATCCAGGACACCGTTGCGCACTTCGAAGGCCATCTTGAGCGCCCGGTAGCGGGACACCCCCTCGTCGATCGGCACGCCGAGGACCGGCAGGAGATTCGCGGCGGTCTGCAGATGATGGTTCCTGGCCAGTCCGCTGGCCTTGAGCTGCTGATAGGCATCCTCGACATGGGCGACCACCACCTCTGCCGGACCGGGGCACGAGGCGAGCGCGGCGCATGCAGGCAGGTCGCTCGGCCCGGTCAGCCACCAGTGGAAGCCCTTCATATGGTCGTAGAGCGACTTGATGCGATCGGCTTGGATCAGGCTCGGGGCTGGATGCTTGGCGGAGAGGCGCAGGATGAGCACGGCCATGGTTTCGTAGAAGCCATGATGGTGCAATCCGACCTCCTTGAAGACCTCGGAGGCGCGATCGCATTCGCCGAGGAAGTCGGCGACCGGGATGTGATGCTGGATGAGCATCGCCGCGACCACGAAGCGCACCGGAGAGGCGAGGGTGCGATACCACGCTGTCCGCTGCTGCAGCGCTGAGGCGATGTGGTGGATGCGCTTGGCCAGCTGCTCTGGCGGATCGGGGCAGAGAACCGCCGCCTGGGCGGCGAAACGCATCCAGAAGCTGTCGGCCCAGGACTCGCGTTTCGCGCCGATGGCGGCGATGATGTCGCGATAGCGTTCAAGCGGAATCATGGAATGGAGATGGTCGCAGTGCATGGCTTCATCCTCTCACGAGCGTATGATGGTGGACTGGTTCCTGGTCAGAAGCGGAATACCGCAGCGATGTCGTGGCCACCAGGAATGTCGCCGCGGGGCACGACTTGGACCAGAGCCCGCGTCGCAAGGGCGTGGATCAGCGCGAGATTGAGAAGATCATCATCGGTCGCCCAGCGCGGATGGTGCTCACGCACGACGTCGTTTCTGGCATCATAGGTGCCCCAGCGATCGGCATCGCTGGCGACGAAGAGGTCCTCGACCCGTCCCTGGATCAGCGCTGGCAGGATGGTCGCGAGGTCGGTCGAGGCGCGCGGGGTGCCCAGGAGCTGGGCGATCCGCTCACCAGCCTTCAGCGCCGGCACCGTATAATGCGGGGCGACGATCGACCAGGCTCGCTGATGCAGGGCACCGAGCGCCTGGGGGTCGGTGTGCTCGCCGATCCCAGCAGGATCAAGGTGCGGATAGCTGTTGACGCTGCGGTAGAGCGGCAGGAGGAATTCGACCCCGGCGATGACCAGCGGGGCGTGCTCGGCATGCAGCAGGCGGCTAACCGTCCCGTCGATGATCCGGAAATAGTGCCGGATGCGGCCCTTGGCCTGCTCATCGCCCACCGTGCCGAAATACCGAGTCGACCCCTGTCCACCGCCCTGTACGGTGCGTACTTCGGTGTGGCGCTCCTGGACCGGCTCGCCGAGCGCCTCCTCGATCGATGCCGGGGTATTGGGCAGCTCGATCATGGTCAGGGCATGGCGGGTGCCGCGATAGAGGTGGACACCATGCTGCGTCAGCGAGAGGACATAGAAGCGGCCGTCGTTTTGGATCAGGGGAATGATCGGCTTGAGGTGGCAGTGCTCGCTGAAGCTAGCCAGCGCAGGCACCGGCGCTGGCAGCCAGGCATGGGTCATGCCGGTGGCGCTGCTGAACACCGCAAGGCTATCGAGCGGATGCGCCCAGAAGCCGGGCTCGTTGACCAAGCGGTTCAATGGTGCGATCAGGGCATCTGCGCCTGGCGCGCTCATCGTCCCATCCGCCTGACGGCGCGCCTCCTGGATGAGGTTCTTGAGCAGGGTATGGTCTTGCTTCTTGTCGCTGCCGGCCCGGTGCGTCGGCAAATATAAGGAGATGGTCGGCGTCGCCGGGCGGGCTGCGAGCGCCTGGATCTGCTGATAGTCCAGTGCGGCCGCAGGCACCGCGGCTGGTTCGGCGTGCACATGGGGTGCGTGCTCGCGCTGCTGACGATCGTGGGCCGATGTTGGAATGGGTTTGCGGTACATGGCGGTCTCCTGCTCAGCTGATGTCTGCGGGATCGACCCGCTCGGTTATGCTGGATGATGGGATGGTCCGGACGCTCGCCGGCTCGCCGGTGTGCAGGCCTGTCGCTGCGGATCGGGGAGGTGTGACCATGGGGCGTGCTCAGCCTGCTGATCCGTGACTGGTGCTGGCGGGTGCCGCTGCGCGGGAGCGCAGCAATTCATCTGCGAAGATGACGGCCGGCATCAGGATGCCATCCTCCTTGTCCTCATGCTGGGTGAGATCGGCCAGCATGGCGGCCAAGGCATCGCTGATCAGTCCGAGATCGGTATCGAAGGTGTTCATCTGCACCTGGCGTAGGACCACCAGCAGGCGTCGTATCGCCTGCGCAGCGTCCTGGTGGCCGAGCGCCATGTAGCGGATGGCGCCGGTGACCGCGCTGCTCGCGGGCACGTCCTGGCCAGGGTGACGGCTGGCGCGCTCGATGGCGAGGCCCAGGGGGAAGACCACCCCCTCCTCATGGTCGAGATGGGCATTCAGGCCATCGGCCAGACGCGCATAGACCCCATGGAGATCGAAATGTGCCAGTTCGGGGTGGCGGCGGCAGAACTGATGGATAAGGATGTCGATGCGTCGCAGTTCACTGCGCAATGGCAGATGGTGGGTGATAAGGATGTCCCCGACCAGCTCGCTCATGGTCGCCATCGACCAATCGGCTTGACGTGCCTGCCGAGGCGGCTTGGCAGCACGGGCCAGTTCAAGGAGCGCCCAGTCGCTCTGGCTGCACAAGCTCTCCAACGTCATGTCCCAGCCGAAGGACAAGCGATCGCACAGCGCATCGAGATCGGGATAGGCGGCGACCAGGTCCGCACGGCGGCTGGCGCCGCTGAAAAGCGGTGGAGCGCCCGCGGGAGCCGGCGATGCCGGCATAGGAACCGGCGGCAGGTGCTGCGCGCTTTCCGGCTCATCTACCCAGTACACCCGCTTCCAGGAGTGGCCGAGAAAGGGCACGGTGATGGCTGATGCATCCATGAGCGGCTCCTACGGTCGGTGTCCACGGGCACTGTCGCACCATATCTATTCATGTAAAGAGATATATTTATCCTGATATTTGCTCGTGTGCCGATGTGCCTTGCCGATGCTGCGCCGCAGGCAAGTCCTGCCTGATCGTCATATCAGAGCGGAAATCGGCGGTCGGCGGTCCCAACGTACGGACCCCACGGCCGTTCCATATGGGCTGTGCCTATCGCCCTGCATCCCCGGATGGCGCGAACCCGCGCAGGACCGCTGATTACGCGGCCGACGTCCGCTGGATCGCCAGCAGGGCGCAGCGCTTGAGCAGCGAGCCGTTCTCCAGCTCGGTATGCAGCACGAGTGCCTGGCGCATGGCGACCAGGCCATGGACGACCACGCCTAGATCAGGTTCGATGACCGCGATGTCCGCACGACGCGCCAGCACGAGCATCTCGTCGAGTTCCGACTGGGACTGGGCATGGCTGTTGCCCATGATGGCCAGTTGGCTAGCGCATTGCGCTCGTGACGGCAGCAGCTCCGAGCGCGCCTGGTCGAGGAAGCGGCAGAGCGGGAAGCAATGGACCTCCTCCTCATGCAGATGATCCAGGAAGCGATCGCGGAACACCTCCCAGCCGCAATGCAGGGTGCGCACATCGGCGCGGTTGCGCAGCTCGGACTGCCGGGCGACGAGCAAGTCCAGCCGCGCCAATTCCCAGCGCAAGGCGGGGTGGTGCTGGTCCACCAGTTCATCGATCAAGCGGGAGATATTCACTTCGCCGCAATCGAACCCATGATAGGGCGGCTGTGCCCTGCGGGCGAGTTCGAGCAGGATCTGCGTGGCGGCTGGACCTCTTTCACCGATCGCTTGCCCGGTGCACAATTCCCACTCCGCGCAGATCTGCGCAAGTTCTGGATAGGCAGAGATGAAGTCTTCCGGCGCGTCTGCTGAGGCGAAATGGAAGCCCGGACGGCGCAGCTCGCGCTCGCGCAACTGCACGGCGCTGAGACGGGACAAGGCGCGTTCCGGATCGAGTGCCGGTACGCGCGAATGACGTCGTGTCGTGGGGGCCGAATCGGACATGTAAAAGGATGCTAGCGCGTGACTGTCACATGACAATAAAATAAACAGATGTTCTTATCCAGTGTGCCGGTCGCGGAAATCCGCCCGTCGACCACCAGTCCCTGCCCTGACCCCTCCCAGGACCGCTCGACGACCCGCTAGAGGTGTTGACGTGGAAGGGCGGAGAGGACGGGTAGTGCGCGGACCACCCGGCAACCAGGCCTTCGCTCAGCGTGCGGCGGGGACACCCGGCTTCTTGGGGATGGCCGCCGTATCGAAGGTGCGCAGGAAGGCGAGCACGCGGTGCTGGTCTTCCTGCGAGAGATCGGCGAAGACGCGCATATGCAGGGAGATGCCGGTCCAGGTACGACCGTCGCGCGACGCCGGGTCCGGGGCCTCATGGCACCGGTTGCAATTCTCAGCGAAGACCTTTGCGCCCATCGCAGCACTCTGCATGGAATCCTCGGCCTGCAACGATCCGCAGGCGACAAGCGCCAGGGACAGGGACAGCGTGGTCATGGGGAAAAACGTCATGTCCGGTTCCTTCCTAGTAGGAGAATGTGGTGTTGAGGACGACCTGGTCCAGGGAATGGACGCTGTGGTCGAATCCCATCAAAGAGGTGCGGATGTAGCTGGTGAAATAGTAGTTCACCCCGATATCGAGCTCATTGACATCTTGATAGCCGTTATCGACGACGCTGCGTTGAACGCGTCCGATGCGTATGGTCGGCTCGAAGCCGCTCAACCAGCCCTGCAGCGAGGTCAAGCGGTGCGAACCCTGGAGATAGGCGCCCTGGGAATGCACCCAGGCTCCGGTGGGGTCCTGATTGTCCATGCGCACATATTCACCACGGATGACTGCGCTCTGGTAGTGGTACTCTGCATCGACATCGAATGCATGGTAGGAGCGTTCGGCCGTATCATCGATGGTCGGATCGGCGGTCTGCTGATTGATGATCGCGCCGAACATGCCCGAGACGCCGATTTCGACGGTCGGCATCGGCAGGAAGCCGAGACGTGCACCGAGGGTCGGACGGACGTGGTCGCCGGTGCCCGGATTGCCGAATACTAGGCGGTTATCGGAGAAATCCTGACTATTATAGGTTGGCGCGGCAACCGCGAAGATATGGTAATTGCCCTTGGCGTTGTTGGGCAGCGGGATGTCCCCACGCACCTGCAGACCATCGGCCGTCTGGTCTTCGGAGAAGATGCCGTAGTCCGTATTGTAGGGCTGCGGCGCGTTGGTGGAGAACTTGTTCACCCAGCTGGGTGACAGGCGTTCGGAGTAGACGCCGAAGGGCAGCGGGAAGCGGCCGGCTTCGACGACCGCATGCGGCAGCGAGGTGAAGGCGATCCACGCTTGCCCGAGTGAGACGCCGTTCTCATCGGCATTGAGCTCGGCGATGAAGAGGAACGACTCGCGGTAGTTGTAGATGAAGATCGGATTGAAGTCCGCGCTGACGGTCTTGCCGACATTCTTCTGCGCCACCAAGGTCACATCTCCGACCCCACCGAAGGCATAGCCGTTGTCGGTCTGTCCTTCCGCCTCAAGCTTCCATACCCGTGCTTCGAGGGCGGCGGTGTCGGACGGCTGCTGATTCGTCGACTGGACCTGGGCCTGGAGAGCCTTGATCTGCTTTTCCAGGTCATCCAGGCGCTGCTTGAGCTGGGCGGTCGGATCGGTGGCGGGTGCAGACGCAGGCTGTTGGTCCTCCGCCGCCACGACGACGCCGAGGCCGGCGAGGAGGAGGAGGGTCGAGCGGACGATGCTGCGGTGATGGATCATAGCGGCGTTCTCCGGGAAAGGAGGTGAGCTGGCTCAAATGGAGATATTAGGATCTTTAGATGCTATTATATTCTGTCAATAGGGGATCTGCCGCTTGGCGCGCAGCACCCGTACGCCGCTCGACACGGCAGCTTGTCCTGGGCGATGAGTGTCCCGCGCGCCACCTCCCGCGGCGCTGACGGCCAGCCTTCCCCAGCGTCGCTTCCTCGCTGTCCAGACCGCAAGATCTTGCGCCATGCCTCCCGGCCGACGGGTCGCCGAGGCTGCGTATTCCGACTGCTGGTCAGTCGCCGCGGCGCATCAGCCGAGCTCCCAGCTGCTGACGGCAAAAGCAGCTGTAAGTGCGCTCCAGCGCCATAGGATGCCGCCGTCCCAGCATCCCGACACCATCCATACCCTACCTTCCCTGACGCAGAGGACCCCCCTCATGCTCCCGCAGCCCCTCGCTACCTTACTGAACCTCACCCTGCTGGCGAGTCTGGCTGGCGTGGCCATGGCCGCCGAGGAAGCCGTCTGGGATATCCGCCTGGGTGCCGAACTCCTCCCCGGCCCGCGCACGACGACGGGCGGGAGCGGAACCGACGATACCGCCCCCAAGGAGGGTGGTGGGCTCACCCTCGGTGGCCAGTATGTCACCTTTCTCACGCCGACGTGGGGATGGGTGGCAGGAGGCCGGCTCTTCGCGGGTTCGAGCAAGGGATCGGCAACCGGTTCCACGACCGGACGCGACCTGAAGGAGAATCATTATGGGTGGGGGGTGAATGGCGGCATCGCCTACCGGGTCACCCCCGTTGTCCATCTCGAGCTGACGCCCTTTGCCGGCATCGGCCGTGATCGCGTCACCGTCGTCGGCGGCCTGCTCGCCAACGGAGACGATGCCAGCGGGACGGGTACCTACGCCGACTACGGCATCGCGGCGGCCGCCTATTATACCTGCAACGAGCACTGCCAGATCGGGGTCAGCCTTGGCTTCGAGAACTTCTTCGAGAAGGCCGGCATCTCGCAGAGCGCTCCGCTTCCCGCAGGCGGAACCCAAACAGTGTCGGTCAACAGCGATACCAAGGGCCATGGCCTGATCGCCGGCATCTCGCTGGGGTACCGCTTCTAACCGCCCTGCCAGGCACGCATCACCCATTGACTGAGCCCACAGCCTTCTGGCACTGGGCACCGGTGCGACTCCGGAGCCTCGCCTCTGCCACGGCGACGCCAGCAGGGCGCCCTGCGCGCAGGACTGCCGGCACACCCGTCATTGCTGCCGTACTGGGCCAATGCCCACCGCCTGATAGAACAGTCTCCACATGGAACCATCCCCGCTCGTATCGCCTGCTGCGGCAGCCTCCGGCCTCTGGGAGCGCTGGCGCTGCGATGGGATCGCCGGCTTGGCCGTGGTGGTGATCATGATCCCGGCGGTACTGGCTTATGCCGAGCTCGTCCATCTCCCTCCAGCCAGTGGGCTGTATGCCGCGCTTATCAGCATGCTGGCCTTTACCTGGCTGAGCAGCTCTCGCCGGGTGATCGTCGGGCCGGATGCTGCCATCGCCCTTCTTGCCGGCAGCGCCGTCGCGCCGCTGGCGCACGGTGATGGCGCCCGCATGGCAGCCCTCGCCGCCACACTGTCGGTGCTTGCCGGCATCGTGCTGGTGGTGGGGGCGCGCCTGCGCATCGGCGCCATCGCCGACCTGCTCTCCAAACCGGTCCTGATCGGCTATCTCAACGGGGCGGCGCTGGTGCTGATGGCCAGTCAGATCGGCAGCCTCCTGGGACTCACCCTGCATCACGAGAACGTCATCCCGCTTGCCCATGAGGCCATCAGCCGCATCCCCGATGCGCATCTGCCCACACTCATCCTCGGCGGCATCCTGGCCATGGCGCTCGTCTGCCTGCGGCTCTGGCTGCCTCGTGTGCCCATGGCTCTGGTTGGTGTGGTCATTGGCCTGGGGGCCTCCTGGGCCTTCCATCTGCGCAGCGCGGGCGTCGCCATGATCGGGACGGTCACCTCAGGTCTGCCCTCCATCGCCCTGCCCCTTGTCGGCTGGAGCGACATCAGCTCGCTCATGCCGGCAGCGCTGGGGATCGCCTTCCTCACCTTCTCCGATGGCATCCTCCTGGCCCGCGTGTTCGCCTCCCGCCATGACGAGGAGGTCGATGCAACCCGACAGCTCGTCGCACTCGGGATCACCGATATCATCACCGGTCTCTTCCAGGGCTTCCCGATCAGCTCGAGCCAGGCACGCACTGCGGTCAACGACAGCGCCGGCGCGCGATCCCGCTACTCGCAGCTGATCGCAGCCGTGCTACTGGGGCTCTTTATGCTCTGCGGAGAGCGGGTGCTCGCCGAACTGCCTGTGGTCGCCCTGGGCGCCATCCTGATCGCCGTCGCCACCGAGCTGTTCGACCTGAAGGCGCTCGTGGAGCTGGCACGACTCGATGCCAACGCCTGCGGCCTGGCGCTGGCGACCACTGCTGGCGTCGTCCTGGTCGGCATGGTGCCGGGCATCCTTCTTGGCGTCGGCATGTCCCTGGTGACGCTGGTCACGCATATGGCCCGCCCGCGCGATGCCATCCTGCGGCGTCCGGATGGCGGTACCGGGTTCCATGACCTTGGCGACGAGCATACCGGGGAGGCATTGCCAGGACTGATCATCTACCGCCTTTATGCCCCGATGATCTTCGCCAACGCCACCCATGTCGTCGAGCGCATCAGGTACTTGGTGAATCATCACGACGGGCCGGTGCGCTGCCTCATCATCGATGCCCAGGCGATCACCAGCATCGACGTCACCGCCGCTGAACGCCTCCGCGACCTGGACCGCGAGCTCCGCCGCCGGGGCATCGACATCAAGATCGCCCGCGCCAAGCTGCCGCTGCGCCAGGCGCTCGAGACGTTCGGCCTGATAGACGAGCTCGGCAGGGGCCGCTTCTATGATCATGTGAAGCAGGCCGTCGAAGCCTTCCTCACCGATAGTCCGCTGCCCCCGCACCTCTGACCGATGCGCGCTAGTTCGGCAGGATGCCATGCGTCAGAGCCTGCGACACGCCGGCTCGAGCACGGGACTCCGGCGAGGCTACCTGCGCTGTGCGGGTGCCTGCACCCGCGTACGCAAGCGGCAACGCCGCCGCTAGCCGCGGAAGATGTCGAACGGCTCGATCTTCAGCACCCGGCGGATGCCGAGATAGCTGGAGATGCCGGCGATCAGCACCACCATGGCGAAGGCCATGCCGAGGTTCCACGGGGTGATCATCGAGGCGTAATTGGGCAGCCGGTACTTGGCGATCGAGATCATCATGGTCACCAGGCCGATGCCCATGCCATAGCCGACCAGCGAGGTGAATGAGGCCATGAACAGGATCATCACCACCAGTTCCCGCCCCTTCGCACCGATGGCCTTCAGGGCGCCGAACTTCTCCAGATTCTCGAGGATGAAGCTGTAGAAGGTCTGACCCGAGATCGACAGGCCGATGACGAAGCTGATGATGGTCATCAGCAGGATGTTGGTGCCGATGCCAGTCTGGTAGGTGTAATAGTCGGTGATCTGCCTGTTGAACTCGTCCTTGGTCAAGGCGATATAGCCGAGCTTCTTGACCTGGCGCTTGATGTCGGGAATGGCGGCATCGTTCTTGGTGTCGACCAGGACATAGGAGATGGTGAAGCGGGTGGTCGGGATGTAGGCGATCGCGCGGCTGTAGGTGGTGTACAGCGTGGGGATGCCATTCAGGCCATTGGCCGCGACCCGGGCGATGCCGACCACCACGCAGCGATTGTCATTGAGCTCGAAGGTCGATCCGATGGTCGGATTCTCCAGCTTGGAGAACTCGACGTCCTTGACCACGAAGACCGAATTGTCGGCATAGATGTCCTCGATCCTGCCCTTGATGATCTCAGGGCGCCCGAGCAGGCTGGTGTCATCGAGGCCGACGACGTTGACCGCCTGGTAGGTCCCGTCGTTGAGCTTGACCAGCGCGGCACCGACGAAGAGCGGTACCGCATAATGGACCCCGTCCATGCTGCGCACGGCATCGAGCAGGTAATCGGGCAGGGGGATGGAGCTGGTCGGGGTGTTGACCGCCGGATCCATGATCCACATCGACGCTCCGATGTTGGTGACCGTCGAATAGGCGCGGTTGAGAATGCCCGAGAACATCGCGGTCATCTGCACCATGAGGAAGACGGCGAAGGTGATGCCCAAGAGCAGGGCCGAGAACTTGGCCTTGTCGTTCACCAGGAGCTTGAAGCCGATGAGGATGATGCCGCCGTACTTCATGGTGCTTCGGTCCCTCCCGGCTGGTGCTCGGCGTTCCACCAGCCACCCCCCAGGGCGGCGAACAGCGCGACGGTATCCTGGTGGCGCTGGGCGACGGTCTGCAGATAGCTGATGGTCGCCTGGTGGAGCTGGACATCACCGGTCACCACATCGATGTAGGCCGTCAGTCCCGCCTGGTAGTTCACTTGCAGCAAGGTGAGCGAATCACGGGCGAAGCGCTCCGCGTCCGCTTGCGCTTGGAGCGCCTCGGCATCGTGCTGCAGCGCCTTGAGGGCGTCGGCGACCTGCTCGAAGGCGCTCAGGACCACCTGGCGGTAATTGTCCTGGGCTTGGTGGAAGGCATCGATAGCCGCCCGCCGGCCATACCACAGCCGCCCACCCTGGAAGATCGGCACGGAGACCGATGGGCCTATGCTCCAGAAGGTGCCGGAGCTCGCCGAGACGTTGCCGAGGCTCGCGCCGGCGACGCCGTAGGTGCCGCTCAGGCTGATGCTGGGGAACATCAGCGCGGTCGCCACGCCGATGTTCGCGCTGGCGGCATGCACCTGGGCCTCGGCTGCCAGGATATCCGGCCGCTGACGCACCAGATCGGCCGGCAGGCTCACCGGCAGGTCGATGGGCAGGGTGATGGCGCCCAGCTCCACCTCGGGCAGGGTCGCTGTGGCGGGCAGCGCCCCCTCCAGGGTGGCAAGCAGATGCTCAGCCTGGTTGATCTTCAGCTCCAGGGGAGCGAGCAGGGCCTTGTTTGCGGCGATCTGCGACGCGATGCTCAGCACGCTGGCATAGGACGCGGTCCCGGCGCGGACCTGGGCCTCGGTCGCGCGCAGCTGGATGGTCTGGAGATCGATGAGCTGGCGGGTGGCGCGGGCTTCTCCCGCATAAGCGGCGCGGGCGATCACCGTGTCGACCACATTCGCGGTCAACGCCAGGTAGGCCGCCTTGACGGTGAAATCCTGGCTGTCGCGCTGGGCCTGGAGGACCTCGACGGTGCGCCGCTCGCCGCCGAAGATATCCAGCGCATAGCTGACGGTGCCGCTCAATGAGACGACATTGTAGATCGAGCCAGGGATGGAGAATCCTTCGGCCAGCGGGGCGTTTCGCTGGCGGGTCGCATCTGCCTCGGAGCCGACCTGCGGCATGAACAGGCCATAGCCGGCAGCGAGGTTGTCCCGGCTCTGCTTGAGGCTTTCGATCGACGCCTGCACCGTGGGATTGCCGATGAGCGCCTGCCGGACGATGGCATCCAGCGGCACCGAGCGGAACAACCGCCACCAGTCCGCTGGCACCGCCACTCCGGGTGTGAAGGTCTGCGCATGGCCGTCGGCGACGATGGTCGCCGCGGGCAGCGGTTCGCGCGTGATGCGCTCGGCTTGCGGCGGCTCCGGACGGACGTAATCGGGCCCCACGGCGCAGGCGCTTAGGATCAGTGCCAGCGCAGCCACCAGCGGGCTGCGTGGGAGGGATGATCGGTTCGCACGCATCGCAGATCGCCAGTGGTGGGGGAATTGGGGCATAGCGTCACTGCTGGCCGATGAAGACATCGACCAGCTCACCGGGATAGACCGGGGCGTCCTGCTTGGCAAAGCGGAAGATCACCGGCAGGACGCGCAGATCGACCTTCTCCAGGCGCTGGTCGGAAAGATCGATCTTGGGGGTGACGAACGGCTGCACGCGCACGAACTCCAGGGCCACCTTGCGGTCGCTGCCGCGGATGGAGGCTTCGGCGCGGATGCGGTTGGCCGGGGGCAGGCGCGGAACCAGGATCTCGTCGACGTAGCAGCGCACCGACAGATAGGTCTGCGTCCCTCCCATGATGATGAGGGGATCGAATCCCTGGGTGTACGGATTGTAGGCGCCGGTCGAGGAGACGTAGCTACCGGTGGTCGCATTGACCGCCATCACCACCCCGTCCGTCTTGGCGGTGATGGCGTACTTGACCAGCAGCGAGTTGGCGGCCTGGTAAGCCTGCACCAGCGCATCGTACTGCTTCTGCTGGTTGTCGATGTCATAGCTCCACGCCCCCGCCTTGGTCAGCTCATACTGCTTGGTGGCCACCTCGAGGCCCTCCTTGGCCTGGTTGAGGGTGTCCTCGGCGGTATCGAGCGCGTCCTTGCTGATCGAATTCGCATCGAGGTCGAACGAAGCGCGGCGCTTGTCGTATTGTCGGCTGGCCAGTTTCATGGCCGAATCCGCCTGCACCATCTGCGCCTTGGCGACGGCCAGGGTCTCGGTGCGCGGCTGGGCCTTGAGCTCATTCAGCAGGGCCAGCGCCGCCTCGGCTTGCTTGGCGAGCTGCGCGGTGGTGGCGCGCTGCACCGAATCGTCGATGGTCAGCAGGGCGGTGCCGGCTGACACTGCCTGACCTTCCTTGACCAAGACCTGGGTGACCGGTCCGGAGACTTCCGGGTAGATGTTGATGTTCGACCCGCTCCCCTGGTCACTCTCGATGATGCCATCGGCGTAGATCGCCGTCTCATAGGGGCTGCTGACCGGCGCGAACACCGGCGGCTGCGGCTTGCGCTGGATGCCGAAGATATAGGCGCTGATCAGGCCAGCGAGCAGCCCGATGATCGATATGGCGATGATGAGCTTGATTCTCATTCGGTCCCCTTGTCCAGGCCGGTGATGCGCCCGTCTTCCATGTGGATGATCCGATCGGCATACTCATTGATGCGTGCATCGTGGGTGACGATGAGGATGCAGCGGTTCGCGGTGAGGATCTTCTCCTTGACGAAGGCGATGATCATGCGCCCGGTGTCCCCATCGAGGGAGGCGGTCGGCTCGTCAAGGATGAGCAGTTCCGGCTCGCTGATGATCGCCCGGGCGATGGCGACGCGCTGCTGCTCGCCGCCCGAGAGCTTGACCGGCATGAGATCGGCGCGCTTCTTCAGCCCGACGATCTCGAGGTAGGTCCTCGCCTTGGCGATCGACTCGTCCCAGGGATGGTGCTGGAGGATGAGCGGGATGGCGACGTTCTCGGCGGTGGTCAGGCGCGGGAAGAGATGGTAGTCCTGGAAGACGAAGCCGACGGTCTTGAGGCGGAAATCCGCGAGATGGTCCTTGTCAAGCTTCCAGATGTCCGCTCCCTTGACCGTCACCGTGCCGGTATTGGGGCGCAGAATCCCGGAAATCATGCTCAGGAAGGTGGTCTTGCCGCTGCCGGACGGACCGACCAGGAAGAGCATCTCGCCGAAATAGGCGGACATCTCGACATGGTTGACCGCCGTGGTCTTGGTCTCCCCCTCGCCGAACCACTTGGTCAGGTCATGGGCCACGATCGCCTCGTGCCGGTCTGCTGGAAGTACGGCGGGGCTCACGGCGCCGGCCTCTCCTGCCGGCCAATCGATTTTTGCTCATCTTTTATCATATACATATCGGGTAGGAGGGGCAGTTGCCTACCCCGTCCTCCCACACCACCGTACGTACTGTTCAGTATACGGCGGTTCATAAAGAGCGATTTGCCCGCAGATACCCATCGAGGAGACTAACGAGACCAAGCT
>Ga0302319_10000276_pt1 | contig 111712 bp, 85 predicted proteins | sample Bog_T0_2_FD_203319 | JGI IMG/M metagenome (GOLD analysis project Ga0302319, IMG submission 203319) | Peat permafrost microbial communities from Stordalen Mire near Abisko, Sweden - Bog_T0_2 | ecosystem: Environmental > Terrestrial > Soil > Wetlands > Peat | place: Sweden: Abisko, Stordalen...
GTCTGCGGGCGTTGCTCATCAACCCAGATGCAATCCAGGCCTGCATTCGCACTGATCCAGCGGCATGTCAAAACCTGGTGGTACTGCGTCGGCGCAGGTTCCATGGCTCGCTCCTGCTGATCTCAATCGGCAGGAGTCCGGGAATCTTCGCAAGAAATTAAACAATTCGACGCAGGCATGGCGCTTCGCTGTGTGAGCGCTTTGGTGCGCTGGATGATTTACGCCTTGGTGTCGGCGTGCAACTGCTGCAGCGCGTAGACCGTGGTGTGCTGTTGCTGCATGGCGGCGATTCCCTCCGCAGCCGCCTGGGCAGCGGCGATGGTGGTAATCGTGGGGATCCGCGCGAGCACAGAGGCGCGGCGAATGGCTTTCTCGTCGAAGAAGGTGTCCTGGCCGCGGGGCGTGTTGATGATGAGCTGGATGCGGTCGCCCTTGATGAGATCGACAACGTTGGGGCGGCCTTCCTTGACCTTGAAGACGCGCTCCACGCTCATGCCGGCGCTCTCAAGCACGTTGGCTGTGCCTTCCGTGGCGACGATCTTGAAGCCAAGATTGACATAGCGGCGGGCCAGTTCCGTAGCCGCGTCCTTGTCGTGGTCGTTCACGCTGAAGAAGACCGTGCCGCTCGCGGGCAGCACCTGGCCGGCGGAGAGCTGCGCTTTGGCAAAGGCCTCGCCAAAGGTTGCGGCCACGCCCATCACCTCGCCCGTTGAACGCATCTCCGGGCCGAGAACCGTGTCGACGCCGGCGAATTTATTCCATGGGAAGACAGGGGATTTGACGTAGTAGTAGGCGCCGGTTTCCAGGTCCTTACCGCCGGCGAGCTGCTGTGGCAACAGGTCGCGAAGCTTGCTCCCGAACATGAGGCGGGCGGCGACTTTGGCCAGCGGAATGCCGGTGGCTTTTGAAACATACGGCACAGTGCGCGAGGCGCGCGGATTCACTTCGATGACATAGACATGGTCGTTTCCGTCGGCGTCGCGCTGAATGGCGAACTGGAGATTGACGAGGCCCACAACCTTGAGCGCGAGAGCGAGCTTGCGCGTGTAGGTGCGCAACACTTCAAGCGTCTCAGGGCGGATGTTGACGGCCGGCAGCACGCAGGAGGAGTCGCCCGAGTGAATGCCGGCCTCTTCAATGTGCTGCATGATGCCGGCGATGATCACGTCTTCCGAATCGCAGAGCGCGTCCACATCAACTTCAGTCGCGTCCATCAGGAAATGGTCAACGAGAACGGGTCGCTCCTGCGAATACTCGACCGCCTGTTTCATATACTGCGAGACCGCCTCGCCGTCGTAGCAGATGACCATGGCGCGGCCGCCGAGTACGTAGCTGGGACGAACCAGGACCGGGTAGCCGATGCGCTCGCCGATAGCCAGGGCTTCGTCAACGCTGGTCGCCGTGCCGCCGCGGGGCTGGGGAATTTCAAGCTCCTCAAGCAGCTTGCCGAAGCGCTTGCGGTCTTCAGCAAGATCGATCGACTCCGGCGATGTGCCGATGATGGGAACGCCGGCTGCGCGCAAACGCTGTGCCAGGTTGAGCGGCGTCTGCCCACCGAACTGGACGATCATGCCGATCTTGGCGCCGGACGAGGCTTCGTGGTTGTAGACAGCCAGCACGTCTTCCAGCGTGAGCGGCTCAAAGTAGAGCCTGTCGCTGGTGTCGTAGTCGGTTGAGACTGTCTCCGGATTGCAGTTGACCATGATGGCTTCGTAGCCGTCTTCGCGCGCGGCAAACGCAGCGTGGCAGCAGCAGTAGTCGAACTCGATGCCCTGGCCGATACGATTTGGACCTGACCCGAGGATGATGATCTTCGGCTTGTCCGTCGGTGGGGCTTCGTCCTCTTCGTCGTAGGTCGAGTAGAGATACGGCGTCATGGATTCGAACTCGGCGGCGCAGGTATCCACGAGTTTGAAGACGGGGCGAATGCCCTTCTCCTCGCGCAGTTCCCTCACCTGCTGAATGCCGGCGTGGCCTTCGAGCTGCCACTCGGCGGCGATGCGCTCATCGCTCAGGCCGAGGCGCTTCAGCTTGCGCAGTTCTTCTTCGCTGATTGTCTCCGGCGTAGTCGCAGAGATTTTGCTTTGTTCGAGCGTGATCTCGCGCAATTGGTGCAGGAACCACGGGTCCATGCCGGTGAGCCGCGCCACTTCGCGCACGCTCATGCCGCGCTCAAAGGCGAAGCGGATGTAGGCCAGCCGCTCGGGCTGCGGTGTGACCAGCCGCTGGGTCAGGCGGCGCGGTTCGAGACTGACCTCTGCGCCGGTCTTCTTGCCGGTTTCGAGCGCGCGCCAGGCCTTCATCAGCGCTTCCTTGAAGGTGCGGCCGATCGCCATCACCTCGCCGACGGATTTCATCTGCGGACCGAGCGTGTCGTCGGAGCCGGGGAATTTTTCGAACTGCCACTTGGGGATTTTAACGACAACGTAATCAATGGTGGGTTCGAAGCAAGCCGGCGTCTTCCGCGTGATGTCGTTGGGAATCTCGTCGAGCGTGTAGCCGACGGCGAGCTTGGCGGCGATCTTGGCGATGGGGAAACCAGTCGCCTTGGATGCGAGAGCGGAAGAACGCGAGACGCGTGGGTTCATCTCGATCACGGTCATGCGGCCATCGACGGGATTGACGGCGAACTGCACGTTGGACCCGCCGGTCTCGACACCGATCTCGCGCATCACGGCGATGGCCGCGTCGCGCATCTTCTGGTACTCGCGGTCGGTGAGCGTCTGCGCGGGAGCCACGGTGATGGAGTCGCCGGTGTGCACGCCCATGGGGTCGAAATTCTCAATGGAGCAGATAATGATGACGTTGTCCGCGAGGTCGCGCATGACCTCGAGCTCGTACTCCTTCCAGCCGAGCACGCTCTCTTCGATAAGGCACTCGTGGACAGGTGAAAGATCGAGACCGCGGGCGAGAATCTCCATCAGCTCTTCACGGTTGTAGGCGATGCCGCCGCCTGAGCCGCCGAGCGTAAAGCTGGGGCGGATGAGCACCGGAAAGCCGAGTTTGCCAGCGAAGTCGAGGCCGTCGCGGAGATTATTGACCAGCGAGGATTTTGAAACTTCGAGGCCTATCTTGATCATGGCGTCTTTGAAGAGCAGGCGGTCTTCGGCCTTCTTGATGGCTTCAAGCTTGGCGCCGATCAGCTCGACGTTGTACTTGTCGAGGATGCCGGCGTCAGCCAGATCGACGGCGAGGTTGAGCGCCGTTTGGCCGCCGACGGTGGGCAGTAACGCAAAGATGCCTGAACCGGGCTTCGACGTCAGCATCTCCGACTCGATGCGGATGATTTCTTCGACGTAGTCGCGGGTGAGCGGCTCAACGTAGGTGCGATCGGCGAGGTCGGGATCGGTCATGATGGTGGCCGGGTTTGAGTTGACCAGCACCACCTCGTAGCCCTCCTGCTTGAGCGCCTTGCAGGCCTGCGTGCCGGAGTAGTCGAACTCGGCCGACTGGCCGATCACGATCGGGCCGGAGCCGATCACCAGGATCTTCTGAATGTCATTTCTGCGTGGCATTTTTCTTCTTCTTTTGGTTAAGAATCTTTGTCGGTGCCTTGTTGAAAGGTGTGGGCTTCAGCGTGAAGGGTACGGGCTTCAGCCCGTACATCACAACCAGCACCGACCGCGGGCTTTAGCCCCCGAGGGAATGCTCGGCTAGGGAATCCCATGAACTCATAGAGGGCAACGTCCTCCACCAATCGCGCTTCGATGGGGTTGCTGCGAATGTACTCCAGGTGCCGACCCCAGTCCTCTTCATCGCGGATGCGGTGGTCAGTGAAGCCGGGCTGCCAGATATCCCCGTTCCATTCCAGTTCCCTCTTGGCGCGAAAGGAGAAGCCGCCCTTGATAAGCTGGACAGACTTTTCAACCGACTCAAAGGGGGTGATGAGCAGATGCAGGTGATCAGGCATGATGGCGAAGGCGTGTAGCTCGTAACCGGATTCCCGGTAGTGATCGATGGTGGCAAGCATGAGGCGCGCCCAGTGTTCGTGACGAAAAAATGGCTTGCGGCCCGCTGTCTGGGTGGAGACAAAATAGACGAATTCGTTGCTTCGAATTGTCTCTCGCGTGGGTCGCATCCCAGTCCCTCGGGGGCTAAAGCCCGGGTTGTCGCTGACTCTTATGTACGGACTAAAGCCCGTACCCTTCACTTCGGTCCGGCGCTGTGGCGCAGAGCCTTGTCGAAATCATTTTTGCTGGTAAAGACGGTGGAGCAATCGTCGCTGCACTGGCCGGGGCCAAGGATGACATAGAGCCGGTTGCCGGCGATCTGGGTGACAAGCTCGAGCTGCACGAAGATTTCCCGAGATACGATCGAATAGTTGGGCGTCTTCATCCGGATCACGTAATGCCCGGTGACATTCTTGATTGCGAAGCGGCCCGCGCTGTCGGTTTGCGTCGTGCGGATGACTTTGTCGTCCCGAAGGAGCGTGATTTGAGCATTGTTGACGGGTTTTCCATTTGGATCCACGACGACGCCGGCAAGATGCGATAGACGAAAGGGCTTTGGCTTCTCAAGCTGTGCTTGCGATGCGCAGCAGAGAACAAAGAGCAAAGCGATGACGGCAAATGCCCGGCCCAAAAAACAGCGGAGCCGGGGCCCCGCTGCGTTTGCGAAAACGATCTTGTTTGCTGCTGGATTTTTCATCCCTTCCACTCCTCCATCATGGTGCGGAAGTCGCGGAACAGGTAATGCGAGTCATGCGGGCCGGGCGCTGCCTCTGGGTGGTATTGGACGCTGAACAGCGGCAGCGTTTTGTGGCGCAGGCCTTCCAGAGTTTGATCGTTGAGGTCGACGTGGGTCAGCTCAACTTCGTTGGCGTTGACGGAGTCCGGATCGACGGCGAAGTTGTGGTTGTGGGCCGTGATCTCGACTTTGCCGGTGGCGTTGTTGCGGACCGGGTGGTTGCCGCCGTGATGGCCGAACTTGAGTTTGTAGGTTTTGCCGCCCAACGCCAGGCCGGTGAGCTGGTGGCCGAGACAGATGCCGAAGATGGGCACGCGGCCCATCATGTTCTGGATGGCGCGGACGGCGTAGTCGACCGGCTCGGGGTCGCCGGGGCCGTTCGAGAGGAAGACGCCGTCGGGCTTGAGATCGAAGACATCTTCAGCCGTGGTCTCGGCGGGGACGACGGTTACGCGGCAGCCCTCGCGGGTGAGCATGCGGAGGATGTTGAGCTTGATTCCGAAGTCGTAAGCGACGACGTGGAGGTTCTTGCTCTCCCACCCATCCCGGGATGAGGCCCCGGGATGGATGGGGCACCCGGGTAGGAGCGGATCGCCAGCCTGGTTGCGGCTGTCGTCCTCGTCGAAGGTGTAGAGCGCCTTTGTGGAGACGACACGAGCGAGATCCGTCCCGTCCATCTTGCGGATGGCGCGGGCCTTGGCCACAAGCGCGTCGGGGTTCGACACATCGGTCGAGATCACACCGCGCATGACTCCGTTGTTGCGCAGATGGCGCACCAGGGCGCGCGTGTCGATCTCGGCGAGCACGGGTACGCTGTAGCGCTCCATGTACTCGTCGGTGACCTGCTCGGAACGCCAGTTGGAACTGATGGGCGAGAACTCGCGGACGATCAGGCCCTCGATATAGGGCTTGGCCGACTCGTTGTCTGACTGGTTGGTTCCGTAGTTGCCGATCTGAGGGTTGGTGAGAACGACGATCTGTCCGGCATAGGAGGGATCGGTGGCGATTTCCTGATATCCGGTAAGGGATGTATTGAAAACTACTTCACCCTGGCATTCACCAGGTGAGCCATAGCCGTGGCCACGGAAGATGCGCCCGTCTTCGAGCGCCAGGATCGCCTGCATCGCGTCTCCGGGGAGTGGATTCAATCGATTCGCACATAGACGTGCTATCCGCTTTATTATCAGCAATAAGGTCTTTCTAGTAACCGTTTTGCTGAAGAATTGCAGAGGACCAGCACACTTTATGACGACTGCTGAACCGATTGCCTCATTAACTATAACAGTCTTTGCGAGACATTCAGCGGATTGCCCAAAACGGGATGATCCCCAATGGAAACGCTGCAAATACCGCACGTCAATCTATATCCTGGAAGGCGGAAAAACCCACTATCTGTCAGCCATGAAGATCCTGGGAGCAAGCTGAGCGGGTGGCCCAGGCCGAACGGGACAAGCGGGATCCGGTCAAGATCGAATTGCAGAATATTACAGAATCTGAGGCGGCTAAACAAGCAGCAGAGATCTCCAAACTGAATCCGCTTGGAGAAGCCTTGGAGCAGTGGCCTTCCGGCATGAAGACTCTTGGGGACTTGTCGGAGGAGGCCAACCGCTCCACCGCGCGCAAGATACTCAGGTTGAACCTTTGGATGATGAAAAGACATTCCATCACACCTGAGTCTTTTTGAACAGACAGTCCCGCGGAAGAAGATGCATTCATAGGGACATTGAGCTTCAGGATCAGGAGCGCACGATCTGTGCGCGGCCGCTGGGAGCCAACGCGTAAGCCCTGTTTGTCGCACAGAATGAATCATTTACCTTGCCATCCCGAGTTCGTGTCTATATCCGATGGATTTCGTGGTCTCCTCCGCGGACCTGGATCAGTCAGTATCGATATCACCACTTCCGCCCTAGATCGACCCAGAGTCCGAGACACTTGAGGGATTCTCCCACTGATCACTCTCATTCCAAGCACCGTTCGGGCCCACCATTTGCCCACAAGTTTCGCCTATTGAGGCTATTTCCACGCTCTGCAATCGGTTTGCAGAAACAAAGCTTCTAGTACGGAATTTGCCCCCCAATCCATCCAACTTGGACCTCGTTACAGGCGATGCCCGAATCCTTGAGGAGATTTGACATGATCGACCGCGAAATTCACCACCCCGTCCGATTTCTTTCTGTTTTCACCCTGCGCACATTTGATCGCGTAGCCCAGGTCAACCCAACTCGCCTGGCTGCTCTGGCAGCGTTGTGCATGGCTCTCTTGCTTGGCGTACGACTTTCAGCCCAAACGGCTCTTAATTTTGGCACTGTTGCAATTGCCACCACAACGCCGCAGACGCTCACCAGCGTGTTTACATTCGGTACAAGTGGAACCATCCTGTCCCCATCTGTGCTGACCGAAGGAGCCTCGGGGCAGGACTTCAGGGATGCGGGTACGGGCACATGCACAACAAACGGAACCGGCCACGTTTATAGCGTCGGTGATACCTGCACCGTCGATGTGTCCTTTGTTCCGAAGTTCGCCGGCGATAGGGACGGTGCCGTCGAGTTGCTGAACAATTCCGGTACACCGATCCTGATGGCGTATGTCTATGGTGTGGGATTGGGGCCGCAGATCGGGTTCGGTCCCGGGACGCTGAGCCTGCTGGGCACCTCATTCAACGATCCACAGGGCGTGGCCGTGGACGGCGCCGGAAATGTTTTCGTGGGCGATACAGCCAACAACGCAGTGAAGGAGATCCCTGTCGCTGGCGGAGCGGTCGCATCGCTGGGCAGCGGCTTCAGCCAGCCACAAGGCGTGGCCGTGGATGGCGCCGGAAATGTGTTCGTGGCAGATACGGAAAACAGTGCGGTGAAGGAACTTCTTGCGCCCTTATATAGCACGGTCATCACGCTGGGCAGCGGCTTCGATCGCCCTACGGCCCTGGCGGTAGATGAAATCGGCAACGTTTTCGTGAACGATACCGGCGACGATTCTGTAAAGGAAATTCTAGCCGCAGGCGGCTATGTCACGGTGAACACGGTAGCTTCCGGTGTCAGTTTCCCCTCAGCCACCGAAGCGGTGGGAGCCAACGGAAACCTGTTCGTCGCCGACACTTACAACAATCGAGTGCTAAAACTGGACTACGCAGACCCGCCTCGGCTGACTTTTCAGGCAACAGCTTTGGGTTCAACCAGCAACGACAGTCCGCAAACTGTCGAAATCGAGAGTTTCGGCAACCAGCCGCTGATTCTGACCGGGCTCGCCTTTCCCGCCGATTTTCCTGAGGCGCTGAGCCCAACCAATGGCTGCACTAACTCCACCAGCCTGAATCCCGGCCAGCTTTGCCATCTGGCCATCGACTTCACTCCTCATGCGCCGGACAGCTTCAGCGAGCGCGTTGTTGTCACCGACAACGCATTGAATGTGGCAAGGGCGCAGCAGTCAATCAGCGTGATCGGAAATGCCTCGGGCGCTTTGACGGCAGCAACACTCAACTCTCCTGCCCCCGGCACTGTCTTATCGGGCAATGCGGTGCCATTCTCGTGGACGACCGCTCCCGGGACCTTAGGCTACTCACTCTGGCTGGGAAGTACGGGAGTGGGTTCGAGCAACCTGTATAACTCGCACGCGACGACGGCGACATCGCTGACAGCCGCAGGTCTTCCCATCAACGGCGAGACCATCTATGCACGGCTCAACACTCGTTACGACGGTGTCTCGTTGCATATGGACTACACCTTCACGGCGGTGACTCTGACTCCCGCTTCCCTGGCCAACCCCATGCCTGACACTACATTGGCAAGCCCCAATGTGACCTTCTCCTGGTCCGCCGCCACCGGGGCTACCTACTATTCGCTCTGGCTGGGAAGTACGGGAGTGGGTTCGAGCAACCTGTATAACTCGCACGCGACGACGGCGACATCGCTGACAGCCGCAGGTCTTCCCATCAACGGCGAGACCATCTATGCACGGCTCTCCACCAATTTCAGCGGCCTGGTGCAGTATTTCGACTACACCTACACGGCGGTGACTCTGACTCCCGCTTCCCTGGCCAACCCCATGCCTGGCACTACATTGGCAAGCCCCAATGTGACCTTCTCCTGGTCCGCCGCCACCGGGGCTACCTACTATTCGCTCTGGCTGGGAAGTACGGGAGTGGGTTCGAGCAACCTGTATAACTCGCACGCCACGACGGCGACATCGGTGACAGCCAGAGGTCTTCCCATCAACGGCGAGACCATCTATGCTCGGCTCTCCACCAATTTCAGCGGACTGGTGCAGTATTTCGACTACACCTACACCGCACAATAGTTCAACCAGGCATCACGTCATGCTCGCTGATCATGGCGTGATGCCTGCCCTCCCGTTGGTTGCAGAGGATCGCTGTGCCTGTCGGGTCAGAGCCGGTGTCTCCTCTACTTATAAATCTTCCTGATTTCCGATCCGAACCATGAGGTGAAACAAGAAACCGATAGGCGAATCACATCCTTCGCCGCTTCGTCCTCGCGGATCCGTTTCTTCCAATCGCAACAATGCGAATCACGAAGACCACGGTCACGACAGAATGCACTGACGGTCTGGCCGCTTTGACCCTGCTCTGATACCAGTGCCCGCCACTTCGTCCATAGTGCTGCCTTGAGCTGTTTCATCCCACAACATTGACGTCTGGAACCGATTCAAACAAGATGGGCTTTACGCAGTGCTCCAGGTATTCACGGGGAACTCGCGGATTGTGGCACTACTTCGAATCCTGCTGTCCGTACGAGTCGACGAGAATGGTTGCTGCCCCCGGCACCATAGGCAGTAACCTCCTGGTTGCAACCGGGGGCAGGACTTCGACTTTCGGTACCGGCCCTATTCGCCTGGGGTGACTTTCCTTGAACCATTTACTTGATTCACTATCGCGGCAGACCGGCACCTCCTGGCAACAATCGGGACAGGTTCCTCATCCCCAATCCGTCCTACAGGTCTCATCCCGAGGGTTTACGCCACCAGAGTTGCCGAGCTTTCCACCGGGTTTAGGATCAGAAGCCTTTTCAGTACTCTCGCGACATATTCCACGTTCAGTGGGCGGCTGAAGTAGTAGCCTTGAAATTCATCGCATCCATGTTCTCTCAAAAACGACAATTGCGCCTCGTCTTCTACTCCCTCGGCGATGACTTTCAGGCTTAGGCCCTTTGCCATGTTAATGATCGCCATCGTAATCGCGGCGTCGTCGGAGTTGACTGCGACATCGCGGATGAACGAACGGTCTATTTTGAGTTTTGTGACCGGGAATTGCCTCAAATAGCTGAGGCTTGAATAGCCAGTCCCAAAGTCATCGATTACCAATCTCAACCCCATGTCTTTCAGATCCTTAAGAACTCCGAACATCATGTCTGCATTTGACAGAAGGAGGCTTTCGGTCAGTTCAAGCTCCAGGTACTGAGGGTCAAGACCTGTCTCCTGCAAAACGTGCTTGATGAGTTCGGAGAAGCCCTCTTGGCGAAACTGCACAGCCGAGACATTTACCGCCACCGGCACCACGAGCAATCCCTCGAACTGCCATTTCCTTATCTGAGAGCATGCGGTCTTGAGAACCCACTCCCCAATGGCTGTAATGAGGCCGCAGTTCTCTGCGACTTTTATGAACTTATCAGGCATTACAAGACCTAGCACCGGGTGCTGCCATCGTACGAGCGCTTCCAGACCTGTGACTTCGCCGCTCGCAATGTTGACTTGAGGCTGATACACGAGGAACAATTCCTCTCTGTCGATGGCGGAGCGCAGACTGTTCTCCAAGGTCAATCGCTCCATGACACGTGTATTCATCTCGTCGGTAAAGAAGCAGAAGCCGTTGCACCCTCTTTCCTTGGCGCAATACATCGCGGAATCAGCGTTCTTGATCAGGGTTTCGCCGTCTTGACCGTGTTCGGGAAAGACGCTGATTCCCAGACTGCAAGTAATCCCGAGTGGGCGGCCCTTGACAATGAATTCGCCCGATACCGACTCCACGATGCGTGCCGCGACTGACTCCAATTCGGCCATGCTGTCCACGCTGCTCAACACAATAATGAACTCGTCACCGCCTACCCGCGCGACGGTGTCTTGCTCGCGTGTCTCATTCTTGAGACGCGTTGCGACCTGCTTGAGAAGCAGGTCGCCGAAGGAGTGCCCAAGTGAATCATTTATGATCTTGAAGCGGTCCAGGTCGAGGAACAAGAGCGCCGCGATGCTACCCCGCCTGCGAGCCGCTGCAAGGGCATTGTTCAACCGGTCCTGCAGAAGCGTCCGGTTGGGTAATCCAGTGAGGGCATCGTAGTACGCCAGGAAACTAACCTGCTTTTGGGCGAGTTTGCGCTCTGTAATGTCCTCGACCGTCCCCTCAAGGTTGACGACGACATCGTCTGCGTTGCGCACAGCTCGGACATTCACCAGCAGCCACTTGCGTGCCCCGTCTTTGCATGGCACCTCGACCTCCGTGCTTCGGATGGTACCGTGCTTCTGCAATACGCTGGTCCACTCATCATGGTGCGAAGCGCTCATGAAATGTGGCAGCACGCTTCCAGATATGTCTGCGAGCAGTTGTTCCGGGGATTCGTAGCTGTGCATCGCTGCAAAGGCGCGGTTGACGTTCAGAAGCCGGCCATCGGGCGTGGCTTGGAAGATCCCAACGACAGCGTCTTCGAAGATCGCCCTGTACTTTTCCTCGGCTTGAAGAAGCGCTTCTTCCGCTTGTTTCCGTTCGGTAATGTCCTGATTGATTGCAATGAAGTGAGTGATACCGCCGGGTTGCGAAGCGACCGGCGTAATCGTCATCTCTTCAGGAACGAAACTCCCATTTTTGTGGCGATTAACTACTTCTCCGCGCCACACTTTCCCTGAGGAGATGGCCGCCCACATCTCTTGGTAGAATTTTCCGTCATGCACGCCCGACTTCAGTAGACGGCGATTTGCCCCCAGGACTTCTTCGGCTGAGTATCCGGAGAGAGCCGAGAACGCCGGATTTGTCCAAACAACGGTTCCTGCCGAGTCGGTGATGCTTATGGAGTTCGCTGCGGCCTCCAGCGCGGCCGCGAGCAAATTACGTTGTGCATTTGCAGCGGACAATTCGCAAGTGCGTTCCCCAACCAGTCGATCAAGCTCCTGCATCCGCAGGCGGGCCTGTTGCATCGAAGTCCACTTCGCAGTCATAGCATGTGCAAGCTGGCTGACCTCAATGATGTCGAACGGCTTCTTGAGGATCACAAGATTGTCCGACACGCCGAGGCGCTTGGATATGTCTTGCCAGTTGTAATCGGAATGCGCGGTGCAGATGACAATCTGGAGGTCGGGGTCGGCTTCCCACAGGTGGCCGATCGTTTCGATACCGTCCCAACCTGGGGGCATCCGCACGTCGACAAAGGCCAGCGCATAGGGCCGGCTCGCGGCCTGTGCACGCTCTACATATGCGAGTCCGTCCTGACCCTGGAGCGCGGAATCGATTTCAAAGACCAATCCGGGCGCGGTTGTTCTCCCGAACAAAATTGCTTCATCAGCTGCCAACTGAGAATCAATCTCCCGGGGCACGAGAATCTTCTTCAGATCGTCGTGGATTGATTCGTTGTCATCCACGATGAGCAGTCGGTACCGATTGCTTTGGAGTGTCATGCCGCAATCCTCCTCACATCAGGCCCGCTTACGTGAACTGGGAGTTCGAGCGTAAACTTCGCGCCCGCGTTGATGCCTTCACTCTCCACCGTCAGGGAGCCTCCAAGTTGCTTGGCAGCCAAGGCGCCGGAGTGTAATCCAAACCCGTGACCATCTTTTTTTGTCGTGAATCCATGAGAGAAGACACGCACTAAGTTCGCGGGTGGAATCCCGATGCCGTTGTCCGCGACGCGGATCGCAATGCGATTTTCGCCGACGCGTCGCATGCGAATTGCAATCTGTCGGTCTGGATTTCCAGATTCCTTTAGCGCATCCTTGGCGTTTCGCATCAGGTTCAGCAAAATCTGCAATACTTTGTGCCGGTCGGTGGTGATGGGCGGCAGGTCTTCGCTTTCGACGTGCAGAGCGACGCCATGGCGCTCCATGCCGGGCAGCGTAATGCCCAGGACATCTTCCATCAGTTCGGCGAGCGCGACCTTCTCATAGACGCCCGAGGATCGGGCGTAGGTTTGCTGCATTGCCACAATCTCTTTGATATGAGTGATATGTTGCGCCAGGCTTGCTACTTCCTTGCCAAGTTGGTCACGATCCTGCTCCAGGTTTCGCGCGAGGCTGCCCATGTAGGGAAGCACTCTCTGGCCGCGCGGGTCATTTGTCACAAAGTCGCTCAACTCATTCTTGTGGTCATCGAGGACGTTCACCAGTTCACCAATCTGGCCGATTCGCCAATCACGCAGATGGTCACCTACGATCGTGGCCGACACATTTACGCTGTTGAGCACGTTGCCGACATTGTGGAGAACGCCTGTCGCCACCTCGGCCATGCCGGAGATGCGGGAAAGATCGATGAGTCGTTTCTGCGCCTCCGCCAGTTCTGCAAGGGCAGCATCCTTGGCAACGATCTGCTCGCGCAGTTCCTGGGTGCGTTCGGTTACGCGAAGTTCGAGGTGGCGTTTGCCCTCCGATAGTTCCCGATCGCGATGCAGGATCATGTCGGCCATCCCATTGAAGGCCTGGGCCAGTCGCTCGATCTCATCCCGGCTGCTGATATCGGCGCGGGCCGTCAGGTCACCGCCTGCCACCCGTTCAACCACCGACTGCAACTGTAAGATGGGCCTCACGAAGCGTCCCGCATACAAGACAGAAGCGATCAGGCTGATCAGGATGCACACCACGGCCAGGATTCCGGTGCGGATATTCACTTGCCGTGCGCTTTGGTCATAAGAGTCCAGCGACAGCCCTACGTGAATCCATCCCCACTGAATGCTGCTGTAGTCGAACGGAACAGCGTAATGAAACACGCGCCGGTTGAACATGGGCACAACCCCTAATTCGCTGAAAGGGCGCCGCATCTCTGGATACCAATAGCGATCGCTCTTTGGCTCCATGCGCCAGCCGTTGCGTTCCACCACCACAGAAAGGCCGTCGTTCTTGGTGATGACCAGGAAGTCGACGCTTTTGTCGCCCTTGAGCACCTGCATTGCATGATCAACCACCGAAGAATAGTCCTCCGAGATAGCGGCTTCGGAAACCTCACCTTGCAGTGCCACAGCCACGCCACTGGCCTTCGACTCCAATCCCGCCTGCAGGTCGCGCTTCTGTAACGGCAGTAGAAAGGCCACAAAGATGCCAAGGGTGACCAGCGTTACGGTCCAGGCCAGAAGCATTGTCCGGCGTGCGATCCCAGTTATCTTGATGAGGGGTCTCATGCCGGCCCTTTCCGAAAGTGTGATTGCTGCGTGGGTAGCCGCTCAAATTGGCGCACCATATCCAGGGCGTTCTTCATGACACTGATTGGCTTCACAACAAATCCATGGGACTGGTACAAGGCGACGATCTGCTGCCCCGCGGGCACGGTATAGATGTGTTGAATCGAATCGATAAGCGCTTTGCGGGCGCTCGCACTGGTGTTACTGCGAAATGCGAAGATGATGGGGACAACCTTCGGTGACACCGCGACGGCGCGAAGATCCCGGCCAAGCTGAGGGTTCAGTTCTACTGCCGTCTCCCAACTCCGCCGCGCCAGACAGGCTCCGTCCGCACGGCGAAAGAAGACCGGCAACACCACCTGGTTCAAGTTGGCAATTAGCTGGTGGCTGGCGAAGAATTGTTCGGCCTGGGGCAGGTTGTTCGCGGCCAGCATGGTGCCCAACCAAGCGGGCAACAGGACCATATCGCGATGGAAGTGGGACAAAATATGCGCCCCACGAAGATCGGCAATCTTCTTGAACGGGCTGCTGTTGTGCACGAGAAGAACATATTCGATCCCATCGGCAAGATAGTCCTCAAGCACCAGAGAATCGGGATCGGTCAAGTCGGCCACTTTTGCGAACTCCAAAGCGGTAACGCCATAACAGTCGAGCGTTCCCTGGCGGACGGCCCGAATCAGCTCTTCGGAAGGAATGAAGACTTCCGGGACAGGCTCCGCCGTCACAAACCCTAAAGCGGCATGGACCTCACCGAGCCAGATCCGATAGGCCGCGCGAGCGTCGGTGACGTTGGCGCCGGCAAGGGTCTCGACACTAATCGCAAGCCGCAGCGCGACTTTTCCATTTTCGCTCCAGGACCGTCCAGGCGCCAGGCTGGCAGCAGACGCTCCCGCCATCATTGCCAGGCACTGTCTTCGAGTCATCTGTATGATTGAACGATCCATCTTGATCCATCGCCGTTAGAACCCTGTCGGGCCCTAGGACGCGCCTTTCCGCGTGTGCGCCTGCTGCGCAGGTAGCCGCTCAAATTGGCGTACCATCTCTATGGTGCTTTTCATGACACTGATTGGTTTCACGACAACTCCGCTGGACTGGTACAAGGCGATAATCTGCTGCCCCGTAGTCGCGGCATAGATGCGCTGAATCGAATCGATAAGCGATTTGCGTGCACTCGCAATCGTGCTATTGCGAAATGCGAAGATGATCGGGATAACCGTTGGCGACACAGCGACTGCCCGAAGATCCCGGCCAAGCTGAGGATTCAGTTCTACTGCCGTCTCCCAACTGCGACGCGCTATGCAGACCCCATCCACGCGGCGAAAGAAGAGCGGAAGAATGACTTGGTTCAAGTTGCCAATTAGCTGGTGGCTGGCGAAGAATTGTTCGGCCTGGGGCAGGTTGTTCGCGGCCAGCATGGTGCCCAACCAAGCGGGCAGAAGCACCATATCGCGATGCAAATGGGACGCGATGCGCGCCCCGCGAAGATCGGCAACCTTCTTGAATGGGCTGCTGTTGTGCACGAGAAGAACATATTCGATCCCATCGGCAAGATAGTCCTCAATCAAAATAGAATCGGGATTGGTCAAGTCGGCAACTTTTGCTAACTCCAAAGCGGTGACGACATAGCCGTCGAGCGTTCCCTGACGAATATTTCGAATCAGTTCTTCTGAGGGAATGAAGATCTCTGGGGCAGGCTCGATTGAGATTAATTTCAAATTGCCTTGAACTTCACCGAGCCAGACCCGATAGGCGGCGCGCGCGTCGTTGACGTTGGCGCCGGCAAGGGTCTCGACACTAATCGCCAGGCGCAGCGCAACTTTTCCATTTTCGCCCCTGCATAGTCGCTGCGCCAGGGTGGCAACTGCCGCTCCCGCCATCATTGCCAGGTACTTTCTCCGTGTGATCGGCTTGTCTAGACGATCCATCTCGCACCATAGCCCCCTGAACCCTGTCGGGCCCTAGAACGCGCCTTTCCGCGAGTGCGCCAATTGTGAGGGCATGCGCTCGAACTGGTGCACCATCTCCAAGGTGCTCTTCATGACAGAGACTGGTCGCACAACGAATCCGTGGGCTTGATACAAGGCGGCCATCTGCTGGCCCGACGTGGTTGTCGAAAGGCGCAACATCGAATCCAGAAGCATCTTTCGGCCGTCCGCGCTGCAGTTTCTGCGGAAGCAAATGGCAATCGGAACGATTCTCGGTGACACCGCCAGGGGACGCAGATCGCGGCCTAGCTGAGGATTCAGTTCTATGGCCGTCTCCCAACTCCGTCGTGCCAGACAAGCTCCGTCTGCACGGTGAAAGAAGACAGGAAGCACCACTTGATTTACCTTGTCGTGGAGGGTATTGCTGCCGAAAAAGTGGTCTGCCACCGGCAGGCTGCCGGCGGCTAGCATTGTGTCCAGCCAAGCAGGGAGAAGGACCATGTCGCGATGAAGATGCGACACAATCTGTGCTCCTTTGAGGTCGGCTACCTTCTTGAACGTGCTGTTGTTGTGCACTAGCAGAATATATTCAATCCCGTCGACCAGATAGTCCTGAAGCACCAGAAAGTCGGGGTCAACCAATTCCAAAACCTTTGCGTACTCCAGAGCGGTGAGTCCAAAACAGTCGATTGTTCCCTGGCGGACACCCCGAATCAGATCTTCTGAGGGAATGAAGACTTCAGGGCCTATCTCCGCGGTGACTTTTCCAGCTTGACGTGAGTACTCATTGATCCAGACACGGTAGGCAGTCCGTGCGTCGTTAATATTGGCGCCTGCCAGAGTATCGGTGCTGACCGCCATGCGCAGGATCTTCCTGTCTTCCTCGCTCCAGCAGAAACCAGGCATCTGCATCGCGGCTGCTGTTCCTGCCAGTAGCGTCAGGCATTGTCGCCGGTTTAGATTCTTGTTGGAAAGGTCCATCCTTTGCCTTCTCAGTCTTGGCCTTGCAGCAGTAGCCATCTCAGAATCTCTATGTGCCCGAATTACTCATATAAAGCTTGACAACAGAGTTGCAGATGGGCCATCTCGCCTTCGGAGGCCCTTTAATGCCCCTGGGTCAATTCGACCTGGACGTTCTTGCCGACTACCAGGTCGATTCTGGATTGAAGGGCCATATGATCGTAGATTGCTTTGTCGTGCGCCGCTGTGACCAGCGCTTCCTGCAACTGAGCCCGAATCACCTTCTCCGTGGCCACCAATCCGGTCTGATAGCCCCGCAATGTCAGGTCCGTGTCGTCCTTCGCCGCGGCCGCCGCATCTTGTGTAGCATCGACAACCTTTTCATTTGCTCCCAGATCGAGGAACATGTTCCGAATCTCAAGACCGAGACCTTCGGAGAGCAGGAACTTCTTTTCCTTCAGCTGGTTGATCTTTGCGCGAGCTTCGGCAACCCTCGCACGCGTCAGGAGACCGTCGAATATCGGAATCTCGACCCCGAGATCAACCGACCAGCCGTCCTTGTTATTTGAGGTCGAGAGACCGCCATCGTAGCTGTTCCAGCGCTTGTGCAGCTCGCCCTTGAGACCTACCTTGGGGAAGAATCCGCTGACCGCCGTGGCGCGTTCCCCATCGAGCGCCTTCAGACCGGCTTCGATCTCAGCCCAGTCGGGATTGAATTCGTAGGCTGTGGAAACCAGCTCATCCAGGTTTCCCGCATACGGCTGAAAGGGTACCGTTTCATCTTTAGGTATGACGCTCGATTTCCAGGACAAGCCGATGGTGTAGGCTAATGCTGCCTCGGTCGAAGCTTCGTTGGCTTCAAGAGGGGCAACCAGGGAGCGAATCGTCTCGACCATCACCTTATTGTCCAGATAGTCCGTCTTGTTCACCGTGCCGGAACCATCCTTGTAGAGCGACTCGGTCATCCGCAGGGTCGCTTCCATGCGATCCAGCGTGTCCTGCCCGAGTTGATGAAGCTGGCGGGCCAGCACAGCCCCGTAATAAAGGCGGATGACATTCTCAGTCAATTCCAGATCGGTGCGATGAACTTCGGCTTTAGCCACGCTCATCGCGCCAAGTGACTGCTCGCTGTAGCCCTTGCGCATGCCACCATCGAATAGCAGCCACTTGAAATCGCCTGAGACGGATTCTGTCGTTGGATTCATCAGCTTGATGTTTTGTTCCGGAATGGGAAACATCTGGGCGCTGGTAGTGACCGTCTGACCGGGAAAGCTCACCGGCATCTGCACGGCGACCGGCGGAAACCCCGGACCGAACGCATTGGCCGGAATCGTGACAATTGCACTCCCGCCTGGAATGGCAACCGATTGCGACGGAATCACCATGGCGCTGGCCGGATAGGCGAAGTTGGGGGAAGAACTCATCTGGTCAACGCCACCCTGGGCGTTAATCTGCGGCCAATAGGAGGCCAAAGCCTGGCGGTGTTGCGCCTCGGCTATGTCCACGGCAAACTGGCTGGCCGGACGGCTGTGATTCTTCTCCATGGCGATGTGCAGACAATCGCTGAGCGAGAGTACTTGCCGGCCCTCAGGCACCGTCTGGCCGAACGAAACAATGCAGCCAAGCGCCATAAATATCGCGAGTTGTAATTGGAAAAAATGCGGATGAAGGTTCCTGCTCATGCGCTTTCTATCGGCACAAAGCCTGATTAGTTGAATGCAGGCGAGCATCGCAAGGAAGGAATCCAACTCATGGAGCCGGCATACGAGCCGATTTTTGTACGGAATTGGAATCGCCAGAAATGCTTGGACATGTAACCTCGGTCAATCCGCAGCGCCTTTAGATCGAGGGTGATGCCGGACCCTTGTTCGGAGGTCCGGCTCCGTACTTTAGCTGGGCAATCATCGTCGCCATAGTCTCGTCGCACTCTTTCGGCCCCGCTCTTTCCGGCTCCCGTGCCGTAAATGCCTGCCCGCAGGCGCCGTCTAGGGTCGTCAGTGCACTGTTTCTCAAACCAACGATTGAACAATCGAGCCCAACGGACCGATAGGATTGCAGGCGCCTGCATGTGAGTGGGCCTGTTCGGGGAAGGAATACCATAAATGGCATTTTTTAGCTGGAGCGATGACCTGAGTGTGGGCGTAAAAGCGTCTGATGACGACCACAAGAAACTGATTGATATGCTGAACTGCTTGTATGTAGGAATGAAGAACAGGCAGGGCAAAGAAGTAGTCGGGAAAGTTCTTGATGACCTAGTCTGCTACACAAAATTCCATTTCGCCCGCGAAGAGGAGTTCTTTGCCAAGACCGGGTATCCTGCTGTTGAGCACAAGAAAGAACACAAAGAGCTGGTGAAGCAGGCAGAGGAGTTGCAATCACGATATAAGAATGGCGAGAGTGCGCTCTCAATCGAGACGCTGGATTTCCTAAAGGACTGGCTGACCACTCACATTCAAGGTACCGACAAAAAGTACTCGGACCATCTCAACGCTGCCGGGATTCGTTAGTCGAGATAAAGTTCTTCAGGCATTTCGCGAAGCTCCCTGCGTCTTGGCCGAAGACTATCCTTTCCGGCCTTCCGGAATACATCATCACTCTCCGGAATCGACGGACTGCACATGATCACCTGGCCAAACCCTGAATTCGGCTCCGTCCTGCGCTCGGCTAACTGCGCCTCCAGCCAAGCGTGCAGCTTGTTCTTCACCGGCCGGCTGTGTTCCTGATGAAGCCTGAGCCGCTCGTCCGCCGTCAGACCGCGCTCATGCGCTGCAGTACTTTGACCATACACCTGGCCCAGCAGCTCCAGTACGAAGCGGCATTCGCTGGGAAGGTTCTCCGCGCCCTCTACAAACTGCCGGCGTCCGTTCGCAACACAGTTGGGCGGCGGGGTCTCCACCTCGCTGGCAGCCTCGGGACATTGCGTGACTGCGACATTCCAGGTTCCGTTTCGATCAGCGGCTCAACGGGCAAACCACCGCTCTGGCCGTGAACACCACGACGACTACCTCGACCCTCAACCCAGGCAGAAGACTCCCCTGGCCATCGGCGGGGGGCGCGGTTCTCGCGTGCATCGTGCTTCTTGGCATTCCGGCGCGGCGACTAAGATGGCAGAGCATCCTCGGAATACTCGTACTGTTTCTCTCTATCACGGGCGGTACGTTTGCTTGCGGCGGAGGAGTCAATGGAGGTGGCGGTGGGGTGGAGGCACTCCCGGTACCACGGCTGGGACTTACTCCACTACCGTGACCGGCACTTCTGGCACCATCACTGAGACTTGAACGGTCACCCTCACTTTACAGTAGATCGGTTCTTGATTAGCTCCCGAAGCGGTTACGTCAATTGCAGAACCAAACGACTGTTCTATCGTATTTTCCGATTTATACGATTCTCTATCCCCTTTAGAATATCGATGTCAATGATTCCATATGCATTCAAATAAATTCAACCGATCCAGCCACCTGCGGTGGGGCAGCCACCCGTTATTCGCTCGCACCGGCCTGATCGCCTTTTTGCCGTTTGGCGGGGGAAAATTACAAAGTTAGCGCACCACGCCGGCGTCGCGGGTGGGCCAGTAGACGAAGACGGCCTTGCCGTAGATGAGCGAGCGCTCAACGGGGCCGAACTCGCGGCTGTCGGAGGAGATGGAGCGGTGGTCGCCCATCATGAAGTAGGCGCCTTCGGGCACCACCATCTCTGCCATGGAGCGGCTGTCGCTATATTCCTCAGGCACATAGGGTTCCGGCTGGGACTTGCCGTTGAGCCAGACCACGCCGTGGTCGATGCGCAGACGGTCGCCGGGCAGCGCGATGACTCGCTTGATGTAGCTCTTCTCCGGGTCGCGCGGGTAGTGGAAGACCACTACGTCGCCGCGCGCAATGGCCGCGATGTGGTAGACGAACTTGTTGATGAACAGCCGGTCGCGGTCTTCGAGGCGTGGAAGCATGCTGGTGCCTTCCACACGCACCGGCTGATAAAGGAAGGTGATGATCAGCACCGAGGCTACGGCTGAGACGAGCAGGTCGCGCAGCCACAGGCCGATGCCGCCGGCTTTCTGGATTGGCGTGGGAGCGGGGGAAGGTTCCGGCTGGCCTGGCTCCGCCGTATGAGGTTCCACCGGAGGAACGACGTGCTGGCCGGAGATGAAGGAGAGATCGTCTGGAACCGTTTGCATTGCCGCCTTGGCCTTGAGGGTCACCGGATTGCGGAGTCTCCAGGAGAAAAATAATCGAATGGAGAAAAAGAGCCGAAGGAAAAGGGTGCACAGTTCCCTTCTCTTCGACTCTTCCAGGAAAGATATGGTGAGTTCAGAAAGAAACCCTTGACGGTAGTATAACCGGCGCGTGCCGCATCCAACCTCGGTTCGGTGAGCATCGGACTGCCCGCAAAAGCAATGCGGGAACCGTTGGGGCGGTTCCCGCATTGGGTTAGGGGGAGCGCTTCCCTTTTAGGGGCAGACGCCTCCGCTTCCGGCGTTGTAGATGGCCTGCACCTGCGGGCCGGTCAACGCTGCGTTGTAGACCGCAACGTCGTTGATCAGGCCGACGAAGGGACGGTTGTAGTTGAACTCCTGGCCGATGGCGAACCAGTCGCCGCTGGGGTACGAGACCACGCCGTTCCACGTGGTGGGGTTGGTGCCTGAGTTGGAGGGTTGCAACACCCCGTTGTAATAGATCTGGCCGGAGCCGCCGGAGGTGGCCGTGGCCGTGATCAACGTCCATTGGTTGAGCGGCACCTGGGTTTGCGTATCCTGGAGCGCCCAGTTGCTTCCGTTTCCTAGGTTGAATTGAATGTGGCCGGCGGGCACATTGTTCGGGTTACCGTCCGGGTTGACGCGTCCATCGAAGAAGATGGATGCTCCGGCGTGGCCGGCAGCATCGTCCTGGCTTCCGGCAATCAATCCCATTGCACCGTAGCCATAGTCGGTCGGATAGGCAGTTGGGTAGATCCAGGCCGACAGGGTAATGGCGCTCTGGATTTGCAGGTTGGCCGGCACGGGTTGCCCGATCAACACGTACTCATCCAGATTGCCGGAGTTGCCGCCCAGGTTGAAGGCGTCCCCGACTTCGCCGAGTGCGTAGGTTACGCCATTCTGCAGGGTTCCGTTGTTGCCGCCGGGACCGACGTCAACCGCACTGTTGTTGCCGGGCCACAGCGAGACCAGGGCGGAGGCCTGGGGCGCGGCGCAGGCCGGGATTCCGGTGACCGTGGCGGAGCAACTGGCGTTGGTGCCGCCATATTGGCCGTTGCAAGTCCAGGTCCAGGAGCCGGGGTTGGTGACCGCCGAGGCCGTGCCCGCCGAGCAGAGGTTGGCGGTGGGCAAGGAGGAGAACGACAGGCCGTTGGCTGAGCCGCAGGCGCCGTTCACCGCGGCGGTTGTGCCGGTGGTGAAGGTGGTTTCGACGCCGTACTGGCTTTCATAGTTTCCAGCCACATCGTAGAGGTACCAGTTGTTGGGCCAGTACATCAGGTCGTAGATGGTCGATTGAGCCAGTGGCGCCGTGGGCGTGAGGGTGACGACCGTGACCCCTCCGACCACGGAGATAGCGAGCGTGGAGGGCACCGTGGTCTGCGTATTGTGGGTGCGCAGGTAGATCTGGCTGGAGGTGATCAGCACCGGGTTCATCAGCTTGCTGAAGGTGAGCGAGATGACCGGGCTGACACCGGACGTGGTGGTGTTGTTCGCCGGGGTTGCGGCGGTAGCGGTCGGATTGGTCCAGTCAAAGCCGGTTCCGGTGGTGAAGGAACTGGTGGTGGTGCCTTGCGCGGGGTTGTTGTTGACATCGGTCACGCCGGCAAAGTTGAAGGTGTAGGTCTTGTTCGGCACCAAGGCCCAGGGCAGCTGCACATCGGCGATGAAGTTGCCATCCTCAGGATAGACGGCAATCGGTTCGGGGCTGCCGCCGTTTGGTGTGAAAGTGATGTTGGCCATCGACTCGGTGGAGACCGGCTCGTTGAACAGCAGCATCAGGCTGGTGTTGTTCCACGGACCGCCGATCGAGTTCAACGCCACGTTGGTTGCGCCGCTGGGCGGGTTGGCGTAGACCAGCGTGGGTCCAATGGCGAGTGGACCGTTGCCGGTGTAGAAGTACGAGTAGTTGTTGTTCATGCCGTTGCCGGTGAGGTCGATGGCGCCCGAGCACTGATAGTAGTACTGGGTGTTGGCGAACAGCGGCGTGACCGGCGTCATGGTGACCGACATCAGGCCGCTGGACCAGGTGTAGGTGACCGGAATGTATCCGTTGGTCACGAAACTATAAACCCGGGTGTTGGAGGAGTTGACGCTGCTCGGATCCATGGCCTCGGAGTAGAGGCAGGTGAACGAGGCGTTGGTGCCGATGTTGTAGGTTGTGCTGCCGAAGTCGAGCGTGGCAGTCGGCGCGCTGTAGTCCGGCAGCGCCGCCGTGGTGAAGGTGGAGCTGACGGCGGTGAAGGTGTTGCCGGCGTAGTCAAGCACATCGGAGGTCGCGGACCCAGGATTGACGCTCACGGTAATCGCAGTCGACGGCGGCAATGGATTGACCGGCGAGAAGTTGATCTCCCGAACGTCGCTATTGGTGTAGTTGTACGACCAGGTTCCGGGGATCGGGATGCCACCGGCAGCGACCGTCATGTTGGTCGAGTTGATGGTCGTAATGTCCACCGCCTTGGAGAGCCAGAACCGGACGTAGGCGTTGGTTCCGACACTTGCCGAGCCGTTGGGCGGTCCGATCGTGACCGTGCCGTGGGTGGTGTCCGCCGTGCTGGCGGCGACGGTGTTGATGATGGTAGCCCAGCAATCGCCCTGAGCGGCAACTCCGTTGGCGCCCATCACGTTGCCGTTGGTGCAGATCCCGTACTGCGTGGACGGGGTCAGTGGCGAGGCGGGCGTCACACGAACCAGGGTCGAAGAGCCCGAGGCCGGCGTGATGGTGACCGTCTGATAGGTCCCGGTGGTCCAGTCGTACAGAGCCACATTGCCGCTGAGCGAGGCTGCCGTAACCGGCTGGCTGTACTCAACGTCGAACTCGGCGTTGACAGGGACGCTGGTGGATGAATACGCGGGACTGACAGCAATCACCGTTGGCGTCGCGGTAGCGGCATTCACGACAGCCGCGGTGTAGAAGGTGCCGCTATCGCCGTTCATGGGATCGCCGTTCACATCGAGCACCGTGCCCAGCGCGGAGAACCACCACTGAACCGTGGCACCGGCCGGGAATGGAGTGCTGGGCGTGTACTGCACTTCGTAGTTGGAAGCCGTGGCCACCACCGTGCCGGAATACACCGCGCCATTGACGGTCACGATGACATTGCCGGGCAGCGTGGAGGCGTTGACCTGTCGGTTGAGGAAGAGCGTCAACAGCGTGTTGGTGGGGTTGCCGGTGGAGTTGGCGCTCGGTTCGATCGACTGCACGCCGCCGTTGCCGGTGGCTGGGTTGACGCCGGTGGTGAAGGTGCTCGAGAAGGTGGTGGCCAGCGTGTTGCCTGACGGATCGCTGATGCCGCCGGCCGGAAGCTGGATGGTGTAGAGAGCGCCGGTGTAGAGCGTGCCGGAGCTGAAGGTGAGGGTGCGGTTATCGGCCGACATCGTAATGCTGCCGCGGTCCTGAAGTCCCTGGCCGGCGAACAGCAGCGCATTGTTGCTGTTGTTGTAGACGCTGTAGGGGTTGATGCCCTTGTTGAAAGTGACGGACACGGAGGTGTCAGGCCGCACGTTGGTTGCGCCGCTGGCCGGGTTCACGGAAAGCACGGTGAGAGGCGTGGTATCGGGTGCGTCGCCAGTGGTGGTAAAGCTCAACAGTGGCTGCCAGCCGCTGTTGGGGTTGCCGGTGTACGCGTCGCCGGCCAGGTCGGTAAGACCGCCGGTGGCGCCCACATAGATGGTTGCGTTCGGTGGATACGGGTTGCTGGGCGTGAAGGTGACCGCGTTGCCGTTGACCACGTAGTTGCCGGCCAGACCCCAGTTGCTGTTAAAGCTGTTCATCACCAGGAAGGTGCCCAGGTTGACCGTCTGCGGATTGAGCGGCTGGCTGAAAGTAAGGGTAATGGGCGACAGATTGTTGGTTACATTCGCGCCGTTCACGATGCTGGTGCTGGTGAGGGTAAGCCCGCCGGTGGCCGCAACGGTTCCGGTGGTGAAGCTGGTGGTGGAAGGCACCACCGCGTTACCGTTGGCGTCAGTGAAGCCGTTGACCTTGACCGTGTAGACAGTGCCCGCCGTCAAAGCGCTGGTGGGCGTGAAGGTAAGCGTCTGCGCGTTCACGAAGACCCCGGTTCCTGCGACAGGCGTACTGCCCTGCAGCAGCTGGACAGAGCTCTGCGACCAGGTGGTGGGATCGATGGGCGCACTGACCGTGACATAGATCTGGGCGTTCAACGGCACGCCTGTGGCTGTGTTCGCCGGAGTCACGGTAACCGAGGGACCGCTGCTGACAGAACCGCCATTGGTGTAGAAGTACAGGTCGACTCCGTTGCCGTTGTTGCCGTCCATATCCTGGAAGCCGCAGCAGGCGCGGAAGTGATAGCGCGTGTTGGGCAGCAGCGGGATGAGCGGCGTGATGGTCACCTCGGTGCCGTTTGCGGACGGAGCGACGGTGGCCGGAATGTACTGGTTGGTGTCATAGAGATACATGTTGAAGGTGCTGGTGTTGACCGTGATCGGGTTCAACGGCTTGTTAAAGACGATCTTGGGCGTCACGTTGATGCCGACCGTGGTGTTATTGGCCGGATCGCTGTTGATGGCAGTGGCGTTGGTCAGGTCGTAGGTGGCGCCGGTGGTGAAGGTGTTGGCGATGGTGGCAACGGCGTTGCCGGCCGGATCCTTGACCCCGACGATGTGCATTGTGTAGGTGGTGTTGGGCACCAGGGGCACGGCGGGGACGAGCTGCAGCACGGAGTCGCCGGAGCCCAGGCTGGGCGAGGTGGCCACGGTGCCGCCGCTGTTGGTGAGCGTGACGCCGCCGAGGGTGTTGGGATCGATGGGGCCGCTGAACTGGGCCTCAATGATCGCGTTGGTGCCCAAGCCGCTGGCGCCGCTCAACGGATTGAAGTTGATCACCGTTGGAGCGGAGCTGGCGCTGGTGAACTCGGCATAGAAGTTCGGCTCAAATGCATTGACCGTGTTGCCAGCCAGATCGGTACCGCCGTATATGGCGAGCTCGTACTGACGCCCTGCCGACAGCGGCGTGGTTGGAACCAGATAGGCGATCGTCTGCGTCGCATTCCAGCTGAGCGTGGTTGCGATGCAGGTTCCCTGCAGGTAGTCGTAGATGTAGAAGTTGGAGCAGACGCCGGGCTGTCCGGCGGTGAAAGTGGTCAGGTCCATCGATTCGCTGAATTGGACCGTGATCGCCGAGTTGGTGGGAATGCTCTCGTTGGCGTTGACGCTGCTCCAGACCACGGACGGAGCCTGGAAGTCAGGTCCGGACGCAGTGGTGAAGGTGGAGGTGAAGTTGAGCGGGTGTCCAACTTGGTCGAGGACGCCGTTGAGGGTCATGGTCAGGGTGGTGCTTGCCGGCAGCGGCGCGTTGGGAACGAACGACACCCTGGTGTCGGCCGTGTTGAGCGAGAACCCGCCGGCGATGGGCGTGCCGCCGTTGGAGACGGTGAAGGTGGTGCTGTTGACGCTCACCGGATCGATTGGCTTGCTGATGACCACGTTGGGAGCAATGTTGACGCCCACGTTGGCGGCGCCGTTGTAAGGCACCGCGCTGACGATGGTCGGCAGCGTGCTGTCGGAGGTGGTTCCGGTGTAGTCGTACCAGCTGGTGTTGTTGGCCAGGGGTACGCTGGTGGTGCTCTGTAGACCGGTGGTGAGTTCCACAAAGATGTAGTGGTTTACCGGCAGCGTGCTGGACGGCGTGATACGGATCTCATTGGGCTGAGGCATGGAGAGAGTCGCAGCAACGTTCAGCGTGGTCTGCTGGTCGTAGAGGTAGACGTTGGTCGGGATCACGGTGGCCGCATTCAACGGCACGTTGAACTGGATGTCGAAGAACGAGTTGAGCGGGATCGGGTTGCCGGAGTTGGCGTACTGCGCAGGCGAGGTGGTCTGCACGGCCGGAACCAGCGCGGCGGTGCTCGAGGCTGCGTAGAAGTAGCCGGAGTCGGCGTTGATGGGCGTTTCGTAAGTGGAGTCGAGCAGGCTGCTCAAGGTCCACCACTGGATGAGCGCGCCCGGCGTCCATGGCGAGCTGGGAGTGAACTCGAGGGTATAGCCGTTGTCGAGCACGGCCACCGTGCCGGTAACAGGCACGTTGTTTTCGGCTACTTCGATGCCGCTGTTGGCGGTGGCCGCGTTGATGGGCAGGTTGGTGTAGATGGTGATGGGCTCATTGGCGCTGATGCCGCTGGCGCCATTGCCAGGCCGCGTGGTGACCACCGAGCCGTTGGTGTTGGAGTCGTAGTAGTTGGTAGTGAACTGGCTGCTGAACGGAGTGAGCCCATTGCCCAGCCAATCGGTCAGCTTGTTGTTGAGGGTTGCGGTCATGGTGGTGCTGCTGGGCAGCGTGCCGCAGGTGAACCACAGGGTGGTATTGTCCTGCGAGTGGCTGGTGCTGCTGCACCACGGGCTCTGTCCGCCGCCCGCAAACAGGGCTACGTCTGCGCCGGCGGAGCTCGGGTTGATGGAGTACGGACTGAAGGAGCGGTTGAAGGTAGCCGTGACCTGGGTGTTGAGACCCACGCTGGTGGCGTTGTTCGAAGGCGCGAAGGCTGTCACCTGGAACGGTGTGGGGGCCGCAATGGCCGTGCTGCCGGTGGTGAAGTTCATCACCTGCACATAGCCGTTGCCGGCCAGGGCGTCACCGGCGATGTCGTTCGGGCCGTTGTAGGCGCCAATCCACATCTGCGTTCCGGTGGGCAGCGGGTTGTCCGGAGTGATGACGACCTGGTTGCCGGTGACCTGGTAGCTTGCGCCCACCTGGTTGGTGCCGTTCCAGCCGATCAGCAGCGGCAGTGTATTGGCGTTGACCGTAGTCGGATCGAGCGTGTTGTTGAAGTTGAGCGTGATGGTCGAGTTGACGGCTACGCCCGTGGTCCCATTGGCAGGCGTGCTGTTGACCAGGGCCAGACCGCCGGTGGCGCTGGCGCCGCAGGTTTGAATCGTGGCGCCCAGGCGGAAGCCCTCGAGGCTGTTGTCGGTCCCGCCCCATCCAAGGGCAAGTACGTTGGTGCCGACGTTGAGCAGGCCGTTGGGAATGGCCGCGTTGAGGGCGGCCGGACCGTAGATGGCGCTGATATTGCCCGTGATCGCCGTCCCGTTGATGGCCAGTTCGCCGTTGTCGTCCACGCCCATGGATCCCACCAGGCAGAGGTTGGTGGGCACAGTGGGGCCGGGGACGTTGAAGGTGGTGTAGTAGAGGCCGAAGGTGTTGCCGGCGCCGCTGTTCGGATTGATGGCGATCCAGTCCGAGGTGGGGCCGTTCGCCTGCCAACTGCTGTACCAGTCTGCGTCGCCGGGTCCGACGGTGAGCAGCGCTTGCGCAGCGCCCAGCGAGGGTGAGCCATAGGTAGTCTCCGACGGTGTGCTGGTGATTCCGGTCGTGTAGACCACCCAATGTCCGTCGGCCGTGTTGTTGGTGGTGATCCGCTGGCCTGAGGCGTTCAGGCCAGTGGACACATTGATCAGCGCGGACGAGGCAGCGGCGGTGAAGGTGCTGGTGAAGGTTGCGCCCGCATTGCCCGCCATGTCGAAGTAGTTGCTGACCGTTACGGTGTACACCTTGCCGGGAGTCAGGGGGCCGGTGGGGGCAAAGGTGAGTGTGACCAGGTCACTGGCCAGGTTGGCGGTGCCGGTGATGGCCGAGCCGCCCGAGGGCGTAACCGTGATGGAGTATGCCGAGGCCTGGGTGAGCGCCTGGATGGGCTCGCTGAAGTGCACCGTGACCTGGGCGTTGAGCGGCACCGAAGTGGCGCCGTTGGCCGGGGAGACGGCAGCTACCGTGGGCGGAGTGGTATCGGTTGCCGCGCCGGTAGTGAAGTACCAGTTGGCGCAGTTCAGATAGTTGCCGTCCATGTCATAGTAGCCGCAGCTCTGATGCAGGTAGTAGTAGGTGTTGGGCAGCAGCGGATAGGTGGGCGTGAAGCTCGCTCTTAGCCCGTTGGGCGCAACCGTGACGGCGCCCTGGACGTACTTGCCGCTGTCGGCGTTATAGAGCAGCAGCGTGCCGGTATTGATGTCGATCGGGTTGATCGGCTTGGTGTAGCCGACGATGGGCGCGAAGTTGGTGCCGATGTTGGTTTCGCCGCTGTTGAACTCCGCGCTGGTGGAGTTCTGCGCGGTATCTGCGCCGCTGCCGGTGGTGAAGTTGAAGCTGCCCGGCGTAATGCCGTTGCCGGCCGTGTCAGCCAGCGGCGATCCGTAGGTCACCGTGTAGACGGTGTTGGGGGCTAGCGCCGTGGTGGGAGTGAAGTAGGCCAGCGTTCCCGGACCCCACGAGCAGCAATTGACGTTGCTGTTCCAGCTCCAGGTTCCGGCCACGGGGCTACCGCCGATGCTGACGGCGAGCCCGGTCTGCGTGCTCAGGTTCATGTCCGCAGAGAACTCAAGCTCGACGGTCACATTGGTGCCCACGTTGGTGGTGCTGTGCGGCGGATTGGAGGCAATCACCGTTGCCGGCAAAGCGTTGGCGCTATCAACGGTATAGAAGGACTGGTAACCGTATTGCGGGAAGGTGTTGCCGGTTGCGTCCTTGATGCCGTTGGTGAGCAGCATGTAGTACTGGGAGTTGACGGCGAGCAGGCCGGTGGGCGTGAACGTGGCTACTCTGCCCGTGGCGTCGACGGTGACGGTTCCAGGCAAGGTGACCCAACCGCCCGGATTGCTGACCAGCCAGAACTCGACGGTGCTGGCGTTGATCGTGGTCCGGTTCATGGGCTGGCTGAAGACAAACGTGAAGGCGCTGTTGATGGGGACGCCGCCGGCGTTGACTCCGGGACTGATGGAGAGCAGCGAGGGCGCAGGAATGACGGCTGCCTGCACGGTGAAGCCGCCCGGCACGTTCTCTACTTCGCCGCCGGTGGTGGTCATCACGTCGACCGGCCCGAGGGCTGCTCCGGAGGCGATGGTAATGTTGGCCACCAGGCTGCTGGTGGTGTTGACGGTGACCGTATTCACCGTGATGCCCGGGGTGAAGGAGACCACGGTGGTGCCCTGGATCCAATCGGTGTAGAGACCGGTGAGGGTCACGTTCAGCGTCTGCCCCGGATTCCCGTAGTTGGGGTTGATCTGGGTCATGACCGGAGTGCCGGCCAGGACGCTGAATGCTCCGTTGAGCTGCAGGTTCTGGCTGAGGGTGGTTTCCTGGATGGTGCGCCCGCCCACGCTGGCGTTGGCGGCGACGCTCACGTTGGCGGTCAGCTGGGTGAGGCTGTTGACGGTGATGAAGTTCACCGTAACGCCGGAACCGAAACTCACCGAGGTAAAGGCTTGCTGGAAGTTGGTGAAGGTGCCGGTGACGACCACGTTGCCGGTTTGACCCGCCTGCAATGTGCCAGGCGAGGCGGTGAGCAGGGTTGGCACGCCGGTCAGAACACTGAAGCCGCCGGTGATGGTAGCCACTTCGGCGCCGGTTGTCACCGTAACGTTGCGCGAGCCGATGGTTGCCGCGGTGTTGATGGAGATGTTGGCCACGGCGGATGTTGCGTTGCTGACGGTAAGCGAGTTGACGGTGATGCCGGAACCGAAGTTGGCAACGCTGGTTCCTTGCACCCAATGGGTGAACAGGCCGGTAAGGGTGATGTTCACGTTGGCCAAGCCCTGCGTCCCGGTTGGCGGACTGACGACAGAGATGGTCGGACTGCCGGTGCCCACGGTGAAGCCGCCCAGGATGGTGGCAACCTCGCCGCCGGTGATGAGCTGGACATTATAGGCGCCGAGCGGCGTGCTAGTGGGGATGGTGATGCCGACGGTGGCGCTGAGCAGTCCGGTGACCGTGACCGAGGTGACCTGGATGCCTCCACCGAACGAGGCGGTGGTGACACCCTGCGCCCAATGAGTCTGGCTTCCGGTAATCGCGATGTTGTAGGACTGGCCTTCCCCACCGGCTGCCGGGTTCATGGGGCCGACGATCTGGGCCGGTCCTTGGATGACCTGGTATCCGTTGGCGAGGCTGACAACCTGTGTGCCGGTGGTCAGGGAGACGTTGCGGTAGCCCAGCGAGGTGGTGGGCGAGACGGTGATGTTGGCCTGCGCCTGGGTGGCGCTGGTCACGTTCACCGAATTGACGGTGATACCCGAGCCGAAGTTGCCCGTGGTGGTGCCGTTGACAAAGTTGGTGAAGGCGCCGGTCAGCGTGACGGGGCTCGAGGTGAGGCCCTGCATCCCGTTGTTGGGTACGACGGCCAGCAGCTCGGGTTGGTCCTGGGTGATGGTGAAGACGTTGATGCCGGTTGCCAGCTCACCGCCGGTGGTGGCGGATACGTTGTACTGGCCGGCGGGCGCAGTGGTGTTGACGGTGATGTTGGCCGTGATCAGGGTCGGCGAGTTCACCACGAAGCTGTTGATGAGCACGTCTGGGAAGGTAAGCGTGGTGGTTCCCTGCACCCAGTGGGTGTTGATGCCGCCGATCTGGACCGCGGGCAGATTGACGCCCTGGCCGGCGGTGTTCGGCGTGACGCTGTTGACGACCGCGGGACCTGGGCTAATGTAGACGGCGTTGTTGATGCCCAGCACCTGCGTACCGGTGCTGACGGACAGGTTGTAGTAACCGACCGGAGCCGTGGGCGCCACATAACCATCCACCGTCAGCGACGTGGGTCCGGTCACGTTGACGTTGGTCAGCGTGATGTACGGGCCGTAGGAGACGACGGGCGGCGTTGCGGACGACCAGGTAGTGGCCTGGCTGAGGATGGTGAACACCACGCTGCCCTGCTGCGGCACAGAACCCGGTCCGGTGGAGAGCAGATACGGCGTGCCCGCGGTGACCACGAAGCCGTTGTTGATGTTGGCGATTTCGCCGGCCGTGTGAGCGCTGGCGCCGGTCGGACCCTCACCGGCGTAGGCCGGGATGGCCAGCGTCAGGGTGGCGTCTGTCAGGCTGTTGACCTGGGTGCTGGTGACCACAATACCGTCACCGAACTGGAAGAAGGTGGAACCGTTCCAATGCGTGTTCTGGCCGGTGACTTCGACCGTGATCGCGGTTCCCTGCTGCGAGGTGTTGGGGGTGATGGCCGCGATCAGGGCCAGGCTGGGCGTGACCGAGAAGCCTGCGCCGCCTACTGTCTGGGCGATCGGAGCTGCATCCGGAGTGCTGGCGACCACGCTGCGGCCGCCGAGGTTGGCCAACTGGTCGATGCTGATGACCTGGGTGGCGATGGTGGGCCCGAGGATGGTGGGCGGACCAACGGTGGTGACGCCCTGGCCGAAGTTGAAGGTGGTGGTGGCGTCGAAGGTGGTGTATTGACCGAGGATGTCGACGGTCAGGTTGGTGGCGCCCTGCAGGCCGGAGCCTGGATCGACAACGCTCAGAGTCGGCTGGGCGATGACCACGCTGAATTGCGCGTTTTCAACTTCGGCGCCGGTGGTCAAGGTCAGGTCGCTGACCGAGGCACTGGCGTTGGCGGGGATGGTGATGTTGGCGATGGCCGTGGTTGGGTTGAGCACCTGGAAGGTGTTCACCGTGATGCCGGTGGCAAAGCCCAGCAGGGTGGTGGCGGGAGTCCATTGCGTGTACGCGCCGGAGAAGGTAATGGTCAGCGTCTGGCCGGGCAGAGCCGAGCCGGGCGACAGGTACCAGATGAACGGCGTGGGCGGAGGCGCAACCGGCAGCACCTGGAAGGCGCTGGTAAGACCTTGCGTGCCGGTGGTGACGACTACGGTGCGGTAACCGTACGTGGCATCGTTGGCGATGTCGATTACGGCTTCGATGTGGGTCGCGTCATCCACTTGGAACGACTCGACCGTGATGCTTGGGCCAAAGTTGATGGTGCTGCTGCCAGCGGCCCAGTTGGTGTAGATGCCATAGATATCCACCTGCAGGCCCTGGGTTCCGGTGGTCGGGTTCTGATGGCTGTTGGGACTAAGGTAGGTGATGGCCGGGACGCCGCCGGTGACGACGAAGGCGCCCGAGTCGGTGAGAGATTCGCCGTTGGTGACCATGTAGATGGAGCGTGCGCCGGGGTTGGCAGTGGGCGAGATGGTCATATCCACCGTGGCGAGGGTGGCGCTGTTGATGACCACGGAGTTGATGGTCAGATCGGAGCCGCCGCCAGCGATGTAGAACTGGGTGAAGTTTTGCTGCCAGTGGCTGCCCGAGCCGGTGATGGTGAAGACGATTTCCTGGCCCTCATTGCCGGTATTGGGCGCAACGTTGGAGATGATGGCCGGACCCGGAATGATGCTGAAGACATTGGCCGTGACGATTTCGCTGCCGGTTCCCGTCATCGCGCCAGGAGGGCATCCGACGAAGTTCGCGGTGGGCGGCTGCAGGGCGCAGGAGAGCCCGGGCGTGGTCACGGTGACGTTGCGGCCGCCAGTGTAGGACAGCGGATCGATGGTGATGGTCGCATCCACCTCGGTGGTGGAGACGGGAGCGATCGACACCACCGTAATGCCCGCGCCGAAGGTAGCCGTGCTGGCGGAGTCGAAGTGCGTGTACTGGCCAATGAGGCGGATGACCAGCGGAGGATTGCTGGCGAGAGGCGCGCCCTGCTCAGCCTGGTTGGGGAGGGCCTCATTGAGCGTACCCACACCAGGGTCAACCGTGAACGAGTACTGCTGCGTAGCGATTTGGCCCAGGGTTGTGACCGTTACGGTCTTGAAGCCGGTGGTGGCCGAGGTGGTGATGGCGACCGGGACGGTGAGGTGGGTGGCGTCGACGACGTTGATCTGCCCGACCTGGAAGTTGGGGTCGCCGAAGCTGACCTGGGTTTCGCCGGCGACGAAGTTGGTGGCCGATCCGACGATGGTGACCTGAAGCGTGGATCCCTGCACTCCCTGCAGCGGGGAGACGCTGGTGATCTGTTCGGCACCCTGCGAGACGCAGAAGTTGTTGAGCACGGGCGGATCGGTGAAGACCTGCTCGTTGCCGGTGGTGACGGTGAGGACGTGACCGCATGGGCTGCTGTAGTCAACGTAGGCCAGCGGGTTCACGGTGATGTTCGCGGTCATGTTCTGCGAGTCGATGATGTTGACCGAGTTGACCGTGATGTCCTGGTTGAACGCGGCCGAAGTGATGGGGCCGGGGCCGGTTGCGGTGAAGTGGGTGAAGCGGCCAAGGATCTGCAGCGTCAGGCTGCCATCCTGCTGCGCCGAACCCGGCGAGATGGCCAGCAGAAGCGGCGATCCCGCTTCGATGTCGATGGCCTGCGGCAGGTAGATCACTTCGCCGTCGGTATTGACCGTCAATGTGGAGAAGCCGACCGGGGCCACGGAGAGCACGGTGATCTGTGCCTGCGCGGTGGTGGGGCTGGAGACGGTGAGTTGATCGGTCACGACGCCGTAACCGAAGTTCATGGTGGTTTCGCCCTGCAACCAGTGCGTGCCCACGCCCACGATGTTCAGCGTGACGGTCTGCAACTGGGCCACAACCGGCACACCGGTGGGTGAACTTCCCGGCGAGCAGTTGAAGCCGGCGATGTCATTGGTATAGACGGCCGGGCAGGTGAAGTTCGGCTCGACGCTCTGGATGTAAGCCGCGCTCGGGATCACGCTGAACCCGCTGCCGCTGACGATTTGCGCACCGGTATACATGACAACCGAGTTGCCGCCGATGGGAGCCGTGGGACTGATGGCGATGGTGGCCGTGGCCGAGGTCGGACTGTTGATGACCAGGTTGGAGACGGTGACGCCGGCGCCCAGAATGGCCTGGGTCGTACCCTGCACCCAGTTGGTGAGCGAGCCGGTAATGACCACATTGCTCAGGGTTGCGCCCTGGGCGCCGCTGCTGGGACTGACGCTGACCAGGCTGGGCAGGGTTGGATAATCGACCAGGAAGCCGGCCATCACCTGTTCACTGCCAGTGTTGACAAAGATGTTCTGCCATCCGGATGGGGACGGGGTGAGGACGCTGCTCAGCATATAGCTGGTGGTGATGTTGGCGGTCAGGTGAGTCGGGTCGATCACGGTTACGCTGTTGACCGTGATCTGCGGCCCAAACAGAACCTGGGTGGTCGCCTGCACGAAGTGTGTATTCAGGCCGGTGATGGCTACGTTGACGGTGGTGCTGGGCGCGGTGTGATCCGGCGACACGTAGACGATGCCAACCGGTGTGCTGGTGACGTTGAAATAGGTGGTGACGATCTCTCCACCCGTGGTGAACGTGACAAGACGTGTGCCGGTTGCCGTGGGCGTTCCATTGGTGGCGCCGACGATGGTGACCGTTGCCTGTGCGCTCACCGGGCTGTTGACCTGGAAGTTGGACAGCGTGACGCCCTGGCCGGCGATGACCGGCAGAGTGGTCGCATCCCAGTGGGTGAACTGGCCCGTGAAGTTGACCGTGAAAGCATTGACCGCGGGCGGAACGGGAAGCAGGCCGTTGGCCGGGCTCATAGTCAAGGTCGGCGTGGCCGCGCACACGTTGACGCTCGAGCTGACAATCTGCCCGCCGGTGGCCAGATAGAACCCGTAGGTTCCGGCTGGAGCACTGGTCGGGACAGAGACGGCGAGCGAAGCGCTGGTGGGGCTGTTGATGGTGATCAAATTCACGCTGGGCTGCCCGATCGGGACTGGATAGAAGGCAGCTGTGGTCTGCGCCGTGGCCCAGATGGTGTTCAGGCCGGTGACGGTGAGGGTCACCTGGCCACCCTGCGGGATGCAGTTGGGCGAAACGCCGATGATCGAGGCGCTGGACGGGGTAACCGTGAAGGTGAACGGGAACAGGGTCACGTTGCCGGTCGGGCCGCTGAGCAGGTTGGCCGTCAGGGATCCGACGTTGGCGTTTGCGGCGATCGTGATCGGGATCGACACCTGGTGCGGGGTGATCACGTTGACCGTGGGCGAGGGGATGTTGCCGTTGAAGTCGGCGGATATCTGGCCGGCCACGAAGTTGGTGAAGGAGTTGCCGGTGATGACCACGTTCAGCGCCTGACCCTGCTGGCCGGAGCTTGGCGTGACGGAGACCAGGGCCGGGGTTGCTCCGGCGATGGTGATGGCATTCGAGAGGCCGGCGATTTCTCCGCCCGTGGTTACGCTCGCGTTCTGGAAGCCGACCGGCGCACCTGCCGGCACGGCCACCTGCACGATCGCCGTGGTGAGGCTGGTGACCTGAACATTGCCCACAATGACGCCGCCGATGGAAACCGTGGTGGCGTTCTGCAGGAAGTGGGTTCCGGTGGCGGTGAGGTAGAGCTGGCCGCTGAATCCCTGCGGCACTACGGTGGAGATGACCGGGGACAGTTGCGGGCTGATGCTGACCAGAGTGGCGTTATTCGGCCCGATCTGGAAGATGGGATTGTTCTGCGCGTTGAGACCCGAGATGGCGAACTCACCCACCGTCTGCATGGTGACGGTGCGGTATCCGACTGGCGTGGTGTTGCTGATGGTGATGTCGGCGGTTGCATCGGTCGGCGTATTGACGGTCAGGGAGTTCATCTGGACCCCGGCGCCGAAGTTGGCGATGGTGGTGCCCTGGATGAAGTGTGTGCCGACGGCCGTAATGTCCACATTCAGGGTCTGGCCCTGGGTGCCGAAGGCCGGAGAGACGGCAGTGATGGTGTGCTGCAAAGTCGGATCGGCGAGGTTGAAGGCCGAGATCAGCGAGGCAGTCTCGGTGCCGCCGCCGGAGAGCGGGGATTTGACCGCGATATTGCAGGCGCCGTAGACGCCGCCGCTCAAGGTGAGCGTGGCGTTCAAGGAGTTGGCCGAAGCCGCGGAGATGCCGCTGACAGCAATGTTGCAGGCAACGGCGGTGTTGGTCTGCTCCACAAAGGTGATGGTGGAGGTGTTGCTGAAGTGAGTCCAGCCGTTGCCGGTGATGACCACGGGTACAACGGTGCCGGATGCACCCGCTCCGGGCGACACCACGGCCACGGCCGCGGGCGGAGGCGTGGCGATAGCCGAGCCGGTGAGCCCGGCCACGAGCGCTGAGCCGCCAGGCGCAGAATCCGTCACGGTCATGGAGCCGCTGCGCGTGGGGCTGGGAGAGATCGAGGTGGGCGTGAAGTTGACAAAGATCAGGCAACTCGACTTGGCTGCGATGACACCGGTGGCGCAGTTGGAATGGCCCTGATAGTCGGCGGCCGCAAGGCTGCCTACGGCAGCGACGGAGAAGGTCTCCGACTGTGTCTCATGGTTGCTCAGCGTGATGGTCTTGGCCGGGCTGACCGTGCCCACGGTCTGGGACGTGAAAGAGAGCGACGCCGGCGAGATGGTGAGAGGATTGATGCCGGTGCCGGTGAGGTTGACCACCTGCGGAGAGGTGAAGGCATTGTCTTCAACCTGCAACTGGCCGCTGCGGACGCCGCCGATGCTGGGATCGAATTCGACGGAGACGGTGCAGGTCGCAATTGTACCTGTGCCGCCGAGCCCAGCGCCGCCGATCGGGCAGGTGGTCGCTGACTCGATGAAGTCGCCGGTGAGCTTGAAGAGGCTGAAGATCACCGGGGTATTGAGCTGCTGGTTGTAGATCGTGAAGGTTTTGAATGCGCTGGTGGTGCCCACGTTCGTGGCGGTAAAGGTCTGGGTGGTATTGGGCAAGATCACCACCGGCGCGTTGCCGTTGCCCGAGAGCGTTACGCTTTGCGGGCTGCCCAAAGCGCCGTCGGCAATGCTCAGGGTCGCTGTTCTTGATCCTGAGGCGGTGGGTGTAAAGGTGACATTGAATTGGCAATTCAAGGTGGCGCCAAGAGAATTGGGCGCGGTGGGACAGGAAGTTGTCACTGTGAAATCGTTCGGGTTGGAACCGATGATGGCGGCAGAGCTAATGACCAGTGGAATACTTTGCGAATTTGTCAGCTTGACCGGAATGGGCGTGCTCGACAGTCCCACGGAGGTTGCCGGGAAAAACAGAGCGTAGGTCGAGAGTTGCACAGGCGAGATGGCAGTGCCGGTCAGGCTGACGCTCTGGGGGCTGGACGCCGCGCTGTCGATGACCTTGAACGACGCGGCAGGCTGCGCACCCAGGGTGGTCGCCGTCAGATCGGCGCCGATGACGCAACTCTTCCCTGCCAGCAAAGGCGTGGTGGTTGAGCAGGTGGTCTGGGTCGTGTCAAGACTGTAGCCGCCGGTGAAGCCGGAGATTGAGGTAAGGGTCAGCGAAGTGGACCCGTTATTCACGAGGGTCACGTTCTTCTTCGCCATCTGCCCAAGAACCACTTGGCCAAAGTTCATGGATGAAGGGAGGGTCACTGCCGGCACGCCGTTTCCGGTGAGATTCGCGCTCTGCGGAGAGCCGGGCGCGTCATCCAAAATCGTGAGCGGGGTAGCAGGCGCAGCGCCGCTGACGGCAGGTGTAAACGCCACGCCGACGGTGCAGCTCGCGCCCGCCGCGATCGGCGTTGTGACCACGCAGGGAGTTCCGGACGCGGGCGCAACCACGCTGAATGGCAGCGCGGCGGTGATTGAGGTCAGGTTCAGTGCAACCGTCTGGTTGTTGATCAGCGTCTCGGTCTTGGTCGCGGCGGTGGTTCCCAGAACCACGTTGCCGAAAGCCTCGCCGTTGGGCGAGAAGGTAACAGCCACAACTCCGGTTCCCGAGAGGGTGGCGACCTGCGGGCTGTTGGGGGCGGAATCGATGACCGTAATCTGTCCGCCGGCCGTGGCCCCTGTTGCCGTGGGCTTGAAGTCAACTCCAATAAAGCAGCTCGCGCCCGCGGCCAGTGAGCCGCTCAGAACGCCACCAGAAATCGGGCAGGTAGTCGCAGCGCTGGTGTCAAGCACGAACGGACCATTGAACACATCGCTCGATAAGCTCAGCGCGCTGGTCTGGTTGTTCGTTACCTTGATCTGCTTGGCGGCGCTGGCGGCTCCGACCACGCCGTTGCCAAAGGCGAGTGCGGTCGGCGAGAAGACGACCGATGCAATTCCCGTGCCAGATAACGCAACTGTCTGCGGGCTGTTGCTGGCATTGGTGGTGATGGTCAGCGTACCGGCCGGCTGGGCGCCCACCGAGGTGGGAGTCACCGTCAGAGCGATGGTGCAAGTTCCGCCGTTGGCCGCAACCGTGGGCGACAGACAGGTGGACGATGGATCGACGGCATAAGGGCTGCCCGCGGTTACGCTGAGGGAGGACACGGTTAAGGCGGTCGCCTGGAGGTTGGTAAGGGTCACGATCTTCAGCGGGCTGGTAGTACCGGAAACCACATTTCCGAAGTTCACCGCGGTCGGCGACAACGAGGTTGCGGCGATGCCCGTTCCAGTCAACGAAACCGCCAGCGGACTGTTGGAGGCACTGCTGCTGATGGACAGCGAGCCGCCTGCCAGGGCTCCGAGGGCCGAAGGGGTCCAGGTGAGCGAGATGGTGCAGTTGGCGCCAGCGGCCAGCGAGGAACCGCACGCCGTGGGAGCGCCGGAGTTCACCACCACTCCCGCGGAAGGCGTGATCGAAGCGATGGTTAACGGCGTGGACTGGAAATTAAACAGGGTAGCCGTCTTGGCGAGGCTGGGCTGCCCGATCACCACGCTGCTGAAACTGATCGAGGTGGGCGATACTGCCGTAGGTGCTATGCCAGTAGCGGTGAGCGGTACGGTCAGCGGGGTGTTGGCCGCATTGGTAGCCACGCTCAGCGATGCAGCTGGAGCCGCACCCAGGGCTGTTGGCGTCACGTCGATCGAGACGGCGCAGTTGGCGCCCGCGTTCAGGCTGGCGCCGCAGGTGGTGCCAGTGACTGCGTAGGGCGACGCGGCAGTGACGGAGATCGAACTGATGGTCACCGGAGTCAGCAGGTAGTTATAGACGGTCACCGTCTTGGTTGGGCTGGTAGTGCCGGATACAACATTGCCGAAGGCCAGCGCGGCGGGCGAGGCCACCGTCGGCTGGACGCCATTGCCGCCCAGCGTGATGGTCTGCGGGCTGCTCGGCGAGCTGCTGGTGACGGTCACAGTACCCGCCAGCTGCGCGCCAAGCGCGGTGGGACTGAGATTGAGGCCGATATAGCAAGTGGCGCCTGCGGCCAGCGTGGAGCCGCATGGCAAGGTTCCAGCCGTGGGAAGGCCATACGGGCCTCCGGCCGTGACCGAAATGGAGCTAATGGTCACAGCAGACGGGCCGATGTTCTTGAAGGAGACCGAGTGGGTCGCACCTGTGGTGTTGATCGCGACATTGCCCAGCCCATAGGAGGTGTTCGAGAGCGTGGTTTGAGCTTGGGCGGCGGGCGAAGAAAACAGGCCGAACATCGCCATCAGCAAAAGCAGAAACAGGTTCTGGGATTTCCGCACAAGATTCATTCCACGGTTGGACATTACAATACCCTCCAAGCTTTCGATCCGCGCTGACCAGATGAGGCCCCCGGGACGCACGGACTTTCTCTACTCCCCTAAACGCGCCAAACCCGCTCCAAATGAATCATGGAATTCTCGACCCGGATAACGGCTCGGCTTTCCAACGTAGAACCGCGGTCGATTTTGTGGCTCACAGAAGTATTCTGAGGGGCCAGGCTGATTGGGGCAGTGAAGCGGATTCTATGCAACCGAAATTTAGAAAAGCAAGTCAATTCTTGGAAACATAAGAATACCCCTATAACCAGAGGGTCTTTATTTTGTAAAGAGTAACCCCCACTCCTGTTCAAAAGGTAACATCGAAGCCCTCCGTTCCTTTTCAGACGGAGAGGTCCGGAATAGAGCCAAAAACGCGGATAGGATGCCCCTGATTTGAGACAGGTTTCGGGCCGGATTAACCAAGTGGTAAGTAACCTGAGAGGGCTCAGGAAGCTGTCGGCGAACGGGGAGATTATCACATTGAACTGTGATAGCCAGGGATCGGTCCGGCGGGGGTGGATGGTCCGTTGTCCCAGCTATTGGCAGCCGAGACCGCCGGGCGGACACAGCACCTGGGAGTGAATGGGCTTGCCAAGCGGCTTGGGCTGGTTGGCAGCGGGTAGCAGGGCGGGGGCGGCGCCGGTGAGGTTCTCTTCCTCGAGCAGCAACGGGCGCTGCAACTCCATCTCCACCTGGGTTCCGCTTTCGATGTTCACATCGGCCCCGCGTGTGAACAATGACACCAGGCCGGCAGCGGCAACGCCGGCGGCAATTCCGGCCAGACCGCCGGCGAGCGGATGGCCCGACGGGATGCCGGCAATTGACCCGACTGTGCCGCCCGTGGGGATGGCGATCTTGGCCACCTCGCCGGCATTGCGTCCCTTATCGCTGTTTTGTTCGATGGTGCCTTCTCCGTCATCCTTCACGGTCTGCTTCTGCGCCCCGGGCAGGCTATTGACGATGCCTGGAATCTCCGCCACCGATCCATTGGGAAAGATGATCGAGGTGAAATGCATATCGAGCTGCGACTTCCCTTTCATGTGTCCTGCGCGCACCACGCGGTCGACCACTCCCTGCACATACACTCCGGCTGGAATCATGACCCGATTGCCCACCACCACCGGGAACGTTGAGGCCAGATACACACCGTCGCCGGCCTTGGCGCTTTTGGTGTTGATGCCGCTGCGAAGCTGCAGAAGAACCCGGGTTCCGGCGGGCACGGTGTAGGTTTTTTGCGCGACGGCAGAGGGCTGCGTATCGGCGGGCGGCGACGGATTTTGTGTGGCGGCGGGGCTCTCCTGATTTGGCTGAGAGGGCGATTGCTCGGGCGGTGCGCTCTGCGTTGCGATTGCCGGGGCCGGCGTTGTATCTGTCTGTGCAAGACAAAAAGTCGCCTGGCTTGACGCGAGCGCGCCAGCCATGGCAACTGTCAGGACCCTCAACGGTACGCTCATCCGGCCCCTCCGAAAACACGCGTGTTCTCAATAGACTCGCTGTCAGCCATCAAGGATAGCGTCTCAGCATCGATCCGCATAGCCTGCCCCCGTTCCATGGAATGGGAAATTTGCGCGTCATCTCACTGCGGCGGCTCTCAATTCGCGGTACGATGCAGGAAAGCGATGGACAACCGAATGATTCTTTCAGATGTTTCTTCTGCCGCTTCCAACGGCCCCTTCGCGGCGGCCTGCACGGTGCTGCGCGATGCGATCGCAGCGCACGCCTTTCCTGGGTGCGCGTTCGGTGTGCTGGCCAACGGCAAGATTGTGCTTGAAGATGCGTTGGGCCGCTTCACCTATGAAGAGGACGCGCCCGCGGTAACGCCGCAGACCGCATTCGACGTGGCCAGCCTGACCAAGGTGGTGGCCACCACGGCCGCGGCCATGCTCCTAACCCAGCGCGGCCTGCTGGACATCGATACGCCGCTGGGCGAGCTGCTGCCTGGCTTTGTGGTGGGACGCTCGCCGCTGGAGGGTGCGCGCCACGTGCAGCTGCGCCACCTGCTGGCGCACAACTCCGGCTTGCCCGGATACGTCGAATTCTTCCGCACAGCGACAACGCCCGCAGCGCTCTACCGCGCCTGCCTGGAGCTGCCTATTGAAGCTGAACCCGGCACCCGCGCGGAGTACTCCGATCCCGGCTTCATCCTGCTGGGCAAAGCGCTGGAGGTGCTGACGCGCGAGTACCTGGCCACCTGGGTCCGCCGCGAGGTCTTCGCGCCGCTGGAGCTTACGGCGACGGGCTTCTGTCCCGCGCCGGCGCAGCGCGCTGCGATTCCGCCCACCGAAGAGGATCGGGAACTGCGCCATCGCCGTATCCAGGGCGAGGTGCAGGACGAACACGCCTGGCTGCTGAAGGGAGCGGGCGGCCACGCCGGGCTGTTTTCCAACGTGCCGGACCTGCTGCGGTTTGCCGGCGAGATTCTGGCGGCAAGCTCGGCAGACGGCGGACAGACCGGTAATTCGCCGCTGTTCGAGAAGGCTACGGTCGAGATATTTGCCGAACGGCAGGGCCCGGAAGGCAGTTCCCGGGCGCTAGGCTGGGATACGCCGTCGCAACAATCCTCCTCTGGGCGGCACTTTTCGCCCCGCTCCATCGGGCACCTGGGGTACAGCGGCTGTTCCCTGTGGATCGACCTCGAAGCCCAGGTGGCCGTGGCGCTGCTTACCAACCGGACTTGGCCGGACCGGTCGGATGCCTCGGCCCAATTGATCCGGCAAGTGCGGCCGGCCTTCCACGACTGTGTCCGGGAGGCTCTAGATCCCCTGTAATGTCACCACCGATTCCCGGCCTGGAGAATTCTCTCGGGACTTTCCGGGTTTCCAGATACAATCGGTGGTTGGGGACATACGCATGCTAACCAGCTCAACGATGCAGGAGACGGCCGGCACCCAAGATAACGACACCAAGAAAGACCAGGCCTCCCAGCTTCATCAATTGACAACCGAGAGCCAGAACGAGGCTTCTCAAGGCTTTGACACAAAATCCGCACTGGAAATCGCCCGCATCATCAATCATGAGGATGTGAAGGTGGCAGCAGCGGTCAAACGAGCGATTCCCGAGATCGCGGACGTCATCGACCAGGTGGCGCGCAGCCTGCGGGATGGCGGACGGCTGATCTATGTTGGCGCCGGCTCCAGTGGGCGCATTGCCGCCCTTGACGCCTCCGAGTGTCCGCCCACGTATTCAACAGCTCCCGGGCAGGTCCAGTACATCATGGCCGGCGGTCCCAAGGCTTTGGCCTCGGCCGTCGAGGTGAACGAGGACTCGGAGGAGCTGGGCCAGCGGGACATTGCCCGGCGCAGGCCGACGCGCAAGGATGTGGTCATCGGGCTTTCTGCTTCCGGCCGGACACCGTATGTGGTAGCTGCCGTGGCCTATGCCCGCGCCCGCGGAGCGCATACCGCGGCGGTGACCTGCAACCACGACACGCCTCTGGCGCTGGCCGCCGATATCGCGATTGTTGCCGACGTGGGTGCGGAAGTCGTCTCCGGCTCGACGCGCATGAAGGCCGGCAGCGCGCAGAAGATGGTGCTCAACATGATCACCACCGGCGCCATGACGCGGCTGGGCTATGTATATGAAAATCTAATGATCAATGTGCACATGCAGAACTCGAAGCTGGTGGAGCGCGGCATCCGCATTCTCATGAGCGCTTGCAAGATTGACCGCGAGACCGCGGTGCATACCATCAAGAGCGCTGGGCGCAGCGTGCCCGTGGCCCTGGTGATGCTCAAGGCGCGCGTCGACAAGCCTGAGGCGGTGCGGCGGCTGGCCAAGAGCGATGGCAATGTACGGCTGGCGATTGAGGATAATGTGCTGGAGTTGTGAGCGAGGCACAGATCAAGAAAACACGATGAGACAATCGGCCGGTGACTCGCAGGAAGTGCGGTTCGCCGGCTGATTTCTTTGCGGCTCCTGCACCGACTGAATCACTGCCTAGCCTGCCAATAAGAACACAAATCCCCGACACACCGATCCATTTCTCCTTCGCATCGCGGCTCGATTTACACTGGAGAGTCAGGAGCCCTTCAACCTTCATGGATAAATTTGTCATTCGCGGCGGCAACCCGCTGCTGGGCACCATTCGCGTTTCCGGCGCGAAGAACTCGGCGCTGCCGTGCATGGCGGCGGCCATCCTCACCGAGGACGAGGTCACGCTCGAAAATGTTCCCCAGGTGCGCGACATCGAGACTGAGCGGCGTCTGCTGGTCGCGATGGGCGCCGAGGTGGAACTGGGCTACGGCCGCGCGCAGCATCGCACCAAGATCAGTTGCCGCACGCTCTCCGATCCGGAAGCGAAATATGAAATCGTCAAAACCATGCGCGCCAGCTCGCTGGTGCTGGGGCCGCTGATTGCCCGCTGCGGCATGGCGCGGGTGGCCATGCCCGGAGGATGCGCCATCGGCGGCAGGCCCATCGATCTGCACATCAAGAGCCTGGAAAAGATGGGTGCTGTCATCACCCAGGAGCACGGCTACCTGGAGGCGCGGGCCGAGCGGCTGAAGGGCGCGCACCTGGTCTTCGACAAGATCACCGTCACCGGCACCGAAGACCTGTTAATGGCCGCGGTACTGGCCGAGGGCGAGACGCTGATGGAGAACTGCGCGCGCGAGCCGGAGGTAGTGGATCTCGCTTCCCTGCTCACCGCCATGGGCGCAAAGATCCAGGGCGCGGGCACCTCGACCATGCGCGTAACCGGAGTGACGCGGCTGCATGGCGCGCGTTATCGCATCAGTCCCGACCGCATTGAGGCGGGAACGTTTCTGATTGCCGGCGCCATTACCGGCGGCGATTTGATTGTGGCCAATTGCAATCCCACCCATTTGGGAGCGGTGATCACCAAGCTGCAGGAGGCGGGCGTGCGCATCGATCAGCTCGGGCCGGATTCGGTGCGGGTCCGTTCCGATGGCCGTCTGCGCGCAGCCGATATTTCAACCGAGGAGTATCCAGGCTTCCCGACCGACATGCAAGCGCAATACATGGCGCTGGCCACGCAGGCCGAAGGCGTGAGCCAGGTGAAGGAGAACATCTTCGAGAACCGCTTCATGCATGTGCAGGAGCTGGTTAGGATGGGCGCCAACATCAAGGTGGATGGAAACACGGCCACGGTGCGCGGCGCAGCCAAACTGTCTTCGGCCGCGGTGATGTGCTCGGACCTGCGCGCCTCGGCGTCTCTGGTGCTGGCAGCTCTGGTGGCCGACGGCGAGTCGATCCTGGATCGTGTTTACCACATGGACCGCGGCTATGAGCGCATTGAGGAAAAGCTGCGCGCCGTGGGAGCGCAGATTCGCCGGCTGGGAAACATCTTTGCAAGCAAAGATGAAGAGCTGATCTCACGATAGGTGCGGCAGCCGATGCGAAGGACACGGCGGCGCCGGGGCGGCCTCGGCATCATTCGGTTGCGACAGGTTGCCAAAGTTCGACGCGGTTCCCTTCCGGATCGGTGATCCAGCCAAACTTTCCGAAGTCATAGCTTTGGCGATCTGGATCGACGGTGACACCTTCGCCGATCAAACGGTCCAGCACACCATCCAGGTCGTCCACCTGGAGGTTGATCATTGCTTTCTGCGCCGGAGGGAAGTAGTCATTGTCTTGTTTGAAAAGGGCGAAGACAACCTGAGGATGCTGCGTCGGGACAGGAAACGCGAACGCTCCCTCGGACTTCACCAGGCCGAGATGCTGCTCGTACCATTGATACAGAGCCTTTGGATCGTCCGCCCGCAAAAATATTCCGCCAAAGCCAGTGATTGAAGCCATTGCTGCCTCCTGATGTGAATCTGTTGCCCATGAGAACCGTGTGAAAGCCCAGTATACGGAAGGTCGGGGCTTATGCCCCGGCCTTTTGATTTATGGGTGCATGACCGCGGGAGCAGCGGTGGTTTGGACGGGGGCTTTGCGGCGGAGGATGGCAGCGGAGATGAGCGTAATGATAAGGCCAACGGGCAGCGGCTCCATGAAGGTGTAAGCCATGTTGACGAAGGGGTTCTGGTAGAGCTGCTGCGAGTGCTCGATGGCAGCGACTTGCGCGGCGGTGGTGGCGGAGTCAAGTCCGGAGGACTGGACCTTGGCTATCTGCGCGGCCCAGTAGCCGTCCATGAAATGGGGCATGAAGTTGAAGTAGAGGACCTCCCACGTGGCGACGTAGCAGACGGTGGTGATCAGCGCGATGAAGATGCCGCAGGCGAAGGCGCGGCCGAAGGAGATTTGGCCGGCGAGGTTGTTGTCGCGGTAGCTGCGGATGCCGAAGTAGATGAGCAGGAACGACGCCACCATGATGGTGTAGCCGATCACCATGCTGTGGCCGGAGCCGATCTTGTCGGCGAGGAGAAGCGAGCTGTCCATCAGGACAGAGATGATCAGGCCTGAGATGAGGCCGAAGGTGAGGACAGTTTTCTTCATGGCTGGCTCCTGTTGCGAGTGAGGATCGAGTGAGGCTGGAGTCACAATGCGGTGCAGCGGGGCCGGATGTCGTCATCCTTTCGGATGATTTTCTGAGGAATGGAGCGAAAATCGTGCTTTCGGGTGACGTGGTTCCACCCCAGCGACGAAGACCTGCCGCCGGGAACCCCTCGGTCACGGCAACAGGCCTAGTTCCTTGCCGCGTTGGACGGCCTGGGTGCGGCGGGCGGCTCCGAGCTTGTCGAAGGCGCGGGCGCAGTGGGTCTTGACGGTGTTTTCGGAAACGAAAAGCTGCGTGGCGATCTCGCGGTTGCTCAATCCGCGAGCGACCAGGGTGAGGATTTCAAGCTCGCGTGCCGTGACGCCCAGGGCCTGCTGTTGGGCCTGCTGGCGGGCCGCATTGGGAGCGAAGGGGGCGGAGATTTCCGCCGGGACAAGCACTTCCCTCACCACGACCGTTTCCCGAATGGTCTCGCGACTGCTGGTTTCGCGCTTGCGCGTGATCTTGAGGCCGAGCCAGATGCCGAAGGTCGCGAAGAGGATGGCGACGAGCGCGCTGTAGAGCTCGACGGAGTGCTCGATGACGACGAAGCGGTATTCGGTGTATTGGAGGGTGGCGATGAGGAGGCCGCCGACGAGACCGAAGATGAGGACGTGGCGCTTCATGGTGGGGTTGTGAAGAAGTATATCCCCGCCTACCCCTGACTCCGTTCACGCCCCTAGTGTGGTGAGTCCAAAGTTCATCGGAGAACGAGCACAGATTCTTTGGCTCCCCCCCGAACTGAAAGACGTCCGGGGCCCCGTTCACTCAGAATGACAGTCTGTTTTGTGTTGCGGATTTCAGATTCGGGACACTAGGCTCTAGCGCCAGCTGACCGCGATATGCCAGTGGAGGCTGTGCTGGGCGGTTTTGCGCAGAACGCGTTCGTACTCGCGCAGCTCGACCAGGACCGGCTGCGTCTCCGAGCCCAGTGCGGCGGGATTCTCGCCGAGAAATTCAAGGAGTGCGGAGACCGTGCGCAGGCCGTCGGGTGCGTCGTACCACTGTGGCTCGGGCAAATGGCGGGCCCAGTCGGGACTGCCAACACCCTGCTCCAGCAGCAGAGCCATGGAGTTTTCGTCGGCGGAAAAGAATTCGAGCAGCGGGGTGACCTGGAGCCCCGCCGCCAGCCTTTCCAGAGAATCCTCGTTGCGAGCCAGGGCCTGGCCGTTGACAAAGATATCGTAGCCCGGGTCGTCCCCTTCAACAACAATGTATAAGCTGGCTGCCATCGTTCTGAGTCTAGTAGAGATGCCCGATGGTATGGCCGAAAACTCCGGCGTGGTTACCCAATCAATAACCGGGCCGCATCCCGCTGCATGGTTACTCAAGTGCACCCCACAGTTCCGGGGGTGCTACGAAAGGGCTATGGTGATTTGCCAGAAAAGGTCGATTCTAATAGCAGCGCGTCATGGGGCACTGGGGTGAAAGTGGTAAATTGGACCGAGCTTCCGGATCTGGCAGCTGTCGCTCTTCTTGCGGCTGCGTTTGCATCCGTGGCAAGGCGTAACCAGACCCATGTCTCGAAGATCTGGCTCACCGGCTGGCTGATGATCGCCGTCCACTTTGCCGCCTTTCTGTTCCTGAAAGCTCCCGGCGTGTGGGGAATCCTGTCGCTCATTATTGGACTTTCGGCTCTGACCTGGGCGGGAGTGCTGTTCATGTGGGCATCGGTGCCCTATAGTGGCGAAGCCTCGAGCCGCTATATGCTCTCGTCATTGCTGGCTGCCAACACACTGTACCTCGCGCTGACGGTCGTCAGCCCCGTTCCGGCATGGACGCTGGACCTGAGCGCATTCCTGTTCGGGGCCTTGCCTGTCGCGGTCATGATCTCCTCGAGCGCCAGGCTGGAAAGCCCGCTGCGCTGGATTGTGGTCGTGCTGAATTGCGCGCTGAGCGCGTTTCTTCTCATCTTTCAGCATCGTCCAGGCAACGGACCCGACCTGGCCCAGGAGGCCGTCCTGTGCACCGTCTACCTGGGCTGTTGCATTTACTTCGGTTATACCTACCGCCGTGGTACGGCCGGAGCCTTCATCGCCATTGCCGGGTTCCTGGCCTGGGCGTCGGTGTTTGTGGTTGCGCCAACCATGCAGGCATTCTGGCCCGGGGTTCATGTCGAGAGCGAAGTCTGGAACCTGCCCAAGTATGTGGTGGCGCTCGGCATGATTCTTCTGCTTCTGGAAGACCAGATTGAACACAACAAGCATTTGGCCCTGCACGACCACCTGACAGGACTGCCCAATCGGCGCCTCTACCAGGACCGGCTGTCGAGCGCCCTCGAGCGTGCGCGCCGCTCCGAAGCGCAGACGGCGCTGCTGGTCATTGATCTGGACCGCTTTAAGCAAGTGAATGACACGCTCGGCCATCACGTGGGCGACCTGGTGTTGCAACAGGTTGCAACCCTGTTCGCCTCGCGCGTCCGCCGCTCCGACACCGTGGCCAGGACCGGCGGCGACGAGTTTTCAGTCATCCTTGAAGAGCCGACCTGCCGCGCGGATGCCGCGATCGTGGGCCGCTCCCTGATGCAGATGCTCGACCAACCCCTGGAACTGGGGCCCCACACGGTGCGCATCGGCGCCAGCATCGGCATTGCCGTCTTCCCTGAAGATGCAAGCGAGATGGAACCCCTGTGCATAGCAGCCGACCTGCGCATGTACGACGTGAAGCACGAGTCGTACGAAAGTCGCGGCCAGGAGATGAGGCGCACCGCCCACGCCCTGTCTCGGCTCAAACCGCAAGAGCGGGCCGATTTTCAGACGGTGGATTAAAGCGGTTCTCCAGTCCACGCGGTGTTGATCAGGTCGTGCATGGGGGACATTACTTGAGGAAAACGCCACGTAAGAGCTGCAGTTTCCTTTGACACCAACTGAAGAACGGCTATAGCGCTCAGCAAATCGCAAGGAGCAGGATTGTTTTGGTCAAACACAGCGAAGGCCCGGACATTTTGTCCGGGCCTTCGCTGTGTCCTGCTGTTTTGACGGCTGCCTACCCCTGGCCGCCACCGCTCGATCCACGGCCGCCACCGCTGCCGCCGGGACCACCGGGGCGGCGACGGCGACGACGGCGATTGTTGTTGGCTCCGGCTGCCCCGGCTGCCTGCGAACGGCCCGCACCGGCGGCTTGACCAACCGGAACCGGCGCGCCTTCCACGCGGTTGAAGTTGGGCTCGTTCTCCTCGTCGAACTCCTCGCCGCCTTCTTCGTCAAAGTCGTCTCCGCCCTCGATGAGAATGGTGCTCTGATTTGACTTCGGCTGCTTGTCGTCAAACTCGTGGCGCTGCCTGGAAGGCGCCGCGGGAGCCGCCGGGGCTTCAGCGGCTTCAGGAGCATCGAACTCCACTCCGTCACTCTCAGCAGGAGCCGAGTGGGCCAGTTTGGCCTTCTGCTCCTTGATGAGCGCCTTGCGGCTCAGCTTGATGCGGTTGCCTTCGATGGCCAGAACCTTGACCATCACCTGATCGCCTTCGCGCAGTTCGTCCTTTACTTCCTTGACGCGATGCTCGGCGATCTCGGAGATGTGCAGCAGGCCGTCGGTGCCAGGGAAGAGCTCGACAAACGCACCGAACTCGGCCAGGCGAACCACCTTGCCCAGATAAACCTTGCCGATCTCCGGCACGGCGGTGATATTGCCGATGATCTCGAGCGCCTTCTTCAGGCCCTCGGCGTCACTGGAGGCAACGCTCACGCGGCCCGTATCGTCCACATCGATCTTGGCGCCGGTCTGCTCAATGATGCCGCGGATGGTTGCGCCACCCTTGCCGATCAAATCGCGGATCTTGTCGGTCGGAATCATGACCGTCTCGATGCGCGGCGCGTAGGCCGAGCGCTCGGTGCGAGGCCCGTCCAGAACTGCGTCCATCTTGTCGAGAAGGAAGAGACGGCCGCGCTTGGCCTGCGCCATGGCCTGCTCCAGAATCTCGCGGGTCAGGCCGCCGATCTTGATGTCCATCTGCAAAGCGGTAATGCCCTTGCGGGTACCGGCCACCTTGAAGTCCATGTCGCCGTAGTGATCTTCCGCGCCGGCAATGTCGGTCAGGATGGCGTATTCGTCGCCTTCCTTCACCAGGCCCATCGCGATGCCGGCCACGGCGCCCTTGAGGGCGATGCCGGAGTCATAAAGCGCAAGGCTCGCGCCGCAGACTGAAGCCATCGAAGACGAACCGTTCGACTCGAGAATGTCGGAGACGATGCGAATGGTGTAGGGTGACTCTTCCGCCGAGGGAAGAACCGCGGAGATGGCGCGCTCGGCCAGTGCGCCGTGGCCGATCTCGCGGCGTCCGGTGCCGGTCATGCGGCCCGTCTCGCCCACCGAGAACGGCGGGAAGTTGTAGTGCAGCATGAAGGGCTTCTTCTTTTCGCCCTCGTAGCTCTCCAGGCGCTGGCCGTCATCCTGCGTGCCCAGAGTTGCGGTCACCAGGGCCTGCGTTTCTCCGCGTGTGAACAGCGCGGAGCCGTGCACGCGGGGCAGAACGCTGGTCTCGATGGTTATCTCGCGGATCTCGTCGAAGGCGCGGCGATCGGGACGAATCCGTTCCTTGGTCACCTGCTCGCGGAAGATGCGCTCGCGGAGAAGCTCGTAGTAAGTGGAGAGCTTCTTTTTGGCGGCCGGATCGTCTGCGGGCAGCGCGGCGGCGAGCTCGTCCTTGATCTGTTTCACCAATGCGTAGCTTTCGGTCTTGGCATGCGCCTTGGTGTCCAGGGCATCCTTGAGGCGATCGCCGATCTTGGCCTTCAGCTCTTCGTAGAAGGCTTCGTCGGTAACCGGCGCGGTGAAGGCCCGCTTGGGCTTGCCGGCAAGCTTTACGAGTTCATCGATCGCGGCGACGATCTTCTTGATCTCGGCGTGCGCAAACTCAATGGCTGCCAGGATGACTTCTTCGGTCTCTTCCTTGGCGCCCGACTCGATCATCACGATGCCGTCCTTGTGGCCGACGACCATGATGTTGACGGTGGTGGCGGCGCGCTCGGAGTAGGTGGGGTTGATGACAAACTCGCCATCCACGCGGCCTACGCGCACGGCGCCGACTGTGGCGCTGAAAGGAATGTCGGACAGAGCCAGCGCGGCGGCGGCGGCGTTGATGCCCACCACGTCGGGATCGTTTTCCTTGTCGGCGGAAAATACCAGCGCGATGACCTGGGTCTCATTGCGGAAGCCGTCAGGGAAGAGCGGACGGATGGGGCGATCGATCTGGCGGCAGGTCAGGACTTCTTTTTCGCTGGGCCGGCCTTCCCGCTTGATGAAACCGCCGGGAATGCGTCCGCCGGCATAAGTGTACTCGCGGTAGTCGACCGTGAGGGGGAAGAAGTCGATGCCCTCGCGGGGATCGGGAGAGGCAACTGCTGTGGCCAGGACCACGGTTTCGCCCGTGGTCACCAGTGCGGCGCCGGAGGCTTGCTTGGCCATGCGGCCGGTCTCAAAGACCAGACGCTTGCCGCCGGCAAGCTCGACAGATACTTCATGCTTAGACATAGAGTCCTCGTTTCATTTTGTTCGCTTGGGAAAGTTGTAATGGGAAGGCGCGGGAGGGTGTGGGGACACTGGCAACAGATGTGCCGGAAAACAGGTTGCGCGCATAAGAGTGGGAGTTGCGCGGGGGAGCAGATTCTCCCGGCCTGTTTATCGGGCCGCCTGCAAGAACAGCGCACAGCCGATAGCTGTGCGCTGCACCTTGATGCGATTCAAGATCGCCAGGTACACCATGGCCCCAGGTTCTGGGTAGAACGGGGGCCGTGACCATTACTCGGTCTGAGCGCTTCCGTGTCAAAGTTGGCTTTCTGGATGGGCTGTCCGGCTACTTGCGGATACCGAGTTTGCCGATCACATCGCGATAGCGATCTGCATCGTGCGACTTCAGGTAATCCAGCAGGCGACGGCGTTTGCTGACCAGTTGCAACAGTCCACGGCGGGATGCGTGATCCTTTTTGTGGGTCTTGAAGTGTTCGGTCAGCTCAGCAACACGCGCACTCAGAATCGCGATCTGGACCTCCGGGGAGCCGGTGTCCGAATCATGGGTGCGGAAGCTTTCAATCAGGGTTGTTTTCTTTGCAGTCGCCAGCACGGCGTGTGTTACTCCTCTGTCTTTTTCGTGTCCACTCTCAAGTGTCTGAAGTGAGATTACCACGAATGCCCCGCCCCGCGCCATATTGCGGGCGGCCGAGCAGGGTAAACCGCGCCTGAATTCCCCGGCTTATGCGCTCTTGGATTGAGATTCGACGCAGAGGGTGGTTCGCGGAGGGAGCAGGGGTCTGAAGAACCCCTGCTCCCTCCGCACGAACACGCCTGCCGGATTTGTTTCCTTTGATTTATACGGCGATCATGCCGTGGGGATCCAGGACAAACTTCTTCGCCGCGCCCTTGTCGAAGTCCTTGTAGCCCTGCACGGCATCGTCCAGCGTAACCACGGTGACGTTAACGGCCTTGGCGATCTGGATTTTGTCGTGGAGAATAGCCATCATCAACTGCCGGTTGTACTTCATCACCGGGCATTGGCCGGTGGTGAACACATGCGACCGTGCCCAGCCCAGACCAATGCGAATGCTCAGATTGCCGGTCTTGGCGCTCGAGTCCGCAGCGCCTGGATCGTCGGTTACGTAGAGGCCTGGAATGCCCAGCGCTCCGCCGGCGCGGCAGATCTCCATGAGCGAGTTGAGCACCGTGGCCGGAATCTCCTTGCCGGAGCCGGCGCCATGACCGCGCGCCTCAAAGCCCACGCAATCGACCGCGCAATCCACTTCAGGCACTCCGAGGATTTGTGCGATCTGATCGCCGACCGAGGCATCGCGTGAAACATCGACTGTCTCGCAGCCGAAGCTCCGGGCCTGGGCGAGGCGCTCCGGGATCAGGTCGCCGACAATCACCACGGCTGCGCCGAGGAGTTGGGCTGCGGCGGCGCAGGCCAGACCCACCGGGCCGGCTCCGGCGATGTAGACTGTGGCGCCCGGTCCAACCCCGGCGCTCACCGCACCGTGATAGCCGGTGGGCAGAATGTCAGAGAGACAGGTCAGGTCGCGGATCTTGGCCATGGCCTGGTCGCGGTCAGGAAAGCGCAGCAGGTTGAAGTCGGCGTAGGGAACCATGACATAGTCGGCCTGCCCGCCAACCCAGCCGCCCATGTCGACGTATCCATACGCTGCGCCGGGGCGGGCGGGATTGACGTTGAGGCAGACGCCGGTGGCGCGCTCCTTGCAGTTGCGGCAGCGGCCGCAGGCGATGTTGAAGGGCACGGAGACGATGTCGCCCACCTTGATGAACTCAACATCGCGGCCGGCTTCGATCACCTGGCCGGTGATCTCATGGCCCAGAACCAGCCCGCTGGGTGCGGTGGTGCGCCCGCGGACCATATGCTGGTCGCTGCCGCAGATGTTGGTGGAAACGATCTTGAGGATGACGCCGTGTTCGCATTTACGTTTGCCCAGCGCCAGTTCTGGGAAGTCGATGCTGTGAATTTCAACGACTCCGGGTCCCATGTACACAACTCCGCGATTGCTTGCCATATTCCTTCGTGCCTCCTCAAGGGGAAAATCGAGATTGGGTTACGCGCCACGCGAGGATATACCGGCGCAGTTACCGTTCGCAATTATTTTTCGCGGCGGGGTGACAGCAGGGGAAAAAATCAGGCTGGGACGGTTACGGTTCCGCGGTTAGCCAATAGTTCGCCCGCGCCACAATCCGCGCGCCGTAGTCCTGAGCCGTCCGCACCCGGATGGTGTGCAGGCCCGGCGTTGGGTCCGAGGGGCTGAAGGTGATCAGGTAACGGTTGCGCACGTGCTTGGCCGCATCCACCACGCGCTGCTCGAAGCCTTTGTCGCCGGTGAAGGTGGTGTGCTCGCCACCGCTCATGTGCGCCACTTCCCTGGCGACATTCTTCTTGAAGGCCTGAACGATCATGGCGACAGAGGAAAGCAGGCTCAGGGTGCGGTCGTCCCCGGAGTCTTTGATGTCATGCAGCAGCTCGGCGCGCGAGGGCGAGAACGAGATGCTGAGCACCAGCACGTCGGACCGGCCGATCTTTTGGACAAGCTGCTCCGGCCTGGTATGTTTGCTGCCGTGGTCGCGCTCCTCGCTGACCAGAAGCAGGACACGGCGATACTGTTTGGGCGTGTCCTCCAGCAGATCGACGGCGTAGCTCACGGTGTCGAGAATGGCGTCGCCGCCGTTGCCCGGCTCGAGATGCTTGAGCGCGTCGCCGACCTCGTCGCTCGAATGCGTGAAGTCCTGGATCAGATGCGGGCGGGAGTCGAAGCCTACCAGCGCCGCCTGGCTGCGGCCGTCTGAGAGGAACAGATCGAGCAGCGGCCCCAACTTGGCCAGTTTGTCGAACTCGAGCGCGCTCATGCCGCCTTCTTCGACGGCCACGACCAGCGAAACCGGCGCCGTATCCATCTCTTCCTGTACGCGAATCTTCTGCGGAACGCCGTTGTCTTCGAGCAGGAAGTCGCTCGGCTTGAGGCCGTAGACAACGCCACCGCCGCGCTTTTCCACCAGCGTGGGCACCAGTACTTCGTTGGCGGTGACGCGCAGGGTGGGAGCCTGCTGGTCAGGCGACGGCAGAGGCTTGGGCGGCTCGATGGGCGGCAACTGCTGCGCGCCGGCCGAAGCGGTAATCATGAGCATCGCGGCAAACAGGCAGGGAATGCGGATCAGGGAACAGGGAACAGTTCTCAAACACTGCCGGCATAGGCAAAACCAACTCTTGAAAGGCCTCCTGCGCACCAAGAACCCTTGACAAACATCCAGCAATGCAATCATTTCACCTGTTCCCTGTTCCCTGTTCCCTGTTCCCTGTTTCAAGCCCGTTTCCGCGCTTCCTTGTCGACACGTCCGGTCCAGGCAAGAAAATCCAGCAGCTCCCACTTGGATGCCCACATGAATCCGAGGATCTTTCCTGCGGTCAGGGTCTCCGCGCTCATGCCGGAGTAGGTCTCCACGCGCCAGCGGAGATATTCACTGCGCCACGGCGACAGGCGATGACCGCGTGTGGCGTTCCAGATGAATCGAATGGGAGCGAACAAGACCTCGTCCTCCGCTTCAAGTATAGACGGCGTCGTCTGAAAGGAGGTGAGGAGAGACATAGGAGAGCAATACGGCGTGCGAGTTCGGGCTGACGAGAACCAGGTCGGCCGCACTCTTGCTTGAGCGGCTCCTATTGCAGCTTGCTGAACAGGCTGTTGGAAGACGAGTCGAGTTGCGCGATCACATCTTCCAGCGCCGTCTGCTGCGTCTCCGCCAGGGAAAGCTGGGTGGAGACCTGCGCCACATTGGCCTGCATCAGGTTGGTCTGCGCAGTGATCAGCTGGGTCTGATCGCTGGTGATTGCGTCCGATGCTGCCGTGACCTGGGTGATGGAGTTGTCAATCGAAACGCGCTGTTGCGAGACGAAGTTCAACGCCGTATTCAGCGCCTGGGTGTCTCCCACCGCCTGGGCGGTGTTGACCGTGCCGCTGGAGTAATCGGCCACCAGCGCGTTCAGCGCGCCGAAGACGCTGTTGGTTCCGGTGCCGAGAAAGATCTGGCTGCCCGGCACATTCAACTGGATCTTCTGGCCGTTGGGTGTCTGCAGGTAGTTCACGTCCTGGTCGCCGTTGTAGGTGGTGACCGAGGGTGAGGTTGCGGTAGAGGTGGTGAAGGGAGTTGTGGATGTCTGTCCGCCGCCGAAGATGTACTGGCCCTGGTAACTGGTGTTGGCCAGCGACTGCACTTCGTCCAGAATGCCGGAGATCTGATTGGCGACCGACTCGACATTGCTCGCGTTCATGGTTCCGTTGTTGGCGCTGGTGGCCAGCGAAATGGCTTGTGTCAACTGCGAGACCACGCTGCCCAGCGTGGAGTCGGCCACCTGCAATTGGCCCGTGACCAGACTCGAAGTCTGGGTGAAAGAGTCGTCCTGCTGAATCTGGTTCAGGAGCAGCACATTTTCGCCCGCGGCGACCGGGTTTTGACCCAGCGAGGTGATGCTCACACCGCTCGACAGCTCGGCCGTAAGCTGCTGTTCGTTGGCCTGGGCCTGATCCAGCGAACCCACCAGGTTTGAGACATAGGTTGGATCCACACGCATTGACTTTTCTCCGCCGGTTTGAGCCGATCAGTGGCCGCGGGGCCTGCGTAGCGCACGCTGGGCCGGCCTGCTTACGAGACTGTTGTTTGAACGCCCAGGTTCAACGCCGAGGTCATGATCGTATTGAGAATGTTAAACACCTGCGAAGCTGCCTGGTAGCTGGTCTGGAGCGTGGACATGGCAGCTGCTTCATCGTTGAGATTGACGCTGGAGAGCGCGTTATTCTGCGTCTGCAATTGGCTGACGGATGCATTCTGAGCCATGTTCTCCGCCTGCACGCCGGAGACGGTGGCGCCCAGCGTGGAGACAAAGTTGGAATAGTAGTCGGTTGGCGTTGCCCCGCCGGCAATTGCCTGGTTGGCGAGGTTGGCCATGGCCAGCGCATTCGAGTTGTCGCCCGGTCCCAGGCCCGCGCCCGCGGCGGCAATCTGGTCGGGATTGGTCATGATTACGGCCATTGCCTGCGCCGAACCAGCCACCTGCAGCGGCTCGTTGAAGACGTAGAGAGGACTGGCGGCAGAGCCAGTGGCCCCATTCAGATCGGTGCCCGCATTGTTCAGCGCGTTCACTGAGGTAGAAATGCTATAGGCCAGTTGATCGAGCGTAGCCATGGCGCTGGGAATGTCCTGGGTAGCGGCCGTCAGGTACCCGCCTAACTGCCCGCCTCCGGTTGCTAGTTGCGAGGTGATATCCGAATTCCCCAGAAAGAAGTGAGTGGCCCCATTCACCAGCCCGCTGCTCAGCTGAAAGCTGGTTCCCTCCGAGACCAGCAGCTGGCCAGAGGTGGTGGTGATGGACAGCCCGTTGTTCTCCGTCTTGATCTGGTTGATGCCCACCAGCTGCGAGAGCTGGCTGATGTCCTGATTGCGCTGGTCCTCGAGGGTTCCCCCATCCGCACTGGGCGAGGTGGTCTGAATCTGCTGGTTCAACTGGGCTATGGCCGTGGTGAGCGAGTTCACCTGGGAGGTGACGCCGGCCGCCTCCTGACCCAGGCCGGCGCTCTGATCGTTGAGGCTGGCCGCGGCATTCGATATGTCGCCGGCAAGAGTGGTGGCCGAGGAGAGGACTTCCTCGCGAAGAGAGGCGTCGGAGGGGTTGGCCTCAAGGGAGGCAAAGGAGCTGAAAAAGGTGGTGATATCGCTTCCAATGTCTCCGGCTTTCGCGCTGGCCGAGCCGGAATCCGGTGGGAAGAGAGCCTGCAACGAATCCAACGCTGTCAGCCGCGCGCTCGACGCCGAGGCCAGCTGTTGCTGCTGATCGAGCCGCGTCACCAGTACGCTGTCCCGCAGCGAGGTCGCGCCCGTCTCCGTCACTCCCTGGCCGTAGGAGACCCCGTTGATTTCCAGCGGCTGGTTCTCCTGCCAGTTGGGCCGCTCCTGGGTGTAGCCGGGAGTATTGGCGTTGGCCACGTTGTTGGCCACAATGCTCAGCGCGGACTGATCGGCTTCCAAGGCTCCCGAGATCAGGCTGAAGGCCGAGTTAATTGTCCCCATGCCCGCTCTCCCGTGGCAGCCATCCGCGCGCCTGAGGCTCGCTGTACTCGAGACGCCCGGCGCGCACCTCGCGCAGGCGATTGATCAGGTGCAGATTGTTCCGCGTTGCATCCAGCACGCGGGCAAACACGGCCATCTCGCCGGCTGCCTCGCGCGCCTGCTGTGCGAGACTGCCGCGCGTATCCGTGTCCGAGGTCAGATCCCGGTTCGGATCGCGGTTCAGGTCCCGGTTCAAGGCCTGGCAGCTGAGCGCCAGCTCTTGCAGCCGGGCAGCATCCAGCCGGGCCAGCGCCTGCGAGGCCTCGACCACCAGCTGCTTCAGCTCCGGTTGCTCGCCGCGCGTTTCAAACACATGCATTGCTGCATTCCTTTCCTTGCCACGGATCCTTGTCCCTGACGGTTCTCCCGTCCGATCCACCGCGCTGTCGATCGATGGACGCTAGGCAGACCCTGCTCTGGACGAGCGTGCCGGACCGCAAGTGCGGCAACCGGCCACTCAGGAAAAGCAATTCCGGCAACGCCACCCCGGCAAAGCAGCCGTGGCCTTGATTTACTGGTTGCCGCCCAGCATCGCGTCCACCATCTTCGACGCCACCGCCGAGGCGGGCACGTTATATGTTCCCGCCGCCAGCGCCGACTGGATGCTCGCGACTTTGCCCATGCGCACATCGGAGTCGGATGCGGTCTGCGCCACTTCGCTCCCCGCACTGCTGAAAGTGGCCCGGTCACTGGTGAACGCAGTTGAGGTTGGCGCCGCCGTGTTCCGGGGCTGCGCTGCCGGGGCAGCCGCCGCGGGCACGCCAAAGAGCGATTTCAACCCATCAAGACTGCTTCGAATGTCCATGCACATTGCTCCTTAGGGGATGTATCGGCTGGTGTGCTAATCACTCCAGTCATTTGAATGCTTTGATTACGGTATTACTGTGCAGTTCTGTGGTTACCTGAGCCATTTCGGGATGGTTACCATGCGGGGTGAGCTGCTTCACGATGCTGGATGCGATGCCAAACCCGCCGCCTTCACTGAGCGCGCGTCCAAGCGCCTCGGAGGCAAACTCGCCCAGCGCTCCGCCTGAGCCGGATTCCGCGTCGCCGCCGCTTCCAGTGAGCGCGTCACCCTGGTTGAGGGGTTTCATCAGCTCCTTCATCATCTGCGCCTCGAACTCGTGCGCCGCCCGCACCAGGCGCGGCTGCGGCGTGTTTGCCGCCGCATTCGCTGACGCCCCGCTCGCTGTTGCTGCCGTCACGGCCCCGACTGTGTGCATTTCCATCCCTTCCGGCAGGTTTGACTTGCCCAGCTCAGAGAACTTCCAGATCGGCCTCGAGCGCGCCGGCCTCTTTCATGGCTTGCAGGATCGAAATCACGTCCCTCGCTCCTGCCCCTGTCCGTTGCAATTCCTGGACCAGATCTTCGACCGTGGCCCCTTCTTTCAGGTCGATGCGGTTGACCGGCTTGTCCTGGGCCTGGATAGTGGTCTGATTGACCACCTGCGTCGTACCCGAGGAGAGCGCGTTGGGTTGCGAGACCAGCGGCTCGGTGATCACGTTCACGCTCAGCCCGCCATGCAGGATGGAGACCGGCTGCAGGCGAACCGTGCCGCCGATGACCACCGTTCCAGTGCGCTCGTTCACCACCACCCGAGCCCGCGGGAAGACCTCCACTTCGACCGCCTCCACGCGGTCCAGCAGCGCGGCAACATCCTCCTCGGGGCCGGCCTGAATCTCGATCCGGCGGCTATCGACCGCATGGGCGCGCGCCGTGCCCAGGGCCTGGTTGATGGCCCTGGCCATGCGCTCGGCGGTATGGAAGTCGGCGTCGTTCAGCACCACGCTGACCGTATGCATCTGTTGCAAGTCGACCGAGACCAGCCGCTCCACCAGCGCTCCGCCAGGAATCCGCGCCGTGGTGGGGTGATTGACCTGCTTCGAGCTGCCGCCGCCGGTAGCCTCGTAGCCGCCCAGCACCAGCGCTCCCTGGGCCTGGGCGTAGACCTGCCCATCCGGCCCGTAGAGCGGGGTCATCAACAGGATGCCGCCTTCAAGCGAGCGCGCATCGCCGGCCGAGGAGACGGTGATGTCCATCTTGTAGCCGGGGCGGCTGAAGGGCGGCAGCGTAGCCACCACAAAGACACCTGCCATGTTCTTGACCTGCATGTTGGAGGCTGAATTGGAACCCGTCTGGGGCACCGTCACCCCCATCCGCTCGAGGGCCGAGATCAGGGTCTGCGCCGGGAAGACGGTCTGCGAGCTGTCGCCGGTGCCATGCAGACCCACCACCAGGCCGTAGCCCACCAGCTGGTTGTCACGGATGCCCTCGATGGTGGCCACGTCCTTGACGCGCGCCTGCTGCGGCAGAGACTCGCCCCGCGCCAGTTGGGCGGTCAGAAGGAGCGCGCCGGCCAGCAGCACCCACCACCAGAAAGAGCTTCCGGCGGGCCGTTCCAGCGTGTTTTTTTTCAAACCCTGCATGGTCCCTGTCTCTCGCATTGCCGCCCTGGTCCTGCCTTGGTCCCTTAGCCCCGTGGTCCCTAGTCCCTTAGCCCCTGTCTCTAGAAAATCAGCAATTTCTCCAGGAAACGCACCACCGGATTTTGCCGGTAGGTGGAGTCGTTGACGATGCCCTTGCCGGTGACCTCGAGTTCGAGGTCGGTCATGGCGGTCGATTGCACCTGGTTCTGCGCGCTCACATCCTCGGGCCGCACCAGGCCGCGCAGCTTGATCAGCTGCGTCTGCTGCGAGAAGGTAAGCTGCCGCGTGGCCTGGACCACCAGCATCCCGTTGGGCAGCACATCCACCACCTCGCCGCCGAAGGTGGTGGCGAGGCTGGAATTGGTGGTGCTTTGCCCCTGCGCGGAAAGGCCCGAGGCAGCCGTCATGCCCACCAGGTTCTGCAGCGCGTTCGAGGCCTTCAGCGCCCCGAACAGCGAGGTCAGCCCCGAGTTGGCGTTCGAGGCACGCGAGTTCTTTACCTGGCCGTCAGTCGATGCGGCCAGACTCTCGCTCACCACGATCGAAACCACGTCGTGCAGCCGAACCGCCTTGGCGTCCGTGCCCAGGCGAACCAGGCGGCCCTCCGGGCTCCAGATCGAGCCGGGCGTCTTCACCTCTGCCGCCTGCTGAGCGCGCACCCGCTCCACGTAAGCGTGTAGCGCCTCCTCGGGCGGGGTGGGCCTGGCGGTCGGCGCCAGCGGCAGCTTCTTCTTGTCCAACGCGCCGAGCGGGGAGACGGCAAACAAAACAAGCCCCACGGAGACGATCAGCGCGGACGGGATTCGAATCTTCATCGGCGCTTCTCCCCGGCCCCGTTCTTGTCTGGCCCGTTTTCCCCCGTCCTGTCTTTTTCCGGCCCGTCTTTATCCGCCTCGTTTTTTTCTACGAGGACTGCCCTGCCCGGCGCAATGGCCACCGCGCGCACCACCCTGCCGCCCATGGTCAGCCGGGCATTGAAGACCGAGCCGGCCCGTGCCGGGCTCATGGCCACTGCCTCCAGGCGGGCATCCACGACCGGCCTGTGCTCTTCGACGATCACCCGGTCGCCGCAACGGATCGCCGGCGGCGCAGGAACAAAGGACGGCCCTGCCTGAGCCGGCTTACCCTGGGAAGGGCTCTGTTGCCGGGGCGAACTGCCCCGCGCCGAGGCAACCAGCCGCAACAGGCCCGGGCCTCCGGGATGGCTTGGATCGCGCGTCAGCAGCCAGCGATCGCCGCTGTGCGGGTCGTCGATCTCGCGCACCAGCTCGCCCGTGGCACCCGCTTCGCCGGAGCCGACCGCGGCCTGCCCGGAGGACGAGAGCAGCAAGCGCGGGGCCGGATTCGCAGGCGCGCCAGCTTGCCCCTGCGCCCAGGGCAGAACCATCACCAGAATCCCTGTCACCGATGCCCTGCTCCAGCCGGTTTGCATCTGTTTCCCGCTCTCTGCTGTTGTCCGTTCCGCGCAATAGTTCATCTTTCGCTTTAATCTCAATGCGCCATGTTATTGACCTGCGAATACATATCGTCGGCCGACTTGATCACCTTGGAGTTCGATTCATAGGCCCGCTGGGCCAGCACCATCTGCACAAACATGGTGACCACGTCCACATTCGAGTTCTCCAGATACCCCTGCTGCAAAGTACCCAGGCCCTCGGTGCCGCCGGGGTTGCCGGTCACAGGGTTGCCGGAGCTGAGCGTGGTCTGAAGCAGGTTCGAGCCCATGCTTTCGAGGCCCCCGGGGTTGGGAAAGGTGGCCAGCTGAATCTGCCCCAGCTGCGAGGGGTTCTGCTGCCCGGGCAGGGTCGCGTTCACCACCCCGTACTGGGTGATGGTGACTGCGGTCGCGCTGGCCGGAATGGTGATGGTGGGGATGATCGGATCGCCGTCGGTGGTAACGATGGTGCCCTGGTTGTTGAGCTGAAACTGTCCGGCCCGGGTATAGGCGATGGTGCCGTCCGGCCGCTGCACCTGGAAGAAGCCCGAGCCTTCGATGGCCACATCGAGGGGATTCGAGGTCTGGTTGAGCGACCCTTGCGTCATGATGACCTCGGTGGCCGCCGACTTGGTGCCCAGACCGATCTGCAGCCCGGCCGAGACGGTCGACTGGCTCTCGGCCGCGCCGGGCGTAACCAGATTCTGGTAGACCATGTCCTGAAACTCCAGCCGCAGCTGGCGAAAGCCGGTGGTCGAGGAGTTGGCCAGGTTGTTGGCGATCGTGTCCAGATTCAACTGCTGCGCGCTCATGCCGCTGGCGGCGGTGTATAAAGCTCGAATCATGGGGCTCCTTTTTTGAGTGGCTGGTGGTTAGTGGCTAGTGATTAGCGGTTCTCTGTCCGCATCCGGCATCTCAAACGCTGTCCGTCATTCACTTTCGTCACTCCCCACAGCTGGCAACTGGCTCCGATTTCCGAAGCAGCGAACTAACCACTAATCACTAACCACTAACCACTGCCTTTACACCCGGGGCAGGTCTTCCGCTGCAGTCTTGTTGAACTCGGTGTGAAAGACAGTCAGCGCCCGCTGCATCATCTCCGCCTGGCGCTGCATGACGATCAAATCGAGCGAGCCTTGAATCACGTCCTGGTTGGCGGCCTCGATGGCGCCCTGGTGGATGGCGCCGTTCTTCGTCAGCTGCGCCTGGACTCCCGGGGGAGCCACGTAGCGGTTGGCGCCCTCTGGGGTCATCTGGGCGCCGGCGGGGAAGGTAAACACGCCCACCGTCGAGACCACCCCGCCGGCCACCGAAACCACGCCGTCCGAGCCCACCGTCACCTCGCCGGGAGGCAACTGGATGGCCAGGCCCGCGGTCGAGAGCACCGGCTCACCGGCCGCCGTAACCAACTGGCCGGTGGGCGAGCGGTGAAACCCGCCGTCGCGGGTATAGCGGATGCCGTTGGCGGTCTGAACCTGAAAGAACCCCTGGCCCTCGATGGCCAGATCCAGGGGATTGCCGGTCGCTGTCAGAGCGCCCTGATCCATGCTAAGCCGGTCGCCGCCGAGCAGGCCGAAGTTGTTCACGGTGCGCCCCAGCTGCGAGTTCAGGGCGTCGGGGCCCAGCAGCACGGAGCGGAAGTACTCGCGCTCGGCGCGGTAGCCGGGGGTCTGCGCGTTGGCCAGGTTGGCGGCCGCGGTGTCCAGCGCCTGGGTGCGCGCCACCAGGCCGGTCATCGCCGCATAGTATCCACTGTCCATGGGGGCTGAATCCTCCGTTGGCAGGGATAGGTGCAGATGGAGGACCGAAAGGAGGGGGGAGGGATTAGAACAAGATCAGAATGTTAAAGCGGAGGTCAGGGATCAGGGGTCAGGGTTCTGCGGGCGGGGGGGTAGAGAATCGCGGGTGTGCCGGCTTGTGCGGGCAGCTTGAGCCGTTCGCAGCTTGACACACACGATCGGGCCGGATGAATGGCGGCTCCTGCTACAGAAGCGGGTGCCCAGCGAACCCGTTCCCTTCGCCGCACGCCCCAATAACGCCTAAACTCTCATCTGATCCCTGACCCCTGGCCCCTGATTGCTGGCCCCTGGCCCCTGATCCCTGGCCCCTGAGTGCTGCCTGACCCCTGACCCCTGGCCCCTGTTTGCTGGCCCCTGATCCCTGATCCCTGACCTACTGCAGGCCGTCGCAGACGATGGTGACGTCGAAGCTGGACTCGCCGAACTTGTAGGCGTGGTGCAGCTGGAACTCGGGGGCCTGCACATGCAGGTTGTAGTCGCGGCCGGTGATCACGGCCGGAACCGAGAGCCCGCAGTTGGCCGACAGGTCCGGCACCTTGCCCTTCCAGGCGCCGGCCAGCATGTTGCCGATCTCGCCGATGGCGTCCTTGACCGTGTCGTCGATCTCGTCAAAATCCATGCCGGTCATCAGCGAGGCGATCTTGATGGCCGCCGAGCTGCCCGACCGGAAGACGCAGGCGCCGCTCAACAGGCCGCCAAAGCCCACTACCGCCGTGACCGACTCCGGTTCGTGCAGGACGGGCCCGGAGTCACGCCGGCAGGCGACGCCCAGCATCAGTTGAAAGACCTCTTCCACACTCGCATCCAGGTTCCGTGGATCGGAGACCAGTTGCACGGATTCACGCAGCGAGACCGCCATCGTATGCTCCATTTCCTTTGTGCCGCCTCCCTGCTTTCGCGCAATAGCGGCATTCCGCACACCGTTCAACAGCATGTTTGCCCCTTCCGGCTAGGCCGCATTGAGCAGCGGCAGAACCCGTTCCTTGACCTGCTCCGCGGTAAACGGCTTGCGGATATATCCCTGGGCTCCGGCCAGAATGGCCTGTTTGACATGCTCTTCGCTGGATTCAGTCGTGATCATGACCACCGGTACGCCAGGAGCCAGGTTCTGCGCGCGCAGCTGGCGCAGAAACTCCAGACCGTCCATCGAAGGCATGTTGATATCGGAGAGAATCAAGTCGACCTGTTTGGCCCGGAGCAGGTCAAGCCCCTCGGTTCCGCTGCCCGCCTCATGCACTACCATCAGGTCCAGTCCCGCCTGGCGCAGCGCCCGCTCCACAATCTTGCGCATCACTGAGGAATCGTCCACAATCAGGGTTCTAATTTCGCTCATGCCATGCTCCTCTTGTGGCTTTATCGGCGCTCCCTCGAGATTCAACAGAGCTTTCGGAGCCTGTTTTTTAGCCGCGCGGGTGGCGCAATTCCCTGCTGCAAGCTACCCGGAACGGCCGGTCCTTATTGCCTGCCGATCGAGCAGATCAGGTCCCGGACAGATTCGCGCTCCGGCAGAGGGCCAGCCGGGGTGCGGAGCGACATTCTGAGCCACAGGCAGTCATGCACCCGCACCAGGCGGGATTCTACCGGCCGTGTCTTCTCAATTGCCTTGGCAAGGACATGGACCACGGCCTGCTCGGAGACGGCCTCGACCAGCTCGATGCGGGGGAATCGCGCGCCCAGCATGCGCGTATGCGCGGGGCCGAACTGCGAGCCCTGCACCAGGCCGCTTTCCACCCTCAATCGGGTCATCCGCTCGATGGCCAGTGCCAGCACCGGGTCCAGGCGGTCTTCAAAGCCGAGATAGAGCAGTTTGCCCGCGGCCACGCGCAGAGGCAGGGCGCCAAAGGCGTCCACAAACAGGCGCGGCAGCATCACGGTCAACGCTTCGGCATCGTGAAAATCGAGTGCCAGCACCGGGCAGCTCCATTGCAGGCCCAGGGCGCGGGTGACCAGCTTCTCGCTCACCCCCTGCTGGCGCACCAGCCACGAGCCCAGCCGGCCGCCGCCGGCGGCGCGCTGCGCTTCCAGGGCGCGGCGCAGCTGGCCGGCCGTGATCCAGCCCTGTTCGAGCATGGTCAGTCCCAGCGGCACGCGATGGCGGCGTACTTCGGCGGGCTCGATCCGGCCCTCGAGTTCGCGGCGCACCGCCTCGGTCACGCGCGCCCGGGTGCAGGCCAGCGAACAGCTCCAGCCGCCTTCAAAGACCGGCGCCGAGCGGCTGCGCAACAGGTGCAGCCAGCCCGACCGGCAGACAGGATTCACGCAGGTCTCGAACCAGCCCATGCGCGCCAACTTGAGACCGGGGACCGGCTGATCGCCCCCGCGCGGCCCGCCAAACCTCTGGTTGTCCACAGCCGCCGGCCGCCCCGTCTCAGACACCAGCCCCGGCCCGGACCGGGCATCGGGCATGGCGCGTCTTAGAACAGGCATCGGATGCTCTCCAGGCGCTTGCGCGGCGCGGCTACCTCGGTTACCCGCAGGCCGAAGTTGCCGTTGACCAGCACCACCTCACCGCGGGCCACAATCTTGTCGCCCACGATCAGATCGACGGGGTCGGCGATATGGCGGTCGAGCTGGACCACGTCCCCAGGGCCCAGGTCGAGGATCTCCCCCAGCGGCATCTCCCGGCAGCCAAACCGCAGCGAGGCCTCGAGTTCGACATCGAGCAGCAGCTCGACCCCGGCGCTGAGGGAGGACGGCGCGGGCGGAGAAGGGGCCGCGGGCGCCTTGGGCATCTCCGGCTTGAGGATCGGCTCGGCCTTAAGGGCCGGCTCGGGCTTGGCGGCCTGGGGCGCGCGCACCTCGTCGCGAACCAGGATGGTCCAGGCACGGTCGCCGGATTTCAGCTGAAAGGCGCGCGAGACCTTGCTTTCGCCCTCGGTGGGTTCAAACTTCTCAATGCGGCATTTCTTGCCAGCCGCAGCCAGCAGCTCGCCGACGGCGGACTCGGCCACCTCGCGCAGCAGCTCCGCCCAGCCGGCCTTCTGGTCCATGCCCTCGCCCACCAGGGGCGAGTCGAGAACGGTCGCGTCCAGCACCACGGCAAAGCGGCCGGCCATGTCGCCCGACACGGTGACGGCAAAGCCGAAGGAGCCAGGCGCCATGGGCTTGGGAAGGGACTCCACCAGCTCCGGCTCTCCGGCCAGAGCCTGCTGAAACAGGGCAGTGGCCGCGCCGGTCCAGCAGTCAAGATAGCTCTTCATGCCTCGGCCTCCGCAAGGGGCCGCTCGATGCGGGCGCCGCGATGCAATCCCTGGCGGATGGCCTGGGCCTCGGCCAGGCGCTGGCCGCCCACCTGCCAGACGGGCAGGGTGTTGGCGGGGATGCCGAGGCGCAGGACCATGCCCGGCTCCAGGTTCTCCAGCTCGCTGGCCAAGATGCGCACCGAGGGCAGCTGCAGGCTGGAGCCGAAGCGGATCTGCCGCGCCGAAGCCTCCATACGCGTGCGGGTCTCACCGGCATGGCGGCGGCTGCGGCCCCAGTCCGAGGTGAGCCGGCGCAGGATGGTGTTGGCCACCACCGCCGGAAAGGCCAGGTTGAGCAAGCCCGAGGAGTGGGGCATGCGGATTTCGAAGCTCAGGCAGAGGGTCTTTTCGGTCACCGACATGATGCGCGCCACCTGGGTCTGCATCTGGCGGCGTTCGAAGTTGAAGCTCAGGCCCACCGGCTGCCAGGCTGCGGTCAGCTCGCGGCAGATGATCTCGACCACCGAACCGAGGATCGACTCCTCGATGTCGGTCAGCTCGCGCAAGGCGCCCTCCCGGCCCTCGCCACCAAGAAGCAGGTCGATGATGGGAGGTGCCAGGGCCAGGTCCAGCTGTAGAACCGAGAGCGCGCCGAGGGGCTCGAGGCGCACCGAGGCCACGTAGCTGATCTCCGGGATGCGCAGCAGAAACTCGTTGAACTGGATCTGCTCGGCGGAGACCAGGTTGACCTGGAACCGGGTCCTGAGCCAGGCGGCTAGGTTGTGGGTCAGATTGCGCGCGAACAGGTCGTTCAACATGCTGATGGCGCGCAGCTGATCGGTCGAGATCTGGCCGGCGGAGGAGAAGTTGTAGGGCACCACGCGGGCCCGCACCTCGGGCCGCCCAGCTTCGGGCTCGGTGCTGCGCGCGGCCTGAAAGAGCGCGTCGATCTCGTCCTGTTTAAGTGTTTTTTCCATTCCCCATATTCCAAGTTCAGTGGTTAGTGGTGAGTGGTGAGCGATTCGTGGTTAACGCGCCTGTAGCAGCGCCGGGATCCTGCCTTTTCTATTCCCTATTCCCTGTTCCCTGCCCTTTCACCGTCGCGCACGCTCCGCCGCCTTGCGCGCCTTGGGGCGCTCAGCGCCGGAACGGGCGGCCAGATCCTTAAGCGCCGCCCGGAGGTGGACCACGGCCGAGGCATGGACCTGGGAGACGCGGGACTCGACCACGCCCAGCGCCAGGCCGATCTCACGCATGGTCATCTCCTCGTAGTAGTAGAGGGTCATGACCAGGCGCTCGCGGTCGGGCAGGTTGGAGATGGCTTCGGTGAGCCGGTTTTCGAGCTCGCCGCGGAGGCAGTGAAAGAGCGGGTCGTCCTCGGGACGGCCGGGGATATACGCCAGCTCCTCTTCACCGGAGTCCTCGTTGCGCTCCATGTGCAGGGTGCCGATCTCCAGGCCCTTCAGATCGCCCAGCAGCTGCTGGTACTCTTCCAGGCTCAGGGTCATCTCGGCGGCTATTTCGACCTCGCCCGGAGCCCGGCCCATGCGCTGGGTCAGCACCCGGATCGCCTCTTCCACCGCGCGCCCCTTGCGGCGCAGCTCGCGCGGACTCCAGTCCAGAGTCCGCAGGCTGTCCAGAATGGCCCCGCGGATGCGGAACTGGGCATAGGAGCGGAACTGCACCTTCTTGGCCGGATCGAACTTCGAGAACGCGTCCATCAGCCCCACCACGCCGGCCGAGACCAGGTCCTCGATGTCCACGTGCTGGGGCAGGCGCTCGTGAATGCGCCGGGCCAGAAAACGCACAATGGGCAGATGTTCGAGCAGAATTCGCTCCTGCTCCGGGGTCAGCACCGGGACGCCCGCGGGCGAGGGCGGGTAGCAGCCGGGCGCCGCATTTCTGCGTTGCTGTGCCTGACTGCCAATCATAGCTGCCGTCTCCGGTCCCATCGCGTGTCCCTTTCCCTTCAGCGTTCCCTTCGGCGTTCCCTTCGGCGTTCCCCTCAGTGTTCCCCTCAGTGTTCCCCTCAGCGCACCCCTCAGCGCACGGTGCCCACCGGCCGCAAACGAATCTCCGCCGGAATCTCCCCGGCCGCCACCACCGCCAGCCTGGGCAGCACCGGTTCCAGCCAGCGCTTGACGTGATAGCGAGCCGGACTGGGACAAAGAAGCACGGGCAGGGCCGCAGCAGAGGCCTGGCCGATAAGTTGCCTCACAGAATCGGTGAGGCGGCGGACGACCGGGGCGCCGGGCGTGGCCTGGGCGGAGAGCAGGCGCTGGGCGCCGTCGGGCGAAAGGGTGGCGAGAATCTCTTCTTCGAGCACCGGGTCGAGCAAGAGCACCGGCAGCTGGCCCTCGGCGTCGAGCAAGGGGCGGATCAGCCGCCGGCCCAGCGCCTGGCGCGCGGCTTCAACCAGGGCGACGATGCTCTTGTTCACCGGCGCGGTCTCCAGCAGCGCTTCGAGAATCGCGCCCAGGTCGCGAATCGAGACCCGCTCGCGCAACAGCTGCTCAAGCACCCGGCCTACCTCGCCGAGCGAGAGGAGCTTCGGCACCAGCTCTTCCATCAGCTTGGGGTGCGTGTCATTCAGCGAATCCAAGAGCCGCTTGGTCTCCGCCCGGCCCAGCAGCTCAAAGGCATGGCGACGGATCAGTTCGCCCAGGTGGGTGGTGATGACGGTGACCGCGTCCACCACCGAGTAGCCGGCGGCGATGGCCTGGTCTTCGAGAGCTGGCGCGATCCAGAGTGCGGGTACCCCGAAGGCCGGCTCGCGCGCCTCGCGCCCGGCCAAGGGGCGCCGGTTGGGGTCGCCGGAGACAGCCAGTAGCTGCGCGCCCTCGGTCTGCCAGCGTCCGATCTCCATGCCCCGCAGCGAGAACAGGTACTCGCGCGGCTTCAAGCGCAGGTTGTCGGAGATATGCACGGGCGGCACCAGGAATCCCATCTCGGCGGAGAGGTGGCGGCGCAGGGAGCGAACCCGGTTCAGCAGCTGGCCGCCCTGCTTTTCGTCAACCAGGGGAATCAGCTGGAAACCGATCTCGAGCGTCAGTTCCTCGAGCTTCAACAGCTGGCTCAGGTCCGAGCTCTGCGCCTCGGCGGCCTTCTTCTTCTCCCCCACCGTACCCGGCTCGGCCACCGGAGCCACGGCCGCGCGCAGCGACACCCGGCGCGCTCCCCAGAAAAGTCCGGCCGCGACTGTGAGAAAGGCGAATTTGGGCAAGCCCGGAATCAGGCACATGGCCGCCGAGACCAGGCTGGCCAGGTAAAGGGTGCCGGGCTTGGCCAAAAGCTGGGAGCGGATCTCGGTCCCCAGCAAACCGGCGGAGTTGGCGCGGGTCAGCGTGATCCCTCCGGCGACCGAGACCAGCAGAGACGGGATCAGCGTGACCAGCCCATCGCCCACGGTGAGCACGGTGTACGTCCGCGCCGCCTCGGCGAGTTCCACGCCCTGCTGCAGGGTGCCAATCAAGAGGCCGGCCACGATGTTGATGGCGGTAATGAGGATGGTTGCCAGCGAGTCGCGCTGGTTGAAGCGCGCCGCGCCGTCCATGGCGCCATAGAACTCGGCTTCGCGGGCGATGGCCTGGCGGCGGCGCCGCGCCTCCTGCTCATCGATGAGGCCGGCGTTCATGTCCGCGTCGATAGCCATCTGCTTGCCGGGGAGGGCGTCGAGGGTGAAGCGGGCGGTGACCTCGGCGGTGCGCACGGCACCGTGCGAGACAACGAGAAACTGAATGGCGATCAGGGCCAGGAAGAGCACGAAGCCGACGACGTAATTGCCGCCCACGACAAACTGGCCGAAGGCCTCGATGACCTTGCCGGCGGCGGCCGTGCCTTCGGAGCCATGCAGCAGGATGCGCCGCGAGGAGGCGATGTTCAGGGCCAGGCGAAAGAGAGTCAACAGAAGCAGGAGGGTGGGAAAGACGCTCAGCTCGACGGCGCGGCGGATCTGCACCGCGGAGAGAAAGACGATGATGGAGGCGGCCATGGAAATGGCCAGAAGAAAGTCCAGGGCGGCGGCCGGCAAGGGCACCAGCATGACGAAGATCACGCTGATGGCGGCCAGCGGCAGCACAAACTCGCGCAGCCGCTGCAGCAAGGTCTGCGCGGCCGGGGCGCCCAGGGCGGGAGCGGCGGTGCTCATCGCGGACCTGCGTCAGGGAAACGGTTGGGGAGCGGGGCGCCGGGGCGGGGGGCATTGGCGCGCGCGGCCTGGGCCCGGGCGGCGGCGCGGGCGGCAGTCTCGCGGGCGCGGCGCTCGCGCAGCTCGGCCTCGACACGCTGGCGATAGAGGTAGGCCAGAATGGCAGCCACGGCGGCGTAGAGGTCGACGGGGATGGGCTGGCCGACTTCGACCGAGCGATAAAGCGAGCGGGCCAGCGGCGGGTTCTCGACGATCGGCACGCCTGCCCAGCGGGCCTCGGCCTTGATCTCCTCGGCCCGCAGGTTGCGCCCCTTGGCCAGCAGTTTGGGCGCCTCCATGGTGGCGAAGTCGAAGCCCAGGGCGACGGCGTAGTGGGTGGGATTGGTCAGCACCACGGCTGCCTTGGAGACATCGGCCTTGACCCGTTTGCGCCGCATCTGGCGCTGCAGGTTGCGGATGCGGCCTTTGATCTGGGGATTGCCCTCGGTCTGCTTCATCTCCTCGCGCATGTCCTCGCGGCTCATCTTCAGGCGCGACTCGCGGCTCTGCCACTCCACCAGATAGTCGATCGCCGACCAGCCGAAAAGCAGCCAGGCAGCGGCCAGCAGCAATCCGTAGACGTCGCCGCCCAGCCTCTCCAGCCGCTCGGTCGAGAACGGCGGCAGGGTCAACTGGCGGGCGATGCGCTGGACAGCAAAGACGGCGAGAGCGGAGGCCGGAATAAGAGATTTGGCCAGTCGCGCCCCAGCACGCAACGAGAAGAGATTTTTAATGTTGGACACTGGGTTGATGCGGTCGGGCTTGAAGCCGATGGCGCCGGCGTGGAAGCTGACCCCGCCGGTCTGCATCACGCCCGCGCCCAGCGCAGCGGCGGCCACCGCGGCCATCATGATTGCCGGGACGCCGAGGATGCCCATGGCCAGGCGGCGCAGGGCGAGCAGCGTTGGCTCGAGCTGAGAAGGCTCCCAGCGGCCGGGCGCCCCCAGGGCGAGAAACCCGATGAAGGCCCCCCGCCAGACGACCAGGATCTGGCTGCCCAGAGCGCCCAGCACCATCACCCCGGCCAGGGTGCCGGCGGCCGCGGACAGCTCCCGGCTGTGCAGGATGTCGCCTTCCTTGCGGGCCTGCTCGCGGCGGTGCTGGGTTGCCTGTTCGGTTCGCTCTCCGGGCATCGGCTAGCCTCCCAGCCCGTGCGCTGCGGGGGCAGCTATGAGGCGTTCGGCCATGTCCAGCAGGCCGGCGAAGCGCGTCTCGATGAAGCGCGGCCAGAGGGCCAGCGCGCCGGTGAGCAGGGCAAAGCCGGTGAGCGTCTTGAGCGGCACGGTCAGCGACATGACCGGCAGCTGGGGGCTGATCTTGCCCAGCATCGAAACAGCGAACTCGACCAGCATGGTCGCCGCCAGCACCGGCGCGGCCAGCTCCAGGGCGGCGATGAAGATGCCTCCGGCGGCGCGGACGAGGTCCAGGGCCGCGGTGGGCGCCAAAGCATAGCTGCCCAAGGGCACCACGCGGAAGCTGCGGACCAGGGAAGCAAGCACGATGCGGTCCATGCCCGCGGCGATGATGACCAGCGAGCCCATCAGCTGGAAGAGGTCGCCCAAGAGAGGCGTCTGGATGGAGGAGGTGGGGTCGATCAGGTTGACCGCCGAGAAGCTGAGCTGCATGCCCACGATCTGGCCGGCGAAGAGCATCATCTCGGTCAGCAGGGTCAGCGTCAGCCCGTAAACCAGGCCCACGGCCAGCTCGCCCAGCAGGGCCGAAAAGCTAAGGCTGAGCTGGGCCTGGGGCAACGCCGCCGCCAGCGGCGCCAGCAGATAGGCCACCGCGCCCACAAACACTGCTTTGGTGCGCAGGGGCAGCGCGGTCGAGGAAAAGAAGGGCGCGAAGACCACCATCCCGCTGAGGCGCACCAGCGCCAGCGCCATGGCGGCGAGAAAGTGGGCCCACTGCTGTTCGCTTCCCTGCGGCATTGAATCTGGTCCCTCTGGACTACCTGAGCTGAAGTGATTTCTGCTGGATTTTCTTTATCCCAGAAAGCGGTGAAAATCCCCCAAGAGCAGGCGGGTGTAGGTGGCCAGCCGGGCCAGAAACCAGGGCATGCCGACCAGCAGGATCATGCAGATGGCCGCCAGGCGCGGCACCGAGGTGAGCGACTGTTCCTGCAGGCTGGTCAGGGTCTGCACCAGGCTGAGCAGAAAACTCAACAGCGCCGCGGCAATCAGCAGCGGAGCGGCCACGATCATGGCCTCTTTCATCAGTTGGCGGAGCAGTTCGGCTACCAGATCGGGCGTCATTGAATTCCTCTTAGAAACTCTTTAGAAGCGAGCTGGCCAGCAGGTTCCAGCCGTCCACCATCACGAACAGCAGAATCTTCAACGGGGTCGAGACCACCACCGGCGGCAGTTGAAACATGCCGATCGAGGTGGTCACCGAAGCCGTCACCATGTCGATGAGCAGAAAGGGCAGAAACAGGACGGCGCCGATGGCGAAGCCGGCCTTGAGTTCGGGGAGTATGTAGGCCGGAACCACCACCCGCATGGGCAGATCGCCGGGGGTGCTGGGCCGAGTTACCTGTCCGGCGGCGGTGAACAGGGCCAGGTCCTTCTCGCGGGCGTAGCGCAGCAGAAAATGCTTTACCGGCTGGGCGCCGCGGTCGATGGCCTCCGTGCCGGTGATCTGCCCGGCGCGGTAGGGCTCGACCGCCTGCTGGTCCACCTGGCTGAGCACCGGGGTCATCAGGAACCAGGTCATCATCAGAGCCAGGCCCATGAGCGTGGGGTTCGAAGGCGCGGTTTGCGTACCAAGCGCCTGGCGCAGGAAGTGAAAGACGACCAGCAGCCGCACCAGCGGAGTCATGGCCATCAGGATGGCCGGCAGCAGGGTGATCAGGGTGAGGACAAGGAGGATGGTCCAGGGCGTCGAGTCCGAGGGATGCAGGCGCTGCGAGAGGTCGGGCAAGAAGGGCGCAGCGGCCGGCGCAGCGGCAGCCGCGCGGCTGAAGGCCACCAGATTCACCATGAGACCCTCGCATCGCGATCCGGGCCTGGACGCGTGGCTGGGCGTACCGGCCGGGGGCCGGAGATGCGCGAGACTCCGCCCGGCTGCGCTAGATCGGGACGCCGGACAGGCTCGGAAGGCCGCCCCGGCTCGTCGAGCGGATAAAAAGCAGGCGTGCCTTCAGCCGAGGTGGCCACCAGAAACCGCCGGCCCTCGGCCTCGACCAGCGCCAGCGTCTGACGCGGCGCCAGGGAGATGCGCTCGACGACCGCCAGCCGCGGCGCCCGGCCTCGCCTGGCCTGCAAGCCTCCGCGTAACCGGCCGACGAAGTGGCGGAACAACCACCCGGCGAACCCGCCAACCCCGGCTCTGCTTTTGTCTCCGCCTGCTTCCAACTTCATGCCCGGCCTTTCTCCGCCTTTGTTTCTTCCCATCAGCTCCCGCGTCCAGGTCCCAGGCACGCTCAGATCCCGAATCGTTCAGTTCCCGGAGCTCTCAGGCCAGCCGGGTTACGCGAACGGCCAACTGCGTTTCGATGACTTCAAACTCGCTCCATGCCAGTTGCACCGAGCCAGAGGCCAGCGGCACATCGTCGCCGTGTCCCCAGCCGGACTCGATCACCTGCGCCGGCTCGAGGGCCAACAGGTTGCGCACCCGAAAGTTACGCACCGGAACCGAAACGTCGAGCTCCACCGGCAACCGCGACACCGGCGCCCGCAGCACCATCCCTCCGTCCTCCGGAACCTGCTGCGGTGAAGGCACCAGCGCCTGCTCGGCAGCGACCTCGCTCGCAATTTCGTTCCGTACGCCGTGCTCTGCTTCGGCAGCCGGAGGGGCAAGTGGACGGGCGGTGGCCATGTGATGAGATCACAGGCAGGGGGCTGACCAGAAGCAGGACAGTTGGATTGGAAAGGCTTCACAATTGAGCAGGCTGCGGCGCGCACACACTGCCGCGAATGCCTCGGTGCCGCTTCGCTGCTACACTGAAGGGGAACAGCAATTCGCGGTTGGCGGCGCAAACAGACGCCGGAATCGCCCGGAATCGAGGTCGAAACCATGCAAGAACCGAACGGAAACAGGAGCTTTACCGGGACCAGCCTGCGCTTGAAGATTGGCCTGGCAGAGATGCTCAAGGGCGGCGTCATCATGGACGTGATGAACGTGGAGCAGGCGCGCATCGCCGAAGAGGCCGGCGCCACCTCGGTCATGGCTCTGGAGCGCGTGCCGGCCATGATTCGAGCGGAGGGCGGCGTGGCCCGCATGGCCAAGCCTTCGCTGATCAAGCAGATCATCCAGGCGGTTTCCATTCCGGTCATGGCCAAGGCCCGCATCGGCCACTTCGCCGAAGCCCAGATCCTGCAGGAGCTGGGCGTTGACTTCATCGACGAGAGCGAAGTCCTGACCCCGGCAGACGAGGCGCACCACATCGACAAGCACGCCTTTACCACGCCCTTTGTCTGCGGAGCGCGCAACCTGGGCGAGGCCCTCAGGCGCATCGCCGAGGGCGCGGCCATGATCCGGACCAAGGGCGAGGCTGGCACCGGCGACGTGGTCTTCGCGGTCCGGCACATGCGCCAGATCATCAGCGAGATGCGCGCCCTGACCGTGCTCTCCGAGCAGGAGCTCTACAAGGCAGCCAAAGACCACCAGGCGCCGTACGAACTGATCAGAATGGTGGCGCAGACGGGAAAGCTTCCCGTCCCCAACTTCTCTGCCGGCGGCATTGCCACCCCAGCCGACGCGGCCCTGATGATGCAGCTGGGCGCCGAGGCCATCTTCGTCGGGTCAGGAATTTTCATGAAAGAGCGGGCCACGCCGCTGGATGTCGAGAACGACCCCAAGGAGCGCGCAGAAGCTGTCTCCCGCGCCAAGGCCATCGTGCAGGCGACGACCCACTTCAACGACCCCAAGATCCTGGCCGAAGTGGCCGAGCAGGTGACCGGCACCATGAAGGGCCTGGCCGCCGCCGGGCTAGAAGAATCGCAGCTCCTGCAGACGCGGGGTTGGTAGCCACCTGCGGTGGGGCAGACGCTCGCTTTTCGCTCGCAGGAGCTTGGTGGTTCCCATCCTGCGCTAGATAAAACGCAAGGGTGGGGCACCCGGCAGGGGCATCGAGGCGCAGGAGACCGCTCAATCTCCGCGGTCGATGAGTGGAAAAGGCGCACAGCATCCATCAAACCCGTGATGGGTTGGCCATTGCGCTATATGTCAGAGCGGTTCTCCAGTTCTCGTGCCGTTTCGTAAGTCGTGCAAGGTGGCCTTTTCTTGAGGAAAAGACAACTAAAAAACTGTCGTTTTCATCTACAGCAACTGGAGAACCGCTCTGCCGCCGGCTAGAGCCAGGATGCTCTCTTTGCGCGGAATCCAGCGAGCAACAGCAACCCGAGCCCGCTGAGGAACAACAGCGCCGACGGGGGTTCCGGGGTTACGATGTCATCGGAAGTGGCATACAGCGTACCGCTGATGGGCCCAAGTGCCGACGTAAGGCTCAAATCCAGCGTACTCGGGTCCGCTAGATCCCCTGGCAGCGTCGTCGAAAAACCGGTGACTACGCCAGTGGCAGCATAGGACGTTCCACCGTAAACGATATTGAGATCGATGGGAAGGTCGACCGGAACGGTTGTGCCCGTGAAGTTGCCCGCTGCGACATCGTTGAGAAACGGAATGAGATTCAACGTGAATGCGGTGTTGCTCGCCAAGGAGATGGTCAAGGGCGCATTCGTGGAGTAGACGTGGAACCCGCTGGTCAACAGCAGGAAAGAAAGGTCCCCATAGTGGGGCGAGGCCGGATTGTTATTGTAAGCTGTCTCGACACTGGCAAAGCCGCCCGTCAGCGATAAGACAGTGGTGCCGACCACCAGGCTTGACCCGCTTCCGATGGTGGTTACATCGACCACCGTCTTGCCGTTGGGAAGCCCATTCACATAGGCTACAACTCCGCCTGCCTTGTTGGTGTCGATCTTCCCGGTAGCTTCAGTACCGGAAAAAAATATCGTATCGCCGACGCCGACGCCGATCGGCAGTCCAATCGTGAAATTGCCGGCGCCGTCAGCGGTTGCAATGGTGGTTCCACTGACAAGTCCGGAAGTGGTCTTGAACGTGATATTCACAGTTGAATTTGCACCAAATGCGGTGCCCGTCACGGCGCTGCTAGTAGTCCACCCTGCTCCGACCGCGGTGATGGTACCAGCGTTCGCGGCCCCCAGCCCGAACAGAAGAACCGCCGTGAGTAGAGATATCAATCTCGCTCGCTTCATGTGTACCCTCCTCATTTTCGATAGGCATTCTTCGGCGCCTGGCTCGCAAGGTCGCGATCCAGCACGTGCGTATTCACCCCAGCCGACCACGGGGGTTTGCTTCAATTGTGTTCTTTGGGATCAGGCCACAGCGCCGCAGGGTTCGATCTGGCATCCAGCCTGAGAATGGAGAATACTGGCATAAACCAAGCACCGTGTCAATTGTTTTTCGCGCCCGGAAAATAGCCTTCGCATTGCAAAGGGTTTGCGGCTCGCCGGTCAACCTTCGATGGACTCCGCGTCGGAATTGGCGCATATTTCGCCGGCTTCCTTGGTCCCCCTGAAAGCACGTCCCATCGCAGCATTTTGTCGAAGCGAGCCCGATTCGCATGGATATGCCAGCGGCCGGGATATGGGGAGAGGTTGAGGATGAAGTGAAGATTTTGCATCCAATTGTTGGTTGCAAGTGTTGCGCAATCATGGCGCAAATGGTCATGCGCCTGCGCATGGAAACAGGAAGCCATCAGACATGGGGATCGGCAAAAGCTGCGAGGAAAGACTGAAGCGCATCCAAGGTTTCAACCTGTCGTCAGGAAATTGTTGTAACCAAAATATGTACAATTTCAAGAGCCGGTCTTGAAGCGATTCATGCAACGCCTTTGATATATGGTGGGCAGTGAGGGACTCGAACCCCCGACATCCTGCTTGTAAGGCAGGCGCTCTAACCAACTGAGCTAACCGCCCACGAGCGGCGGGAAGGCGACGGGCGCCTCTCTCAGATCATACCAGCGGATTTGCCTCCGCATGGGCTGCGGCTCCCAACGCGGCCGTGCTCGAGCGGATAAGATTGCCTCAGGCGGCACAGTTTGCCCCTGAAGGCACTCCCGGATCATCCCGGTCAAAGGCGGAACGTCCAAATTGACAGATGAGGCAAGTCGGGGCTCGACAGAGAACCGCACCCGAATCGGTGTCCTGGCCATCCAGGGCGATTACGCAGCGCACGCCGAGGCGCTGGCCGAGGCCGGAGCGGAGCCGGTCGAGGTGCGCAAGCCGGAGCAGCTGGCCGGTATTGACGGGCTGATCCTTCCCGGCGGCGAATCCACCACTGTTCTCCGCTTCCTGGAGAAGCTCCGCTTTTTTGATCTCTTGACCGAGTTTGGCGGCATCAAGCCGGTCTTTGGCACCTGCGCGGGCGCCATTCTGCTGGCGCGCGAGGTGCGCAACCCGGCGCAGCGCTCGCTTGGCCTGCTCGATGTAGTCGTGGAACGGAACGCATATGGACGCCAGATCGACTCCACCATTCTGACTGAGGAGACCGCTCTGGCCGGCGGACCGTTGGAGATGGTCTTCATCCGCGCCCCGCGGCTGGTCGAGATCGGGCCCACGGTCGAGGTGCTGGCCCGGCGCGACGGCTCGCCGGTGCTGGTTCGCCAGGGAACACTGCTGGCCGCGACCTTTCACCCGGAGCTCTCCGCTGACCGTCGGGTGCACCAGTTGTTCGTCCGGATTGCCGCAGACGCGCGCCCAAAATGATGGGCGGCAGGCTGGGTTCGGGCTGCGGCTTTCCTTGAATCAGGCTCCCGGGTCAAATTTCGATCCATCCTCTTCGATTCTGGATGCGTCCAAGCCAGAGTGAGTGTAATCTCATCCTCACAGAGGACCGCCATGCCCTCCATCTTTACGCCAACCCCTGCAGAGACGGAACGGAAAGAGCCGGGCATCGGCGGCAAACCGCCTGTTGACCGGCGGCCGACCGGCGGCGGCGGCGGCGGCGGGGACGATGAATGGAAGAATGAGCGCCACGGGCCGCGCGAGTTGCTCAACCGCGTCCGCTTTTTCGTGCTCTCCGCGCTGGCGGCCGACATGCTGTTCTTCGCCGTGCTGGTGGTGTTCTTCTTCGCGCGCCAGACCGGCCTGCAGATGAATCCGCGAACCCATCTCTTCTACCCCGACTGGCGGCCGATCGTGTTGCCGAGGATTCTTTATCTCAATACGCTGTTCCTGATCCTGAGCAGTGTGACCATGGAGCGGGCGCGGCAGAATATCTTTCGTGAGATCGATGTGCTGGAGGAGTGGCTGGGGCTGGGCCGGCCGGCTCTGCGCAGCACGCTGCCCTGGGTTGGGGCCACACTGCTGCTGGGCGCGCTCTTCCTGGGCGGCCAGGCAATCGCTTGGAAGCAGTTGACGGCGCAGGGCTTTGCTTTCGACAAGTTTTCTACACCGGCCAGCTACTTCTTTTACGTCATGACTGGGCTGCACGCCGCCCACCTGGCGCTCGGCCTGCTCGCCCTGGCGGTGTGCCTGAGCTGCCTGGGCTGGTTCAAGCGGGTCGAGTACCGGCAGATCGCCATCGATTCGACGGCCTGGTTCTGGCACACCATGAGCGCGGCGTGGCTGGTTCTGCTGGCGGTGCTGGCGCTAGGGCAGTAAACGAGCTGGGACTTGAGGCGGAGAAAGAAGGACGAAAAACAACCTCAGATCCTGGCTTGAGAGGCTCTGGGCTAGGCGGCGCGAAAATGCAGCATGGAGCGCAGGCGGTCGCCCATCGTTGGCACTTCCGGGCACTCGTAATAGACCTGCCGGTTAAGGGCCATGAGCAGTTGCACGGCTTCGAGCTCGGAGCTTCCGGGGAAGACTTCGGCATGGCGATGGACAAGCTCATCTGTCAGGTACTCGATGGCGTGGCCTAGGATCTCGAGGGCGTGGCCGGCCTGGGGGGTGATGTGGCGGCGGCGGGAGGGCTGGCGCAACGCAGCATGGGTTACCAGCGTGGAGACGGGGATGGGAAAGTCGGTGGTGGAAGCTGCCATGGTGTCTATCCTTACCCTGTTTTTCGGCTGCCGGGCGTCACCTAGATAGATGACCGAGGTACTGCATCCGAGAAAAGAACAAAACCAGTATTGGGGTGTCACTCTGAAATCGATGTGACGCTGCTCACCGTTGCTCGTCCCCGAAGCCTGCTATATCAAACTGCATTGGAATTGACCTTTTGAACTAGCGCTGAAGGTGCGCCGGGGGGGGATGGAACCGACAGGTGACGATCGATTTGGATTGGGGTTCCGGAGGCCATCGCCCATATTGGGAAGCACATCCTATTTTGGCTGAGGTTCCTCCCAAATGTTGTACGAACCCGCGAAACAGAGGGCGGCTGTTCCATTCGGCAATCCGGCGGGGGCGACTCCTCGTTGTGAGTCCCCGCCGGCAGCCTTTTTTGCGATGGCCTCAACCTTGACGGGAGGAGGCTGAAAACCTAAGCTCAAACCAGCGTCCTGTTCCAACAAAACCGAAGTCTGGCAACCGGGGTCAGGCGCAAACTTTGTGGATTTTTCTCTGGGGGAGGCAACCATCCCGTATTCCTGGCAATATCTCCCGCTGTTCATGCAGATTCTGGCCGTGATTTTGCTCGGCCTGGGGATGGTGGTTGCCTCGTGGTTTGTGGGGCGGCATCGCAACACTGCCACCAAGCTGGCTGCCTATGAGTGCGGCATTGTGGCCACGGGTGACGCGCGCGGCCGCTTCAGCGTGCGCTTTTACCTGGTCGCGGTCCTGTTCATCCTTTTCGACGTGGAAGCGGTTTTCATGATGCCCTGGGCGGTCGTCTATCGCAAGCTGCCCGCTCTGACCGGTGTCTCCAGGCTCTTCGGCTTCTGGGAGATGCTGGTGTACCTGGGCTTTGTAGCCGTCGGCCTCTATTACATCGTGCGCAAGGGCGTCCTCGACTGGAGCCAGGACAAGGCGGACCTTTAAGATGAGCGAGCCAAAACCACTGTTCGGCAAGGCGGCCGTTCTAGAAACGCTTGCAGAACAGCCCGCCGTGAAGGCAATCGTCGCCTGGAACGCCGAAGCGCTGACCGATGCAAAATTCGAGTTCAGCGAGCTGACGCTGACCATTGCGAAGGAGCAGATCCGCGCCGCCTGCTTCGCTTTGCAAGCCGCCGGATACAACTTCTTTGAAGACCTGACCGCTGTTGACTGGTTTCCCCGCTCGCCTCGATTCCAATTGAGCTACCATCTTGTTTCGCACTCCTTTAAAGAGCGCATCCGCCTGAGCGTTTTACTCGAGGAAGCCAGCCCGGCGGTCGAGTCGATTACCCCGGTATGGGCCGGAGCCAACTATTACGAGCGCGAGGTCTTCGACCTGTTCGGAATCCGTTTCGAGGAGCATCCCAACCTGCGCCGCATCATGCTGCCGGACGAATGGCAAGGCCATCCCCTGCGCAAGGATTATCCGGTGGAGGGCTATCGCTAATGAGCAATCCCGCAGGCATGCCCGTCCTTGAACCCGCCGAGGGCGCGCGCGATCAGCACATGGTCATCAACATGGGCCCGCAGCACCCCGCCACCCATGGCGTGTTGCGCCTGGTGCTGGAGATCGACGGCGAAATCGTGGTCCGCATCTATCCCGAGATCGGCTATCTGCACACCGGCATCGAGAAGACCTGCGAGGCCAAGTTCTATCACCAGGTGGTCCCGCTCACCGACCGCATCAACTACCTTGACCCCTTGGCCAACAATCTGTGTTACGCCCTCGCTGTCGAAAAGTTTCTCTCCCTGGAGATTCCGCCCAAGGCACAGTGGATGCGCGTGCTGCTGGCCGAGCTGAGCCGGCTGAACTCCCATCTGATCTGGCTGGGCACGCACGCCATGGATATTGGCGCGCTTACCGTTTTTCTTTACACCTTTCGCGAGCGCGAAGACATTCTGCGCCTCTTTGAGGCCATATCCGGCCAGCGCATGATGACCAGCTACATCCGCATTGGCGGACTGGCGCTCGAGCCGCCTTTGGATTTTCTGGACCGCGTGCAGGCCTTCATCCGGACTCTTCCGGAAAAGATCGACGAGTACGCCAACCTGCTCACCGGCAACCCCATCTTCCGCAATAGGCTCAAGGGCGTGGGGCACCTGTCCGCCGCGGACGCCATTGCGCTGGGGGTGACCGGGCCACCGCTGCGCGCCTCTGGGATAGATTTCGACTTGCGCCGTGACATGCCGTACTCGAGCTACGAGAAGTTCCAGTTCCACGTGCCGGTCTCGAACGACTGTGATTGCTGGGCGCGGTATGAAGTGCGGCTTGTGGAGATGCGCGAGAGCATCAAGATCATTCAGCAGGCGCTCGACGGCATGCCCGAAGGCGCGGTGAAGGCCGACGCGCCCAAGATTGTACTTCCCGACCGCGAGAAGATGAAGACGCAGATGGAAGCCCTGATCCATCACTTCAAGATTGTGACGGAAGGTTTCGCCGTGCCGGCCGGCGAGGTGTTTCAAGGCATTGAATGCGGCCACGGGCAGATGGGCTACTATATCGTTTCCGACGGCACGGCCAAACCGTATCGCGTGCACATGCGGTATCCCTCGTTTCCCGTGCTGCAAGCGCTGGAGACGATGTGCAAAGGACGGATGCTGGCGGACGTGGTTGCAGTGATCGGATCGATCGATATTGTGCTGGGGGAGATTGATCGCTAGCAGAGTTGAGGTTTTGAAAGGGCACGGCTTCAGCCGTGCCGAAACGGGTAGCAAAACTAACCGGGCTTTAGCCCCCGAGGGAATGCGGATTGGGACAAGATGAATCGACGACCAACCACCCAACCGCAAACTCAGAATCGCTGTATGTAGAGCTTTGGGTTTCGCTCGCTTCCCTGCTGCGCAGCTACACCGCGGCGCACGGACTGAACGGAAGCCGGCAAGCGACGGTCGAGCTGGGCGAAGAACGGATCCTGGTACGGCACGGCGATGACTGGCTTGACCTGCACCGAAACGGCGCCGAAGTAACCTGGCAGCGCGAGAATGGAAGCAGCGGCGTACTGGAGTTGACGGAACACGGCAGACTACTGGAACGAGGGGCGGGCGAGGAAGAGATGGATATGGCAGCTGAACGATGGGCCAGGGAGCTGATGCAATGAGCCCTGAGAAAACGAGTCCAGAGACCATGAGCATCTTTTCGCCGCAGCTGGCCGCGCGCTTTGACGCGCTGGTGGAGAAGTACCCGGTGCGTCGCTCGGCGCTGGTGCCCATGCTGCTCTACGCGCAGGACGAGATCGGCTACCTCTCTGACGCTGTGATTGCCGAGATCGCGGACCGTATCGGGATTACGCAACTCGACGTGCGCAACGTGGCCACCTACTATTCGATGCTGCGCTTCAAGCCGGCCGGCAGATACAACGTACAGGTGTGCACCAATATCAGCTGCATGCTGCGCGGGGCTTACGATTTGTATGAGCGTTTTCAAGACGAGCTGGGCATCGGACACAAAGGCGTGACGGCCGACGGCCTCTTCTCTCTTGAAGAGGTCGAGTGCATCGGCGCCTGTTGCTGGGCTCCCGCCATCCAGGTCAACTACGACTTCCACGACGACCTGACGCCTCAGCATGTGACCGGCATCCTGGAGACCTATCGCGGCCGAGCGATGGCAGAGGGGAGCAAGCGCTAATGCCCAGGCTCGTTTCCCATCCCGATGAGGTAAAGGTTGTCAGCAAGCGCTTCGGCCAGGGCGCGGCCAACATTGACCGCTACCTTGAGCTGGGCGGCTACGAGAGCGCGAAGAAGTGCCTGGCGAAGGGTCCGGAGTGGATCATCGAAGAGATGAAGTCCAGCAGCCTGCGCGGCCGCGGCGGCGCTGGCTTCCCTACCGGCCTCAAGTGGTCCTTCGTTCCCAAGCAGTCGGCCAAGCCGAAATATGTCCTCGTCAACGGTGACGAGAGCGAGCCGGGAACCTGCAAGGATCATCTGATTTTTTTGCACGATCCGCACGCGGTGATTGAAGGCACCATCATTGCCGGCCTGGCCATCGGCGCCAAAGCCGGCTTCATCTACCTGCGCGGCGAATATCGCTATCTGCTCAACATCATGGAGAAGGCTGTTGCCGATGCCTACGCGAAGGGCTTTCTGGGCAAGGGCATTTTCGGCAGCGATACCGAGTTTCAGATCATCGTTCAGTCGGGCGCGGGCGCGTACGAGGTGGGCGAAGAGTCGGCGCTGATGGAGTCGCTCGAAGGCAAGCGGGGCGTTCCGCGCATCAAGCCTCCCTTCCCTGCCGTAGTTGGGCTCTACGGCGGTCCTACGGTCATCAACAACGCGGAGACGATTGCCACTGTTCCTCACGTCATTGCCATGGGCGGCGCGGCCTTTGCCGCCATCGGCTCGGCGCGCAACGGTGGCACGCGGCTGTTCTCGATCAGCGGTCACGTGCAGCGGCCCGGCGTCTATGAGTTGCCCATGGGTTACAACCTGAAGAAGATGATCTACGAGGTCGCCGGCGGCATTCGCGGCGGACGTACGCTTAAAGCCGTGGTGCCGGGCGGCTCGTCGACGCCTGTGCTGCTGCCATCGGAAATTGAAGAACTCGGAATGGACTTTGACCAGGTGGGCAAGGCCGGATCGATGCTGGGTTCAGGTGGCGTGGTGGTCATCGATGATCAGACCTGCATGGTCGAGTTTGCGCTGCGCACGATCAGTTTTTATCAGCATGAGAGCTGCGGCTGGTGCATCCCCTGCCGCGAAGGAACGGACTGGCTGAAGAAGTCGCTCACCCGCTTCCACGCCGGGTATGGCGTGGCCAAGGACATCGACAACATTCAGTACCTGGCGGAAAACATGATGGGGCGGACATTCTGTCCGCTGGGCGATGCAGCGGCGATGCCGACGCTGGGATTTGTGAAGAAGTTTCGCAAGGAGTTTGAAGACCACCTGAACGGCAAGCCCTGCCCGTTTGCAAAGCATGTTGAACTGGCTGTGATTTAGGGAATCAGCGAGGTGGGGAATGCCGATCTCGAACCCGAAGAAGTTCCCAGTTGAGCAAGTGAAGGCTGCTCTTCTGAAGGTGCAGCCAAGGATGACTGATCGACAAATGCTGATGTTGAGAGAACATTACCTCAGCGAAACGGTTTCTACGGGGCGGCTTGCTGAGATCGCGGGCTACAGAGGAGGGTGCAGGATAGCTAACATTCAATACGGCACCCTTTGCAGCCGTATCGCCGCTGAATTGGGCTATGCCCCTCCCAGGAGCTGGATACGGGCGATCGCATCCGGCTCAGGCAAGCCTGATGCTCATGGCCATTTTCAGTGGGAGATGAACAAGGTTGTCACAAATGCATTGAAGGAGCTGGATTGGTTTCATCCTTCCAAGAGCGAAGAGAAAGTTCTACTCCCCAAAAGGGCGGGGTTGAAATGAAGAAACGCTATCTGGCCGTCTATGAAAAATGCCCGAACAACTTCGCCGGTTATGCACCGGATGTTCCGGGGTGCATTTCTACAGGACGCTCGCTCAGGAATATGCGTGAGATGATGACCGAGGCGCTTGAATTCCACCTCTCTTCCATGCTCTGCGAAGGAGAAGAGATTCCAGAGCCGGTCACTACTCAAGTTGACTTTGTGCTCGAAGCGGAAGATGAAATCGTGGAGTACTGCGTCATTGATTGGCTCGATGTCAGAATTATGAAAAGCGTTTACCGAAACGCAAAGAAGATTGAACCCGGCTACTCAATCATCAAGGCCGCACGGCGCGCCAAGAAAGCCGCATAGGACACGAATGCCAAACGTAACCTTCACCGTCGATGGAAAAATGCTGACCGCTCCCGCGGGGATGCTGCTGATTGACGCGTGCCGCAAGGCGGGCATCGAGATTCCGGCCTTCTGTTATTACCCCGGCCTCTCGCTGCAGGCAGCCTGCCGCATGTGCGTAGTGCGCCAGGAGAAAGTGCCCAAGCTGCAAACCGCCTGCACCACGACTGTGGCCGAGGGCCAGGTCTTCATCACCGAGTCGGCGGAGATTGCCCAGGCGCGCAAGGCGACGATCGAACTCCTCCTCGGCAATCATCCACTCGACTGCCCGGTCTGCGATGCCGGCGGCGAGTGCGAGTTGCAGGACATGACCTTCAAGTACGGCGCGGGCGAGAGCCTGTACGCTGAGGCGAAACAGCATCGCGATGAGCAGCAGTGGTCGCCCGCCGTCTACTACGACCGCCCGCGCTGCATTCTCTGCTATCGTTGCATCCGCATGTGCGGCGAAGGCATGGATGTGTGGGCGCTGGGCGTGCAGAACCGCGGCGTGGCCTCGGTGATTGCGCCCAACAGCGTCTCCGCCGACGGCCAGACCGGCCAGCTCGATTGCGAGCAGTGCGGCATGTGCATTGACGTGTGCCCGGTAGGGGCGCTCACCAGCGGCAGCTACCGCTACAAGACGCGGCCCTGGGAGATGAAGCACGTTTCGACGGTGTGCACGCACTGCGCGGATGGTTGCAAGGTGACGCTGGGCGTGCGTCAAGTGAACGATGGTTCTGAAATCGTCCGCGCCGACAACCGTGACAAGAGCGGCATCAACAACGACTTTCTCTGCGCCAAGGGCCGTTTCGGTTTCGACTTTGTGGAGAGCCCGGAGCGGCTTTCGAAACCCCTCATCCGCAATGCGGCGGGCAAGCTGGAACCGGCCACCTGGGAGCAGGCGCTGCGCTTGGCCGGCAGCAAACTGAAGGAGATTCGCGACACGCGCGGCGGCGCAGCCATCGGCGTGATCGGCTCCAACCAGACCACCAACGAAGAGAACTATCTTCTGCAAAAATTCGCGCGCACGGCGCTCCAGACCAACAACATCGATCACGAGCGCAGCGCCGACTACGCCGCCTTTGCACGCGCCCTGGCAGGGCACCCCGGCAAGGCTGCGAGCCTGCGCGACATTGCCTCCGCACCGGCAATTCTTCTCATCGGCGGCGACCCCACTGAAGAGCATCCCTTGCTGGCCTGGGAGCTGCGCACCAACGTACGCCTGAACAAGGCGCGGCTCTACATTGCAAACTCCAAATCCATCAAGCTCGAGCGCCAGGCCCGCGCCGTGCAGGGGCTGCCGCCCAACGGCTACAAGGACCTGACCGCCATCCTCGACCGGAACGAGTCCGACTTTGCCAAGGCCGTCATGGCCGAGGAGTCGCTGGTGATCGTCTTCGGTCAGGAGTTCCGCGGCGCAACCCTGGAAGCTCTCGTCGCGTGGGGCTTCAACCGCAGCAATGTCCGCTTTGCCTATCTGGGCGACCACGCCAACTCCCGCGGCGCGGCCGACATGGGCCTCCATCCCGCCCTGCTTCCCGGCTACGTCCCGGTCAACGAGCCCGGCGCCTTTGCCGAATATCCCGGCCTGCCGTCAGCGCCTGGCCAATCCCTGGGCGAAATGTTCTTCGTGGCTGCGCGAGGCGATCTGGGCGCGCTGCTGGTGGTGGGCTCGAATCCCGTCTCCACGCTGGCCGTCGATCCGGCTGCGTGGAAAAACACCTTCGTGATCGTGCAGGATATCTTTCTCACCGAGACCGCGGCCGTGGCCGACGTGGTTCTCCCATCCGCCAGTCTCTACGAAAAGTCGGGCACCGTCACCAACACATTCGGCGATGTGCAACTGGTGAAGAAGGCCGCCGACCGCGCCGGCGTCAAGCCCGACTTCGAAATCCTGATTCGCCTGGCCGGAGCCATGGGCGTCGACGTCAAGTCGCTGGTGCCGTTCGGCCCCCTCGGCGGTGCTGCCGGCGTCACGGCCGATCTGGGCCAGTCGCGCGGCGCGCAATCAGGAGAAGCGGACCGTCACGGCGTGTGGCTGGCCGCCAACAACCTGGAGCAGAGGATGAGCCCCTTCGATCCGCTTGCCGTATTGGACGAAATTGCCCGGCTGGTTCCCGGCTACGCGCTCGACCGCATCAATCTCTTCACCGGCAACGATGTCCGCACCGAACCCGGCTTCGTTCCCGTCTCCGCCCTCACCGCGTCCGCCAGCGATTCCGTGCTGCCCGCGCACAACACCTTGTTCACCTCTTCCACGTTGGGCCGCTACAGCCCGGCCCTCAATCAACTCCAACAGCACCAGGCGCACGAACTGGCGGAATCCGCCGCGGACTAGCAAGACCTGCTCTTGAGCGAGAGCGCGCTTTGTAACTGGGCACGACCGGGGTACCCTCTGGGTCGCGTGCCGCAGCACCGCAAAACGAAGATGGGCTTTAGCCCCTGAGGGAATGCGAAGTCGAAACGAAGAATTTCTTCAGATTTCATCCGGGACGCGCAAGAGTTTCAACAAACGAACGAGAAGGCAGAAGGCACGTGACACTTCTAACATTTTTCCTGTGGAGCCTGCTCAAGGTAGCCGTGGTGACGGTGGTGATGCTGATGGGCGTCGCCTATACGGTGCTGCTGGAGCGCAAGCTCGTGGGCCGCATCCAGAACCGCTGGGGACCCAGCCGCGTGGGCCCCTTCGGCCTGCTGCAGCCGCTGGTCGATGGAGCAAAATCCTTCCTCAAAGAGGACATCATCCCCACCGGCGTCTATCGCCCGCTTTATCTCGCGGCGCCCATCATCTCTCTGGGCTGCGCGCTCATCTCCATTGCCGTGGTGCCCTTCGGCGAGCCGCACATCGGCCCCGGCGGTCTGGACCTGTTCGAGATCTCGGACATCAACGTCGGCCTGCTGGTGATCCTCGGCGTCACCTCCATCGGCGTCTATGGAATCGCGCTGGCCGGCTGGTCCTCGAACAACAAGTACTCGCTGCTCGGCTCGCTGCGCTCTTCGGCCCAGCTGATCAGCTACGAGCTCGCACTGGGTCTTTCGCTGGTGGGCGTGGTGCTGCGCGCCGGCTCGCTCAATCTGCGCGTCATTGTCGAGCAGCAGGCCACCAAGGGGATGGCCACCTGGAATATCTTCGGCGGCTTTCAGTTCGTCGCCTTCTTCATCTACCTCATGTCTGCCTATGCCGAGACCAACCGCTCGCCCTTCGATCTGCCTGAGGCTGAGAGCGAGTTGACCGGCGGCTATCACACCGAGTACAGCTCCATGAAGTTCGCCATGTTTTTTATGGCCGAATACGCCAACATGATCACCGTGGGCTGCGTGGCCACACTGCTCTTTCTGGGCGGATGGACCAGTCCCCTCGGCGACCTGATGCAGCAGCCGCAGAACGTCATTGCTCACGCGCTGTTTCCCATCTTCTGGTTTGTGTTCAAGGTCTTCTGCTTCCTGTTTCTCTACGTCTGGGTGCGCGGCACGCTGCCCCGCTTCCGCTATGACCAACTGATGAGCTTTGGCTGGCGCTACCTGATGCCGCTCGCCATGCTGAACATTGTGGCCACAAGTCTCTGGCTTGCGTATCACTGATACAATCGGGAAGGATTTTCAGGGCAGCCCAAGCCGCTCTCACCATCGTCCTTCCCCTTAACCGTCCGGCCACTCTTTCGCCGGCATTCGCTTCACCTTTAAGGCACGATGCACCTGATCCTGTTTTTTCTCTTTGCCGGATTCTGCCTGGCCGGGGCCATCAATCTCCTGCTCCAGAGCCACCCCATCAACAGCGCTCTCTCGCTGATTGTGGTCATGACCTCGCTGGCCGTGCTTTACCTGCTGCTGGGAGCCGAGTTCCTGGCCGCAGCGCAGATCATTGTCTACGCCGGCGCCATCATGGTGCTGTTCACGTTCGTCGTCATGCTGCTCAACGCCGGCCGCGAAGAGCGCACCATGGGCAGCCGCACCTGGCGCGCCGTCGGCTTTCCTGCAGTCGTGGCCATCTTCGCTGTCCTTGCTACCGTCATTCTGCACACCCGCCAAATGGGTGTGGCCGCGCTCAGCGACGGCATTACCACGGTCGATGACCTGAGCCGCGTGCTCTTCCACGAGTTGCTGCTGCCCTTTGAAGTCACCTCCGTGCTCATCCTCATCGCCATCCTCGGAGCGGTCGCCCTGGCGCGGCACGGCCACGGAGAACCGGACGGCGAATCGGAAAGGACGGTGGGCAAGTGAACGCACTTTTCTCGCAGGAAGTTCCGCTCATCTTTTATCTGCTGCTGAGCGCGGCCCTGTTTGCGCTGGGCATTGTGGGCTTTCTCATCAAGCGCAATCTCATTACTGTCTTCATGTCCATTGAGCTCATGCTCAACGGCGTGAATCTCTCCTTTGTCACCTTCGCGCATCAGTGGCATGCGGTGAAGGGGCAGATCTTTGTCTTCTTTGTGATGATGGTGGCCGCGGCTGAAGCTGCCGTGGGCCTGGCCATCATCATTGCCGTCTTCCGCGCCCGCGCCACACTGGCCGTCGACCGTATTGACCTGATGAAACTATGAACGGATCACTCCATCTCTGGCTCATTCCGCTGCTGCCTTTCGCGGGATTCTTGATCAATGGGCTGCTCGGCAGACGGCTGCCGAAAGCGTTGGTGTCGACGGTTGCGTTGCTGGCTCCGCTGGCGGCATTCCTCGCTGTTCTCGGCAGCGCATTCGGAATGTTCGGCGCGATGCCAATGCTCAATCTTCCCTACACGGAGACCTTCGGCACCTGGCTCAACATCGGCGCCCTCCACGTCGATTTCAGCTTGGTCCTCGACCAGCTCTCGCTGATCATGCTGCTCGTCATCACCGGCGTCGGCTTCCTCATCCACGTCTACTCCGTCGGCTACATGGCCCACGACAAAGGCTACGCCCGCTACTTCAGCTATTTGAATCTGTTCCTCTTCTTTATGACCACGCTGGTTTTGGCCGGCAACGCGCTGGTGATGTTTGTGGGCTGGGAAGGTGTCGGTCTCGCTTCCTACCTGCTCATCGGCTTCTGGTTCTCGAAGACCAACGCTGCCGCGGCCGGCAAGAAAGCCTTCATCGTCAACCGCATTGGCGACGTCGGCTTCCTCATCGGCATGTTTCTTTTGCTCGCCAACTTCGGCACGCTCACTTTCACTGAAATTGCCACCAAGCTCGGTCAGGACCCCGGCTGGAGCGGTGGCGTGGTCACGGTCATCGCCCTCTGCCTGCTCCTCGGCGCAGCCGGCAAATCCGCGCAGTTGCCGCTCTACATCTGGCTGCCCGACGCGATGGAAGGCCCAACGCCGGTCTCCGCACTCATCCACGCGGCCACCATGGTCACCGCCGGCGTTTACATGATCGCCCGCAACCAGGTGCTCTTTGACCACTCTCCCTTCGCGCTTTCGGTCGTCGCCATCGTCGGCGGGGCAACAGCCCTCTTCGCGGCCACCATCGCTCTCGTTCAGAACGACATCAAGCGGGTGCTGGCCTACTCCACCATCTCGCAGCTCGGCTACATGTTCCTCGGCTGCGGCGTCGCGGCCTACTCGGCGGCTGTCTTTCATCTCATGACCCACGCCTTCTTCAAGGCGCTGCTCTTCCTGGCTGCGGGCTCGGTGATTCACGGCCTGGGCGGCGAACAGGATCTGCGCAAGATGGGCGGCCTGCGCAAGAGGATGCCGGTCACCTTCTGGACCATGACCGCGGGCGTGATTGCCATTGCCGGCATCTGGCCCTTCGCCGGCTTCTTCTCAAAAGACGCGATTCTCTATTCGGCCTTCCAGCACGGCTCGCTCGGCAAGGCGCTGTGGTTTGTCGGCCTGCTCACGGCGCTGCTCACCGCGTTCTACATGTTCCGCCTCTGGTACATGACATTCCTGGGAGAATCCCGCAGCCCGCAGGTCCATCCGCATGAGAGCCCTTGGTCCATGCTTGGTCCGCTGGTGATTCTCGCCGTGCTCTCGATCTGCGGCGGCTGGGTCGGTATTGATCGCTTCGGCAGCCTCCTCGCCTCTGCTACAGGCCCCACGATCGACCCGGCAACGGCCGCCGGCGGAAAATCGCTCGACCTGATCCTGAGCGGCATCGCCGTTGCCGTCGCCCTGCTCGGCTGGCTGATTGCCCACATCTTCTATAAGCAGAAGCCGCAGCAGCCCGCGCAGTTGGCCGCTGCTCTCCCCGGCGGATACAAGCTACTCGTCAACAAGTATTGGGTCGACGAGTTCTACGGCGCAGTCGTGGTCAAGCCGCTGATGCTCTTCTCCACCTACTTCCTGGGTTGGGTGGTTGACAAGGCTATTCTCGGCGGAGGCGCGTGGCTGCTGGGCGGAACCGCCACATTCGCCGGTGCGCTGTTGCAGCGCTGGCAGTCGGGAAATATCCGCAGCTATGCGGCGTGGCTGGCCGCGGGCGCGGCAGCGCTTCTGCTCTTCGCATTCATCCCCTGGACCACGGTCTTGGCAGACATTGGCATTCATCTCACACAGGCGGGGCACTGAGAATGAACGACATCAACAACTCGATTCTCACGCTGATCCTGCTGGTGCCGCTGGCCGGTGCAGTTCTGGTTGCGCTGTTGCCCGACCGCGCCAGGCTGCCCAACTGGATCGCTCTGCTCACGTCCCTGCTCACGTTCGGGCTTACGCTGCATCTGCCTTTCCACTACGACCTCACGCGCAACGGCTTCCAGTTTGTCGTCAACACACCCTGGATCGAGAGCCCGGCCATCGCCTACCACTTGGGCATCGACGGACTGAGCCTCTGGCTGGTGGTGCTCGCCGGCCTGCTCGCGCCCATTGGCGTGCTCGCCAGTTGGAACGCGATCAAGGAACGGCGCAAGGTGTTTTTTGTTCTATTCCTCATTCAGCAAACCGCCATGTTCGGCGTGTTTATCTCGCTCGATCTGATGCTCTACTACGGTTTCTGGGAGCTCTCGCTGGTCCCCATGGCCATCCTCATCGCCATGTACGGGCGCAAGGACGGCCCCAAGGCCGCGCTGAAATTCTTTCTGTTCACTTTCATTCCGTCGGCGCCGCTGCTGGTCGCCATATTGTGGCTCTACGCGCGCACCGGAAGCTTCGACTTTGTCACTCTGCAAACGCTCATCGCCTACGGCCAGTTCCCTGCCGGGCCGCTCTGCTGGGCGGCGCTCGCGTTTCTCTTCGCCTTTGCCGTCAAGGTCCCCGTCTTCCCGCTGCACGGTTGGCTCTCGGACACTTATTCGGAAGCCCCGGTCGCGCTGGCCATGGTGGTAGCCGGCAAGCTCGGCCTCTACTCCATGCTGCGCTTCCACGTCAGCCTTTTCCCGGTGCAGGCCCGCGCCGCCGCGCCTTATCTCATCGCACTGGCGGTGATCGGCATCCTCTACGGAGCATGCCTGGCCCTGGTCCAGCGCGACTTCTGGAAGCTGGTCGCCTTTGCCGCCGTCAGCCATCTCAGCCTGATCGTTCTCGGCATCTACGGCTTTACTGCCATCGGCTCAGCCGGAGCGGTTTACCAGATTCTGAGCCACGGCGTCGTCGACGGCGCGCTGTTCTTCCTGCTCGGCGTGCTCTACGACCGCTACGCCACCAGCCAGATCGGCGCGTACGGCGGCCTGGCTGCACGGGCGCCGCGGACGGCCACGCTCTTCGTTCTCACCACGCTGGCCATGATCGGCCTGCCCATCCTCTCGGGCTTCATCGGCGAGTTCCTCATTCTATCGAGCACCTTCGGCGGGGTCAGCAAGGGGTGGGCCGTCGCCGCCTCGCTGGGCGTCATCCTCGGCGCGGCCTACATGCTGTGGCTAGTGCAGCGCGTCTTCTACGGACCGCAAGGCGAGCTGGTGGCCACGCTGCCGCCGGACGACCTGCATTTCCGAGAGCTTGTTCTACTTTGGCCGATTGCGGTGCTCACGCTGGTGATGGGAATCGCACCCTCTCTATGGCTGCCGACCATTGAACAGGCAGTCCGCCCACGGCAGGCGGTCACCTATCACTTGATTCCCGGATACGTGCGCCTCACATCCAGTCCTCAGGGAGGCCAGCGGTGAACCCAGTGCCCGACATCTTCCGCATCCTTCCCGAGGTCATCCTCACGCTCACCGGCGTGGCCGTCATGCTCATCGACGCCTCGCTGCCGCCCGGCTTTCCGCGCCGTTTCCTGGGGTGGGTCGCCGCCATCGGCACCACCATTGCGCTCTGGGCCAGCCTGTGGCAGCTCTCTCTGCCGCAAGGCACCGGCTTCCACGGCACGGTCGAGACCAGCGCCTTCACCATCTTCTTCCATGTGCTCATCTGCGGAATCGTTCTCGTAGCCCTGCTGCTCTCGCTCGACACGCTGCCCGAAGACAGCCACCACCAGGGCGAGTACTATGCGCTGATCACGTTCGGCGCCATGGGCATGTGCCTGCTCACGGGCGCGGTCGAGCTGTTGGTGGTCTTCATTGCTCTCGAGATCTCCTCCATCGCCACGTACATTCTGGCCGGCTATCGCAAGCAGACCGCGCGCGGCCCGGAAGCGGCCATCAAGTACTTTCTGCTGGGCTCATTCGCGACTGCTTTCCTGCTCTACGGCGTTGCCCTTATCTTCGGCGCCACCGGCACCACGCAGATCTACGAGATTGCCCGCGCCGTGCCCCTCGCCGTGAATCAGCCGCTCCTCATTGCCGGCATGGCGCTCATGCTGGTCGGCATCCTGTTCAAGGTCTCAGCCGCGCCCTTCCATGTCTGGACACCCGATGTCTACGAGGGCTCGCCGTCACCGGTCGTCGCGCTCATGTCCACCGCACCCAAGGCCGCGGCCTTCGCCGTGCTGCTGCGCGTGGTCTACGAGATGTTCCCCACGTTCCGCTCCACCTGGTCGCCGTTGCTGTGGATTGTGGCCGTGCTGTCAATGACCGTGGGCAACCTGGCCGCGCTGCGCCAGCAGAACGTCAAGCGCATGCTTGCCTACTCGTCCATCGCCCACGCCGGCTACCTGCTCGCGGCCTTCGCCGGCCTGGGCACCAGCGGCATTGCCGCTGCCAGCTTTTACACCGCCGCTTACGCCGCCATGAACGTGGGCATCTTCGCCGTCATCACCGTCATTAGCGGATACGACGAAGCCCTGCCCATGATCGACGACTATCGCGGCCTGCTCTATCGCTCTCCCCTGCTGGGCGGTGTGCTGATCTTCTTCCTGGTTTCTCTGGTGGGCATTCCCTTCACCGGCGGATTTTTCGGTAAGTTCTATTCGTTTTCAGCGGCGGTCGACGGCGGCGCGGTGGCCCTGGCCATCATAGGCTTGCTCAACTCCGGCCTGGCCGCGGCCTACTATCTGCGCCTGGCCCTGGTTGCCGCCCAGCGTCCGGAGGAGAATGGCGTCAAATCCACCGCTCCCGAGCCGCAGGTGGGCTTTGCCGTGATGGCCGCACTGGCGATGGCCGTTCTCGCCACGCTCGTCCTGGGCATTGTGCCCAACGAGATTCTGCACGCGGCTGAATCCGGAGCCCACACGCTGCAGGCTCCGCCGCCGGACAATGTGCACGGCATCGTGATCGAGCGGCTCCCCAATCCATGAAGCGGGCCGGCAGCATCACTTGACAAACATGTTTGTTTCCGAACCCAAGACTGTGGTCTCTCGCGCAAACATCCAATTGGCTGAAATCTCTCCTTCGGCGGCCGGGCTTGTGACAGCGGCGGCTGGAGCAAGCGCTGGCGCTCGATTGAACAGACTCTCATAAAACGATACGGCCAACCCCAGCACCCGTTGATTGGCATAGTGCCCGCAGACCCAGGCACGGGCAGCCTGGCCCATCTTCTTGAGTCGCGCCGGTTCGCGCAGCAGGTTGAGGACTGCCTCGCTGATGGCTTCCGGGTACCCAGGCGGAATCAGCAGCCCAGTCACCTCCGGCACCACTGAATCCCGCGACCCCGTGCACAGCGTCGTAACCACGGGAATTCCCGTCGCTGCCGCCTCCAGCACCACATTGGGAAATCCTTCTCGCCAGGTCGGCAGCACCATCACGTCCATGACCCGATAGTAGGGCGCCGCGTCGGCCACAAACCCGGTGCAATGGATGCGAGGATGGCTGACAATGCGTCCGCGCACGGCATCAGACAGCGCATCCTCCGCCGCATCAAACCATCCCACCAGGACGAGATGCGCCTCCGGCTGGCGCTTGACGATCGTGTCGAAGGCCTCGATCAGCTCGGGTATCCCTTTGTCGCGCGTGAGCCGCCCCACAAAGCCCACAACCGGGGCCTTCTCAGGAATCCCCAACGATGCGCGCAGATTGCCGGCGCCGGGCGAAAATCTCACCACATCCACGCCGTTGCTGCTGCCGTCGCCCAGCATCTGCAGCTTCTCTTCGGGCGCCAGGCCCAGCGCCAGCGCCTCGGAGCGCATGCTTTGGCTGTTGCATAGAACCACCTGGGCGCAGGCCGCGGCCACTCGCTCGGCGGCCAGCAAAAGCAGGCGCTTAGCGCCGGTCGCGGTCTCCAGCTTCAACCCGCGCAGCATGTAGACGCGAATGGGAACGCCCGCAAGCAGCGAGGCGATCGAGCCCAGCAGGCCGGCCTTGGGCGTGCTGAATTCGGACACATCCGGCCTCAATCGCAGCAGCAGCAGCCATAGCCGAGCCAGAGAGACCAGGTCGGCAAGCGGTGCAATGTCGCGCCGCATGGGCAGGCCTATGGCTTCCACGCCTTCGCGTGCCGCTGTCCGGTCAAGCAGCTCGCCGGGGCTGGATATAAGGGTGACGCGAAAACCGGCCTCATGCAACGCACGCAATCGACCGGTCAGGTTCAGGCAGGTCTGTGCATGGGTGATGCCGATGACGATATGACGCGGTGGATGCGGAGCGAAGTCCCGCAACGGAACATCGATTGAAGACGCACTCAATATAGACATAGGCCAGCTTGGATCCCCTGCAATCTACGGGCAAATATTTCGAGTCCGCCCGAAAGTTTTCCCTAACGCAGGGGGTAGGCCGGCTATGGTCTGGCCGAGAAAAGAACTCAAATCAAATCAACAGGGACCACGTCCCCAAGACGTGCACATCTGGCATTGCTTTAAAGTCTGAATGCTGATTGTCTGTGAATGCAAAAGTAATGTACCACTTTTGCACAACCATTGGGCGTGAAAGAAAAGGCACGAAAGTATCGGTTTCTTAACCTATACTCACTTTCCTGTGGAAAAGTTAATCAAACAGCGGCCAAGGGTCCTTCTGCTCATCCCCCATCTTGGTGGAGGCGGCGCCGAAAAGGTATTCGCCCAGTTGGCGCAAGGGCTCTCCCGCGATCGATATGACGTACACCTGGGCCTGGCGACGCAGCCAACCGTTCCCGCAGATGCGTTTTCATCCGGTGTAACCATCCACGCGCTGGGCGCAAGCCGGGTCCGGTACGCAGCGCTCCGCTTGCTCAAGCTGGTCCGCCGGTTGCAGCCGAATCTCGTCGTCTCTGGCATGTTTCATCTCAATTTTCTCGTTCTTCTGCTGCGGCCCTTCTTCCCCGCCTCGACGTGCGTGCTGGTGCGCCAGAACGGAACTGTCTCTGCTTCCCTGGCTTTCGACGGGTTGCCCGCCTATACCCGCTTGCTTTACCGTCAGCTTTACCGCAGGGCCGACGGGGTGATCTGCCAGTCGGCCGGCATGGCCGCCGACCTCGCCCGGGAACTTGGGATTGAAGAGACCCGGCTTGCGGTGCTTGCCAACCCGCTGGATGTCGATGCGATCCGCAACGCGACACGGGATGGCTCCAGTCTCTGGACCGGCCTAGGGCCGCATCTGCTTGCCGTCGGGAGATTGTCCCCGGAAAAAGGCTTCGACCTGCTCTTGCATGCGCTCGCCGTGGTCCGCGAACAGATTCCTGCCGCAGACCTGGTCATCGCCGGCGCTGGTCCCGAAGAGGCAGCATTGCGTTTGCAATGCAAGCGCCTCGGCCTGGAGGCTGCCGTGAGGTTTGTGGGACACATCGATCAGCCCTTCGCGTATTTTGCCGGCGCTACGGCCTTTGTGCTCTCATCGCGCCACGAAGGCATGCCCAATGCCCTTCTGGAGGCTGCAGCCGGCGGATTGCCGGTTGTTGCTCTGCCTGCATCGCATGGGGTGACTGACCTGCTGCGTGGTCAGCCAGGCGCATGGCTGGCGACGGAGGCCTCTTCCTCTGCCCTTACCGCGGCTCTCCTTGCCGCACTTCTTGCCTTGCGACCCGGCGAGCGCTTTGAGCATGCATTCATTGAAGATTTCAGAGTCGAATACGCTCTCGCGGCCTATGAAGACCTGTTCGACTCCGTCCTCAAGCAGAGGCGCCGGTGATATCTTTTCAACCCCGGGCAACACATGGGCGCAAGTTCACCCTTCCAGAACCGGTTGGGATGATTCCGAAATACACTAACTATCACTTGATGTTTTAATATGTATCTATAGGTTATTATATATATTTATATGTTCTTAAATTCAGTTTCGACTGCAAGATTCTATCCCACGCTTTGGTGCAGGTTGGGCAATATAAACTGCCTCAAATTGTGTTCGGAATCAGAGGCCAGCAAGTTCCCCGCTCGCCGCGCTTGCTGCCCTCCCCGGTCGGAGAATGCGCGTTTCCGCTGCGGACGCAGCCTCATAAAGGCTCAGGTGCTCAACCGGATACCCCCGCGAACAGCAAGCGAAAAAATAGTTGACGCAGTTCGCTTTTTATTCGCTATAATGCGACCCATGGCTGTCACCCGTAGGCAAAAAGAGATTCTCGACTTCCTCGAATCGTTCGTGACCCGCAACGGCTACTCCCCGTCGTTTGAGGAGATTGCGCGCGGGATGGGGCTCAAGAGCCTGGCAACCGTGCACAAGCACATCACCAACCTGGAGAAGAAGGGTCTGCTGGACCGGGTGCACAACCGCAGCCGCTCCATTGACGTGCTGCCACCGGGAACCCGCACCCGTACCAGCGACAGGCTGCCGCTGGTGGGCCGCATTGCCGCTGGCCTACCGGTCGAGGCTTCGGAGACCTCCGAGAGCATCTCCCTGCACGACGTGGTGGGCAACCGCGACGTCTTCGCTCTCGAGGTGCGCGGCGACTCCATGCGCGATGAGCACATCATCAGCGGCGACTACGTTCTCGTGGAACGCACGCGGACCGCCCGCCAGGGTGAGATTGTGGTGGCGCTGGTGCATGGCGCCGAGACTACGCTCAAGCGCTTCTATTCCGAAGGCAACCAGATCCGCCTGCAACCGGCCAACATCGAGATGGAACCCATTTACGTGAAAGCCACGGATGTGGCCATCCAGGGCCGCGTCCTCGGCGTGCTGCGGAAGTACCGCTGAGGTCAGTCGGCCGCTTACCCGCGGCGCGGCCAGTTCTCTGAAAGTAAAAGGCCCGGCAGAATCGCCGGGCCTTTTACTTTCAGCAACTTTGCTTTCATCCACGCAAGATTAGTTGACAGAGGTAGCGGCAGGCACCAGCAAGCGCTGCACCTTCTCCTCGATCACGTCCTGCGGCACGTAGCCCACAATCTGGTCCACCACCTTGCCGCCCTTGAAGAACAAGAGCGCCGGAATTCCGCGAATCCCGAAGCGGGACGGCGTGGCGGCGTTCTGATCCACGTTGACCTTGGTCACCTTCAATTGACCGGCATACTTCGTCGCCAACGCATCCACCGTAGGCGCAATGGCCTTGCAGGGACCGCACCAGACGGCCCAGAAATCCACCAGCACAGGCTGCCCGCTCTGCAGCACCTCCTGGTCGAACGTCGCGTCGCTTACTTCCAAGACTCCCAACCCAGCCATAATCCTCCTCGCAACAACCCCAACTATCTTCAGTGTACTGGGAGCCGTGCTTTTATGGGATGCAGGATTGACAAGGAAAGTCGCAAAGTGCACCTGGGCGGTGAATAGCCGGGGCACGTCAAGTGAAGTTCTCCTCGACACCCATGCGGCGTCTTGGGCGCAAAGAGAAGCGCCCGGATCCCATGAGGACCGCGGGCGCTAGAGCAGCCCTCCCCCAGAACTGCCCACGCAGCGAATCTATGGGTTTGATGGGCGAATAGCAAGCAATCTTAGGTAATACTGGACGGTAATCAAAAACAGGTGATTAGCCAGAAAGATAACGTGACCATCAAAAGATTACCGGAACGACAACCCCTTCATCTTGTTCTTTTTGCGCGCAGACCGGGACCGTCGCGCAGGTTGCAGATCAGGAAAACTGGCCGCCCGCAACGCGGGTTCCATCCGGCATGAACCGGCAGGCCACCAGCGCCGGCAGGGGCAGACCCTCGACCGCCGCGCGGATGGCCTGGGAAGCCCTCGGTACCGCGTTCTCGCTCTCCACAATCACCAGCACCGCAGGCCCCGCGCCACTGAGCGCCGCACCGAGAATGCCGTGGTTGCCGGCCAGGGGCAGCAGCAGCGGCAGCAGTGCGCAAATGGGCGCGCGGTAAGGCTGGTGGATTCGATCGCTCATGGCGATGCGCAGCAGATCGCCGCGCGCCTGGGCAAAGGCCAGCCCCAGCAGCGCCGCCGCCTGGATGTTGGCCACCGCATCGGCCCGCGAGTAGCACTCGGGCAAAACCGCGCGGGCTCTGCTGGTAGCCAACGATTCAGCAGGCATGACCACGATGGCCCGCCACTCGGCAGGCGGCACAACCCGGGTCCCATGGACTTTCCGGCCTTCGTTGGCCGCCACCACAAACCCGCCCCACCAGCAGGCCGCGGCGTTATCCGGATGGCCCTCCAGAGCACAGGCCTCTTCCAACATCCGATCCGAACTCCAGCCCAGGCGGCCAAAGTGATTGGCCAGCGCAATCGCCGCCAGCCGTCCAGCAGCCGACGAGCCGCAGCCCATGCCGAGTGGGATGCCGTTGACCATCTGAATCGCCAGGGGCACAAGCGGACGATTGTTTGCTGCAAGCAGGCCCTTGTAGGTATCCAGGATCAGGTTGTCTTTGAGGTGCGCGCAGCGGGCAGCGTCGTGGCCGGTCGCGGCGATGGAAAACTCTGTCGCCGCCTCGGCTTCGATTTCGAGATAAAAGTCCAGGGCCACAGCCGCTGCGTCAAAGCCGGAACCGAGATTGGCGGAAGTGGCGGGCAGGCGCAGATGCACGCGTGCCGCACTAGCTTGAGACGCGTCGGTGCTTGCTGGAGACGCGTCGCTCATGCCAGACTGCCCTTGACTGCGGCCAGCACCGCCTCCGGTGTGGCTTCAACCACCTGCGCATTGCGCCGCAAGCTGTCGATCTGGGCTTCCAGGCCGACTTTCTCCTCGTCCTTGAGCAGCGTGCCGCGATGGAAATCAATGGTGTAATCGGCATCCTTGAGGGTGTGCCCGGTGAGCAGCAGAACCACCGTCTCGCCGCCCCGCACATGGCCCTGCGCGCGCAGCTTTTTCAAACCTGCAAGGGTGACGGCCGATGCCGGCTCGCAGCCCAGGCCTTCGGCGCCCAGTTCCGCCTTGGCAATGGCGATCTCCGCCTCGGTTACATCCAGGCACCAGCCGCCGGTCTCCTGGATGGCGCGCGCCGCCTTGCGCCACGATGCCGGATTGCCGATGCGAATGGCCGTGGCGCGCGTGTGCGCCTCCACCGGCTCCAGCGTGGCGCCGTTATTGGCGGCCAGGCTGCGCACCAGCGGATTGGCCCCAGCAGCCTGGATGACCGAGATGCGCGGCAAGCGACCGACGAGGCCGAGTTCTCGCATCTCACGGAATCCCTTGGCCAGGGCCGAGCTGTTGGCCAGGTTGCCGCCGGGTACGATCAGGTGATCGGGCACATTCCAGTCGAAGGCTTCGGCAATCTCGAAGGCAGGCGTCTTTTGCCCCTCGAGGCGATAAGGGTTCACCGAGTTCAGCAGGTAGATATGGGCTTCCTTGACGACCTGCGTGAGCACCCGCACACAGCCGTCGAAGTCGGTCTTCACCTGGCAGGTTACCGCGCCGTAATCCATGGCCTGCGCCAGTTTGCCCCAGGCGATCTTGCCTTCTGGAATGACCACCAGGCTGCGCAGCCCGGCGCGCGCGGCATAGGCGGCCATGGCGGCCGAGGTGTTGCCGGTGGAGGCGCAGGCCACCCAGGTAAAGCCCCGCTCCTTGGCCACGCTCAGGGCCGTGGTCATGCCCGTGTCCTTGAAAGATCCAGTGGGATTCATGCCCTGGTGCTTCGCGAAGAGCTGGTCAATGCCCAGCGCCTTGGAGGCCCGCGGCAGATGGTAAAGAGGCGTGTTGCCCTCGCGCAGCGTCACCGCGTTGCCAAAGTTCTCCAGAATCGGCAGCAGCTCGCGGAAGCGCCATACGCCGGAGTGGTCGAGTGCCTCCGATGAGCAGCGGCGCTCGCGCCACAGCCACTTGAGCGCGCCGGCGTTGGGGCGGTCGTTTCCCTGCCGCTGCCCCCAGCCCGGATACTCCACCTCGAACAGGTCACCGCAGGCCGAGCAGCGGAAGTCCGGGCGCGCCTCGGTGCCCACCGCGCGCGTCCCGCACCCAAAACAGCGGAGCTGATGCAAATTGTCGTTCATGCCAGGTTGTCTTTCATTCCTGGTGTTAGCCTACCAGCGTGGGCGGAGTTTTGCTCGACATGGGAGGCGGAAAAAACCGGATGCCCGGCTGGATTCCCAAATCACTCTTGCTCTTTCTCTTCGGCTTGGCTGGCGTAGTCGCCGTCAGTGCGCAAACCCCTCTACGCGTAGCCGCGGCTGCCGACCTGGAGCCGCTGCTGCCGCCCATCCTTGCCCAATTCGAGCAAGCCACCGGCATTCACGCCGAAGCTACCTTCCAGGCTTCGGCCGTGCTGACCACGCAGATCGAGAACGGCGCGCCCTTCGATCTGTTTCTCTCGGCCGACCTGGGCTACCCCCAGCGGCTGATCGGCGCCGGCCTGGCCGACGCGGCGGGCACCCCGGACTCTTCCACGCCCGTCGTCTATGCCCGCGGAACGCTGGTGCTGTGGACGCGCAAGGACTCGCCGCTGCCGCCGCCCTCGCTCGAACTGTTGCGCAACCCAGCCCTGAAGCGGCTGGCCGTCGCCAATCCTGACCGCGCACCCTATGGCCGTGCCGCGGTCGCCGCGCTCTCGAGCCTCAAGCTCTACGACGCCTTCAAGCCCCGCCTCGTCACTGCGGAAAACATCTCCCAGACCGCCCAATTTGTCGACTCCGGCAACGCCGATGCGGGCCTGATCTCACTTACCTCCGCGCTCACCCCCCGCCTCTCGGCCAGCGGCAGTTACTTCGTCATTCCGCGCGACCTCTACCCGCCCATCGAGCAAGGAGCCGTCCTCATAAGCAAAACCACTCAACGCGCCCAGGCGCACAAGCTGCTCGACTACCTGCTCTCCGGTCCCGTGCAGGCCCAGCTTGCCAAGAGCGGGTTGACTCCCGTTAAGTGAAGTTACGCGGAGGCGACGGCTTGGTCCGGACTATATGATTTTTGGACGCTCCCGAAATTTGAGGATTCGTGAGTTTGCCACTTCTCAGTATTAGTTCACATGACAAGAATGATCGCAGGTTCGCAGCACTTTCGTGGGGCTGGATACCTTCTCTATCGGGGAGTTCATGCCGGTCACCCGGCGTTAGCAGAGGCGAAGCGAGGAGCAGTGGTTCCCGGTGATATCCATGGCATCGTCACTCCGGAGAATCACAATCGTGGCGGAGTTTCCGTGACGAGTCCGTACACATCCTGGACCAGGGACAGGAAGGTGGCGGAAATCCACGCACAAAGGCATGGTCCGGGCGGAGTGATCCTGGCGTTTGCTGTAGGCGGCCCTCAACCGGACGATGAGTGGTGTTGGGAGTGGTCGCCGGATGCGTATGGAGGGCAGGAGATCCTGTTGCGCGGGGTTAGAACCGGTGCTACGGTAATAGCTATATGAGCTTGAGCCTATCTGCGTTGCGACGTCGGCTGACCCAAGCAGGGCCAAGCGGCGGCGCGAAGAAGCGGGCTCAGGCGATAGTTGATTCTCACGACTTCAAGGCTAGCGGGCTCAATCCAGTGTGAACGACAGCGCGCGACGTGCTCAGCCTTTGGAAGACGCGCAAGAAGACATCAGCCCTCAGTGGTCTTGTGATTCCGGGCCTTTCAAATCTAATCGCGCGTGTGGGTCAGTTGCCATTGGACACTCGGATTGAGCAATACAACTTGGAGGACGGATCGAGCACTGGGAGCATTTTTTTCGACCCGGCATCGGGCAAGTTTCTCGGCGACACGATCATGGAGCGGCGCGACAAGAGCCAGCAAATGCTCGAAATGGAGACTGAGCTTTTCCAGGCCTCTCGTAGATCCGCCTAACCCCTTCAAGTAAACTCAGTCTGCATGGACTGGCAAGCCCTAGCCCTGACCCTCAAGCTGGCCGCGGTCACCACAGCGATTCTGCTGGCCGTGGCCGTGCCACTGGCCGCCTTGCTGGTGCTGGGGCGGGGCCGCTGGCTGGCAGCGGTCGAGGCGCTCGCCGCACTGCCGCTCGTTCTTCCGCCCACCGTTCTTGGATTCTTCTTGCTGGTTCTTCTTGGGCCACGCACCGCGTTCGGCCGCGGCATTACGGCCCTGCTGGGCCATCCGCTGGCCTTTTCCTTTTCGGGGCTGGTCGTCGGATCGGCGATCTACAGCCTGCCCTTTGCCGTGCAGCCGCTGGTCGCCGGTTTCGCGGCGGTTGATTCAACCCTGGTGGACGCAGCCCGCCTGCTAGGCGCAGGGCCGGTGCGGCTGGCCGTTAGCCTGCTCCTCCCCCTTGCCCGCCGCTCGCTGGCGGCCGCCGCCGTGCTCAGCTTTCTGCACACCACGGGCGAATTCGGTGTAGTGCTCATGCTGGGCGGGGACATTCCCGGCGCCACCCGCACGCTTTCCATCGTGCTCTACAACCAGGTGGAGAACTTCGACTACGCCGCCGCCAACCGCACCGCCGGCATCTTGCTTGCGCTGAGCGCGGTTGCCCTGGCCGCCATCTACCTAGGCGGACATCCCCGCGGAGGCCGCCGTGCTTGATTTCGCCCTCGACGCACGCCGCGGCAGCTTCCACTTGCAGATCGGGTGCCGCTTTACCTCGGAGTGGACCGTGGTCTTCGGCCCCTCCGGCGCCGGCAAGTCCACGCTGCTGCGCCTGCTGGCCGGCCTCGAGCCACCCTCGTCCCGAGGGCCCGACCGTGCCCGTATCTCGCTCGACAACCAGCTCCTGACCAACTCGCAACGCAACCTTGCGATCAAACCCGGCCCACGAGCATGGGAGCGCAAGACGTCCTTTGTCACCCAGCAGTCGGCGCTCTTCCCTCACCTCAGCGTAGCCGCCAACGTAGCCTACGGCCTGCCCTATCTTGTGGAGACGGAAAGAAGGCAGGTGGTAGAAGCAACGCTGGAACTGGTTGGTGCATCCAGCCTGATTGACCGCCGCCCGCGCGACCTCTCCGGCGGAGAAGCGCAGCGGGTGGCTCTGGCCCGGGCGCTCGCGCCGCGGCCCCGGCTGCTTCTGCTCGACGAGCCTTTCTCCGCACTGGATGGTGCGGCCAGCGATGCCTTGCTGATCCGCTTGAAGGATTGGGCTGCCGAAAACAAAGTGCAGACCGTGATGGCCACACATGACGCGACGGATGCACTGGCCACAGCCGCGGAAGTAGCCCTGCTCCACGAAGGCCGCCTGGCCATGCTGGGACCGGCTGCCGAGGTGCTGGCGGGCGAGCAGGCCCGGCTGCTTCACCGCCTCAGCTAAGAGGAATGCCGCAGCTTATTTGTGAGGCCCGTGAGGCTTGCCCTCAGGCCAGAAATAAAGTGCGGGAAACAGAACGAATATCCCCAGCGAGACGTGCACGGAAACGAATGCCAGCCCTACCGAAGCTGCATAGGAGACCATGGAGAAGACTGCTTTTCTCTTCATCCACAGGAACTCGCGACGCCTCGCCGGATTCGCCCGGTCCTGGCAGTCGATTGTGATCTGCAGTAAGAGAAATGCGGCGGAGGTGAGCGCAAACACCGTTCCATAACAGGCCACTGCCAAAGGAGCGGCATGGTTTTCTCCCAGGTTCGCCGTAACGAACGGGATCAGCGACATCCAGAACAGAAGGCCGTTGTTGGCCCACAGCAGGGATGGATTTGCACGCAAGGCCTTGCCCAAAAGGTGGTGGTGGTTGACCCACATGATGGCCACCGCCATGAAGCTCAAGGCATAGACCAGCAGCGAGGGCGCCACGGCCTGCAAATCCGTGAGTGTTTGCCCATGGGGCGGCTTGAGTTCCAGCACCATGATGGTGATAATCACGGCAATCACGCCATCGCTGAATGCTTCCAAACGTCCTGTCTTCATGGAATTTCCTTGGAATACTTCATGGTTTTGTTTTAGAACCCCACCAGCACCGGCTCCATCTCCAGCCGAAGGCCGAAGCGCGCCTCGACTGCATCGCCGATGCGGGCCGCCAGCGCCATGACTTCAGCAGCGGTCGCCCCGCCGCGATTCACAAGCGCCAAGGTGTGCCGCGACGACACCCCGGCGTCGCCCAGAGCGTAGCCTTTTGCAAACCCAGACTGCTCGATCAGCCAGGCCGCCGGCAGCTTCACAAGTCCCACGTTCTCCGCGCCTGTTCCGGCGGGAAACCGCGGCGGCTCTTTTCCACTGCTTGCGGCAATCTGCCTCATCTGCTCAGCGCTCACCACCGGGTTCTTGAAGAAGCTGCCGGCGCTGCGGCAGTCGGCGTCGCCGTCGACCAGCAGCATGCCTTTGGCCTGGCGCACCCGCCGCACGGCTGCGGCTACCTCGGCAAGCGTGGGCCGGCGGCCTGCTACGCTCTCCGCAACCGCCCGCTGCAGGTCCGCATAGCGCAGCGTGGGCGCGCCGCCCGGTAAGAGCCGGTAATCCACTCGGGTGACGATGTAGCGCCGACGGTCCGTCGTATTGAACCGGCTGCGGCGGTACGCGAACTCGCACTCCGCGACCGAGAACTCGACGAACACGCGCTCCTGAAGGTCGAATGCACGTACCCGCTGGATGGCTGAAGCCACCTCCTGGCCGTACGCGCCCACATTCTGCACCGGAGTCCCGCCCACCGTCCCTGGAATTCCGGCCAGGCACTCTAAACCGGCGCAGTTGTCTTCGATGGTCTGCTGCACGCAGCGGTCCCAGTCTTCGCCGGCGGCAACGCGATAATTCCTTCCGCCGCTCCCTTCGTCGGCTGCGATACCGCGCAGCGCCACGCGCAGCACCAGCCCGTCGAAGCCGGCGTCGGCCACCAGCAGGTTGCTGCCCCCGCCCAGCACAAACAGTTTGACGCCGCGTTCCCCGGCCCATGCCGTTGCTTCCACAATCTCGTCTTCGCTGGCGGCTTCCGCAAACCAGCGAGCCGGGCCGCCGATGCCAAAGGTGGTCATAGGCGCCAGCGGCTTGTTTTCTTCCATGCGCATCGCCTCAAATCTACACTACGATGCGCCTTGAGAGGCTGCGCCGCGGCCTTTCACGCTAGAATGGATTTGAGGCAACTTCCCGCCCCGGAGGCAAACATGTACCCAGAACTGATGGTCATCCCCATGCGCGAGGAGCTCACCCGCGCCGGAATCAAGGAAACCCGCACCGCGGACGACGTGGACGCAGCGCTCGCTGAGCCCGGCACCACGCTGCTGGTGGTCAACTCCATCTGCGGCTGCGCGGCCGGCAAGATGCGCCCCGGCGTGCGCCTGGCGCTCACCGGCGCCACCAACCAGCCGGACCACAAGATCACCGTGTTTGCCGGCCAGGACCGCGAAGCCACCGAGCGCGCCCGCGGCTACTTTGAGGGCCATCCGCCCACGTCGCCGGCCATCGCCATCCTGCGCGACGGCAAGCTGGTCTACCTGATGCAGCGCTACGTGATCGAACAGGCCACGGCCCAGCAGATCGCCGGCGAACTGGTCCGCGCGTTTGACGAGTTCTGCGCCAAGACTACTGCCTAAGCTGGACCCGAGTCGCCTCTTCGTCAGCGACCGTCATGCCGAGAGAAGTCTGGCGCGCTCCCTGCGCCAGACTCAGTCGAACGCTCCGCTTCCTCAAGTCCCGTCACCATGACCGCGGGAACTCCATCTCTGGAGACAATGAACGACTCACCCGGCCCGAGTCTTTCGATCAGCTGTTCAAGATTGACGTGAAATTCCTGGAAATCAATAATGCGCACAGCTGCGCTCCTCAGACAACTTACCGAAAATCCAGCGACGATCGTTGAATTCCTACGGCAAAGCAAGCAAAAGGGCCTCCAAAATGGAGGCCCTTTTGCTTCGAGACCTTTTAGATTTCTGGTTACTTCGTCCCCGCCGGCAGCTTCTGTACCTTGCTGTGGCTGGCGGAGTATCCAAAGTAGATCACTAGCCCAACCAGCAGCCACCCCACCATCACTTCCCAGGTAATGAGCGGGAGCCGGGTCATCAGGTAGAACGCGGAGATGATACCCAGGATCGGGACAGCCGGCACAAAGGGCGTCTTGAAGGGCCGATGCAGGTCAGGATGCCGCACCCGCAACACCCACACCCCGGCGCAGACAATGGTGAAGGCCAGCAGCGTTCCGATATTCACCAGTTTGGAGAGCTGGTCGATGGGCAGAAAGCCGGGCATGATGGCCACGATGGCTCCCACGGCAATGGTCGAGATCCAGGGAGTACGGAATTTGGGATGGATGCTCGAAGCCCACTTGGGCAGCAGCCCGTCTTTGGACATGGAGAAGAAGACGCGCGACTGGCCCAGCAGCATGACCAGCATGACGGTTCCCAGGCCGAAGACCGCGCCGATATTCACAAGCAGCTCGCCCCAGCCAATGCCGGTTACCTTGATGCCCAGCGCCACCGGGGCGGCCACATTGAGTTCTTTGTAGTTCTTGAGGCCGGTGAGAATGGTGGAGACGACGATGTAGAGGATCGTGCAGACCGCCAGGGAGCCCAGAATGCCGATGGGCATGTCCTTTTGCGGATTCTTTGCCTCCTGGGCAGCGGTGGATACGGCGTCGAACCCGATGTAGGCGAAGAAGACCGAGGCTGCGCCCAGCGCGATGCCGTTCAAGCCAAAGTGCCCATGCCCGTCCGACGGCGGAATGAATGGATGCCAGTTATGCATGGCCAGGGACGGATGCATGATGAGGAAGTAGCCGCCCAGCGCGATGAAGATGCCCACCACCGTGAGCTTGACGATCACGATGACCGTGTTCAGGTTGGCCGACTCCTTGATGCCGATCACCAGCACAGTGGTAATGACCACGATAGCGAGAATGGCTACCAGGTTGAACAGCCCGGTGGCGTGTTGCAGACCGGTTGCCGCAATGCCCATGGGGAGCGAGGTGACCGGCATCCACTGGTCCTGATAGAACACCAGGTCGGTGCCGGGGGTCGCGGTGAGCTGCGGCGGAATGTGGATATGCATCTGCGCCAGCAGGCTGTTGAAGTAGCCTGACCAGCCGGAGGCCACGGTGGCCGCGCCAAAGCCATATTCCAGGCCGAGGTCCCAGCCGATGATCCAGGCCACCAGTTCGCCCAGCGTGGCATAGCCGTAGGTATAAGCCGAGCCCGCGATGGGGATGATGGAGGCAAACTCCGCGTAGCACAACCCGGCAAAGGCGCAGGTGATGCCGGCGAGAACGAAGCTCAACGACACCGCCGGACCGGCGGCCGTGGCCGCGGCCGTGCCGGTGAGCACAAAGATGCCCGCACCAATGATGGCGCCGATGCCCAGGGTGATCAGATTCAACGCGCCCAGCGAGCGCTTGAGCGTATGCTCGCCCGTTTCACTCGCCTCTTGCGACAGCAACGACATCGGTTTGATACGAAACAGATTGGGCATGATCGAGGAACTCCCTCCTCAGCAATAGACTTCAGTTTGAATGGGACGCCTGTTGCGCTTGACTCGTGGACTGTCGCGACCAGAAGAGATAAACGGGAATGCCGAGCAGAACCAGAACCAGACCGGGCCACGTGTACTGGGGCTTGTAACGCAATAATACGATACAAATCCAGCCCGCCAGAACGATATAGAGCCCGGGCAGGAAGGGATAGCCGAGCGCCTTGTAGGGCCGCGGCGCGTCCGGCCGCTTGAATCGCAGCACAAACAACCCCGCGATGGTGAGGATGTAAAACAGGAGCACGGCGAAGATGATGTAATCCAGCAGTTGGCTATAGGAGCCGGAGACGCACAGGAACGTGGCCCACACGGCCTGCACCAGCAGCCCCGCCACCGGCGTCTTGAACTTCGGATGCAGCTTGCCCACCGACTTGAAAAACAAGCCATCGCGGCTCATGGCATAGTAGACGCGCGCCCCGGCCAGCGTCAGCCCGTTGGCGCAGCCGAAGGTAGAAATCAGAATGGCTCCGGCCATCAGCCATGCGCCGGCCGAGCCGAATATCTGTTCGAGCGCCGCCGTGGCCACGCGATCTTCCGACGCATACTGCACGCCCCGCGCCAGCACCGTTGCGCCGTTCGGATCGCCGTGCAGCGGCAGCACCAGGATGTAGCCGAGTGAAACCAGAAAGTAGACTGTCAGCACAAAGCCCGTGCCCAGCACCAGGGACAGCGGAATATTCCGCCTGGGGTTCTTGATCTCCCCGGCCGTAAAGGTCACGTTGTTCCATGCATCGGAAGAGAACAGCGACCCCACCTGCACCGCAGCCACAACCACCGCCAGGTTCACCAGCACGATTGGCCCGCCAATGCCCACTTGTATCGGATGCAGCGAGTTCCAGCCGCCGTTGCGCCAGAACTGGCTCAACCCCGGCCCGAAGTTCGCCGCCCAGGCCGTGGCGTTGCGCCCAACCGTAAAGGTGAGCAGTACCAGCGCGGCCAGAGACAGCGCCTTGGCCGAGGTAAACACGTTCTGGATCAGCGAGCCCAGCCGCACTCCGAAGATGTTCACGATGGCCAGAAAAAAAACCACCACAATGCCGGTCAGGTTGGCAGTGTTGACGCCGATCTCCATGTTGCCCAGCACCATGGGCCCCAGCCTGATGGCCGGTACATGGGCAAGGTGCAGCAGCCAGTGGGTCGTCGAAATGCCGGGGAAAAATACGCCCAGAAACTTGGCGAAGGCCACGCACACGGCGGCAATGGTGCCGGTCTGGATAACCAGAAACAACGTCCAGCCGTAGAGAAATCCCCAGAGCGGGCCGAGCGACTCGCGCAGATAGACATATTGGCCGCCAGCCTTCGGCAGCATCGCTGCCAACTCGCCGTAGCTGAGCGCGCCGATCATGGTGAGCACCGCGGTGAGCACCCAGGCGCCCAGGTAGAGCACCGGCGAGTCGGCGCCGCGGGCAATGTCGGCTCCCACGATGAAGATGCCGGAGCCGATCATGGAGCCGATCACCAGCGCTGTTGCGGAAAAGAGACCGAGGCTTTGGACCAGCTTCGGACCGTCGGCTGGACTCTGGAGGGCAGAATTCGATGCGTGGTCTGGGGTCGTCACGTAAACAAAGTTTTAGCGGATTTCAGTGCCAATGTCTTTAGTTTTCTTTGAGGGAGCCGATTTGCGGCGATTTCTCTCAGAACCTGTATGAAAACTCGGCGCTGCGGTGCATTTATCTGCTTTGTAGCGGCACGGCTTCACAGCTTGCGGAAAAAGGGCCGGGGGTATCGAAACAGGGACGATGGTTTCCCCAGGCGGATGGTTTAAGCAGTTGTTCTGCGCGGAGACGACCAGCAGCAGGAAACGATATTCAGCTACATCGGACCAGCGGAGCGGGTGCCGAAGGAACCTCCATTGCGCGCCATCCGACAGATGGCCGATCCTCCATTGCGCGAGTTGGACGCCGAGTTCCAGCGGATGTACGCACGGCGGGGCCGCCCCTCGATTGC